>Ga0075117_1000887_pt1 | contig 19312 bp, 9 predicted proteins | sample AntAceMetag02UKJ_FD_69789 | JGI IMG/M metagenome (GOLD analysis project Ga0075117, IMG submission 69789) | Saline lake microbial communities from Ace Lake, Antarctica - Antarctic Ace Lake Metagenome 02UKJ | ecosystem: Environmental > Aquatic > Non-marine Saline and Alkaline > Saline | place... | reverse complement strand
CATTGACGTCTACAACAACAGCTGGGGACCGGGGAATCTGTTTCGAATCACCAATGAAGGCCCTCAAGCACTGGCAGCCGTGCAGGACACAGCCACGAACGGTCGCGGTGGACTCGGAAGCGTGATTGTTTTCTCTGCAGGAAATAGCGGCCCCATTTCCAACACAAACTATGCGCCGCTGCAGGCTTCTCGGCACACCATTACCGTTGCGGCCTCCACAAACCAAGGTGTGTTGGCTGACTACAGCACTGTTGGTGCGTCCATTGTTGTGGCCGCTCCGTCGAACGGCGGCACACTCGGAATTACCACCACTGACCAAACCGGCGTTGCAGGTTACGATCCGACCAACTACACCGATACTTTCGGCGGGACGTCATCATCCGCTCCTCTTGTTTCCGGCATCATCGCGTTGATGCTGGAAGCGAATCCGAACCTCAGTTACCGCGACGTCACAGACATTCTCGCTCATACCTCCGAACGCATCGATCCCAACGACGCCAGCTGGGCTCAGAATGGTGCGGGAATTTGGGTCAGTCATCGCTATGGTTTCGGTCAAATCGACGCGGCGGCGGCCGTTGGTGCCGCATTGACCCACATTCCACTGACACCTGAATTGACTCGCACAACGGGCGTGCAGACGGTGAATCTGGCAATTCCAGACAATTCGGCCGCAGGCGTCAGTAGCACAGTCACGGTTGCCGCCAGTGAAGCCATTCCGTCGTTGGAATATGTTGAGCTGGTTCTGAATGCGGCGCACACATTCATTGGCGACCTTGAGATTATTCTGACATCTCCGTCCGGAACGCAATCGGTGCTGGCTGAGACGCGGCTGACTGACCCCGGCGCTGCCTATGTGAACCGCGTGTTCACAACCAACAATAACTGGGATGAATCGTCCGAAGGCACATGGACACTTTCGGTTGTCGATGGCACTGCTGTGGATGTGGGGACTCTGAACTCCTATGAAATTCGTTTCTTTGGAACAGAACCAACTGTGGGGCCGATCATTTCTCAGTCTGGTGGCGCGACTGTGGTTACAGACTCCGGCCAGAGCGATACGATTTCGGTCGTGTTGGCGTCACAGCCACTGAGTGACGTTGTGATCGATGTCACAAGTAACGATACCGGTGAAGTGATCGTGTCGGACGCCACTCTGACATTCACGCCGCAGAATTGGGACGTTCGTCAAACCGTCACTTTGACCGGCGTGTTCGATTTGATCGGCGATGGAGATCAACAGACCGACGTTGTGTTTGCGATCGATACGGCAATCAGTGATCCGTCCGTCAGTGGCGTCGCGGACACCGCCATCAGTGTCACATCAATCGATGACGACGAGTTCTTTCCCGGAAAACCAACGGTCACGGCTCCCGTCGGAATCGTCGAAGGCAGTAATCCGCAATTCACGTGGACGACCGGTAACAATACAGACAATGTCACGCTGACAGTGACGAATCGCCTGACCGGTCAGGTCACGCGAACGCAGACGGGCCTGCAAGTCAACGCGTTCACCTTTCCGGGGCAGCTGCCGAATGGTGTTTACGAGACCACCGTTCGGGCATTTAACACCGGCGGACAGGGTGGAGCGGTGAGTGATCCCGTGATTTTCGCGATCGGCACTCCCGCCATTCCCATCGCCCCGGTTGTCACCTTTCCAACTGCCGGTCTGATCGTCACGAGCAGCAGCCCGCGGTTTGCGTGGACACCCGTCGCTCAGACATTGCAGTACGAAATTGATGCTCGTTCTGGCACCCGAACGTATAGCGCCATTGTGCCGGCCAGCAATGCCACCGTCGGCAACATTACGCACACCTTTGCACAGACGTTCCCGGAAGGAGCCGCCACGGTTCGGGTGCGAGCTTACAATGCTTTTGATCAAGCGGGACCGTGGAGTGAGCAGGTTCAGTTCACCGTCGACGCGATCCCTACGCCCGACCGACCAACACTCATCCGGCCAGCCGCAGCCGTGACGTCCAATGCGTTTCCAGAATTCGCTTGGACGGCCCCTGGCGGATCGACCTATCAACTGTGGGTTGGCCGAGTGCCCGAAGGGAACGAAGGTGGATCAGCATCAACGGTCAACAACCGCGTGATTCGACTCACCGATTACAACTCCACGTCTTACACGCACTTCATTGCTTTGCGGAACGGCCGTTACACAGCGTGGGTACGAAGTGTGAATTCCGCTGGTGAATTATCACAGTGGAGCCAAGGCGTAGCCTTCGAAGTCAATGTTCCGACGCCAGCTCGACCGGCCGTGGTGACGTACGTCGAAAATCAGGGCACGAATCCAACCATCGGTTGGGCCAGTACGGCCGAAGAGTTTCCGGTGGGTACAACGTTCCACGTCTGGGTCAATAATCTCAGCACTGGCCAGTCTCGCGTGGTTCAGGAACAGGGACTCACAACCACAACGTATTCCTTCACCGATGGCTTACCGCAAGGAAGGTATGGCGTTTGGGTGCAGGCGACGTCGTCTGTGGGAGCCAACAGTGCGTGGAGTCAACGGTTTGATTTTGACATCGATATCGCCGCCCCGGGCCGTCCGGCACTGACCGGGCCAGTTCCCGTAACTGGTGATGTCGCTGTCAAGAGCGACTTCCCAGTGTTTACGTGGGATGCAGTACCGGGTGCCACCACATTTGATCTCTGGGTCAACGCCGTTTCTGGAAACGTATCGCAAATCATTCGAGTGAATGATATTCCGGCTGGTACGTCGTACACTCATGATGAGGGATTGCCCGAAGGGACCTACAAAGCTTGGTTGCGAGGCTTTAATAGTGCGGGTGAAGTGGGTGAGTGGAGCCGTCCGATTGAATTTTCGCTGGACGTTCCAGGGCCCGCTAAGCCAACCATCACCGGCCCTGTGCCAGCTTCTGGTGGTGCAGTGGGAACATCCACGCCCACGATTACGTGGACTTCGTTGGGCGGAGCCAGCACCTACAAATTGCAACTGGAAGTTGTCCGCACGGGAGAATCGATCGTCAATGTGCAGGGTTTGACGGAGCAGCAGTTCCGGATCACCAACACTTTGGCAGAACAGGCGTACCGTGTTCGCGTGCAGGGTGTGAATTCCGTGGGTGAGCTCGGACCGTGGAGCGACTACTATACGTTCACCGTCGATGTGCCGAATGCGACAACCCCGGTCGCGATGCTACCTCAAGGAACGGTCACTCAGTCTCAGGTCACCTTCCAATGGCAACATACAGCCAGCAGCGTGCGTTACGAAATTTTGGTGCGAGATTTGTTGAGACAGGAATCGATCGTGTTTCAGGTCGAAACACTTGAGCTCGATCGAACAGGAGATCTTGCTGTCTACACGTCCTCGTTGAATGACGGAACATATCGATATTGGGTGCGAGCCTTCAATACGCAGGGGACCGCCAGTGGCTGGAGTAATTCTCGATCGTTTACGGTCGATACGGTTGCCAGCGTGACTCAGGAACCTGAGTCGCAGCCGGGGAATGCTGTGCCTGCGATCGCTTTGGCATCGCTCACGTCGGCTCAGCAACATGTTCCGAATTCAGCAGACGCTGCGGAATCTGAGTCTTCACCACGTCCGGCGGAAATCGGTGAACAGCCAGCAACCAATCTCAATGAGGCTGACTTGCCCGCTGATGTTGCCGCCGTGATGGCGGAGTTTGCCGACCCAACAAGTCAGATGTTCACGCAGGAAACATAATCCGACCCCGCGAATGCGTCAGACAAAGCCGGCTCTTCTGAGCCGGCTTTTTTCGTTCTCCGATTCGCGTAAGCTATTCATTTCAATCAGGTTAGGGAGAGTTCCGAAACTCTGGGAACTCCCTGCCGTCAGCCAGCGTCCAACAGCGTGACCAGCTTCTGCGCCTTCAGTTTTCCTTCCTAGCCGTCTCACCATGCCTTCCCGACCCCCAAACCGTTCTTCGTCTGAAGATCAGCTGATGCGTGATTTTGGCGCTGCGAATTCCGACGCTGAGTTTTTGGCGAAGATGAGCCTTGCAGAATCGGTTGCGTTGCAAAAATCGTGGCACAGCCTTGGGGATTCGTTGCGTCAGCTGCCGGTTTCGGCCGTGGAAGACAGTTTTGCGGTTCGCGTTCAGAACCAGATTCGAAGTGAGCAAGCTGGGCTCGTGAGTTCTGAGAGCAGTGCGCCACGACCTTATAACTTCGGGCGTGCTGCAGCGTTGCTCGCCACATCATGTGCCGTCATGCTAGTTGCGGCGACGATTGTCGCGTATCAGGCGAATGCGCGACCAACCGCGACATCACTGGCGTTTCGAACGCACGACCCACAGCAGTGGGAAGTGGTGGTGGTGACGGTGCCTGAACAGCGAATGCAGCTGGTCACTGCCGGGCTGCGAGACGCGGTTGATCAGCGTGGCCTGCAAATTCACACGCTCAGCGAAGGCCAGCCGTCGACTCAGGACGAAGAATCGCTGGAACTGCTAATGGCATCTGGAGCATCGTCGGTTGAGTTTCTGGAGGCGTTGAGCGTTGAATCAGCGGATGTGGAGGCGGAGTGGAATCCGGAACAAATTGCGGGTTTTGACCGCCAAGAGCTATTGAACCGCTTTGCTGAGTCAATGCAGACGCCCACGCAGTCTGATAAGTTCTTTGGGGAAGTGTTTGTCGTGCTTCCCAAAGAGCATTCGATTCAAGTCACGTCTGTTCCCGCGACACAGATTGCCGAAGCCGCAGATCGTCAGATCGTGCATCGTCAGGGGGCCAGCTCCGCAGCCTCATCAGCTTTGCAAGTTGCCGACTCTGTGGATGCCCAAGTGGCCGAGCTGCTGGATCGAAAGGCCGATCGTCCTGTGTTGGTAATCTTCCGGAAAAAGCCGGCCCCACGCGGCGAAATTCAAGGCGGAATGGGATTTTCGGGCCACAGTCACGACAGCGTCTAAACGTCCACTTCAGCCGTGACAGCGGTGTTTGAGGAATTTTGGTATCCGCGTCCGTCCCGGCGGGTGGCATCAGCATGGCGCAGCCTTGCTGTGTGGCGTAGCCATCGGAAACCGCTATGGCACGAGCAAGCCACGGCCAACGTCGTTTGTGAACAGAACCCGTGAGAGCGGTTTCCGATCGCTAAAGCGACACCGCGAGCCTGAACTTCAAGCGGTGGTACCCGAATGGCCCGGAACAAAACTTGCGCGAACTAGGTTTCGCTACAACACCACGTTTTTAACAGCCCAGGCTATCGCCTCGGTCATTTTGCCGGCATCCTGCGGCTAGTACCGGGCGGCTGATGAAATCGACACCCCGCTTGTACCGCATGATTTGGACTCTGCGAATGGCATTTTCCTGTTTCCGGCACGCCGGGAATGTCACCAAACTCCGGCCAAGCCTGCCTTTACGTTATTTGGCTTATTGTCATAGAATGCGTGGACTGGAGTAACTAACCATTTATTGCGAACGGTTCTGGCTCGCGGCAGTTGGGCAACGTTGACAAATCCATTGTCTGCGGCCACGAATCAGCCTAACACGCTGTCGCGGGCTTTTGACCAATGTCGGGACCGGGTTCTGAAGTTTCACAGTCTTTCACAGTTGCTGATCCAGCCTATCTTTCGAAGTATCCGAGATCAACGCCCCATGATTCGACGCATCTCAACAATCGCCTGTCTGTGCCTTGGCCTTGCGACTGCCAATGCTCAACAACCACATCATTCCGAAATCGTTGTGGGCCATCCGGGTTTGGCTGCGCTGAAAGCTGACCTGCAGTATTTGCTGAGCCTTACATCGTCGGAGGAAAAGGCTCAGGAAGAAAATGTCATTGGCATTATCGAAATCATGGAGTTGGGGCTCGACCTGAATCGTCTGTTTCGGGTTGATATCCTGACCGGCATGAATCCGCCCGGCTACATTATCTCGGCGGCCTACGAAGATAGCGATGACTTGTTGGCGAACATCGAGGGATCCGGATATTTGCTCAAACCATCTGGCCAGGACTTTTGGGAACTGCTGCCTCCTGACCTTGGGTGGTTCCGCATTTTGAAGTCCAAGCGGACAGCGATTTTGTCGTTCTCGACTCCCGCCACGCATACATTGCTCAAACAGATCATTCTGAAGATGACTGATCCGTTGCCGCCTGTTGCAGAACTACTGGAAGGCGGGTTCAACATCGGGATACAGCTGAACAACAAGGCCGAAACGGCCCAAGATCAAAAACTGCGACGAGACTCCTTCGGTGAACTGCGAGCTGTCGCCATGGATGCACTGCAGAAGCGGCCCTCGGAATCTGCCACGCGCTTTGCGATTCGTAAACAGCTGCTTTCAATTCGCATTGATGAAATCGAGCGACTCTTGGTCGAAGCCGCCAGTGCCTCAGCCAAAATCGTCATGGACAAGACAGCAGGAAACGCCAAAGTTCTGTTCGACGCCACTGGCATTGTCGATTCTTCCTTCGCCAAAAGTCTCGATCTGTACGGCAAGACACCCGATCTCTTCGCGTCTGTGACCAGAGCCAAGGATTCGATCTCGATCCTGCGTGCGAACTCACCGATCGACGAACTCCGACAGCAGAATGGGAATCAGGTGATCCAACTGCTTCAGGAGGATGCACTGGATCGCATGCAAAAAGACACAAAGATGTCGGCCAGTGAGAAGGAAGCCTCTGAGAGTTTGGTGAAGGGGGTATTGAAGGTTGCGAAAGAAGGAATCGCTTTAGGCAACATCAATGGTTTCGCTCAGACCGCTCTGGATCCCGACGGGGAATTTATCACCTATGGAGCCTTCACGGCTGACAACGGCAGCCAGCTGGACGAAGTTTTGATGCTGGTCGCCAAGACGGGCAGCGGGAATCAGATTCAGCCAGCCATGGCCAAGATCGGCGACGTGACAATCCACGAAGTAACCTTTGCAAAAGGCTACTTTCGTCCCTTCGATTTAATTTTCGAAGGCAAGACCGGCTACATCGGGACATCGAAAGACATTATCTGGATCGGCACTGGCGGAGCCAATGTGTTGGAGCTTTTAAAAGCAGCGATTGCGGATCTGAAAGATCCCGCTGAGACGGATGTGATTTTGGAAATCGAAGGCAATATTTTGCCTTGGGCACAACGTGCGAAGCGAGTTTTGGAAAGCGATCCGGAGCCTACCAGTGATTCGGAAAAGACGACTCGCCGAGAGAATCTGAATAACCTACGCCTCGCGATCAGCGCTTTCACAGCAGCAGATGACTTCCGGTTTGGGATGAAAGTTCAGGACGGAAAAGCGACCGGAGAAATTTTTGTCAATACTGGTACCTTGCGATTCGTCGGGAAGCTGTTGGCGGACTTTTCAAAAAATAACCTTCAATAATCTCCAGTCGCGGAAGTCGTCAAGGCCGTCGACGGGCGCTCTGGTGGCGTCGAAATTCTTGAAGAATTCCGCGACGCAAGACTTAACCCAGATACCTGAAGCTACACTCATCCAACAGGCCGTCAGCTGTTGGGCTGCGTGATTGATGTGCAGGGAAGCACAATGTCAGATGATTTCAGCCCCCCAGACTCAGAAGACGAGTTGTCGATCGACGACATCGAGCTCGCGTATCGCGAGGCGTTAAAATCGATTGACGCAGCCGAGCAACAAGTCGGCTCCGCGCTGATGGAACTCGCGGGCGATGACGACGACGATGATCCAGACAATGAAGCCGCCTTCACATCAATCGGCAATGAACTGGCCGACGATCTTGAAGCCGAGCTGGCTGCCACAGCGACGGCGAATGTCGAATCTACGGCTCACGATGTCAGTGCCCGAGTCTCGTCTCGATCAGTGATTGAAGGGGCGTTGTTTGTGGGTGGCGAAGTCTCACTGACGGCTCGTAAATTGGCGTCGCTGATTGGTAACGACACGGATTCTCGATTGGCGGTCAAACTGATTGATCAGCTGAATCAAGACTACACGGCAGAAAACCGGCCGTACGAAATTCGACTTCACGAAGGTGGCTTTCGGATGGAGTTGCGAGAGAATTTTGCCAATGTGGCGTTGAAAGTCTTCGGGTTGGGGCCCCGAGAAGTTCGACTGTCTCCGGACACTTTAGAAGTGCTGGCGTTTGTGGCCTACAATCAGCCGGTGACCAAAGAGGAGGTCGAAAAAATCAGTCAACGCAATATTCAGACGCTGCTGCGGCAGTTAATTCGTTTGCGATTGGTGGACATCGAACGCACCGGAAAACGACGGTCGGACATTGCTTATCAGACGGGCGAGCGATTTTTGAAGTTGTTCGGCCTCGAATCACTAGAAGACCTGCCTCAGGCGGACGTCTTTAGCTTCAAATAGGCGGCGCTTGTTGTTCAAGCACTATGGATCTGCTACTTTCGTGGGGCTCGTCGCCAACTCAATCGCTCCTCTGAAAGTCAATCGGTGTCATCTGTCAACTGGGCTCCTCTGCGAACTATCATCGAGAACAACCAAACGTTTCTCATTTCAAGTCACGTTCGTCCGGATGCCGATGCGCTGGGCTCGGAACTGGGAATCGCGGCGATCCTGCGAGCGTTCGGCAAAGATTGTACGATCGTCAACGCCACCGCACCGCCATCGAATCTGGAGTTTTTGAACCCCGATGGCAGGATTATGAAGCTGGGAGACCAGATCGCGGTGGCCGACATGCCGACAGTGGACGTGTATCTGATTGTTGACACCAGTGCGTGGCAGCAGTTGGGAGCCATGGCGGACGTTATTCAAAAAGCCGGAAAAACCCGTGTTGTGATCGATCACCATGTTAGTTCCGACGACATGGGGGCGACAGAATTTAAGGATGTCGAATCCGCAGCGACGGGTGAGCTGATTTTTGAAGCGGCGGAATATCTGGGAGTGTCATTCGACGAAACCACGGCAGCGGCGTTGTTTGCTGCGATTGCGACCGATACCGGTTGGTTTCGATTTCCGTCCACGTCTCCCGCCACCGTTCGCACGGCGGCGGCATTGATGGAACGCGGGGCTGTTCCCCACGAACTGTATCGGCTGCTGTACGAACAAAGGTCACTGGCTTGTGTTCACTTGGCAGGACGCGTGCTGGGCCGCATGCAGACCGCCTGTGAAGGTCGGTTGGCGTGGGTCTTTGCCGACAGCAAAGATCTAAAGGAGACCAACGCCGTGCCTGCGGATACGGAAAGCTTGGTCAACGAGTGTCTGAAAGTCAGCGGTGCGGAAGCCGCTTTTATCGCCGTGCAATTGCCATCCGGTCTGATCAAGTTCAGCTTGCGTTGTCGACCGCCTCACAATGTCGCCGCGCTGGCAGAAATTTTTAACGGCGGCGGTCATAAGCTGGCCTCTGGTGCCACAACTACGGGACCATTGGAAGACGCACTGGTCAAGGTGCGGGACGAATTCGTCAAAATGCTGAATGTGTGACCGCTGTGGCTGGCCGGTTTAGCGTTCCGTCGCCGTCAGCTGTTTGATGTGCTGGAACACGGATTCCGCATCTGTGTCGCGAATGTCGCTGCTGACGTCCGCAAAATATGACTCGTTGACCCCCAAGAATTGCCTCACATACGAAGCCTTGTCTGGGGCAGCGTCTAGGAACGTGTCTGCTGCTGCAAAGTCGCGATCGTGCAGGATACAGTCCAGTAGTAGTTCAATCGCGAAAGACCAGCGATCCTTACAGTCATCGCCGAGAGTTCGGGGTAGCAAGCCTGCGTCATTGGGCTCCGCTTTAAAGAAGCTGCGATACGCATTGCGGACCAGCGTCCGCCAATGAAGACTTTCTCGGTGGTCGATCTCCATCTCCACATACAAATCGATGCAACGATAGATGGCACCCACAGCAGCATCGTGGATTGAACTGTGCCTGTTGATTTTTGCGGACGGCAGCAACAGTGCCGTCGTTACCTCGTCCAGCACAGCCAACCGCTGCGTCCACGGCAGACGATCGAATAGGTCGACTCCAGTTTCCGACAGATCGTCATGACCGTGGGATTCGTCATGAATGGTATCCACCATCCAAGAGACGGCTTCACGAACCATTGCCGCTTCGTGACCACTCAGAACTCGCGTACCTTTTGACGTATCCCACATAATTGCGTCATTCCTGTTGTTACGAAAATCGTCGACCGGACTCGGTAGCGTACCTGACTTGATCGCTGAAACCTTGGGTTTTCCGAATCGATTTGCGCTTGTTGGAAAGATTTGAGCCCGCCGGTGTCCAGATCGAGGTGTTCCAATGATTTTTTCAGCAAGTTGATTCGACGCCACGCACCTTATTTGTATCCTCTGCAAAACCGAAAGCAATTCCGACAGTGAAACACTTAAAGAGAATCGCATGAACCATATTATTAGCCTGATTCTGGGTGGCGGTGCAGGAACCCGTCTTCTGCCTCTCACACAATACCGCTCGAAACCAGCGGTTCCCATCGGAGGCAAGTACAGGTTGATTGATGTGCCGATTTCCAACTGCATTCACAGTGACATGGAACGCATTTATGTGCTGACCCAGTTCAATTCTGTGAGCTTGCATCGCCACATTCGGCAGACGTACAAGTTTGACTTGTTCAGCAAAGGCTACGTCGAAGTCCTCGCCGCCCAGCAAACACCGGGCGACGACACCGACTGGTATCAGGGAACGGCCGATGCCGTGCGAAAGCAAATCCGATTTCTGAAGGAATCGGGTTTGAAGTATGTCTTGATTCTTTCCGGCGACCAGTTGTATCGCATGGATTATCGGGACATGTTGACGACGCACATCAATTCCGGTGCCGACGTCACGCTGTCGACTTTACCGGTGGATGCCGAGGCGGCGCGTGGTTTTGGAATTATGCAACTGGATGACTCCGGGCGAGTCACAGACTTTGTGGAAAAACCAAACACCGCTGAAGCGCTGGAAAAAGTCCGGACACCCGGCGACTGGATCGACGCTCACGGGATTCAGTCGAAGGGGCGCGAGTATCTGGCCAGCATGGGCATTTATCTATTCAATCGCGACGTGCTGGTCGAGTTGCTGGAATCGACCGATCACGACGATTTCGGCAAGCATGTGTTTCCGATGGCGATCCAAAGTAAACACGTCCAGACTCACCTGTTCGATGGCTATTGGGAAGATATCGGAACCATCAAGGCGTTCTTTGATGCGAACCTCGCCTTGGCTCGTCCCAACGCACCATTTACGTTTGGCGGACACAAGAATCCGATTCTGACTCGTCCGCGTTTTCTGGCGTCAACCCGACTCGACGATTGCAGGGTCAGCCAAAGCCTGATTGCCGACGGCTGCGAAATCGGCCCCGGCACCACGATCGAAAACAGCGTCATTGGTGTCCGGACAAAAATCGGCAGCAATGTGACGATCCGCAACAGCGTGTTAATGGGCTGGGATTACTACCCAGAAGTCACGGAGGGATCTGAACAATTGCCTGCGATTGAAGATGGTGTTGTGATTGACGGAGCCCTCGTTGATAAGAATACGACCATTGGCAAAAACGCTCGGATCGTGGCAACTGAGGCCTGTGGCGGCGATGGCGACTATGAACAGGTGGTTGTTCGCGACGGCATTGCCGTGGTTAGAAAACAATCCGAAATCCCGGCGAACTGGAGCTTCGTCAATCGCTCGAAAGACTGATCACCATGTCGGCCGAACTTAGTCGTCGTCCGTCTCGATCGCATACCGAATCATCGTCACCACATTGCCCGTCGTGTTGAATATCACATCATCCATGATGGACTGCATCAATCGAATGCCTCGACCGAACGATGCGTCTTGTGCTGGCAGAGCTTCTCCGAAATCTGCTAGGGCAGTGTCGAAGCCGGAACCCTCGTCGCTAATGACGAACTCCGCACGTTCTCTTGAAATTGCGGCGCGGATGGTGATCTGCCGTTGCAGATAGGGTTTCGCCCACAGGCGGGCCGCCACGATTTCGCCGCAGTTGGCCGACCGATAGTCTGCGGTGGAAATTTCCAGATTGCCGTGATAGCAGGCATTGTCGAGTGCTTCCTGTAAGGCGATTCCCATTCGCAGGCGTTCCGATTCGTCACCCAGCGGCAGGCAACGCAGCATGCTGAGCAGATGATTGACACAAAGTCGCAGCAAAGCCGGATCGTTTGTGAGCTCAAACGTCACGACGGAATCCTGCAGGTAGTGCATGAGTCGCGATTGCGTATGCGCCATTTCGGCAGTGCTGTGCACCTGCTTTAAGGTGTTCACCAGATCTTCGGCGAGTCGATTTTTCGGGACATAGCTGGCAGCGCCGTCGCGCAGAGCTTGCGCGGCGATCTCTTCGCTGCCGACACCCGTCATTAAGATCACGGGAATATTGGGGTACTCGCTTTTGATCGTTGCCAGTAGCTCCAATCCATTCATCTCAGGCATGTGCATGTCGGTCAGCACGATGTCCGGAATTTGAGTTTGAATCTGACGAATCGCAGCGGCACCATCATTCGCCTGCAGGACTGTGCAGTCGAGCCATCGGGCAGCGATGCCCGAAATACGCACACGATCGGCAGCCGCATCGTCAACGATCAATAGTTTTGGCATGGTTATCCCCTGGTTGCTTTTGTGGGCCTCGGAACAATAACTGACGTATCGGCGGCATCTTGCCGCCGCAAATCACGGCGGCTAGAAGCCGCCGGTACGATCAACTCGCCACTTATCCCTCCGCCGTTCCTGATCATCTGTCGGCTGATTACACCGTAAAATCGGTTGAGTGTCCAACGGGTGCTGCCGAGCACTGCGGGCTTCGGGATCGCTGATGGATTTGGGGCGCTCGTCGTGAGTGGGCGGCTAGGACGGCGCCGTTCAGGATCTTCAAGGGGAAATCGGTCGTATCACGGCGTTACTGCCCGGTTTAACAATCTTCGATCTGGTGATCGTGACATTTGTGCCGTGTGCGGATACTGTAAAAGGTGACAACGGCAATCCTTGTGTGGATTAGCAGTGTCGACCAGCCGTTTGGGCGCTCGCCCCGGTCCGTGCAAAGTCCCGTGCATCAACCGGGGCGAGCGCCCAAACGGCTGGCGAAAACTGGCACCGTCAAGCCTGGGCAGCACGCATTTCTTACGACCACAAAAATTCAGACAGCAGGAACTCATTATGGCCCGAATTCTGGTTGCCGAAGACAGTCGAGCTCAGGCTGTTCAGATTCAGAGTCTGTTGGAAAAGGCGGGGCACATCGTGCAAATGGCGGCCGACGGGGATGCTGCTTTTGAAATGTTTCGGGCTGAAACTCCTGAGGTGCTGCTGACCGATATGCACATGCCTGGAAAGAACGGTCTGCAACTGATCGAAGCTGTCCGAGAAACTCATCCCGATGTTCCCGTGGTGATGATGACCTCCGACGGAACCGAAGATCTCGCGGTCGAAGCCATGCGCAAAGGTGCGTCCAACTACATTCCCAAGCGACGATTGGGACAGGATCTGATTTTCATCATCGATGGCATCGCAGAGATGCTGGATGCCCGACAATCGCGCGGCAGTGTTCTCAGCAAGCTGACGCATTACGAAGCGTCGTACACGTTCGGGAACGATCGCGATTTTGCCAATACTCTGATTTCGCAGTTCGAATCTGATTTGCAGCACATGATGTTTGATAACGAAACCGAGTTGTTTCGGATCGTGACCGCATTGAAAGAAGCGATCTTAAACGCCATCGATCACGGAAATCTAGAACTCGATTCCGCGCTGCGGGAAGAAGGGGATGGCACCGAATTCTATGAACTGGCCAAACAACGATTAACGCAGGAGCCCTATTGTTACCGAAAAATTACGGTCACATCGCGTGTATCGCCCGAGCAACTGGCGTACGTGATTCGTGATGAAGGGCCGGGATTCGATCCTTCGACGTTGCCTGATCCCAATGATCCCGAAAATATCCTGCGTGCGCACGGTCGGGGCTTAATGCTGATTCGCAGCTTTATGGATGATGTGGTTCTGAACGAAAAAGGAAACCAGATCACGCTGATTAAGTATCGCCAAGATCAGCACGACGATACCACGGACGAACCGCCAATGCTGCAGACCGCTCGAAACCTGAAGATTCTGATGGCCGAAGACAGCGTCACGAATCAAGTTCTGGCCAAGTCGTTACTCGAACGCGCAGGGCATGCCGTCACGATTGCTTGCAACGGTGTCGAAGCCGTTCAGTTATCCGGGGCCGACGTCTACGACTTAGTTTTGATGGATCTGGAGATGCCAGAACAGGACGGCCTGTCCGCGACTCGCGAAATTCGTGAACGCGAAAAAACAACAGGACTCTACGTGCCTATCGTGGCGATGTCGGCTCACGATGCCGACGACGATCTGGAAAATTGCAAAGCCGCCGGGATGCAAGGCCACATCGCCAAGCCTGTTCGCGCAGAAACTCTGAATGCCGTCTTGGCGAGAATGTGACAACACTTTCGGGCGGGACTTACGTCGGCGGATCAAATTTTCCAGCCACCAGATCCTGCAGCACTCCTTGCACTTCGGCCAGTTCTTGTCGCAATCGCTGCAGGCATTCGGTGGCATTGGTGAGCTCACCAGCGCAACTCGACTGTTCCAGTTCTGAAGCTGTGGCCCCCAGCGATACAATCGCCAGTGTGGATGCCGTGCCGCGAATCGTATGCGCTAGACGATGCAGGGTTTTTGCATCGTCTTTACGAATCGCATCGTGAATCTGTTCCAAATGCCGCGGGCATTCTTCCAGAAACGCACTGACCACAGCCCGCAACAGATCCACATCGCCCTGAACCGATCGCAAAGCTTCCGGCCACTCGATCAAATCTCCACGGTTGGAAGTTGCGCCGTGTTTTTGAACTTCCAGTGCAACCTCCACTTCCACTTCCACTTCCACTTCAGCTGCCGTTGTCTCTGGAGCCTCCTGAACGGAAATCTGACCCTCCATGCACAGTTGAATCGCGTCGCTTAATTCTCGCGAGCGGATCGGTTTGGTGACATACGCATCCATGCCCGCGTTCAGACAGCGTTCGCGGTCTCCCTTCATTGCGTGTGCGGTCATCGCGATGATCGGAATGTGTTCAGACGGCTGAATCGAAAGTCGTCCGTCCGCTTGCAGTTGTCGAATCAGGCGCGTGGCTTCGAGGCCATCCAATTCCGGCATCTGCACATCCATCAACACCAAATCGAACGGCTGAGTCTTCATCAAAGCCACGGCTTCGGCTCCGTTGTTGGCGACTGTGACGACATGGTTCCACTTTTTTTGCAACAAGCCAATCGCCAAAATTTGGTTGGCCAACGCATCTTCAGCCAGCAGAATTCGCAATGATGGCAGTGTGCTTTGCGAACTGATCGAATGCACGCCACCTTCTTCGCGTTCGGGTGAAGTGATGCCAAAAGCCACGACAATGGCATCGACCAGTTCCGATTGCTTCACGGGTTTCATCAGATGCGCGGCGATTCCCAGATCGGCACAACGCTGGCGATCGCTGGATCGATCGCCGGATGTCAGCATGATGATGATCACCTCCGCCAGATCGACGTCGCTCCGGATTTGTTCCGCCAGCGTAAATCCGTCCACATCCGGCATGTTGACGTCCGACAACACCAGTGGAATGTTCGTCCCATCAGCGGTGGCGTCGCGTAGAATACGAATCGCTTCCGCAGCGCTGCCGGCCACAATCGGCTCCATCCCGCGTACCCGAACCACATCCCGTAGAATTCTGCGGTTGGTCGAATTGTCGTCCACAATCAACACTCGCATCCCGGCAATCCGATCCAAATGCGGTCGGATCAACGTCGGAAGTTTGTCTTTGGCGAGTTCGAATCGGGTGGTGAAAAAAAAGGTGCTGCCGCGGCCCACTTCACTCTCCACCCAAATCCGACCATGCATCAGGTTGACGATTCGGGACGAGATCGCCAGACCCAAGCCCGTTCCACCAAACCGCCGCGTCGTGGACGTATCAGCCTGTTCGAAGGCGTTAAACACCTGATCAAGCCGGTCGTCAGGAATCCCGATGCCCGTGTCGCGAACAGAAAACTGCAGCACGACGTCGTCGTCCGTCTGGGAAACGATGCGGACGTTCACAATCACTTCACCAGACTCAGTGAATTTGATCGCATTGCCGACGAGGTTAAATAAAATCTGCCGCAGTCGCCCACGGTCGCCAATGAGCCCATCTGGCACGTCACCATCGATTTGAAACGCCAGTTCCAAGTGTTTGCGATGAGCCCGTAGTCCGAGCGACTTCATTGTGTCGCCCAGACTTTCCTGCAGGCTGAATGGCGTGCCTTCGAGGTCAAACTTGCCCGCTTCGATTTTGGAAAAGTCGAGAATGTCATTGATGATACTCAACAACGCTTCGCCAGACTCATGAATCATCTTCACATATTCACGCTGTGAAGATTCCAGCTGACCATCCATCAGCAGTTCAGACATGCCGATCACGGCGTTCATGGGAGTGCGGATTTCGTGACTCATGTTCGCCAAAAAATCGCTCTTCGCACGATTGGCCGAATCCGCCGCTTCCTTGGCCAGCTTGAGTGTTTCTTGATACCGGCGACGTTTGACGACACGGCCAATCTGTTCGCCGACCGACTGAAAGATCCGCTCCAGTCGATCGTCGATTTGAATTTCTTCATACGCAAAGAATTCCAAAACCGCGACGACTTCATCCTCAATCAAAATCGGAAATCCGAGCGCCCCCTTAATTCCGCCGTCGATAAATTGTTGACCGCGCGGGAACGACGGGTCCGCCTCAATGTTCCGGATCCAGCGTGGCCCGCGATGCTCCCAGATCAAGCCCGGTAGTCCTGATCCGCAGGCGAATCGCGTTTGCTCATTCACAGATCGGAACGCATCGAACCGGGGATCATCCGATCGGTGCCAGATTTGTGTGGGACACAGGAATTGACGTTCTTCATCTGGCAGATAAACATGACCGATCGGCCAACCCGTCAGATCACAGACCAAATCTGTACACCCCTGAAGTGCCTCGGTGAATGAACTTGTCTGGCCCGCCAACGCCGTGGATTCGTACAGCAATCTGGCTTCCAGTGTCTGCCGCCGCAGCTCGGTTTCCGTTAGTTTGCGCTTCGTGATATTACGCCCAATACCGACCAGCCCGCTGACTTTTCCTGACGGGTCGTGGACCGGAACTTTGGTCGTCAGCAGCCAAGTTTCTTCGTCGACCGGACCCACCCCAGCAATCAATTCTTCACGATCAACCAATGGTTCGTCTGATTCCATCACCAAGCGATCATCGGCCTGATACATGGCGGCAAGTTCGGGCGGCCAGAAGTCGCGGTCGTCCTTGCCAATCACGTCGGCCATCGATTCAACACGCATAGCATGCACCAGTGCGGCATTGACGGTCAGAAACTTTCCATCAACATCCTTCACCCAGACAAGGTCAGGAATGTTATCCATCAGTGTCCGCAGCAAATCACGTTCTCTTTCCAGATTATGTTCTGCGCGAACGCGGTCGGTGACTTCCCAGAAGATGCACTGCACTCCGGAAATGATCCCGCTCGCGTCGATGACCGGGCCTTTCATGACTTCCACATAAATCAATTCGCCATCGGCCGTGCGATGTTGTTCCACATCGCGACACTCTTCACCGGTTTCCAGAACTCGCAGATCGTCAATGCGATATTTGCTGGCCAGTTCTTCCGGAAACAGATCAAAGTCTGTCTTCCCCAGCAGGTCTTCGAGGGGCTGTTTTAATTTTTCACAATAGTGTTGATTGCCAAACAGGATGCGCCCTTCCGTATCCTTGCGCACGACGTTCAACGGCAGGCTTTCGACCAGTGAACCAAACACGGCTCGTGATTCTGCCAATGATTGTTCGGCCAGTTTATGCTCAGAAATATCCGTGGCCTGCCCGACCACGTACAGCGGCTGACCGACGTCGTCGTTGATGATTCGAAGCTGTTCGCGCAGCCAGCGGAGGTTACCATCAGATTGCGTGATTCGATACTTGTGCGGCGCCGTAGACAAATCGCGGCGCTGCGCGACAACAGCCGCTTTGTCGTCCGGATGAATGGTGTCCAGCCAAATTTCGCTGGGCGGGATTTGCCGTAACGGCCTGTCCTCGATTTGCTTTGCCGCAGCATTCAAAAACACGAACTCGCTCTGATCAGGAGTTGCACACCAGATGAGTTCATTGACGGCTTCCAGAAGCTGCATTGCGAGTGCCAGCTGACGGCGGGCGTCAAAATGTTCCGGGTCCATTGGTTTATCGCCATCGCTCATCGTTATGACTCCATTGGCTGCTCTGAAGCTGCTCTGAAAAATTCGACAGCTGCTTGAAGTCTACACCTGATGGGCTCCGGAGCAAACAACTGTTGAGCGAATCGTAGGTCACGCTCCCGCGTGACGACTGGTATCGGGCATCTGGCTACGGTGCCCATCGTTTTCGCTATCAACGTCCGCCGTGATTGGTATGCAGGAGCATACCCGACCGGGCTGCCGGTCGAGAAAATCCTCAGCTAAGTTTGTTTCCGACGGGCAGATGACTAAAACAGGGCCATGCTTGCCAGTCCCTCAGATTCTTCGCTCGACGTTTTCCACGCCTGTACCCGTGATTGGTTTGGGCAGGCGTTTCAACAGCCGACGCAGGTTCAGCAGCAGGCTTGGCCAGCCATTGCCAGCGGAGAAAGCACTCTATTGCTGGCGCCGACGGGATCAGGCAAAACTCTCGCCGCGTTTTTGTCTGCGATCGACCGTTTGTTTTTCTCCGGCCAACCCAACGCCAATCCGGGCGTGCGCGTGATTTATATTTCGCCCCTGAAAGCACTGGCGGTTGATGTGGATCGCAATCTGCGTGGTCCGATTGCGGGGTTGCGCGCGTTCGCTCAGGCTCACGGTATCGAGCATCACGTGCCCCAAGTCGCCGTTCGTTCTGGGGACACGTCTGCCCAGCAACGCAGTGCTATCGTTCGCACACCGCCGGAGATTCTGATCACGACTCCCGAGTCCTTGTATCTGATGCTGACCTCAAAAGCCGACGCGATTTTGGCGCAGGTCGAAACTGTCATCATCGACGAAATTCATGCGCTGGCCAGCACGAAACGCGGTTCGCACTTGTTTGCCACTTTGGAACGTCTTGAGCGATTGCGGAAACGCGGGGCCACGCCTGACGGCGACCAAACCCGACCGCACACACCACTGCAGCGCATCGGTCTATCTGCGACTCAGCGCCCGTTGGAAGAAATCGCCCGTTTACTGGGAGGTGCAGAAGCCACGGCTGATCCGGAAATTCCGGTCAAACTGCGCCCGGTTAAAATCATCGACGCTTCAGCGAAACGCAGCTTCGCACTGACCATCGAAACACCGGCTGAAGATCAAGCCGCCGGCCAAGGCACATTCATCGAAGATGGCGCGCCCGCCATTCCTTCTGTCTGGCCATCCATTCATCCGCGACTGGTCGAATTGATTCGCCAAAACCGCTCCACCATGATTTTTGTCAACAGCCGCCGACTGGCCGAACGGCTGGC
>Ga0075117_1000886_pt1 | contig 19331 bp, 15 predicted proteins | sample AntAceMetag02UKJ_FD_69789 | JGI IMG/M metagenome (GOLD analysis project Ga0075117, IMG submission 69789) | Saline lake microbial communities from Ace Lake, Antarctica - Antarctic Ace Lake Metagenome 02UKJ | ecosystem: Environmental > Aquatic > Non-marine Saline and Alkaline > Saline | place... | reverse complement strand
TTGCAAACAAAAAGATTTTATCGGCTGTATAGTTTTTAACTACCGCAGATCCTATTACTGCTTCACTTGAGTTTACTAAATCAACATTTTGATAATCACCTATTGTAACTCTGCCAGTCGTGTTTATAACTTTACAATAGCCGCCATATGTAAAGTTTACAGATTGATTTGATGCAATTTCAGTAGATGTTATATCTGGTATTTCAAAGAAGCGTTTAGCATCGTTTGATATTCTATAACCTTTAGAGTATGCAACACCCTCGCTCATTTCTACCGAAAATTTATTTGTTGTTGTTTTTTTGATTACGTTAAATGTAAAATTCTTTTTAGTATAGTCACCGTTGGTTTCATATGTTCTTCTTGCTAATTCTTTTGCAATTGAATTAAATTCTGACACGTCTCTAGTTTCTACGGCTTCTCCGTTTTCATATCTTCTCAAAATAAAGAAACCAGAGTCCTGTTCAGCTGTTACTGTATCTATTGCTACAAGTCTTGGCACTAATACCAGGCGATCCGCACCAGGTGCATTTTCATTGGGTGAGCCATTTGCATTATCTAATAGATCAGAATTTTGTTGTGATGTTACAATACTTTCATCAACTGCATAGCCAACTGAAGTTCCGTTTGGCTTAATTTCAGTATCTTCCTCTGTTTGTACTATATATTTTTCAACAACAATTTTCTGATCATCCACAAATAGGAAATGTCCTCTCTGAAAGATAATACCTTCAGATGCATTTAAGCCAAATGAATCGCCGACGGGATCTGAGAAACTTGCTACTGAGGTTGTTGCAACAATACCATTGTCAATTATTGTCTCAGTACCAGTCTCATCAGTTCTTAGTATGTATTCTCTAATATTTAGTGTATCGCTAGGATCATATTCTTTTTTGCCAGTATTACTAGTATTAAGATATACAATAAAAAATGTATTTAAATCAGGTGCTCTAGATTGAAATCCATTAGCGCCTCTTATTATAAGCGCGTTAAGTCCTTGATCATCTTCAATTTCATAATAGTACTCGTTAGTAATATCATCAGCTGTCTCAGTGCGTTCTTCAAACGCACTTGGCGTGTTGAATGTTGACCCACTCACAGGTACAATGCGATCTACAACTTTTACATATTTTAGATTCCTAAGTTCAGTAAAGGTAGAGCCCTTTATAATTGAACCTTCTTTATATATGTTTTCACCAAATTGTTCAATCTGATTCTGCAAAGTAGTTTGCAGTTGATTTAATTCTCTTGCTTGTACTGCAAATCCAGGTTTGAATAGTACTCTATAATATTTGTTGGAAATATCATAGTCGTCAAAATAAGGAGCAATATTTAGATTTGTTTTAATTGACATTTAGTAATCTATACCCTTAGAAATCTATTATTAATTTTATTTGTTCTACTTTTTCATCGGATCTATCAACTGGTGTTAGATCCGAAATGAATAGAACCGAACCAGTTTTAGAAACATATGACGCTTTTGTAATTGTATTTATACTAAAATTAACGCCCGAAGATGAACTTACTAATAATGATTCGTCAAATTCAGCTGAAAAGGCACCGTCATATTCTGTAAGATATATCACATCATTATCAATTTCATGTATTATACCAGAAACACCATTACTTTGTGATAATGTTTCACCTACAGACAGACCCAAAACACCATCAGTAGTTTGTAATTTTAATCTACTATCAAATGTATTTTCAGTAATAACTTCCGCAAATAATGGATTTTTTACAAGTCCAATTTTACTATATGAATTAGTATCTGTGACATTTGAGGAATCTTTACTTGTTATATTTACAGAAATACTTATATTCTTAGACTTAAACTCTTTTACCGGGTTGCTTCCATGGCCACCTTTGGGTGATATAATAGGTCGCAAAATACATTCAATATCAGATCTATTGGGATTGGTAGTGTCAAAATTTACAGATGGATCAATGACCCTAGCATTTGCGTTTTGATAGTTAATACCATTATCGATCATTTTCACTGATGTTATTAGTGTATTTGTATCATCAAAGATTGCTATTGCTTTTGCCCCAGATCCATCACCTATAATTTCTATGGTAGGAACTATTTCAATTAAAGATTCTAAGTTTAATTCAGCTGCGGTTGTTTCTATTTGTATAAAATTTTGGCCATTTAGTTCACCGGACGTAAGTATTTTAAATAATTGGGTATCTATCTCCTGCGAAGATGTACCAGGATTTACAATAAGTGTGCGATTAGCATAAATATTTGGTGATTTATTAAAAGGTATATTGCCATTTATTCGTATTATGATTCTATTATTTGAATCAAGCGATGTGATAGTCCCAGTTAATCTTTCATATCCGGAATTTGTTGATCTATTTGTAACCAATATCGAATATATACCTTCATTTGCAATAGTTTCCACCTGAGCATTTCGAATTATAGGTATATAACCAGAACCCCCAAATTTACTAAATGCAAACGAAGGTACTGTTATCATATATTTCCAGACATAGCCATCGGATAGATAATATATACCGTCAAGTTGATTTATTGAATCTTCAAATATTGGCTTTTCAGTAGAAGTAGAGCTGTAATTATTACTTATACATTTAAATATGTGATGTGATCCCCCTGTACTATTAGGTGGTGTCACTACATAAAACGGAGTATTGATTGTTAACCCTATATTTTTAGCATCATCATATTCAGTATAAATTCTTCCTTCTTCCCATATATTTAAATTTGCTAAAGCAGCAAAATCAAAATCAGTAACACTAACCCCAAAGATTGTTTTTTCAAGAAATTTTCTTTGAGTTTTTTCTGTGTTCTCGGAAACTGGTATTGAGGTTTCACCCGGAAATGATCCAAAAATCCAAAAATCTTCTTCTTGTAATGATTTTAATAGATATGTTTCGGCAATATCAGTCGTAAATGAATCAAACTTTATTGACATATTATTCCTCTATAAGTTGGGTAACTAGATATAAAAATCCATTTTCGGATGATAGATTCTGAGAATCTTCATTAATAGCGGTTTCTTGTATCGCAAATCTTTTTATCGGTGTCAAAGAAATATCAGGTGTAAAATCTATTATATCTGACTTATTAAACTTCGTGAATAATTTAATTCCACTTGGGTGTGATATTTCTTTATATATTTCTTCGTATATGGTAGGTGATATGTCAGTTGATATTTCATACGAGTAGTCTTGGTAATAAAAACTATCCTGCATTACCTTTTCAGTATTTATATTAGAATTAGTAGTAATCCATTTACCTTCTGTAATTCCCAATCTATCAACTATACCTTTGCCCGTAGCATCTAAAATAGCATCAACCCCAAGTCTTTCCGCCTTTGATAAATTATATATCGTAACAGGTTTTTCCTGCTCATAACCAAGACCGGAATCAAAAATTTCAATAGCTGATATTTTACCTAGTGAAAAACCAACAGGGCCTGATATTTGTGTATTAAGACCCAACGGTAGGGATTTTCTATCAAATGTTATACTTTGTATATCTAATACTATTGAAAGACCTTCTTTGAATGCTGGCAAGATTAATTCCTGTGAAATTCTATCTCTTGATATTACAAAAGATTGAAATGTAAGTTGCCGAATTGTTATATTATTTCCCTGTACTGCAATTACTTTACCTCTTACTAGAGTTTGAAGATCTTCACCTTCAAATGTTTTTACTATTTTTTCCTGAGTAATTACATCACCTTCTAAGATATTCACACCTACAGAAGAAACAATTCTAAGAATTTGATCATTTAAATTGAATCTACTAAATAGTTTTTCTTTAGCTAAAACAAAGACATCACTTAAATAATTAGTTCCTGGGTTTATTGCAGTAAGACTTTCAATTGAACCTAATACAAATGTGGTAGGATTAAACGCAACATTTAATGCTGTACTCAGATTAGGTTCAATATCAGTTGCGGAAGTACCTGACATAGGTATAAGCGCCGGAGGTACTATTGAATAATTTGAAGAATCTAAGGGAACTGCAAGAAAATCAGAAATCAGATCAGTTATTATTGTTACTTCTTCAGTATCTGTTATAGTACCAATTGAGGCAGATGCAGATCGATTAACTGGTGAGCTAAATAATACTGAAAATGTTATGTTTTCAGTTCTATCAAGTGTCTCAATAATTCCCTCATCAAATCCAAAATTTATATCATCAAGAACTATCCCTATTGAGCTATTTCGTGTATCAACACCTATTATTGTTGCTTCTAATACATTATTTGCATTATCTATTTGTTTTATTTTTTCGTTAATAAAGAAACCTTCACCACTTGTTTCTAAGAAAAGTGTTTGATCTGAAAGTATAATGTCAGTATTGGCAACTGTATAGCCAAAGCCGCCATTGATAATATTAAATTCTACTTCACCGGATAGATTTTGTGTAACTTTTGTTACTCTACCTAGCCCATTTATCCCAGAATCAGATTTTATTTCTACTCGATCACCTATTTCATTTTCGGTGGTAAATTCAATATTTTGATCCAGAATTACTTCTCTGAGTGAACCATATAATTCACCTACAATCAACTCTGGCTGATTAGAATAGATAGTATCAAACCGCTTAAAATTGCCCTTGACATTACTAATAAAAATTATAGGTATTGTAGAATTGTTTATAGTTATTAAGTACACATTATCTACAAAAGCCTCAGCATTACTTAGTGACCCAAATATCTTTATTCCTTTTATTGTCGGAAGTTTTGAATGACTTGATATAGGATATAGCTGTAAATAATTACCTACGATCCATTCTGAATTTGATGGCTTGAAGATATCGTCTGATGGGAAATATATATTTACTTCGCTTTGAAAGAAAAGGGCAAAGAATAATTCGATTCCTTCTTTTGAACCTTTTCTTCTATATAAGCTTAATATATGTTTTATTATAAAGGGAGTGTCTGCGTCAAAAAAGATGCCATTTAAAAATTTATTCTTAAAGAAAAGCAACATACCATCTATAGTAGTATCAATATCTCTATATTGGTACATTCTTCTAATGTTATATATTGATTGATTATCAATTGTTTCCAAAAATACATAATATTCTTTAACAATATCAACCAATTCCCTTGCTTCTTTCCTATATATGCTAGGAAATTGACCTTCCACAAATGGTGAAATGCTGTGAGAATGCTGGGAAGCATAGTCTGCTAGATTGGAAAATTTATCTGTCATTGCTGCGTGATTCCCTTTACGGTAATACTTATATCAGCATCATTTACTATTAGTACCTGATCTTTAGGCGCGGTTACATTTTTTTCGACTGTGCTTGCAATTATCCGTATTCCCACCCCTGTATATGATTCAGTAATAAAATCAACCAATCGAACTATTCCGGTATTGTAATCTACGATGCCAGCATTTCTTTTTATTACTTGTACGCTGCCTGCTAATCTGTCTCTTGCATTGATAATATTTATGACACCTAAGCCGTTATCCTCTAGTATAGCTTCAGTACCTTCAAATACGAAATTTGAACTTGTAACTAGTCGGTCATATACTTCACTTCCGTTTGCTGTTGAGTACCCACATGGGCTTATAAGTGAAGAACCAAAGTTGAATGTAGGATTATCTTTTTGATTTACTGTAGGTGAATATAAGATATAAGGCACAGCAGATATTGTGTTGCTTTTTATCGAAATGTCCGATGCATCAACCAATGTGCTTACCCTTGAAATTTCAAAAACTGAGCCAAACTTATTTAAATTTGTACTGGTATATGATTTAATAGCATTTCGTACATCGGACTCAATTTCAGCGACTGATTTTGTAGTTTGTACACTATCATAAAATACATTTATATACAAATTTGCATATAAGAATTTTGGACCGAAGAATATTGGCTGTATTCCTATGGGTGTTTTATCTTTTAGATATGAAGTGTATATTAACTTTGCGTTTTCGGATATGCCGCCATCGGTATTTACTACAACAGCTACCTTACCATATTGCGGCGGATTTAATTCATCACCACCGAACACAGAAACATCCTTAATTTCATTGAACCGTTGCTTTAATAAAACTTCATAGTCCCGATTGGTAACAGCTCGTTCTTGTATCTGGATTGACTTGGGCGCAAAAAACTTTATATCTTCTATTGTTTCTCTGTCGGCACCGCCTACTGCTGATGCAACTACTGTTACTGTAGAATTGCTCAATGAAGAAGTAAATCTTGATACCCCGTTTGCGGCAGCACCATTGGTTATTCTATAAAATACTCGTATTTCTTGATTTATATTTGGTTGTGTCCCAAATTTATTATTGCCGAAGAATGCTTCATATTTGCCATCACGAGCTCTCTGTAAGTAAAAGACATTGGAATCTGGCTGAATACCAAAAACATCTTTTGTGTAAATAAATTCAGTACCTGTTTCATTTGCGCTTTGGAAATCTACAAATAATCTGATGCTAGTAGTATCAACACCTGAGTTACTAAGCACTAACCCACGATTATTTTCACTAGTAAAGAACGATTCTTCTACTAATTCGCCTTCATAAATTTCCACATTTTCTGCTTTGAAATTACCACTTTCTTGTATGGTAGCTGTATAACTTTGTCTAGTAAAAAACGTATATCTATCACCATTGAAGTTGGCAATGAATCTTGTATTTCTAGGTATAAATGAGGAACTAGTAGCTGTAGGGTCTGAAAATTCAACCGTTACAATTGCCTTTGCTGATCTAGCAGATCGTGGCAGGTAGTTTAACTCTTTTGCGTGTGATATTACCGAATTTTCACGCTGTGCAGAATCAAGAAACATTTCCGATATTGTCATATTAGCATAAAAATTATTTTGATATGTATTGTATGAGAGTACATCCAACAGAACAGACATATTAGAACCATCAAAGTCATAGTCCTTGAACTGTTCTTGTTCTCTCAAGAATGTTTTAAGTTGATCTTTTACTCTAAAAAAATCTAATTCTGTGATGGGTTTAGATGCCATTATCTTGTTCTTTCTAGGAAAACTGTTACAGAAAGTGGGGCGTTTACATTTCTAATGTTAAAATATATAGTTATTTGGATCTTATTTTCATCATATTCACTTTTAATGATTATCTCAATTATATTTACTCTAGGCTCGAAATTATTTATAACTGCTCTAACCTTTTCCTCTAGTAACTTAACTACCATAGGAGTATTATTTTCAAACAGCGTAGCTCTTATATCACTTCCTAGTGATGGCTGAAATAAACGCTCACCGCGATCAGTAAGCAAAAGATTCTTCAATGATTCTTTTACTGCTTCTTCATCTCGCTTTACTGCCAAATCATTTGAAATAGGATTTATAGTCAGATCTTTGTGAAAATCCGAATATAAGCTTTTTCTGCGTTTTATAGGAGTTATCGATGGTATTGGCATTTTACAATCCGTTGTTTAGTATATTTATTAAAATCTTATTGATCCCCGCAAGTAAACTCTTACCCCTCGAGAATCATTTCTAGAATCGATATGTATAAATGTAGGATATGATCCAAACCCGCCAAAGCCTTCCTCTACTGCCATTCTAGCAAACGTGTCATGTCTGTTGGGTGGTAGCGATATGTCAAACGCCTGCCCAGATTTATGCCAGCTATTTTCAGCACCAAATGTTCTCCAGGCGCTATTTATGACGATTGTAGACCCCCATCTTTTTGCAAGCCGCAATAACATTACCTTTTCAGTTAAAAGCACATTATTCCAACCGGCGGACCCCATCGCCGCACTTTGAGGCCCTGGCCTATATCGTATATACGAGTTGCCGCTTAAAACAGCTTCATACGAAAAGCCCGTAGAAGCAATTTCTTGTAGTTCTTGAGTAGTAAATGTTACTACTCTACGCGGTCTTGGGGGTAAACTGCGAGCATTGCCATTTCCTGTAGGTGTTTGAGATCCTGAATATCTACTACTTGGAATATTATTTACTGCAAAAGCACCTGCATTAATCTGGCTGGTATCAAATCGCGTCGCGCCTGCTGCTATTGCGCCTGCGGTTGCAAGATTACCTGCTGATCTCAGTACAGTCAATGAGCTATCATATGATCTTTGTAAATCTTTAAATGGATTTAAGAACGAATTAAATAATTGCTCCATTTCACCTATAAAACTACAAAATCGTAATATAAGAAATTGTGCCTCTTCAAGATCTAAATTCTCAAATGTGCTTGAGGCATATGAAATAAGAGCACTAACAGTTTTCTTAATATTTTCCACTGATAAATCAGAAAAGAAATCTTCAGCTTTTGTTTTAAGATCAATAATTTTTTTCGAAATTGCTTTTGTATTGTATATAAATTCCTCGTCGATTCCTATTGTAGCTAGTAAATTTGCAAGTTTGGCTTTTATGCTTTCTACTAATTTATCAACAAGTCGCAATATTCTTTTCTTAAGTGATTCTAATAGAGCCCGAGCTGAAAGTTTACTAAGCGAAAATTCTCGTATAGAATTTACAATGTCAGTAAAATCGCCTACGAAACTTTTTATATCACTGAAGATACCTTGCAATTTATCAAATTTTGCAAATACACCTGTTACCAATGAACAGAATGATCCCATTGAAGATTGACTTATATTATCTGCTGAATAGAAAAAATCCAAAGTTTTTAATAAATTAGTAGGATTTGCTACAGTAAGATAAGCGCTAAAATGATCTTGATTAATATATGAATAATCGTAGAAACCAATAAGTTCAGCAGTAGTAATAAATGGTAGTTGATTTAATCTATCACTAAGATTGGGATATGCTTCATTAAATGATGCGCTATTATAATCTATAGTAATTTCTTCAGAGCTAAGTGACTTAAATCCTGCATAAAAGTCATCCTGTTGTTCTATTGGTAAAATATCTAGTGATGTAGTATCTTCAACAGCAATTATAAAAGTTTTATTTTTCTGGTTTGCTAGATAATTATTTAATGCTATTGTGTTTTTTGCTAAAAGATCTTTATCAATTCCGTCTAGGGAGTCAGCAACTGCTATTTTTTCATACCCATCAATAAGATTACTTATTTGATCATATAATGGTGAATTTTTATACTTATCTTTTGCCGCAAAAATACCATCTGGTAAAGAATCATTTATATCATCAGGAAGATTAATATTATCGCATGGAATTTCTTCCTTAAAGTCATTGCAAGGTATTTCTGCCATGTTAAGTCCTCATTATACTGGAGTTGATTTAGGAAAGCCTTTTGAAGGCGGCGCAGATGCAACTACTTCCTGTGAAGGTAGAGCGTTATATGGATTAGTATTGCTTGGAGTCTTAATTTCAGCATTTGAACCACCGACCACATCATCAGCCGCATCACTAGCTAAGTATACAATTTTATCTAATGCTACAGTATCGGAATTCAAACTGATTTTAGAACCGCCGCCTATACGTATTGATTCCGATTTTATATCAGTAGATGATGTCGAATCTATAGAAATTATTTCACTGGTAAACTGTGAATACACACCAGAGTGTATATTGATATTTTCAAGACTTTTAATATTTACATCACGGGCAGCATCAAGAAATATTGTCTGACCTTTAATATGAATCCCTGCATCATAGCCAGATGCCGTGCCTGAACTATTGCCTTGAAACTTCAGAGATTTTGCAGATTTTAAATGTAATTGTTCTATATTTGCTTCTAAGTTTAGACTGGCAGCTCTAACCTGACCACTTTCACTTGCTATAAAATTCATCTGCCCAGCAACACTTACTATATGATTTCCTTTTATTATCTGTTGATAATTGCCTCTTATTTCTTCTACTTTATTACCCTTAACTAGAACATGGCTATCGCCTTCAATTGTTATTATATTTGTTCCACCTATATATAAGTGATAATTTTTTTCATTAATATCATACGAATCGCTGTGCGACTTTTTAGTAGAAGTAGCAGGGCCCATTTGAATATAAGATCCAGAAGGATGCCAGATCATAATCCGCTCTTGGTTCTGTGTGCTATCTAATTCAATTACATGTCCACCAGGTGTCTCAATTACTCTATTATGTGGATAAGAAGCATTATAAGCAGGCGCTGGCTCTTCCCATGTAGTGCTTGATGCATATGAAGGATCTGCAGTAGATCCACCACGCGAACCATCATCAGGCCCAGTGGTAGGTAGATTAGGGTCAGAATCAAATGCACCAGCATATTTGCCTGATAAAGAGGAAGTAGGTGCACCAGCTGCTTTCCATCCTCCATGGATTATTTTTACATAATCAATTGTTTCTTCAAATGGCGGAATTTTATTGCCATACTTCTTAACATTACCAGGCCCTCCATTATAAGCAGCCAATGCCAAAGGCCAACTGCCAAAGTTATTATATAACCCAGATAAATATTGGGCACCGAACCTAAGTTGCTCATCAGTATCTGAAAAAACATTTGACCATGACTTAAGCGGCGCCGTTTTATAGCCAGGATCACCTGCCGTACTTTCGATAATTTGAGTAAGACCACTAGCGCCAGAACCTGCGTTTTTAGTATTTGGGTTCCATTTACTTTCCTGTTCAATAAGCCTAAAAAATAAATCTGGTGGAATATTATATTTTTTTGCAGCAGCTAATGCAGCCTCACCATATACACTGACACCAGCAGGGATATCTGTCCGAGTTTCATCTGCGACTGGTCCTATATCTTCATCCTGCCCTGCAACTCCCATATTACCCCTGGATGCAATATTTGTACTACCCCCAGCAATTTCGATATTTTGTACTTGATTAGATGCCATTGGCAACAAGTATGTTTTATCTAATTCCTCGCCCCTAGCTAATCTAGAGCCTGGTGGTTGTCCAAAATCTTGGTCTCTACAACCATGGGCGCCTCTATCTATCTCATTTCCAAGTGCAGACCCCCAGCCATTTTTAGCAGGATTAATTGGTTCTACCATTTGAGTAGGTATAGCACCTAGGATCATTGGTTGCTGGGCATCACGACCATCAATAAAAAAGCCAAAAACCCAACTATTTAAAGGTGGAACTCTAACATTTATAGGATCATGGTTACCCATAATACATGTTGCCCAAGGCAGATCTTCAGTGGGTATATCTTTTACTGAACCATGCATACCAAACGCTCTTACCTGAACTCTACCTTCAAGTCTAGGATCTTCATTATCTTCTACAACTCCCATAAAGAATAGAGGATTTGTAATGCCTAATCCAGTTTCCATTATTAACTCCTATTCACTGCATTTGCAAGTCTGGGATCAACTTGACCCGCGCCATATCCTATAGTACTTTTTGTAGTATTCCAATCACGTTTGATTAGAGTGTATCTATTTTTTGAAGTATCACCTTCCGACACGCGAGCTATACTTTTAACTATGTATTTACCACTTAATTGTTTATTGCTTTCTGGTGTGCCTTGTTTTGCATTGTTTTCTACTATATCCAAATTTACAATATTACCCGCGCATATATCTAATCTAGGAGGTCCTACTGCATCTACAATAACACTATTTAAATGACTTCTAAACGCGTGTCTATTACTAATCATATCAGGATAAAACCTATTACCAGGCAATGCAGAATCATCAAAAGCACCTATGTCCATATAATCTTTTACCACTATAAATTTTTTACTGTTTTCTCTGGTGAAAAATTCATCAGCAAAATCTTTGGTATGACGGTCTACTATTTGTCTAAATTTTTTATCACCGAAGTACGAATTACCTTTTTTCTGATAATCATATACATTATCATCGGCTAGTAGATTTACTTTTCGGTTAAGAATATTTATTTCTATCACTTCATTTTTGTAGTAACCACCAAACATATCATCTAATGTATTAAACCGATTTGTATTTGTTACGGTTTCTAGGTTGTTTTTTTGTTGCTCAGAAAACGCGGGGTCATCTGGTACTATGCTATTAGTAAGATTAAATACTTTTTTGTATTTTGCTGCGTATTCCTCAAGACCTTCATCACTAATAAAAAAGTAGGAATCTGAATTTTCAAAGAATCTAAATGATGATGATTGCCGCTTAGTAGAGTAACTTCTTCGGACCAGAAACTCAATTGCCTGAGGTACTGTAAAGTTAGGTATAGTACCTCTTATCAAATTATCGGTAAGACTATCTGATGCCAAGGATTCTTCTTCTATTCTAATATTCTTTTCGCCCTTATAAAATTCAGTAAATAGACCATTGATTAGATCTACTACCTTTTTATCTTTGAACGAGCGGATTATTCGATTAGAAGCAGCAATAAAATGCTGATATGAGAAAAGTTGCAAAGTATAACTAATACCGTCACTTTCACTTGCAGTTTTTATTGAGTCAATTTTATAAAGAAATAAATCGTAAGTGATAGTAGTTCCCATAAAATCAAGGACAGTTAAAACAACTCGTTCCTCACCTCTAAGCGGATAATCTTCTAATAAACCAACCTTATCAGTCACAGATAAGGATACCGAAATTGTATTAGCAGTAATTGATTCTGAAATTGAAAAATCAGAAATTAAAGCAAGTATATCTTTCTCGGGTTGATTGGTATCCAATACATGTGAGATAACAGCTTTAGTTATAGATAGAGTATCAATTTTATTTTGCTTGGTATCAGACATCAAGATCTCTAATCAACTGTTCAAATTCTTTTGTTATCTGATTTAAATAGTCACGATCGACTAAAAGTATTTCTCTTTTATTCTCATTTTTTTGTTGCTCGAGTTCATATATTCTATATGGCTTAAAGTTTGGAGGTATTACTATTTCAACCGATATTCGATTATTTTCTTCAGTTTTAAGGATTGTCCCATCCTCAGTTCTGAGATAAATTGTCTTCAGTGTTTCTGGTGTTATTTTTACCAAAGCCATTTATATTTTTCCTAAATTTTCTATTTCTTCTGCATCTAAGTCAAGTATTTCGTCTGTATTGATATCATCATCGGTTTCAACATAATAATAAACTATATTATCATCGTTTGTTTCATCACGAAGCCAATCAATTACTTCGGAGCCTGTTCGGCCGGATAACTCTGTATATTTATCTATGAGATACTTGTAAAATTCTTCTTGTGGCATATACCATTCACTATACGGGTCATTAACTCCATTTGCAAGTAAAACAAGCCACGTATAATCTACCGAACCATAATACAGTAATGCTATATCTTCTGGACGTTCGCCTTCCTTTACTGTATAAGGAAGAAATGCATATGGATCAGAAAGATTTTCCTCAATGAAATTTGTTCTTCTTGTTATATCAGTAACAAATACGTCTTGGTATTTGATTAAAGGGAATTTAGAAAAATATGTTGACATTATTATCCTCCATTAATTTCCACGAGAACTGTCATCGGGCCCACTAGTAGGTGGATCAGGTGGTATATCTATAGTACCGCCACTAGCACCGTTATAATCTTCTGCTGTGTGGATATCTGTTTCCATTAGTTGCAAGTTTACGGAAACTGCTGCCGGTTTGCCGCCCTTCATTACTGCCAAGCCCTGCGGTGTGTAATTAAATGTTGCACTTTGAACCATACATGTTTTAAATCGTATAAAGTAATCTGAATCAATACCAAAGAAATATATGTCAACCATAGATGGATAACTTAGTAGAGCTCTTGATATTGAGCCTACTTGCGTGTATGCAGGCAACGAGTTTACTTTTATTGTTTGTTCAATATCTTTTATGATATCACTTTCTAGTTTATTTGATGGTGCTAGGGTCCATTCAAATGAATGCTGTTTAAGATTGACACCTTCAAAAAACAAGGCTGATTTAGGATTTACGGTAGTTCCTACGCCGACATCAATATTTCTAGCACCACCGAATCTATCCAAAGTTCTTCTGGCTAAGAATGCAGCAGCTGATGCTATTCCATTTAATTGCACATTATTACTGCTATTACCAGCAATTGATTTTAATATGTCACCTAATGCTCCGGCGGCATCACTGCCCGAAGGCAATTTATTCATTATTGCTTGTTGGGCTTGACTGATACCACCTAACAACGAGTCCGATCCAGTAAGATTACTAGCTACATCAGATATAGCAGCACCTGAAATGCCCTGTTCAAATCCCTGAACTCTTATATTATATGAATCTGTGATATTTGCTGGTAAAGGAAGCATAATTGCATTTTTTATATTAGTCTGTGGTATACTTTCAAGAAGACCAGATTGTTGATTGGCATAGCTATAATCTTTAAAGATCATTAACATCCCATGAACTCCAAGATTACTTGGGAACTGCAGGATGCCAGTAGATTGCTGTCTTTGCCTACCTCTACTGATAATTGTGTCTGGTAATGTAAAAGCCATTGCATACTCGCCTTTGTTATTATTAGTTCTATTTATACTGATTTTTATTATAAATATATATGAAAAGAATTGAAGGTTGACAATGGCGTATCGAGGTAAATTCAGACCTAAAAATCCTAGCAAGTATAAGGGTGATCCAACAAAGATTACTTATAGATCATTGTGGGAATTTAAATTTTTTCGGTATATTGATGAACACCCTGATGTAATTTGGTGGCAAAGTGAGGAAGTAATTGTCCCGTACATGTCACCTATAGATGGCAGGATGCATAGATATTTTCCAGATGTAGTATTAAGAAAAAAACTACCAAATTGCACAGAAGAAACTATTATGATTGAAATAAAGCCACATAAACAAACACTAGTGCCTGACATATCCAAAAAGAATGCAACCAAAACTGGCAGAGTATCAAGACGATATATAAACGAAGTAAAGACATATGGCGTTAACGACGCAAAATGGGCTGCAGCAAAAAAATTCTGCGTAGAACGAGGATGGACATGGGCAATATTCACAGAACGAGAATTGGGAATTAAATAATGGTCGCACGCATATTTGATGATTTACTTTTAAAGGGTATCCGCGCTGGACAAGTACCTGCAAGAACACAATCAGCAAGAGAATGGTATCGTAATCAGGCAAAGCAAACACGTACTGTAAACGAAACTGATCTATTAAAACAGTCAACGGACCGATTAGAAAGTAGATTTAGAATAGGTCACATGTACCATTTTATATATGATCCAAAGCATAAAGCAACATTGCCATATTATGATAGGTTTCCTCTTATTTTTCCTATTAATAAAGCAAAAGGCGGGTTTCTAGGTATCAATTTTCACTATCTACCAATGCCATTAAGGGCAAAACTAATGGATGCATTATATGATGTTGCTTCCAATGACCGATATGATGAATCTACAAAATTGAATATTTCATATAGAACACTTGCTGGTGTTGCAAAATATCGAGAGTTCGCACCTACTATAAAGCACTATCTTACAAAACAAGTAAGAAGCAGGATGATGTATATTGCGCCTACAGAGTGGGATATAGCATTGTTTCTTCCTAGCGCAAAATTTGAAGGTGCGACGAAGACACAGGTATGGGCTGATTCCAGAAAAACCGTACGGGGTAAAAAATAAATGGCCTTTAATATAAACGAATTTAAAAGCAAATTAGACAAATATGGTGGCCCAGCAAAAACAAACTTATTCCAAGTAGTGCTTACTGGTAGCATTGATGGTGTTGTAGTACCTGCTGGTGATCTAGTGTTTTTTTGCCAAACAGTACAGATACCTGGGATTAATTTTAATTTATTAGAAAATAAACCACAGGGAATTGGCTTACCTCAATCATTTCCTATAAGCTATACCACAGACCCATTAAACTGTATTTTTATACTTGATAGTAATCATGAAATTCTTTCGTTTTTTCATCTTTGGATGCAGAACATTATTAATTTTGATACATCACGGGGTCTATTTGCTGCAAATGCTAGAGATGCTGAGCACTTCCCACACGAAATTAATTATCGCGACGATTATGAAATGACAATGCAGATAAATTATTACGGAACATCAGGGACGTTATATACAGTAGTACTAGAAGGTATATATCCATCTCAGATTGGAGCGCTAAATCTTTCGTGGGATGCAAATGACCAGATTGCTACATTGCCAGTTAACTTCTCATATAATGAAATAAAGTTTGAAGCAACTAGAACGGGTGAAGTGCAATCTGATATATCACGTGGGTATTTGGGTCTGCAGAAATCAATAGTAGCAGGTGGTAGGATTCAACAAGCAGTTGACTCATTTACATCAGTTGCAAGTTCGGCATTTACCGCTCTTGGCTCTATACGTAATGCAATAAATACTATTAAATCAATTTTTTAAAATGAAAAGGAACTTAAATTATGGCTCTACCTAAAATAGAAAAACCTATCTTTGAATTAATTTTACCGTCAACTGGTGAAACAATTCGATATACACCATTTTCAGTAAAAGAAGAAAAAATATTGCTAATTGCGCAAGAATCAAAAGAACTGGAACAAGCAATACTTGCAGTAACACAGATTGTAAATAACTGTCTTATAAACAAAAGTGTAGAAGATTTAGCAATGTTTGATCTTGAATATGTATTGCTGACACTAAGATCAAAATCAGTTGATAACAATGTAAAATTTTCAGTTAAAGATCCTGAGACTGATGAAGCGGTAGAATTGGAACTTGATCTTTCCGAGATTAAAGTAACAGCGAATGATAAACATAGCAAGGAACTTAGAATTAATGAATCATATATTCTATATATGAGATACCCTACAATTAACGAATTCATGCATATGTTAAAAAAGGGTGCCAAAGATACAGAAACAAACTTTAAAATTATGGTAGACTGCATGGATAGATTAGTATCACAAGATGAGGTATATAATTTTTCTGACTTTAACGAAGAAGAAATTAATGATTTTCTTGATAATCTAGAATCCGATGTCATTAAGAAATTAAAAGTATTTTTTGATACAATGCCAAAATTAAGACATGAGATCAAATATACAAATAGTAAGGGCAATGATAAGACATTTGTAATTGAAGGAATGGAAAGTTTTTTTATCTAGTGCTGAGCCACATAAATTTATCTAACTACTACCAACTTATTTTTTCGTTGGCTCAGCACCACAAATACCAAATATCTGAAATTGAAAATCTAATACCATACGAACGAGATATCTATTTTGCAATGTTAGTAGAACATATAAAGAAAATGGAAGAAAGATCAAAGAAAAATGGATGACGAAAACGGCAAAAAAATAGTAGACCGGCTACAAGCTGAAGGTCAGCTTACTCGTAATACTGGAACTAATTCAATAAAAGCACTGAATAACAGAGTTGATAGGTTTACAATGGTGCTAGAAAGTGTAAATGCCGCGGTGCTAGATCAGACTGCAATCCTTCAGGAAACACTTAATCTCGAAAAGGCCAGAATTATAAATGAAGAGAGAGCTAGGCAACTTGCTAGAGTAGATCAAAGTAGGGGTACCCCGCCTGGATCAGGTACCCCGCCTGGATCAGGTACCCCACCTGGATCAGGTACCCCACCTGGTAGCGATAGTGGTGGCTTTTTACCTTCTTTAGTTGGGTTGGGCGCTGGTGTAGGCACATTCCTGGGCAGAGCATTAGGACCAAAAATGCTAGGACGAGGGCTATTGAGGGCTGGGGCTGTAGGCTTACTGTTACCTTATATAGTAGATTTTACAAAGGAATTTACAGAAACAGCACTCAAGAACTTTGACTTTGAAGATGATTTTGCAGAAGGAGTCGCAGACAGAGCAGGTCAAACCGCTTTTGGTGCTGCTCTGGGTTTTGCAGTGGCGGGAAGAAGAGGTGCTGTAGTAGGTGCTGCAGCAGGCTTCTTATCATCTTATTCTGAAAACCTGTTGAATTTCTTAGGAATACCAGAAGACGAAACTGTACCCATATTGGGTTACGATTTTTCTGCTGGCGAAGCTACTCAAGGTATATTAGCTGCAATAGGAGGGGCAGTTGCTTTGTTTGCTCCTTCGCTGCTGGGTTTAGCAGGAAGAATGCTGTTGCCAGTGTTACTAGGACCGTTAGGTTTAGCAGCACTGACCGGAATTGCTTTAGCAGGCACAGTACTTCTTGTAAATAATTGGCTGAAAGGTAGGCGCGACGAATTTGCTGAAGAACTTGACGCTAAAGTAAAAAGTGTATTAGAACAAGACCCTACTGAGCCTCTAACACCAGAAGGTGCTGCCACATTGGGACAAGCAATCGCTGAAGACGCGCGCAATGCACAACTCGCTGGACTACCAGAAGAACAAAGAATAATAGCGGAAGAAAATGCCAGGCTCGCGCGCGAAAGATTGGGTGCCCAGGCATTAGAGCCTGATGAAGGTATAAATGCATTACAGACAGGTGATAGAATAAAAAGAATACTAGAAGGTGATATGACAGGTGTCAACGAGCTTGTAACCTTTCTACAAGGTCGCGGATACGAGGGCCAAGAAGAAATATCTGATGCTATAAGACATATGGCCATGGATTACATATTTTCTCAACAAGATAACAATAATATGATGGAAAATCTTGATAGATTTGAAGATATAATAGACTCGGTATCCCCATCTATGTTGGGAGGGCAAGATATATATAGTGGCCGTGGTTCTATGGTTGAACAGCCAGGAGCAAGATCAGAAGCCACAAGGGATGCTATATTTTCCAGAATAGAATATTTAGACCAGGACGGAAATGGCATTGCTGATAATCCATCAAATCAAACAGAGTTTTCAGGTCTCATTGAAAATCTAATAAGGCTACCAATTCCTAGTGGCGTACCAGATATAAGTATAAGAACTCTACCATCAAATCAAACAGAGTTTTCAGGTCTCATTGAAAATCCAATAAGGCTACCAATTCCTAGTGGCGTACCAGATATAAGTATAAGAACTCTACCATCGATAAGCCCAGGCGATCTAGAGCTTGCAACATCCGGCGCTGGTACAAATGTAGTAATAACCTATGTAAATAACGCGCCAGTTACAATCGCACCGGTAGATGCAAGTAATGTAAGCACAAGCACTGGTGGCTCATCAGTTGTAGTAATGGCAGGTAATGGTGAAAATCCGACAAGTTTACCGGGTGGTGCAAATTAAAAAGGGAGCCAATTGGCTCCCTTTAATTATTCAGTAAGTAATTGTTTTTCAGTAGGCTTTCCTATTGAAATTTTCCTTGGTTTCTTTTCATCTGGTATGATATCAACCAATTTAACAGTTAACATGCCCCGATCAAGTGATACTGTATCAACCTGCACCGTATCGGCAAGTGTAAACCTACGTTCAAAACTTCTAGCTGCTATCCCTTTATAAACAAAGTTTATAGCAGAATCTGATTCTCCCACGATACCCTTTATCGTAAGAACGCCATTATGCAGCTCTATATCAATCTGATCTTCATCAAAACCAGCCACCGCTATCTGGATTGTATAATGGCCTCTAGCTGCCTTTATAATGTTATACGGGGGATATTTTTGTGATATTGGCATTTGCTCATTTGC
>Ga0075117_1000884_pt1 | contig 19354 bp, 8 predicted proteins | sample AntAceMetag02UKJ_FD_69789 | JGI IMG/M metagenome (GOLD analysis project Ga0075117, IMG submission 69789) | Saline lake microbial communities from Ace Lake, Antarctica - Antarctic Ace Lake Metagenome 02UKJ | ecosystem: Environmental > Aquatic > Non-marine Saline and Alkaline > Saline | place... | reverse complement strand
CTTCAGGCAACATGCCTTCCGTGTTTGTCTGCAGTTCTCCATCACGCAGCTTGCGGATATCGAATGGCCCGAACAGTTCGCTGGGTTCTGTGAACCGCGTCAGTAGATAATCGAAATACCGTCCCTCCAGTCGAGACGCCAGACCGCGAACAATGGCGCTTTTTGCGGTGCCGGGCGGGCCCAGAATGAACAGGTTTTCACCAGCCACCAGACTGACACCCAGCAGGTCAATCACTTCATCCTTGCCCACGAAATCGATTTTCAGCGGGTCGAGGACTACGGTTCGAATGCGTTCGGCGATTTGCTGAGCGGCCGTCATCGTGCTGTTGTCTGAGGCGGTGCTGGTCATGAAAGCGGGAGAAGTTCTGAATCGGCGGGTGCTGGAAGATCGTCACCCGTGCTGCGCTGTTCACATATCCTAGCGAGCACTCAGGAATTTGGAAGCTGACACCGCCGCCTAAGCCGCCAGCAATGTGGCAACGCTGGCTGCTATATCAGCTGGCAATTATTGGGGCGAAGCAGAAGGAACAAGAATGGCCCACAACGTTTCCTGTTTTGATCGTTACGGCACTCATTTGTTAGCCTGTCCTGTGCTCAAACCCACAGCAGGCCAAGCTGCGATTAACGCACCGGGACTTCCAATCGCGTCACAAAGCCGTTGTCGTAAAGCACCATAATTTCGTTCGCAGCCCAGCCACGTGTCAGATGCTGGATCTGATATTCGCATTCGGTTTCGCAGACTAAGTCGGCAGCACCGTTGTTGAGTCGATAGAATTCGATCCGGCCTGATTCACGACAAGCCGCCGCCAGAATTCCATTTTTTGTAAACACGGTCAGTGGGTTCACCAAGTCGATCGCCAGTGGACAGTTGGCTGCCTGTTCCGTCCAGATCGCGCGCGCTCCTTGGGAAAACGACAATACGATTCGGGGCACGGTGTATGCTGGTGCTTCAACCATCCGCGTGGGGGTGTCCGGGAATTCATCAATGACGATGGTCTCCGCAGAACTCGGTCGAGCTCGACTGTGTTCCGCCAAAGACGAGCTTGTTCTGAGCAGCGTGCAACCGATCACAACATAGGCGTACTTCGCCAGATGCAGTCCCACAAACACGGGCCCCTCTGGCATGTTGATCTTGTTCCAGATCGAAGTCAGACGAATGGGTTGCCCCGGAAGTCCGTTGGCGGCTTCATGATTCAGCTGAACGTCCCATTCGGTTTCTCCAGGCAGCACATTCAGGCACATCATTCCGCCCGTTGCGGTGGGCCGAACGTCCCATAGTTCTCCATGGGATGCCGTGAGAAACTTCACCCAATCAGATTCCTGAAGCACTCGCTGGTTTTCTTCAGCATCACACCACAACGCGGGGTTGGGAATTGAAACCGGGTAGACACAGGATTGATCAGGACTCAATCGCAATTGAAATGTGTCCGGAGCTAAATCCATGCGTTTGGGCAGGATGAGGACGTCGTCGGTGGAAACCAGTTGGCCGCTGCGTTGCAACACCAATTCTTGGCGAGCCAGCAACATTCGACCTGACGGACTGACGCCACAACGGAAAACTGTCGAACCACTGCCGACAATGTCGACCCAACGCGTCCTCCGCAGCATGCCAGCGGGTTCCATCGCGAAGGTTGTGATGTGTTTGGCCGACTTGACGGTGGAAGACCGCTTGGCTGCGACCGGTGCCTGTGGTTGTTCCATCGCCAGTTTGCACTGCGCTTCAAAGCGGTACGCATCGGACTGCAGCAAGCGATCCGATCCAGCCAACGCGCGGACGGCAGACAACGCGACGGCATGACTTGACGGATCGTCGGAATCGTTCGGCTTTAGCAACCCAGCTGCCAGCCGCAGTGTGTGCTGACGAGCAGCCGTGCGGACAGCATCGTCGGGGTAACTTGACGTGACTTCGCTGCAAACTTCTGCCGCCGCTTCCATCTGCCCACGACTAAATTCGTCGTCCGCCGTTAACTGCTGCATCACCCACAACGCATCCCGATGGTTGCCTCGGCGACCGTTGAGTAGCATGAGTTTTCGAAAACAGTTCGGGCCGTTCGCCGCCTGCATCCAACCGGTGAATAGCAGAGTCGTCGCCAGTTCGGGATCATTCAGACGCTGATCGGCCAGTTCACCAGCGGCAACATAGTCGCTGCGATGTTGGCAGTCTTTGATTTCTTTCTGAAACATTTCGCGAGCTTCGTCCTCGCGGCCAACTTCGACATACATTTCTGCCGCATCCAGCCAGTGTTCGTGGATGATATAGATCTGAGCCGCTTCTTCCCAAAAGCCACCGCGTCGCAAGCAGGCCGCAGCTTTGGTGGGATCGCTCAAGTGTTCACGGTAGATGGCGGCCGCATCATGAAATAGTCCGCCGGCTTCTAAGGCTGCTGCGGCGGCGGGCAGGTCATTCAGCAGTGTGGCGTAGATATAGGCCGCTCGACGATAGCGTCCCAGTCGTTGTTCACGTTGTGCCAAGTCGCGATAGGTTTCGATCAACTTCACCTGATACTCCCACGGCACGTCCCAAACATCCGCTCGCCCACCGCGATTCAACTGATTCAGATTGAAGTTGGCGTCGTTTTCAAACAGTCGGTCGCCGGCTGCCCCGAGGCCTCGACTGCGGTCTTCGCCGCCCATTGGCAAGGCGTATTTTAGACCCTGGTCGGGATCATTCTGCAACAGATTCATCAGCCGCTTCAGTTCATTCTCACGCTGCGTCGTGATTCGCTGATCCGGCGGCGGTGGCTCATTTCCACCGCTGCTAACGCCGCCGCCAGAACTCATTTGGTTCACAATCGATTCGGCCCAAGCATGCAGACGCCCCAATGCGTTGCTGCCTGTATTGGATGTTGGCAGCCGCGACGTGATGCGATGAATCGCTTTCGCAAACGCAGCGCTGGCGGCATCCGCGGCCCCTTGGACGGCATCACGAATGGCGGCTCCCGATTTTTCGTCAGGTGATCGTGGGGCATCGTTTAGATTGCTGGCTTTCGATCCGATGTCATCCTGTCCCATTCCTAGAATGCCGCCGATATCTATTGATGGTTCGGGCAGCAGATTGCGAATGGTGCTGTTCAGGCATTCACCGATTTCTGCGGCATCCCAATCGACTTCCTGAACAAGTGGTGTCGTCAATAAGTCTTGCACCGTCAGTACTTGGTCAGGCTCATAGCCCACCAGACCAATCGATGGATGCCAGACGTAGTGTCGATCTTCAGCCAACAAGGTCAACAAATCGCTGTCACTGATGACGGGGTTAATTTCGGCATCGACCGGTAGCAGCAATCGCTGAGCGCGCGTGCGGTACGCTGCCACATCAGTTTGATTCAAAGCCTCAACGGAAAATTCACCCGCGCTTCTGATGCACAGGCCGCCCACCAGAGTTGAAGTTGAAGTCATTGACCGCCCGGATTGGCGAGTCTCATGGACGGGCAAGAATTGCAGCGTCGACGTGGGCAGATTCCACGCCGCTGCGAACTCCAGCCACGCAACCGGATCACTGCCGAGAATCAAGATTCCGGTCACTGCGTCTCGTTGCCGACCGCAGTGTTTTAGGTGTAATGAAAACTCCATGGCACCGCCCCCAAAAACGGCTTGATTGCAGATTCCCATGCGATCTCCGGCGTGATTCGATCCAGCCCGCGCTGCTCAGGTCTTCGTCCGCAGTAGTAATCTTCGCCGAACACCTCACCCGTGGACAGCCAACCAGACAATTCTCCGTCGCGAAGTGTCAGAGTAATTTCTGGATAGGATGTGTTGACGTTCTTTAAGTGCAGTAAACCCCGTGAATCCAGCCACGCCCGATTGCCTTGAGACCAGTTGGCAATCTTCAACATGTAGCCCACGTTGGGCGGGCTGGAGCAATGTTCGAATTCGACAAAATCGCTGTCTGCTGGCGAGACTTCATCTTCTCGGTTTGTTTGTGTCGCTGCAACGGTCATGTATGTTGATGGCCGATGAGCTCGCAATCGAATTCGTCCGCCGTCACACACAATCCCATACAATCGCCCCGACTTTCCGTACAGTCGCAGGCATGCGCCATCGCTGGTACTGATTCGACGAAATCTCCAGTGCGTTGCACGGACGTCTAACAGTCGCTCATCCAAAACCCCCGGCAGTTCACAGCCGGGCCGAACCGGACGCCAATGGGTCTGTACTTCGGCAGATTTTAGATCCAGAACGTCGTGTTCGGGTTCGGTCCGCAGCCCGATCGCGTTGGCTCCTGGCAAATAGCCGAACAGGCCAGTCGGTGTTCCGGTGAGTTCCTCCGTTGCTTGGCCAAGTTGGCCTTCCAGCCCACTGATCTTTCCGGCATGTGACACTTGGACAAAATGGCCCGTTTCCAGCTCCATCACGTCAGCCGCATCCTGATACTCCTCGGGCAGTTTCTGCCATCCCAAAGCTCCAGCATTCAGAACCAGCACATCCCATGTTCGATAGCGGTAGAAGCAGCGGCCATTTCGTTGAGCCCCCACGATCGAACTCATGGCCGCGATTTCTTTGCCGTCATGGCGGTCGAACGCGGCGGCCTGACACACTTGATTTCTGGAGTTCGAAATCACGATCACCGCAGAACCGCTCGCTCTAACATCATCGATGTCCCACATCGGTTGCGAAATCTTTGTTCGACGAACCGCCAAAGGCCGCAAGATCCTGACGATTTCTGGACTGCCACCCGGCAACAGGAATTCCATCGCGGCCGCATTTCGTTCGATCAGACAAGCGATCCGTTTGCGTGACTTTGGCAAGTCATCGCAAAGTTGACGAGCTCCCTGGCCGACCTCGTCCCACAACATCAGTCGACCATCGTCGGAAATCGAAACCGCCTGCTGCTCCCATCGGAAGACTCGACCCGGCCGAATCTGATGCGCTAGCAGCAGAGGAAAGTCTTCGAGGCCAAAGATCGCTGGCAACGAATCGGGAATATCTTTGTTTCTAACTTCCTCAGCATCTTGCAAAATCTGCTCCAGCGGCAGATGAATCTTTTTGCGAACAGAAAGCCCCTGCCGCGTCCGCTGCATCACAGACAATCGGCCGTCGCGTTCCACACAGATAATCCACAGACTTGGCAACGACAGTTGCTCCAGAGCACGTTGAAAAGTGTGCGAGGCCAGCGGATCGCTGGTCGTGATCAGCACTGGTTCGGCCGTGGCAGTGGACTCAGCGATCTGCCGTTGAAAAGCCGCCAAGGCTGGGCCCGAATGTTCGGTCGGCGACAGCGCCCCCAGCTGTGCAGCGATTTCTTCTCGACTTCCCAGTTCAACGGCGACGACGTCGTTGCCGTCCGGACGATAACAGGCCACGGTCAGATGATCATTCGCCCCCACGCGCAGCGCCAAAGCCATCGCTGTGGCGTACAGCTTGGGGATGCCCCACATCGGCAAACTGGTATCGATCAACACCGGTCGCAGTTCTGCTTGCGGGCCGGGAGGCGTTTCGTGTCGTAAATACATGGCCTCGTTGGACGCAATTCTTACCGCCAGCGTCAGGTCATCGAACGCCAATTCACTCAACAGTAACTTGTCCAGCTGACCACGATTGGTGATGTCCGAAATTCCACCGTTGCGAATCGTCTGAGCCCGCGAAATCGACCTCGGCAAACTGACGGCTGCCAGCAGATGTCGCGTGAGTTTTGCGAATCCGCAGAATTCGGCGTCGTCTGTCAGCGAGTGCAACAATTCGGCCGCCGTCAACGGAGCTTCCAGAGGTGATTCTGCAGGGGAAATGATGTCTTGGGCGAGCCCCCCCGCCAGCTTTTGCTGAAGATCGTCTGCGCTGTAATCGTGCAGCCCACTGGCCAGAATTTTCGCGATCCGCACGAGTTCCAGCACGTCATGCAGCACGCGGTGAAAAACGGGAGGTCGCGTTTGCCATTCCTCTTCTTCAGCATCCGTCGCCGGCAGCGTCATCGGCTCGCCATCGCCCTTGCGTTCCGCCACCCAGCTGTCCGGTAGCCCGCCAGCAAACGCCGCCGCAATCTGCTGCTGTTCGTGTTGTTGATACGGACTTTCGAAGCGATCAAACAAGCTCGCCAACAGCTCAGCCTTTGCAGTCACGGAGATCGCATTGGTTGCGGCGTAATTCGTCAGCAATGTCAGCTTGCGTGATGACGACTGCCACGTACAAACCAGCTGCTGATGTTTATTCATCGCATGAGCATACGACGGAATGCGCGACGTTTGCAGTGCATTTAACAGTCGAGAAATCCGGCTGCTAACGTCTGGCCAGTTCGCTCGCACAGCCGCCATTGCCAGCACAACCGACGGAAATGTTGGCAGACCACTGACCGCCAGCCGATTGAAGGTCGCCGTCAGCTCTTCGTGAAAAGCGATGGTTGTTCCATCCAACCAGCATAATTCTCGACCGTGATCTGTCCAGCGAAACAGAAACGACTGATCGTCTTTGAAATATTTTTCGGCTGAGTCGGTCATGGGGAGTTCGTCGAGCAACAGCGATATCACGCAGGTTCGAATGGAACCATGGTGACACCTTTAGATTGAGCGACCGTCAACTGGCCGATGTCAGTTTGGCTTCCAAACGTCCGGGCGCTCGTTCTGTGCCGTTGACCACTTTTCCACCGGCCGCTTCACGATACAGCACGCGTGTCACTCGAAAGCCCAGTGAGTGGTACAGCTTCACAGCCACAACGTTGTCGGCTGTGACTTCCAACGACGCAGCGTCTAGGCCATGTTGCCAGAACCCTTGCATGGCTTTTTGCACGATGGCTCGGCCGAGTCCGTTGCCGCGGTGTTCTGGTACAATGCCCACGTTTTGGATCGCCCCCGTGGTTCCGTAGCGGCTGATTCCTTGAATCGTGCCGCAGTCGTCGGCCGGCCAAGTTGGTTCAGGCTGAAAGGCCACCATCCACGTCGCGTTGGGGTTGAAGTTCGCTTGACTCTGGATATCCGTGATCAGCTTCCGACAGCCTTCGATCTGACTCAAACACGGAAACACCTGTCCATCCAAGTCCTGTCGAAACGATCTCCATTTGACCCGCGCATGTCGTTCGCTGAGAATTGAGCGCCATGGCAACCAGCGGTAACCATCTGGCAGTACCGGAGAAACGATCTCAACGCGGCGCAAGTCCACTTGCATTCGGAGTCGTTTGTAACGGGTTGGTGGCATCACGGACATCGCAGGCACTCATGCAGAAATTTTCGTATCGGTGTATGGAATACAACCGACCCCGCCAAGGCAAGTCTGAGCCTCAGGAAATATCGCTCGAATCGCAACCGCGTCGCAAAACGGCGGCATTTTAGGGCAGGTCGGCCAATCCTGCCCGTCGTCGCGCCACAAGAAAAACGGGCAGCAATAACGTTGAGAGCCCGCAACTGCACGCGGGGCACGCTGAGACATTCTGAAGGTTTCACCCGTAGTCGCAGACTAGGTTTTCTGGCCTAGTCTGCGACCACGGGGGAAACGATTCACAGCTCATGCGTCCCCGCACCCGGAATGATGGCGTGAATTCCGACCGGGATGACAGACAAGCTCAACCGTAGTGAATTGTGGGGATAAACCGCGCCAAGCTGCCCGTTCTACGAATTCAACGTCGCTGCGAAACGCTGCGAAACGCTGCAAAACGCTGCAAAACGCTGCGACGTGGAGCGAAATCAACGGTCGCGCGCGTGAAACCAAGAGTCCATTTCGATGCTGCAACTTCCATTGCTCTGGTCCCGTCGGAGCTGACGACTTCTACTTCGGGCTCACCAAGCGGCCGTCGTTGCGTTCTACAAAACGTTCCCACCTTCGTATCGCGACCGTCCGACGTCCAGCATCATCCTCGGCTGAATAACCGTTGCGCTCGCCGGTCAAGGCCTCTAGGTTTTCAATCGCCATCGCCCGCAACGCCTCTCGATTGCTGCTTAGCATTTCCACCAACCAATCGCTCACAAGACGATCTTCAGCGGCCGTGCGAGAAACCCCTTCCAACATCTTCATGGCATTATCCAGTTCGGTGTTGGCGAGGCGATTCTGCAGCACCTGAATGACAAGTTTTCGGCCAACATCAGATTGCCGAATCGTTCGACGCAGGCCCATGATCGCTTCCCGACGCACCACTTCTTCGTAGGGCTGCAACAGGTAATACATCAGCTGATCCACGTCGTTGATCAACGACGACAGACGGACACCATACGCCGCCAATTGCGGATTGCGGTCCTTGCTCATGACTGCCGCCGCTTCCTTAACGCCTGTCTTGGAACGAAACGTGGCCGCTGCTTCTGCCATCATCACACTCGTCGAATCTGCCGGTGGTGACGTGCTTTGGTAGACCCATTCCGGAATCAACTGCGGCGCTGTCGCGCTGGGTTCTGTCGGAGCCGCGCCACTTGTGTTCCATTGCCACGCTTTTCCACGATCAATGGTCACCACTTGTTCCGTCTCTGAAATCGTAAACGTGGCAGCACCGTCCGCCGCAAACACGGTCACCATGCTGGCGCCACCAAACGGAAAGATGTCTTCGGAATTCTCTGGTGCTGCAGCTAGCGGGTTCACGGGCAAGGGAATCACAGACACGCCGATTCGGTCTTCAGCCGATTCAGGGATCGCGATCATGATCGGTCGACCATTGGCGATCAACACCATCGAATCACCTTCACCCGCCCCTTGCCGTTGCAACACCACGCGCCCTTCAAAAAGTTCCAAGCCAGTCACGTCTTCACCGACCGCTCGAAACAGCGAACCTCCAGAAACCGTCGCCATCCACCCAGCATCTCGACTCATGACCTGAGCCTGAAACGGCGTGGGGATGGCGGAAATAGTGTCGCTCAAGCGCTGTCCCCAATCAGTGCTGGCTGCACCACCGACACTTCCCGCCCAGTCCCAGAGTTTCGTTTCTGGATCACGCATGATGTGCATCCAATGTTTGTCTCGAACCTCAAACACATGCGTCACCACGGGCTGAACCTTCGCCGCTGGATCAGCAACAACCGCTGCTGCCGCTGTATCTGTTGCGATGCCGGGCGTCGTGGGCTGCATGTTTGCATTCGCGGCAGATGCGTCCGCTACGACAGTGTCCGCTACGACAGTGTCCGCCGTCGAAGCCACCGCAGCAGTATTCGGAGCGACCGCCGGAACGTTCGCGGCAACCACCGGAACCGCGCCGTTGGCCATTGCAGGTTCCGCTGATGTCGCTGGTTGCGTGGGAACATTCGGATCAACGGTCGCTACAGTTTCCGACAGCGGGGCCGCCGGAAGCGCTTGAGCCGCCGTGTCCGATGGCGGAACTATCGCGGCACTTGCGGCCGAATTGTCGGCGACACCGTCTGGCAGTTTGGGGGCAGCGAAATCAGGATTGAGCGCGTCGACGGGGATCTGATCCGCTGCCGGTTGCACGGCGACTTCGGTGTCTCCACTGCTGAATAAATTCGCATCACTAAACAGCAACGCTAGCCAGCCGACAACCAGCAGCAGCAGTAACAGCATGGGCGATCGGCGACTGGTTGCAGCTTGAGGTGCCAAGGGTTTCCATTCCGCTGTTTCCGCCGCATGGGCGATCGCTGAAGCTTCGTGCTTCGAAGCGACAAACGGATCCAATTTGTGAAGTCGCCCACGCAGCCTGTCACTGATTTCCACTGGATCGCTCAACAGCCCCAGAATCTGATGACTGGCGGCGACTTCGGCAAGACTATGGTCTGACCCGAGGATTTCCTTTTCAATCAGCGCGACAAGTTCCGGAGTCAACTGATCGTCCAGATACTCAGCGATCAGATTCGCGTCGATATTTTTGTGATCGCCGGAATCTGCGGCCAGACGCCGCCGCCGGACGACATTCCGGATCCGATCCGCCAATTCCGTGGCGAACGGACTCTGGCTCAGCTTCTGCCCCAGTTCTCGAGCATTCCCAGGCGACAATCGATCGTCCAAATAGGCCAGCAGGGTTCGGAGTGTGAGTCTCATGGAATTCGCCTTTTCAGCGCAAGAACAGAAGTCTGAGCGTCCAATACATTCGTATTACAACGAGTGACATCCGACTCGGGATTTCGTACAAGTTTTCGCAACTTTCGCTGTAAACAGGGAAATTCAGAGCGAATTCCCACTGAACTGTGCGCCGTGCGCTGATCAAGGTAGGCTGCCGCTAAACACGCGACTTCTTCTTCGGAACCAAACATCATGACATCAAAACAGCGTCGGCGGCTTGCGCTACTGATCGTTTCCGGCACCGTTTTGGTGCTGGTCGGGATCTGCGGTGGTGGTCTTCAAGGGTGGCAGTTAGGGGTGACGATTCTGGGAACTCTCGTTTCGCTCAGCAGCATCGCGTGCCTGGGCAGCCCCGCAAATCCCAGCACATTTCCAAAGACCGAAGCGTCCCAACCAGACGCGGCGGCGTCCCCACAGCTATTCAAAGAATGGCAACAACAAAAACTGGCCGAACTACAACTGCGTCACGAAGAACTGGACGAACGGCAGCGAGATCTGGTCGGTCGCTTCGCTCGCTACCAAGAATTTCTGGAGTACCCGATTGAGGACTCTGACAACGCTTTCTTAACATCCGACACCACTCGTCTTTCCGAATCCGACCGACGCGTTCAAGGTTTGCTGGAAGCCGAAGCCGAACGAGTCTACGAAAAAATTCGCCGCAACGGATACACGGTCAACGGCGATATCGATGTCGACACAATCCGCAGTGAAGTCCACGCGCTGGTTTTGTCGGTGGCCCACGTTTATTCGCCAAACAGTGCCAACCCATTACTAGAAACTAGCTTCGAACAACTCGCCCGATCCGCCAGCCGCGTCTGCCTGCACGCGCTGGTGTTGTTGGAACGACTGCCGGTGGATGTCAAACGCTACAACATCAACGAACTGTACGGCTACTTGCGCAAGGCCGTGGAAACATACGGCACCTATCAGCAGGTGGCTCCGTGGGTCAAACATCTTAGCCGCGGCGCATACGTTGGTCGACTGGCGGCGGGCACAAATCCCGTCACGCTCGGAGCGTGGTGGCTGGCCACGGAAGTCGGACGTCGTGGTGCTCAAAAGCTGGTAGAAAACGTTGTCGACCGTCAGGCTGTCGCCGTCCTGCACAACATTGTGACGGTGATCGGCGTGGAAGTCGCCAACGTCTACGGCCCCGGTTTTCGCCAGCGCGACGGCGCTTGGGTTTATGGCGCAGAACTGACCGAACTTCTCAAACGCTTTCCGGTGTCTCGCGAATCGTTGACTCAAGCACTGCAAGAAATCACCGTGCTGCCTCTGCGCTGTGAGTATGATCGCGTGTACTTGTATCGCTGCGTCGCCGACCATCGCGCGGCTGGGTTTCGGATTCACAATTCGACGATGCTGGATCGCGAACAGCGTGAAAACATCGCCCACAGGCTTGAGCAATTCTTCATCAAATATATTCATGGAGCGAAAGACAAAGAATCCGCCGCTTGGCAGCTGGATGTCGAATCGCGACTGGACCTGAAACTCAGCTTGCGTACCACTGCCACTACCCACGCCGCAGCATCGGCCAATGTGTCACTGAATTCCGACGTTGTCGCGGCTGTCACGTCCGTTCACGCCTTTATGACTTCGGTCATCGGCACCACGGCACGGCGAGCCCACACCGCCATCGAACAGTCGGATCTGCTGCACGCGTTGCCGCTGGAAGACCGCGTTCCGTTACTGAAGTCCTTGGAAACAGCAAACGCGCCGTTTGAGCCACCGGACCTAGATCCGTCAGACCCTCTCACCAATCGGTTTCTGCAGGCGTTGATTCAAGCAGTGGTCGCTGAACATGCGTGGGACCAGCATGTTGAACAATTGGTCATCGAGACAATTTGCTATTTCCGTCGTTCGCGTCCGGAAGCCCAAACCATGTTCGATGGGGCGTGCGTTCAGCAGCTGTCCGAACATTGCGACGACGATGCGAAAGTCCGATACCTGAACCCGGATCAAGTCAAAGCCACGCTGTCCGCTTTGACAACGTCGACTCGACTGAAGGCCGTCTATCGCGGAATTTCGGTGCTTCGAAACGCAGAATTGGTCGAGCTTCCCGAAGCGGCCTTGGTTGTGCTCGGCAACACAGCGAACACGACTCGCGAACTGTTATTGCTTCCAGAATCGGAAACCACAACTCCACTGTGGCGGGGGGATGAGCGCTCACCGATTCAGCGGAAAAAAGGTCTGCTGATCGACGACTGCCAAGTCCGTGAAGGCGAGTGGCTAGAAGAAACATTCATCAATGCTGAAGCGATCATCATCGCCGGTTCAATGACCGGCGGCGGCTTCCCAAAAACCTTCGGTGCATTGCTAAACACAACCACATAGGGCAGGCTCCCGCCCGCCATCATCTCGCCCACGTTCGCAGCCGTCGTTAAACGACCTAGTGGTCTGTCACGTTTAAGAATTGGGATTCGCCTTTTGTCGCTCGGCGGTCTCCGCCGAGAAATCACGGTGGAGACCACCGAGCGACATTTTGCCAACCCGCAAACTAAGCTTTCACAGACCACTAGGACGGGCGCTGGAAGTGGACACCGCCGGGTGGTTGGCAGGCGGGAGCCTGCCCTATGTCTCTGGAATCCGGATGAGACACTTGTTAGTCGCGAAACTTGCTTGAGCAATCCGGCGACTCGAAACCCACCACAAGCTTCGAGTTTCTGAACGCTGTGCGGTGTCCGAAAAAGCGGATCAAGCAATAAAAAAACGAACCCGTTTGAGCGTCAACTAGGCTCCTTGAACAGCGAGTTTGAGCTTCGGCTCGACAAAGGTGCCGACAACATCAACCGACCGACAACGCTTTCTCCACAATCCACCACTGTTCTACCGATGAGGCGAAGTCAAACTCATTTGTTAGCCATCCGCTGTGACGGCGTCACCGGTATGCCAGAAAATGAGTTGGTGACAGACAGGCGATCGTGATGTCATCCACACTGCTGAATCAACCCTGGAAATGCGAAATGGGAGTGAAAAGTAAGGAAAGTATTGCCGAGAAGGCAAGGCGGATTTATGAGGACAAGTTGCGGGCTGAGCTTGAAGAACACGCCATGAACAAGTTTGTGGTCATGAAACCGCTATCGGGTGACCATTTTCTCGGCGACACGTTGAGCGATGAGATTGGGGCCACCCGAACGAAACACCCTGGCCGGCTTGCGCACGCGATGCGAGTTGGCCGAAAGGCAGCCGGACCGAAACGAAGCTCGCTGCCCCATCGGACGAAAATTCGGATACGAAGGCAGAAGGCCAGATCGAGTCGGTACGTTCGATTTCGTTTCAGGATCTCAAGCAGAATCACGCTGCAAAGCTGCGAGATGACGGGCACAATGACGAGGCCGCAAGTCTGCTGAAAACAGCTGCTGATGGGAAAGTTGTCGACATTGCGCCGGGGCTGCATCCGTTCGATGGGGAATGGAAGCTTCATTCGTTCAAGCTGCAAGAGCGGACTGATGTCGAGCCTAGTCAAATATTCGATGACGTCCCTGAGACATTCACAATCAGCAACCGCAAATTATGGCTTGACGGCGACAAGATATCGTTCAGGCTCAAACAGACCGTGGACGGATGGGATCTCACAGTTTCCAGCCCCGATTACGACGCTGCCGGAACAGTCGAAGTCCTCAGCTACTCCTAGACGATGGATCTTACACGTTTGTTGCTGAATTCTGGCGAGTCGATCCAAAACGAAAGGAAGATTGCTCTTCCCAACTCCAACCGCTGCGGTCACTGAGATTGCAGCACGCCTGAAAGCCCGTGATTTCAACCGTCTTTCCGGCACGCGAATGCTACGAAACAGGATGCACAAAACTCAGGTGCATGGCACAGTGGCCACAGTTGAGTTCTAAGTTTTGTTCGCGTGAAACTCTTCCGAACACGGGATGCACTTCCAGTGGCCCGTTGGCTTTGTAGTTCTCGACAGACTGTTTCAAATGCATGATCGTCGTGGTGACGTCACGCGTACCACGTTGCGGGGTCGATTCTAAAGTAACTCTTCAGCAAATCATAGACAGCCGCATGCTGCGATCGAAGGGGAATCGGCTGTTCGAAGAAGGTCTCGATCACCACCGCGAAAAATTCGGCGGCGTTGATCGCCCCATAGCAATCGATGACGCCGTGTTGCCCAGCTTCGCAGTTCGCAACGTGTCGTTGGTATTCCGGTTGCATGACCTGCAGCCACAAATCCAGTTCGCTCTGCGAATTCAGCGGCGGGATGCCATCCGCAAATCGCCCATTCAACATGTCAATCTGATGCGCGAACTCGTGCAGCACGAGGTTATCGCCGTAACCTTCCTGTTCACCATGGCAGCCATGGGATTCGCTGCGGCCGCCAGCCAGAACATCTGGCCAAGACAAAATCACGGGGCCTCGCCAAACGGCTTCTCCCAAACGTAATTCTCCACGTTCGGAAACGACACCGTTGAACGATGCATCTGATTCTCGAACCAGATATTCGTCAGGATAGACCAAGATCGACAGGACATTGTCGTAACACTCGTCCGGCATATTCAACAACAACAGGCAGGCCTGAGCCGCGATCGTAACCTTCACTTCTTCGGTGATCACAAAACCACCGCAACCTTCCCAATACTTTTCTTGGACGAAGATCTGAATATGCTGCCTTAACTGTCGCTGTTGAGCTGGGCTCAGGTGCTGCACATATTTCACGTTGTCCGTGATGATCCGATCCCATGCTTCGGGATAGGCGGTCCGCAATATTTTTCGGCGCCGACGTTGACGCAGCCATTTCAAAATCATGAAGCTTGCAACAGATCAGGAAGGTCAATGAGGGAAGTGAACTGCAGAGGCTGGGTTATAGAACGTTTGTAACAATCCGGCAACGAGCAACCAGTCAGCGATCTCGGGCTGAAGTGAGTTCGAGTCTGCGGACCATCATTCGGCCGAACCGTTGACTCGTTCTCCCCACCCGAACGACTCAGCCGTCATCGTTTTGACCAGCCACAACAACCAAGCCAATGTCGACGCGACCACCAACCTTTGAGCGATAATACACAGCGGCCGCCCGGTGTTCGAGACCCCGAGGACAATCATGGAAATCACGTACATTGCCATGCTGCCTTTGACGATCCACGTTGGCAGTCGAACGTTGACGAATCCTCGCGGCGTGGGAACTTGGTGGTCAACGACAACGGCCAGTGGCCACAACCAAATGGCGATCGAAAGATAGTGCAACGGACTTCTCAGATCCCAGACGCCGATGCCCACAATACCGCCGACGGCCAGACTGCCGCCAATAGCGATCCGGACGGATTCTGCCGGGATGCCGCCGTCATGTTCAAACACAAAACTTAAAAAGAACGGCAACATCAAGACCCCAAACAGCAGCAGCGTGTTTGTGAACGTTTGCGCGTGCTCGCCAACGCCCAGTTCGCTGATAAAAAAGTCATCGAACACCGTGCGATCGCCCAGACAGATCTGCAACCCGCGAGCTAATTGAAGAATCGCGACCAAGGCCAGTAGGCAGCTGACTATGCGAAACACGTTCCATCCGGGCGACGCCACATGGATCGCGGTGGTCTTCCGTCGTGGTGACGGAAACGTTCCAAGTTCAGGAACGTCGAATTTCGGCCAATCGACAGATTGTTGGTAACAGTCTGTCAGCAGAAAAACGGCGGCGGACGCGCATATCAGCACACTGACCGTGTTGTCTGCGACAAAGGAGTTCCCTGCGTCTCCCAAGTCTCCGAAAAGGCACCGCAGCACCATCATCCCCGACAGGCTCCACCATGCGCGCCGGGAGAAATCATCCGGGATCACACCGGCCGCCATTCGCATGAGATTGCCGCCGGTCAGCAGAGACACGGCGGTCAGCGCGGCAAAGATGGCGAGCGAAAACGGAACACCAAACAGAAAACGATGGGGTTGAAAGTCACCCGTCACCAGAGAAACAAAGATGAAGGCGGTCGCCATCGTGAAGATGGTCCAGAATGTTTTTTCCAAATGGCTCATCGGAGTGTGTCGTGCGGAAGGAACGTCGGATTATGGCTGAAAAGCACCACACACAAAACGGATTCCCTTGACGTACACTAAGTGCTAGTTCGCGAACTTCATGAGATTCGGAAGATTAGCTGGCACAAGAACCATGAAACGAACAAGCGGCACAAAAACCATCGCAGGCTGCTGCAACCGTCACAGCTCCTTCGGTATTCCCGTCGGTTGTTTCCCGGCCTGCTTTACGTAAACTCGGCAGCCGAGGCGGACATTGGAATTCATCGTGCGGACTGCGGGAACATTGTATGGCGACACTGGGGATATTGACCGTCGGGCTGATCATCGTGATCGGTGGCATCCTGAGGTTTCGCCTGCACGCTTTTGTTGCGTTGGTGTTGGCTGGACTGGCCGTGGCAGCGCTGACTTCCGCAGGTGTGGTCACTAGGTCAGCTCAGTTGGAAGCCGTGGTTCGCAACGTTGTGATTTCCAGCGATGGGATGCTGGTGTTGTCGATGAAGCCGGTCAGTGACTGGCAGGCGCTGGAAGTGGTTGTTGCCATGGGCTCCGAATCGGCACTGAGCAGCATCGGTCGGCTGTCCGAAGAACGCGCGATATTCGACTGGAAAGACGCGATCCCCTTCACGACTCCAGACGGGCAGCCGTCGTCGAATGTTCGCTGCTACGGCATTGTCCTGACAGCTGAAGGTGCTGATGCTGAAGGTGCAGCTGAAGGTGCAGCTGAAGGCGACCAAGCGGTGTCGGGCTGGAAACTGATTCGCAGCAAAGATCTGGCTTCGGCAGCGGCGTTGGGACAACAGTCGTTTATGACTCGATTTACCGCCGCACTGGGAACCTACTGTGGCAGCCTCGCGATCTTGATTGTTGCCGCTGCCATCATTGGCCGCTGTTTGCTGGATAGCGGCGCGGCCGATCGGATTGTGAAATCGACGCTGGCAGTGGTGGGGGAAAAGAATGCTCCAGCGGCGTTTGTTGTCAGCGGCTTTACGCTGAGCATCCCGGTGTTCTTCGACACGGTGTTCTACTTGATGATCCCGCTGGCCAAAGCGTTGAGAATGCGAACGGGTGGCAACTATCTGCTGTACGTGCTGGCCATCGTGGCGGGCGGCACGATGGCTCATTCTTTGGTTCCGCCGACACCCGGCCCCCTGTTTATCGCGGAAGCGTTTGGAGTGTCTTTGCCGGCGATGATCGTGGGCGGTGTGCTGGTGGGATTGTGCAGTTCGTCGTTCGCCATGCTGTACGCCGTGTGGGTGAATCGCAAATTCGAACTGGCCCTTCCCGAAGATTCACACAATGACGCACCAGTCTTGGGTGCGGAGGGCACACAATTGTCCGAATCAGGGGATGCACTGGATGCGGGCCAGACGACTGGGCCCAGTCTGTTTTCGGCCCTCGTGCCCATCATTCTGCCATTGCTGATGATTACTGCCGGCTCACTGGTGGCGGAAGTCAAGACCGCCGATCAGCCGACCGCATGGACGGTCGCTAGAATTCCGACGACAGCGGCGGTGGCCGGGGCCTTCGAAATTCTGAGTGACAAGAATATTGCTTTGGTGGTGTCCGCGATTTTCGCGGTGTTGATGTACGTTCGAATCAAGCGGCCATCGAAAGACGTGTTTGCCGCCGCTTTACAGGATGCCGTTTCCAGTGCCGGGACTATCATCTTGGTGACTGCGGCGGGAGGAGCCTTCGGTAAGATGGTGCGGCAGGCCAACGTGGCCGAACTGTTGCAGGCCTTACCGAATTCTTCGCCGGTGACGCTGGTGGTGTGTGCGTTTTTGGTCACAACAGCCGTTCGTACGGCTCAAGGATCAGCCACGGTCGCCATGATGACATCGGCTGGGATTTTTGGCGGACTTGTTGCCAGCGGAGCCGCCGGTGTCGATCCGTTGTATGTGGCACTGGCCGTGGGGTGTGGGTCGAAGCCGATTTCGTGGATGAATGACAGCGGATTCTGGGTGATGACTCGCATGAGCGGCATGACGGAAAAGGAAGGCCTGATGTACATTACACCGATGGTGGCACTGGCCGGGGTTTCCGGACTGGTGACCGTGATTTTGGGTGTGATCTTTTTCCCATAACCGCCGCGTCGCTGCTGACTTTCAGACTCTTGTATTCCACAGTCAACTCTTCAGGCCCCACCGATGTCGATTCCGTCTTTTAGTGTTCGCAATGCTGTACTTGTGAACATGATGATGCTGGTGATTCTTGCGGCGGGTGTCATCTTCGCGATCACGTTGCAGCGAGAAATGTTTCCAGAATCACGCCCGGACAAGCTGATGGTGTCGGCCGTCTATCCCGGCGTGCAACCCGAAGACATCGAAAAAGCCGTCACGATCAAGATCGAAGAAGCGCTGCGCGGACTAGAAGGCATTGAAAAGGTCGAATCACAGGTGGCAGAAAGTGTCAGCTTCACCACTTTGACGTTGTCGCAGTCGGTCGATGATGTGGACGTGATGCTGCAGGAAATCCGCAACGAAATGGATTCGATTCAGGATATGCCGGACGACGTAGAAAAGATCAGTCTGCGAAAGGTGGAACCCAGCCTGCCCGTGATTTCCGTGGCGATCTACGGCGACCAAAGCGAAGCTTCGCTCAAACAGATGGCTCAATCGTTTCGCGATGATTTACTAAAACTGCCGGGCGTTAGTCGAGTGGAAGTGAACGGAATTCGGGACGACGAAATCTATGTGGATGTGCGGCCGGATAAACTGCTGGAATACAACATCACGTTCGAAGAAATCGCCAGCGCGATTCGATCGGAGAATGTCGACGTCAGTGGCGGGCAGCTGAAAGGAAATCGCGACAGCGTGGCCGTCCGAACGCTGGGCGAACAGCAGCAGGCTTTGGAGCTGGAAAACATCGTGGTCCGATCGCTGCCGAATGGAACTCGAATTCTGCTCAGCGACGTCGCCGACCTGTCGGATGGATTTGTGGATTCGGATCTGGAATCTTTGTTCAATGGCGAGTCATCGGTCAATTGCGTGATCTTCAAAGCGGACAACGAAGACGCCGTACAGATTTCTGCCGCTGTCAAAACCTACGTCGCGGCACGAAGTGGTCAGCCGTATACAGGACCATCGGCCGGTTGGTCGAAGTTCATGTCCACCTTCGGTCGACCGGACGTGCATGCCATCTACGAAGCTGCGGTCACTAATCCATTTCCGGCACAGTACACGTTTCGCCTGCATACCGACATCGCGCGGTTCGTTGAAGGTCGACTGGAACTGATGACTCGCAACGGCGGCTGGGGGCTAATTCTGGTTTTGATTTCTCTGAACCTATTTCTGAACTGGCGAGTCGCATTCTGGGCGGCGATCGGGCTGGTGATTTCGTTCATGGGCACGTTCGCCGTGATGTGGCTAGTCGGTGCCACAGTGAACTTGCTGTCGATGTTCGGGCTGATCATCGTGTTGGGGATTATCGTCGACGACGCGATTGTGATCGGAGAAAACATCTACCGCAAAGTCGA
>Ga0075117_1000883_pt1 | contig 19362 bp, 12 predicted proteins | sample AntAceMetag02UKJ_FD_69789 | JGI IMG/M metagenome (GOLD analysis project Ga0075117, IMG submission 69789) | Saline lake microbial communities from Ace Lake, Antarctica - Antarctic Ace Lake Metagenome 02UKJ | ecosystem: Environmental > Aquatic > Non-marine Saline and Alkaline > Saline | place... | reverse complement strand
AGTCTTGATATAACCCGGGCAAACAACAGTTACACCTATATTATACTCGAACATTTCTGCTCTAACTGAGTCATAAAAGCCTCTGAGGCCGAACTTGGCTGCAGCATAGCCAGATCTTCCAGGAGTAGCTACTAAACCGGCTACACTGGACGTAGCAGCAATATGCCCTTGATGACGTATAGCCATATATGGAAGTACAGACTTTGTTAAAGCAATAACACTTAGCAGATTAATATCTAACATTTTTTTGTAAACAGAAATGTCTGTCTCCAAAACAAAGCTCCTTTGAGAAATGCCAGCATTATTGAATAAAAGGTCTATTTGACCAAACTTGTTAATTACTTTTTTAGTAAGATTATCAAACGTATGTAGTTCTTCAGCATCCATGGGGAGTACATACACATGTTCTGGTGGGAGACCAGTTTGCAGTTTTACTCTTTCTAATTCTTCCTCTCTCCTTGCAGAAAGCACGAGTTTTACGTTCCTTTTAGCAAATTCATACGCTGTCGCCTCTCCTATACCAGAAGAGGCTCCAGTAATCCATATAACTTTATTTTCGAAATTGATCATTAAAAGCCTAATCTATCAAAACCGCATCTCCAGATGCCACTTCTTGTTCTACATGTTTGAACTTTACGTCTCTTTTTACAGAGCCATCCTTGAATTGAACACTTACGCGGTCATTTCTGCTCGCTACTTTTTGAGACTTAGCTGGCGTAATAGGTCCAGCACTGCCGCCATCTCCAGCTCCTGGAGCTCTATTTGTAGAAAGCTTAGGCTTATCTTGTTTTGGAGGTGCTACTTGTTGAAAACGCATTTCTACAACACCAGCCTTCATTAAGAATGAAACCATTTCCGCATTTACCTTTTGAAGGAAGTTTTGAAAAAGTTCTACTGCTTCAAATTTGTAAATCAAAAGCGGGTCCTTTTGCTCATAAGAGGCATTCTGAACAGATTGCTTCAAATCATCCATATCTCTTAAATGCTCTTTCCACTCCTGGTCAATAACCCCTAAGGAAATGGCTTTCTCCATTTCTTTGATAAGTTCTTTTCCATTAGTGTCCACACATTTTTGCATATCACAGAATACGGCAATATTCTTTGTGCCGTCACCTACCACTGCCATAAAAGGCTCGTCTTTGATGGCATTTCTGTCCTCTAAAACTTTCTTTAAAACGGGAACGGTTTTTTGAGCAATGGCCGAGTTTTTCTCATTGTAGTGCTTATAGGCCATATCGAAGAACAAATCCTCTATATCACCTTTATTTCTATCAAATTCATCTCTTGTGATTTCTGGCTTGAAGCCGAGGTTTTGAAGACTTCTGATTTCAAATTCATCGTAGTTTTTACCAGCATTCATCAAAACGGCGTGACAGGTATCATACAATACATTGGCGATATCCAGAGATAGTCTATCCCCAAACAGAGCATTTTTACGTCTCTTATATATAGTATCTCTCTGTACATTCATTACGTCATCATATTCTATGAGACGTTTTCTAATGCCAAAGTTATTCTCTTCAACTTTTTGTTGAGCTCGCTCAATGGAATTGGTAATCATGGAGTGCTGAATAACTTCACCTTCTTCCATGCCAAGCTTATCCATCATTTTGGCGGTTCTATCTGAGAAGAATAAACGCATCAAGCTATCCTCTAAACTGACGAAGAACTGTGAAGAGCCCGGGTCTCCTTGACGACCTGCTCTACCTCTAAGCTGTCTATCCACTCGTCTAGATTCATGACGCTCTGTCCCCACAATGGCCAATCCACCTGCAGATTTACTTTCTGCGGTAAGTTTAATGTCTGTACCTCTACCAGCCATATTGGTGGCGATGGTCACATTACCAGGCTTTCCAGCCTCAGCTACGATGTCGGCCTCACGAGAGTGCTGCTTAGCATTAAGTACTTGATGATTTATTTTTCTAATACTGAGCATCTTACTCAATATTTCTGAATTTTCTACGGAGGTGGTTCCTAGCAATACGGGCCTACCATTTTTTACGAGATCAACAATTTCGTCTGCTACCGCGTTATATTTCTCTCTAACGGTTTTGTAGACTTTGTCTTGCATGTCTTCTCTAACAACTGGCCTGTTAGTAGGAATGCTCACTACGTCCAACTTATAAATCTTCCAAAGTTCACCTGCTTCTGTTTCGGCAGTTCCTGTCATACCAGCAAGTTTGTGGTACATACGGAAGTAATTCTGGAGCGTTACGGTGGCATATGTTTGTGTAGAGTCTTCCACCTTAACATTCTCTTTGGCCTCTACGGCTTGGTGCAACCCATCTGACCAACGTCTGCCATCCATAATACGGCCAGTTTGCTCATCTACGATTTTCACTTTGCCATCCATCAAAACGTAATCCACGTCTTTCTCAAATAGGCAGTATGATTTCAGTAATTGGTTTATGGCATGAATACGCTCGGCTTTTGTGGAGTAGTCCCTGATAAGCTCATCCTTGTTAAGGATTTTATCTTGTTCGCTAGCATCGCTTTTATCAATTTCATCAATTTTGATAGAAAGGTCTGGCATGATGAAAAACTCAGGGTCCTCATCATGTCCAGTTAAATAGTCAATTCCCTTATCCGTAAGTTCGATTCCTTTATTTTTTTCATCAATCGTGAAAAATAATGGTTCGTCTGCCTGTGGCATTAGTTTATTATTCTCCGCAATATGTTGACCTTCTACATCAAGCAAGATTTTCTTTATGCCGCTTTCAGAAAGGAACTTAATGAGGGGTTTGCTTTTTGGGAGGCCTCTATAAGCTCTAAAAAGAGCTAAACCGCCTTCTTTAACCTCGCCGTCTTTTATGAGTTTTTTGGCTTCATTGAGATAATTATTGACACTGGTTTTCTGAACTTCTACAATTTGAGAAACCCTAACCTTTAATGAAGTGAAAAGAGCTTCATCCCCTTTTTTGGCCATGGGGCCACTAATAATAAGCGGCGTTCTAGCATCATCTATTAAAACAGAATCTACCTCATCAATCATGGCGAAGTGGTGCCTTTTTTGAACCAACTCCTTAGGATTGCTTACCATGTTATCTCTTAGGTAATCAAATCCAAACTCGTTATTTGTTCCGTAAGAAATACCAGAGGCGTAAGCCTCTCTACGAGCATTGGTATTTGCCGGATACTTATCTATACAATCACAGGTGATGCCATGGAATTCGAAAATAGGAGCCATCCATTCGGAGTCACGGCGGGCTAGGTAGTCATTGACTGTAACGATATGAACACCTTTGTCGGCAATTGCATTAAGAAATGCAGGGAAAGTGGCCACTAAGGTTTTCCCCTCACCTGTTTGCATTTCAGCTACGTTACCTTTGTGCAAGGCAGCTCCACCAATAATTTGCACATCATAATGAAGCATGTCCCATCTTAGGAGGTTTCCTGCTGCTTCCCAAGTGCTATTCCAAACGGCATTATCTCCCTCAATAGTTATGTGGCCTTTTTTCATGGCTAACTGTCTGTCTAAATGTGACGCTGTAACAGTTATGCTTTCGTTTTCTTTGAATCGTCTGGCCGTTTCTTTTACAATGGCAAAAGCTCTAGGAAGAATGTCTAAGAGTACTTTTTCAAGTTCCACATTTTCAGAGGCCCTTAATTCATCAATTCTTTTAAAGGAAGCCTCTTTTTGAAGAATGTTAAGTTCTTGATTCTCGTCTATTTCTTTTTGGATTTCAGTTATTTCATCCCTGATAGGAGCGAGGTAATCATTTATATGATCTTTTAACTCCTGTGTTTTAGCTCTAAAGTCATCATTGCTTAGTTCATGGAGCAATTCAAACGCTGCATTAGTAGCTACCACATAAGGAGTTAACATCTTGACATCCTTATCAGACTTTGTTCCGAATATCTTCGAGATACTTTTACCTAGAAAATTTAACATTATATATATTTAAAATCGTGAAATCTTTATTCATAAAACGAGGTCAAAATTACTCATTTCAGTTTGGAACATAACAACAATGATGCTCGAAAAGAAATGATGCCAAAATGACTTTAATATCTCTCTTAAAGGATTTTTGGGTCATTCAAAGTGCTGACAGAATAGCCGAACCCTTGGAATTGAACCGCCAAAACAAATTTTACTCAAACCTTAATACTACTGGTTTTTGAGCAATAGCACTAAAAAGTGGAATTAACAGCTTTTCTGCATTTAAACGAGAGGTTTCTAACAGATCGGAGGCTTTTGCCGTTTGTAAGATTTGTTTTTCAGCCGATTTGTAAGCTTCCTCAAAAAGAAGTTGTTCATTTAAGAAGGCGTATTCGGAGTCATAGATTTTGGATTTCTCATGGTCTATTTTAAAATGGCAAATAGCGGGTTTCGGTAGGGTAACGAAGATAGTGTCTTGTTCTGTGCTTATACTTGATTCTTTTACTAGACTCAAATCTATACATCCTGTAGCTTCTCCGTGAATTATTAGAAGTGCCTTAGGATCTGGCAGATAGTCTCTTACGAGTTTTTGTTCAACAATATCGTTAAAGTGGTAAGATGCTAACTCAAGGTTTCCTAATGTTTTTATCTCCTTCAAAATGAGGGAATGGGTAGTCTCTGTGGCCTGTATTTTGAAAGGATTTTGAATTTTGGCCGAAAAAACTTTCCCAAGAGCAATACTTAATATGCCTACGAGGAGATAGGGGAAAAGATTTTTTATGATTTTGGTCATGCTAGAATGATAAGAAATAATATTAATTTTGAAATCTAATTGAATGACAAAACCTTTTTAAGCAATCATTGGTTTTCGAGTTATTCAATTTAGAGCGTCGTTTACAGATTTAAAACGAAACTTGTTTAGATTTAGTTTTATGCATTTAGAACCCATTGAAAGGAGAAGTAATCTGTCTAGAGAGGAATTTCTAGAAAACTATTTAAGGCCCAAAAAGCCAGTCATCTTTACGGATTTGGTAAAAGACTGGCCTGCGACTAACAAATGGACTTTTGATTGGTTAAGACAAAATCATGGGGACTTAATAGTTCCTCTAATTGATAAGAATTATCACGACCCGGATAAGTATTTCCAATTAGCCAAGAGTATGAAATTTGGTGAATATTTGGATTTGATAGAAGAAGGGCCGGTTGATTTAAGGATTTTCTTGTTCGATATATTTAAGAAAATCCCTGAACTGGTCAATGACATTCGCTACCCTACCATCATGGATGGTTTTGTAAAGAACTATAAATTCATGTTCTTCGGAGGTCAAGACTCTGTTACAAGCCTGCATTATGACATGGATTGCTCCAATGTATTCTTGACCCAGTTTCAGACACGGAAAAAGGTAATTCTTTTTGGGCCAGATCAGAGTGAGAAGCTTTACAAGCATCCTATGACGGTGATGAGTCATTTTGATCCAGAAAACCCAGATTACGACAAATTCCCCGCAGCTAAAAATTTGCAGGGGTATGAAGCTGTATTTTCTCACGGCGAAACTGCTTTTATTCCGTCTTTATGGTGGCACCACATCAGATATGTGGATGGTGGATATAGTATAGCCTTAAGAGCTAATGACTCTGTATTTACTACCTTAAAGGGGGGTATGTATTTAGCTCGTCACTCTATTGTGGATAGAGGAATGACCAAGCTTTTAGGCAAAAGGTGGAAACATTGGAAAGAGGAAACCGCGGCTAAAAACGCTTTAGCTCATATTTAATATCTAATGACTGATTTTGTGATAGAAAAATCATCAAAGTTGACTTTAAGTATTAGTTTTCCAGAGGTTTGAATAGTGTTTAAATCAAAACTTAAATCTGCACTCTTGTTTTCCTTTAAATACAGCTCTTTTGTGGCTAGACTTTTTCCTGCTGAAGAGTATAGGTTAAAAGTATAATTTCCTGAAAGTGCTGGTTTAAAGCTTATTTTCAAGAGGTTTCCTGTAGGATTAGGGAAAACAGCTAAAGGGCTTTTTGAAGTTTCGATGGATAATATTGGTATGATTTCTACCTCTAACTCTGCCTCGCTAACACAGTTTTTATAATTGGCTTTTAAGGAGTAGGTGCCGGTGGCAATGATGGCCACATTGTCAATAACTGGATTTATTTCTTTACTCTCAAAGCTATTGGGCCCTGTCCAATTTATGGAACCTAATCCATCGAATGTGGAATTTAACTCAAGCCTATTTCCCGCTAAAATGGGGGAATTGGAGGTTAGATTTGGCATGGAATAAGGGTTTACACTCACTTTAAATGTATCAGTCAAGCAAGCGTAAGGGTCAGTTGCCAAAAATAGGATATTATTAGAAAGGCTATCAAGGGTGATTTCTGCCTCTCTTTCAGTTCTGGAGTTCCAAATGGCCTCGCCGTTCCAGCTATTTTTCAAGGTAAGCTTCTCGCCACAATCAATGGTCAAACTTGCGGTCTTGTTGACTTCTTTCAAGATGGAGAATTTGTCTAAAATAACGCCTTTGGAGTTTAAGTATTTCAAATCCAACCTATTGGCCTCTATGTCAAGGATTAAAGCTCCGGTTTCTATAGCATTAGAATATTTCATGGCATTATGTGGGTATCCTTCTGAAGTTACGCCAGTCCAGCCAGAAGTTCCCGCTACGACGTAAACCGTCCCAGAGCCAGATTTTATGTAGGGGCATGAATTATTTGTGCCGTCGAACTTGCCGGAGGAGCTGCTTATATCATGTTTTTCAGCATTAAAGGAGCCTTCATCACCTGAGTAGTTATGTATTAAACTTGTACGCTCATAGGTATGCGAATGTCCTGTTAGAACTAAATCCACACCGTAATTATCTAAAATAGGGACTATGTTATTTCGGATATCTATCAATTCTTGTTCTTTGTCAGAGTTATGGGAGCCCTTTGTAAAAGGTGGATGATGAAAGTAGACGACGGTCCAGTCTTGTTTGTTGGTACCCAAGTCTTTTTCCAGCCATGCCGCTTGTTTGCCCAGTAAATCAGACATTCTTTTTCCTTCAACAGTACCGTATGAATCTAATGCTATAAAATGAACATTGCCAATATCATAGGCATAATAGGCCTCAGAATTTGAAGGAATTCCGCCGGACTCACCATTGCTAGGCAGGCTAAACATATTGAAATAGTCTGGCTGCTCACCTGAGCTATTAGGCCAAACTAGACCCGCATAATCATGGTTTCCAGGAGAGGGCCAAAGCACTACGTGGTCTAGAAGTTCTTTTTGATAAATAGGGAAAAAGCGTTGGTCGTACTCGTGGTCATAGCCAGAACTGTAGGCATTATCACCTAGAAGCAAAAGACCATCTAACTTTTGGTCACCTACATAATTACTGACCGAAGCAAGGACATCTTTCTGCATGGGTGTGCCTGTTCCACAATCGCCTAAAGCCACAAAACGCAGTTTGGGTTTGGTTCCTTTTAATGGAAGTGTATAAAAGTAGGAGCCAAAAGGCTCAATGCCCACGCTAGAGATTTGATAGAAATACCTAGTATTCGGTTCAAGGTTTTCTAGTCGAACTTCGTGGTTATAAACTTGAGACTCACGGATAGTGAAATTCAAGTTATTTGAGTCTATTCCATACTTGATTTTTACTTCACCAGAAGTGGTGGCTCGCCATTTAAGAATGATACTTGTTTGGGTAGCACTTTGTAAATAAGGCCCACGAAGAAGCTCTTGTGAGAGCGACACAAAAGGAAATAAAAGACCAAAAACAAAAAAGAATCTTATCATTTAAGCCTAGAGAAGGGTAGCGGTTTCATCATAACTGAGACTACTTTTTCTACAATTTTTCCATCCATTTCAGAAGCTTTTTGTGCTGCTTTCCATTTTGGGTCTACCCTAAATGCATTCCAAGCCCTTTTTGAGGCCCATTCGTTTTCATGAGCAATAATGTAAACCAAATGAGGCTGTGTTCCTTCTTTTTCAATACTGCCCCAATAGGCAATGTTTTCCATATCGTGCTTTTTGAAAATTTTGCGAGTGTGGTCTCTAAATCGAGCAATAATATTTGGATATCTTCCTGGTAGGCAATAGTAAGAACGCAATTCAAAAACTCTCTCCGGGGATTTGGCTTTCAACTTGAATTTCTTGGTTAATTCAGGTTCTATTTTAAGGAATTCAGAATCAACGGATTTTACGATGTTACCATCTTTTTTAGAATCAGCCCACACTTTCTGCCACTCTTCGTCTGCCATAAAGGCTTTCCACGAAGCATCTCTATCTGCCATAGAAGGATAGGCTAGCATATAGATTAAGTCGTTAGGCATCTCGTCTGAAGTAGGGAGCCAATAGGCAATATTATCCATGCCATGTCTTTCAAAAATTTTAGTAGTAAAGTTTTCGAATCTAGAAATCAGGGCATCTCTTCGGCCGTCGTGACAGTGATAGGTCCGGAGCTCATATACTTTGGTATCTTCCTTGGCTATAGTAGTAAATGACGTTAACATAAAAACAAGTCCAAATAGAGTTTTCATAAAATTAAATTTTGCTTTATGTAAATTTACAATAAAAGGCTTTATCAAAAGCCTAGGACGAGGTCAAATTGATTAAAAACAGATTTATGAATAGAAGATTATTTTTAGCGACCACACTTTCTGGGTTTGCATTGTCATCCTTTAAAAGTGAAAGACAACTTTGTTTTTCTACTTTGGGTTGTCCAGAATGGTCATGGGATAAAATCCTCAGAACGGCTGACAAGTATGGCTTCGGGGGTATTGAAATAAGAGGCCTTTTGGACGAGATTGACATTTTGAAAAGTCCAACCTTTTCTAAAGAAAACCTAAAGGCCTCAAAAAGGATGGCGGAGGATTATGGGGTGGAGATTGTGAATATTAATCCATCTGCAAACCTTCATGAAACTAATATAGAAAAGCGGAAGGAGAACATTGATTCAGTTAAAGGATACATTGAGCTAGCGAATGAGTTAAATTGTCCATTTGTTAGGGTATTCCCTGACAAATTGGCTTTTAAAGAAGATAAAAAAGGGTCTCTGGACTTGATAGGCGAGGGCTTGGAAGAACTCTCCTCTTTTTCAAAAGGAACTGGGGTTAAAACCCTACTTGACGCTCATGGCGACGTGGTTTTCTCTTCTGATATTGAATACATTATGAAATCACAGGATTTAGAAACCACGGGAATTATTTGGGACTATTTTAATATGCACCTAAAAACTGGAGAAACGGCATCCGAGATGGTTGGCAAGCTTAGAGAGTATATAAATTTTGTGCAGATAAAGGATGGTTATTTTAAGGAGGGAGTTCATGAATATACTTTGCCGGGTAGAGGAGAAGTACCTGTTTTAGATATTCTGAAAGCCGTAGATTCTATGAATTATAAGGGTTTTATCAGTTTAGAATGGGAGAAAAGGTGGCATCCCGAACTTGTAGACTTGGAAAGAGCCTTGCCGCTTTTTAAGAAATTAATGAAGAAATAATGGGGTCTAACAAGACTAAACTTTTTAGGTCAATTCTAATCTCTTTTCTTGGTGTTTTGAGCCTAGGAGCTTCAGCTCAAAATGAACAATCTCGTTTTAGTATTAGTCCGCACTTTGGCCTTGGCATGGTGCTTCCTGGGAGGCAAAATGTGATAGAGGGAAATGAGCGAATGATTTATAAGTGGAGCTTTTATAATATTGGGAAAGTCTCAAATGCAGCGGGAGAGCAGAGTTTTAGTTTTCAAACTACGAATAGGTTTGGTGTAGATCTTAATTATAAAATTTCTGATAAGTTTAAATTGACGCTTGGGGCAGAAAGGATGAATCAGATAAGCGTATATAAACCAAGTTTGTCTTATATTAAAAACGGTGCAGAGGTCTCTGGGGTTATTGATGATTTTCATTATTACAATATCAATGCAGGCCTTAGATATGATTCTCATAGCCTATTCTATGTTTTAAAAGGTGTTTGGATTCCGAATGTAAATGCGGTTTACGAACAAAGAGCTAGAGATAATACGAGTTCAGGCTCTAATACAGTGGATTTTCTTAATCAAAACAATACGGGACTTAGATATAGAGGACTGAGCAGTAATGACATAAAGGCTAATGTTTATCTCGGAATAGGTCAAGGTATCTCTTTCGGATACAATGATTTTGAAATGGAAATAGGAGTCAATTTGGCCATGGTGCCGTTGGCCACATCAGAGGTTTCTTTTCTTAGGTCGGGTTCTACGGTGGGTGTAACGCAGACAAGTAGACTTATAAATACGATCTTCGTGAGCTTAAATCAAGAACTTAATTTTAGGAAAAGAACACCTAAACCAAAGAAGAGAAGAGAGCCTAAATTAAAGAAGGACAAGATAGAAGAGAACATAGAAGTGGGCAAGAAGGATATTGAAATAGGAGAGGAGTTGGTTTTAACAGGATTGATTTTTGAACGTGGTTCTGCTGATATTAGTCCATCAAATGAGAGTGACCTGATAGATGTTCTAAACTTTATGCGGAACTACTCCAAAGCCAGAATTCAAATAGCTGGTTACACGTCAGACGAAGGAGATAGAAGGGCAAACATCAAGCTCTCAGAAGAAAGAGCTGAGGCTTGTAAGAAGTATCTTATCAAACAAGGCATCTCTTCCAGACGGATTATTACGATCGGCAGAGGGCCAGATAGCCCAATTTCTGACGTAGAGCCAGAACTGAATAGACGTGTAGAAATGAAAATATTAAGCTTACGTTAAGCAAATGGGACTTTTCAATAAGAAGGGTGTCTATTTGCTAAACTTCACTATTTGACATCAAGATACTGAAACCATGAAAAAGCTGATATGTCTTTTATTCTTATGTTCATCCGAATTATTGTTTGCCCAAGATTACCCTTACGATATTTCTCAGATTTAAGGGCCAAAAAGCTCCCAATGAAATGTGACTATAGAATCACTTTTGCAGACATTAAAGAAGACAGCTACGAATGGGTAGGAGAGTGGGTAAATAAAGCGGAGACTATAAGGTTTTCCCACTTGGAAGATAAGCTGTAAAAGAGATTGACGAGCTTCAAAATTGAAGCTAATAAGCTCATTGAACTGCATGCTAAATATACCTATGGCACCAGTTTGGACGAGGCGTCTTTTTCTTTAGAAGAGAAAGCATAAAAAAAGCGAAGAGTCTTCCGACTCCCCGCTTTTTGAATTTCAATTCTTGATATCAAACGTCACAAATCCTGACACACCTTTCTAGAGAAGCTAGCATTCCTACTTTGTCTTTGGGTGTAGGAATGAATTCTTGTCCTAAATAGCCTTTATAACCAGATTCTATTAAAGCTTTCACTACGGCAGGGTAATAAATCTCTTGTGTTTCGTCTATTTCCTTACGGCCTGGCATTCCACCCGTGTGATAATGACTAATATACGTTCCGTAGGTTCTTATATTTCTAATGTGGTCACCATGCATACTCTGCATATGGAATATATCATAAAGCAGTTTGAAATGCTCAGAATTTACCATTTCGCAGAGCGAAACGCCCCAGTCTATATGATCGCACATATAATCTCTGTGACTATCTCTAGAGCTTAGTAGCTCCATGGATAATATGATGTTGTGCTTTTCAGCCGTAGGAATAATCCTTCTGATAACATTAGCACAATTCATCATGCCCACATAATCATTCATCCCATTTCTGTTGCCTGAAAAACAAATAAGCTGAGTAAGTCCTGCTGCTGCTGCTTGAGGAATTAAATCCTCGTAAAAAGCTACAAGAGTATCATCGTTTTTAGGATTACAGAAGAAATTTGAAAGACCAGTTCCCTTTGGCCAATCCCCCCAACCAATGGCGGCCGTTAAACCGTATTTTTTTAAAACAGGCCATTCTTCCGGACCAGTAAGTTCAATAGAGGCCATACCGATATCCTTTACACCTTGGCATAATTCTTCAAAATCAATGCTGGAATAACACCATCGGCATACGGAATGCTTTATGTTGTTTTTGAGTTCTAGTTTAGTGTCTACAAAACTCTTATTTGCCATTGCCACACCAGATAAAGAGGTCGCTGCTACGGTACCAATGGTTTTTATGACATTTCTTCTTGATGTTGTATCCTTCATTTTGGTTTCAATTGGGTTTCTAAAAATATAGGGGTCCTGAATCACTAACGCAATCCATTAATATAACTCGCTATTTTCAATACATCTGCTTTAGGCACATGAGGCATAGGAGCCATTGGTGTGGCATAGTCAGGCCAGTTTTTTGGCTGAGGAACAGCTATCAATTGAGCCATTTTCTCATCACTATATTTCCTTTTAGCAATGTCTTTAAATGCAGGACCAATCACTTTTTTGTCTTGAGAGTGGCATGCCAAACACGTATGCTTTTGTAACAACGGTTTTACTTCGTCAAAGGTCGGAGCGGTGGCCGAAGCCTTAGCTTGACCTTGACCATCTGGAGAAACTAACTTCTTCACTATTTTAGAAGCAGACGAAGGTTTGTCTTTTCCAGAATCCGTTGTTTTTAAATCAGATGTTGACATCTTTTCTCCGGCAGGAATATTATTTAAAGTGTAATACACCGTAGGGTGAATTAGAGAATAGTACGTACCTGCGGCTCTAATACCGTTAAGGTTCAATTCATGAACAAAGTACTTTCTTAGTCTGTCTAGCACTATTCTCATTTTTTTACCATCGGCAGAAAGTCTTACACCTTTGATGTTTAGGTCTTCTCTGAAAATAGGAGGTGAACCGTAGGCTGGGTGGTGCTTGTAATTAAAGCTGGACGCAGAGATAGAAGCTAAATCTTCAGCAGATTTTCTATCAACAGGTAAAGTGAATTCTACTTCAAAACCATCAGGCATGGCCTTAACGGTTAGCATTTCAAATGGCATTTTACCGTTCCATATTAATCTTTGGAAGCCTTGGTTAGCATCACCAGCAGAACCCCATCCACGGTTAGTTTCTCCCACAAAAAGAGAACCGTCTTTGGCCCAGTCCATTCTCATCACACCAGATTGGAAACCACTTCTGAAGTCCCAGGCAGCACCTTGGTATTCGCCATTGATTTTCTCCATGAATACTCTCATGATTTTAGACTGCCCTTGGTCACCTATGAAAACCTGATTGCTAAATGGACCAAAAGAACCTTTAGTATCGTCTTTTATCAATTCAGAATTAGAAATACCAAGGATACCATGAGGAAGCCAAACTACGGGCGTCTGAACCTGCGGATATTTTTCTTTAAGCTGCCAAAGCATGTCTGGCGTTTCGTTTACTACGTTTTCTGGTTTGATATAGGCACCAGCGGCGTTTCTTACTTTTCTGTTATCGCGTTCAGCAAAAAATTGCTCTTCGGTTAGTTTTGTAGGTGAGTCTTCATTCGTCCAGGCTAAACTTGCAGGGTGACCAGTAAAAGCACCTTTTTTTAAATGCCAAATCCCACCAGAACCCATCCAGTCGCCTTGGTTATCGGCATAAAATAATTCACCGTCAATTATTCCTAAACCGGCAGGCGAACGCATTCCGGTAGCCCACTCTTCTCTATGGCCATCAGGAAAAACTTTAAAAACAGAACCTCTACCAGGTACTCTAGCTTCACCTCTCCACCATTCTTCATTTCCGAAGGCTACGTTTCCACTGACAAAGAAACTGCCGTCTGGAGCAAATTTCGGCCCAAACGAATATTCATGATAATGACCAGAAACAGGCCATGCACTTACGGTTTCATATCGGTCTGCTTTACCATCTCCGTTTTCGTCGGTTAGTTTGGTAAGCTCTCCACGTTGAACGCAATAGAAAGAGCCATCTCTGTATTCTAAACCAAGAATCTCATGCAGACCAGAAGCAAATAGCTTGTAATAGGGCTTTCTGCTAAGTGGGTTTTCCAGAATCCATACATCACCTCTTCTGGTTGAAACAGCTACAGAGCCATTTGGCAATGTACATACACCACCTACCTCTAAAAGTATTCCTTCAGGAACAGGAGGCGTAACAATCTTGTAGAAATCTTCTTCTTTTGGAGACTCTTGAGCTTGCAAAGAGAAGCAGAAGAGACTTAAAAGTAATATTTGTATTTTTTTCATTTATCTAAGTCTTTTAATATCAAAATAATAGCTCGTAAGTCAACTTGTCTTTAACCGCAACCGTTAGCTCTTTTTTATTGCCATTGGTACTAATAATAACATAAGCATTCGGGTCTAATTTTATGTACCAGCTTTTATTATCAATAGCATATAGGTTGTCAGTCACTTTTTCAATTTTCGAAGCACTTGTTAGTTTGGCAAACAAATCTTTTGAGCCGTCTACTGTAATAGTTCTTTCAAAGTTTTTTCTGTCTTTAACTCTGATTTTATCACTAACCTTAGATCCATAAATTTCGTAAACGAAAGTTGGCATGTTGTTATCATCTATGGTGTAGCCTTTTGGTTTGTAACTAGTGCCTAAGGTGTCTTTTGGCCAGGCCAAAACCGTTTTAGCCAGCGTCAAATCATTGCTCAATTGCGTTAATGAACCTCTTGGTCTGGAAGAACCATCTCCTCTGCTATCCCACATTGGGGTAGCGTCCAGGAAGTCTCCTCTCCAAAATTGAAGCAAAGCTCCTTTGTCAAGGTCATACGTGAAGTGAATGTTTTCAGGTGTACCTACGCTGATGGCGTGAACAATTCTGATGCGTTTATCACCATTGTCAAAATCCATAAAACTTCTAAGGTTTGTATTGGTTTTGGCATCAATCAAAATTGGGTCAGAAGCCTTATTTCCAAACATAGAGCTTGGAGAGTGAAGAGCTACTTTTCTAAAACCAGGGCCTGTCACTAAAAGGCCAAGTGTTGGACTCATCCATCCATCATATTTAGCATTATAAATCGCTAAAGTATGTTTTCCTGCTTTCAGCTCTATTTCACCAGTTCTCTCGTCATTTGGACCTGTATACTTGTTGTCTAATATCTCTTTACCATCAATACTCAATGTATTATTGGCTGAAGAAAACTGATTGAAAGTATATTTTCCATCTGCAGGAGCAATGAAATCTCCTTTAATAGTATAAGCGTATTCGTTAGGTTGTTTCATGAACTCCCATGAAAGCTCCTTTAATTCTCCAGAATCGTCAATGGCCAAGTTTTTAGGGTCTGCACTTGGGTCATACGGAGCATAAGAAACAGCATACGATAAGTTATTTAAGCTAGCACTAGGCTTGTCAAAGTTGCTAATAATGATGTTTTTTATTGCCAAAGAACCATGATCTCCTTGAAGTCTAAGAGGACCTTTTGCTACATCTTTAGCGGTCATAGCACCTCTAGTTACACCAGAAAGCTCTACATTTTCATGAATCAACATGCCGTTGAGTTTAATAGAAAGCATTTGGGCGTTAGCCATCTTGTTTCCTTTAGCGTCAAACTTTGCGGCTTGAAAAGATATGTCCATATGCTGCCATAAGCCAGGGGCTTTGGCCGCATTTATTCTTGGGGCGTATCCTTCATAGCCTTTTTGGCCTTCAGGCTTACTTTCGTCCCACCTTTGGTAAATACCTCCGCAGTCTCCGTAAATAGGGCTTTTCGTTCCCCAGCTATCAAAGAGTTGAATCTCGTAGTTTCCTTGAAGATAAATGCCCGAATTAGAGCCTTTTGCCATCATGAAGTCAAAAGAGATATCAAGGTCGCCATGCGTAAAGTCAGAGACCAATTCATACTGAGAACCATATTTACCGTGTTCATGAATATTGACCAGTACGCCTTTACCAGCTGTAGTTTCAAGATTGTTGTCAAGGAAAGGGTTGGCTGTGGCAGCACCTACAATACTCCAATTTTTTTCTTTACATGAAAACCCAGAGAGGTCATCAGATAAGATTTTTTCCTGAGCAAATAGGAGATTGGCACTCCCAAGAAGGAGTAGCCCGAGAGCAATTTTTTTCATATGTTAAAGTATTTTCTAAAATGGAATGTCAAATATAAGTCTAGAAAACCCTATATAAAACCTGATTTGTCAGCTTTTTAGCCTAAAAAGTAGACGAAACGCTAAATTATTAATTATTAAAATTTATTAAAATATCTAAAGGAGTTATTTATTTGTTTGATAAAGTGGCTCTTATATTGTAAAATATATAACCAGTCTATTTTCCTTTGGCCGCGGCCTAAAGTTTATCAAAGCTTAAGGCTTAGGCAGGACATACATTCTTTAAACACTTCGCTTTCGTAAGCAGTCGCGTTCCGCTTTATTCTCCTTTTATCAAAGCCAAAACATCGGCCATATCTTTTGGGGAAATTGCTCCTTCTAAACCATTTGGCATGGCAGAGAGCCTTGCTATTTGGCGAGATTTAATAGCCGTTTTTACAATGTTTTCAGTTTTCCCACCAAGCGTTTTCAAGCTTATCGAATTTTCGTTTTCAGAAGTAATAATACCTGATAAATGATCGCCGTCAATTGTTTCTATTTTCCATTGACCATATTTATCTGCTATCGAATTATTCGGATTAATTATTTCGGTAATGATTGAATGCTTATTTCTGCTTTTAAGCGTAGCTAAGTCGGGCCCAAAAGCTATACCTTCTTTGCCGTCTATTTGATGGCAAATGGCACAGTTTTGTTCAAATATTTTTTTACCATTTTGAGCATTACCTTTCATGTTGGCCGCGGGCAAATAGTTTTGAAGCACAGCTTTACGGTCTTCGTTAATAGCGAATACTTCTCTAGCGTAATTTCTAATATTGGTGTCATAATAATTCATCAAATCAACTATTTGTGGCCACTCTAAATCTGCTTTTGGAATTTGACCCAATTCTACTTGTCTAATTAATTCGGATACTTTGTTCTGATTTTCCAATAAGTAACTTACCCAAGCCTTTTTTGAGGACCTTGTTAATACCGCATATTTCTTATTTATAAGTGCTAGTTCGGGTTCGTTTAATGTGCTAGGAAGAGCCTTTAGGCTAGCTAATTGAAGTTTTTCATCTTCAGAGATAAGTATGTTTTTAAGAATTTTATCCTTGATTTTGGCGTCGCCTAAAGTAGAGAGTAAACTCATTCCATCAATTTGGAAATCGATATCCTCATTCATTTTGGCATAGATTGAATTAATATTCAATTCTTTGGAAACGTTATTCACCTCAAAAATGCTAATGATACTTTTTCGAAGGTCTTGATTTTTCGTTTCTAGAAACCTAGATAAAAGTTGCTTTTGTTCAGATGTCGTTAGCGTACTTGGTGAACTATACTCTTGAATTTTAGACAAACCGGATAGCATAGCGGCTTGCCACCAACTATTAGATTCTTCATTTTTCTTGAGAATCTTTGATATCAGTCCTAAATCTCCTTTCTTATACAGAGTAGCAGCAGTATGGGCAAAAAATAGACTTTTATTCTCTGAAGCCTCTGAACCAAAATCTCTGACTGCATTTTGGAATAATGTTTCTTCAGAACCAGCGGAAGCTGCAATAGCCGCAATCCCTACCCAATTATCTTCGACATCATTCTTTAGAATAGTAGATTTTGATTCTTCAATGCCAGGGAAATTAAAAAACGCAGAGGAGCAAAGCCATTGAAACCTAACTCTTTCGCTTGGATCATTGGCTGTTTTTAACAAAGCTAATTTTAGTTCTTCTGTTTGAAATTCGGGGTCTGACCACGCCCTATCAATCAATTGCAAAGCATTTTCTCTTACACCAGACTCTTTGGCAGTTAAAGCCATAGTTAAATCACTACTGTTTAATTCCTTCCAGTCATGTAGAAGCCATAAGGCAGGAATCTTGGCCTCTTCGTCATTTTCTTCAAGAATTTCATGAAGCATAGAAGCTACGGAATGGTCGTCTCTTTGAAAAAGAAGTCTTTGGGCAGTTCTTCTATACCATCCATTTTTATGTGTTAAAAGTTCTACCAATTCTTTAGTCGTTTTTTTAGATAAGTTTAAAGCACTCATCCAATCCATTTTTAGGCCATTTTTTGGCGTTATTCTATAAATACGTCCCTTTTTTGTGCCTTCATACAAAGCTCCACTTTCATTCACTTCATCACTCATCCATTCGGGGTGCTCCACTATTTGGCGGTAATAATCCACCACATATAATGCTCCATCAGGACCTACATAGAAAAAGACAGGCCGAAACCAAGGGTCTTTTGAAGCCAAAAACTCCTTACTTTCTAATACTCTTTCCCCTGTAAAGGTGGCTCCCTCGCTTTCAATGTGGTCTATATGTACCAGGTTGTGAACAGGTTCCCCAATAAGGGTGGTGTTGTCAAATCTCTCACCAAAGGCTCCTCCATCATACCACGTGATGCCACAACTTGACGTAATTTGGCCAACATCGGTCAGCAGTTGATGATTTGGGTTTTCTGTAATCGGAAAAACTTTAGCTGCGTTACCATGGTCTGAAAACTTTTCCATGGCTTCTTCTATGGCCAAATTAGGATTTGCATTCACATATCGAGCATCCATAACTTCATGGAAAAGGTGATTGGCATTGTCTGTATAAAATCGATGTCCCCATGGGTCGGTAGTATGGCCATATTGCGACTCACCGGATAGCGTTTCTAGCTCTACTGTGTTAGGTTTAAAACGTACATTCCTTCCATCTGCATTTCTTGCTAAGCTTGGTGAATTCTGTTTATTAGGAAATTTGATGATAGAGCCTTTGTCGTTAAAGACATGTTCATAAGCAAAAGAATTTATGGCACCAGAGTGAGCTACGTATATCCAATTATCAACACCGAATTTTGGTGTGTTCATATTGTGTTGCGGATTAGAAAGAGAGAAACCTGTAATCATGGGCTCTCTAATTTCGGCTTTGCCATCATTATTCTTATCCTCTAGATAAAGGACGTCTGGAGCATCAGCCACTAAAAAACCATCTTCCCATTTCATCAATCCCATAGGTAGTGTAAGGCTGTCAGCATAGATTTCGCTTTTATCAGGGAACCCATCCCCATCCGTGTCTATTAGTTTTTTAATTTTTCCTGTTTTAGTTAAATCCAAAGGATAGCCAGGCATTTCAGCCACATACCAATCTCCGTTTTCGTCAATTTCCATGGCAACAGGATCTGAGATTAAGGGCTCCGCGGCTACTATTTCAATGTTAAATCCATCCATGACTTCAAAGTCAGACAGAGCTTTTTGAAGTTCGGGCCTTTGGTCGAAATAGGTCGAATTTGGTTTCTCACAGGAAACTAAAATGCTTACGGCTAGTAGACTTAAATACTTCATTGGGTCAATTTTACTTTAATTTATATTCCACATAAGACATACATTCTTTAATCACCTGACTTTCATATTGTGTGTCGTCATATTGTTTTTTTAAGCGTCTAAAAAAGCTTTGGAAGGTGGGCAGTACTCCTTTGGTCATTTTGACGTCATAACGGTTTAGCTCTTCAGGATTATATGTGTTTGGTTTACCTTTTGCGTAAGCTAAGTAATATTGGTTTTTTTCGCACAAGGCACCCATATAACAGATTTGAGCTCCAAGTTCAGGCTCGGGATTAGCGGCTAAAGCTTTTTCAAAGCACTCTTTTGCGTAGGTGTTTGTAAAATAGTCT
>Ga0075117_1000882_pt1 | contig 19367 bp, 16 predicted proteins | sample AntAceMetag02UKJ_FD_69789 | JGI IMG/M metagenome (GOLD analysis project Ga0075117, IMG submission 69789) | Saline lake microbial communities from Ace Lake, Antarctica - Antarctic Ace Lake Metagenome 02UKJ | ecosystem: Environmental > Aquatic > Non-marine Saline and Alkaline > Saline | place... | reverse complement strand
TAATTCTTCTAGTTCCTTCTCGTCTAATTCTGTACCATCGGCGTAGTTTGCTTTTTGTAGTTCAAAGATTCCATCGCTGTAATCCTGCATGTCGTACACTATGCTACCTTGGTCTATCTCCTTGCCATTGAGATACAAGTAATCACTCTCGGCTTCCTTCTGCATTCCAAGTTCTTGTTTTCTTTTCTTTATTGCTTCTACAGACTCTGGATCATTCAGTTTTGGATCTGCTTGTAGGTCCTGTAATGTTTTTAATTTTTCTTTTCTGTCTTCTTCGTCTCTGGGTGCTTTTGCGTATTCGTTTGCATCAGATTTCATAAAAGTGTTTGCATTAGAATGAACAGCGTTTTTTAAATTTTCTTGTTCTTCTGGTGTATAATAATTGTTTACTTTTGATGATTTTAAAATTTTGTTTATAACGTAATCGTGTACAATAGTTCTAGCATCAACGTCTGGACCGTTTTGCTCTGCGAGATCTCCTAGGTTATCATAAAGTTCATCATCGCCAAACCCTAAATCAGATAGTATACTAGTGGCATTTATAGCATCGGTACCAACAGACATTTCTTTTGACATGGCATCTTTTAATGAATCAAAATTCACACCCGATGCATCTTGACTTGGAAGAGACCAAGTACCTTCAGTAACTTTTGCTTCTACTCTATTAGCCCAATTTTCAAATTGTGCCGTCTCGCTTTGTTTTGCTTTTCCTAATCTGTCTTTTTTGGGTGAAAATTCACTAGGACTTATTCTGATTTCGTCAGCATATCCAGGCTCTTGTTTCATTTTTTTAACATCGTCTGCATATCTTCTTGCTAATTGATAAGCAATTTTTTTATTTTTTATATAATCTTTATTAGGTTTAAAAAACGGTGTTCCTTCTTTTCCAATTTGATCGGCAATGTCACTGGCAAAGTTGGCTACTACGTCGTCCTTTGGCTCTTTTACTAACAATCTTTCTGCTATGTCGCTTAAGATTGTAGAAAACATTTGATTTTTTCCTTGTTGATCTTTTGTGAATTGCATTTCTTTGCTTGATAATTCACCTTTGTCTTTATTCAATATTAATTTTTTATCTGGATTAGCTAAAAAAGATTGTACAAAAGCACCACCATCTATAGGAGATGGTATTTCAATATCTTTTGCCGTTAACGCTTTTTCACCATCAAATTCATTGACAGTATCTTGTGTTGGCATCTCGCTCATTACACGATGGATAAGTGGTAACGCTTCTTCCACTCTGTTATCTAAATTTTTTAATGTAAATTTTTCTCTGTATGAATTTGCTGTATTGTCATCAAGTGCGGCATCGTCATTTAATTTAAAATCTTTTGATGCAGTTTCGTAGTGAGATTGTTTTGCTATATTTTTGACATATGATCTTAAATTTTCTAATTTTAATTTTGTTTGGTCAATAATTTCACCAGCGGAATCGTTCAACTGATCTTTGTTAGAAACATATCTAGCAAACGAATTTAATTTTGCAATATCCTCCGAAGTCGAAACAATATGTTGTCCAAATTCGTCATGCGGGCGTCCACCATTGGCAACGTGTCGAGCCATGGCTCTTGCACCTGCTAGATGTACTAGTGGATACTTGAATCTTTCACCGTCTTCGTTCTCAATGTAAAGTGATTGTATTTGTCTTGATCTTGCACCTGGCACAGTTTCGTCAACTTTGCCTTTGTGTCTAATTATTAATCTTGTTTTATCTAGGTTCTCAAATGAGCTTTTTGAAGTACCTGTAAGGCCTTCTGCAACTGGTTCTTTTTCTAAACCTGATAATTTAACTATTCTGCTTAATTCTTCCGACATTTCAGCAGTATTTAGTGTTTGTGTGGTATCTGCTAGATTCTTAAAATCCTGCTTTGTAAGATTAGATTTGGTAATATCACGCACATCAAACCCTAACGAGTGTTCTACTGAAAAATCTTTAAGTTCTTTTAAGAATGAATACCAGTCCGATTTTGAGTCTTCATCAATTTTTTCAACCAATTCCCTATTATAAAATACTTTTACAGTTTCGCCATCTGCTAAACTTATGCTAACTCTACCAAACGTATCAGCGTCTTCTTTAAATTCAAAATCAAAAAATACAGCCTCGTTGGGATTTGCTGTAGCTTCGCCATTGGAATTACCTATTTGAATATTTCCAAATTTGCTACGTATTTTATTGAATAAATCGTTTGATGTTTGTTCTGTTACCATATAGCATATTTAGTTAACTACCTAGGTTAGCAAATATTGGCATAGGTGCTACATATTCCGAAGTTCTGTTAGTCCACTGCTCAAATATCTTTGGATCAAAATCTGCTAAAACTTTAATCATACGAGTCATTAATAAACAAGAACTTACAAGATCATCATGTTCTCCAGGTTTCGCTTTGTAACTTACTCCTGACGCTACAAAATTCTTTAATTCTGTTATCAAAGGTTTTGAATTAATTTCTATTTTGTTATTTTCTACAAGTTCTTTAAATTTAGCACAAGAATCAATTTTATGTTTTGCTGTGGTGTTAAAACCTCTTCGGAATTTTCTACGATGACCTTTACGTATAGGTTCCGACAAGAATGAGCCCATTATGTTTTCTTCACCTATGTCCATAACTCTTTGTAGTGCCGCTTCGCCTAGTGTATTATTTTCCATTGAGTAAAATATTTGTGGAGTGGCTGTAGAATCTTGTTCCATTATAGTTTCGTGGATGTATTTTGTTATACTTTGTAAAATTCTTATCTGCTGATTGGCAGGAGTGGTGTTATGATGCCATTCAGCCACCTGTTTAAAAGTAGATATATCAAACACTTGAATACCAGCATAGTCGCCACCGGTACCTAGAGAAGGATCTAATGCAACCATGTAGATGTGTTTAGGTGTTGGTTTGTGATACCAACGTACCTGTCCTTGATTTAATATAGGATCTTTACCTTCCATTTCAATGAGTTTAATACTTGAAATTAAAGTTTCATCGTATATTAAAAATTCGCATTCATGCTCTCGTCTAAATCTTTCGTTACCAATTCTGGCCTGCTCTGCATCTGCCCACGCCTGGTCTCTGTCTGGGTGTTCTGACCAGTGTGCCTTCATGGCGTAAAAACCGTTTGTTCCTGTAATAGTATCATTTCCAAAATCGTCGTATCTTTTTTGTGCTTCCTTCCAAATTAATGCAAACTGATCTTCATCTGAGTTGGGTGTACTAGTGATCATACACTTACCACCAGTTGACAGTGTTGGTGATAGTGATGTCCAGAATTCCTTGGCCTTCTCTGGTGGTTGCACGAATGCAAACTCATCACAATAAACTAGCGTAAGTGACATACCCCGTCCTGTGTTCTCTGTTGTTGTGGTTGCTGATATCTTTGAACCATTGTCAAATTCTATACTGTTCCTGTTGTACTGTGTCACACCTGCTTTGATCCAACTAGGTAACATTTCATAGGCATAACGCACCCTTGACATGATGTCTGATGCACCTGCGTATTTGTGTGCCGCGATCAGTATCTGTGAATCCGGTCTAAACATAGCATACCAAATAAGGAATCCTGAAGCACAGGTTGTTTTACCTGTCTGTCTAGGTAGCATAGCTATACTAAATCTGTGATCGTTGTAACTTGCTATCAATCTCTCTTGGTAAGGAAATGGATGGAAAGGAATAGAACCCTTAACAGGATGTTGAATCTTCATGAATGTTTTCATAAAGAACAACGGACCTGCTTTTTCGTCCATACACTGTTCAAGTTGTAACACTTGTTCTTTAGTGTATCGATGTTTCTTATTTGCTTTTTTTATTTGATCGGAATCTAATGATACATACGCCATGATGTAGTATTTAACGCTGTTTAGATACTTAGAAAAGTATTACTTTGCTTCTTTGTCCGCAATGGCTTTTTTCATTGGTTCTTTTTTATCGCCATCTTTGTCCATATCTAAAAAGTCTGGTTTTGCCTTTGCTTCCGTTTGATATGCTTTTTTGAAACTTTCGTACTGTGCTCTAAGACTGTTTGACAGATCTTCCGCCGCCATTGGATTGTCTCCACTAGCAACTTTTGGATAAGTTTTCTTTTGTCTGTTCATACCACCTGACATAGTGTTAACCAAAGTGTCTGTGTCTTGGTATTTTGGTTCTTCTTTCTCGTCACCCATTGAATTCGCAAATGTTTCTTCGGCTTTCTCTTCTGCTGGTGCAGTCATCATGTCTCTCATTCTGCCCATCTCGCCTGAACCCATTGCATCGTCATCGTGACCACAACTGTGTCCTGGCTCACCGTGTGCTGGATTTTCGCCTGCTTCTGGCTCCTGATTGATCATTGCTTGATCAACTGGTTGCACACCTGCTAATTTTAGAAGTTGCATCATCATTGACGCTTCCTCTGGTGTGTCTGTTGAAATCTGTACTGCTTCTTTCACAGTTTCTTTTTTAGATTTTGCCTTTTCAGCATCTGCCTTTTCTTTCGCTTTAAGTTTTTTAACTTCTGCAGGAGTGCCATCGTAGGCGTCTTCTTCATTCACTTCCTTGCCTGCTTTTTTATCTTGGTATGCTTTTAAGCCTGCTGGTATTTTACCTTCTACTGCTTCTTCAGTTCCATTAATGTTATCCCAAAATTCTCCTGTATCTTTTCCGTATTTTTTAACAAATTCTTCTTTAGACATATTTTCAGCATCGCCATGCATTGCTTGTTTTAATGCACCTTCATCTATTTTTGGATTTGTTTTGGTAACGTTCTCTAAAGCATCTTTAACCAACTCAGGTTTAGTCTCTGCTATTTCTCTTAATTTTGTTAATACGTCGATCATTTCCATAACTTATTTCCTTTTTGGGTCTGGGTGCGGGTTAGTTGCTTTTGAAAAGGGACTTGGTGTACCTGCTTCTTCTTTATTTTGAATATTTTGTTTTTCTTTGGGCTGGTCTTTAGTTTCAGCCTTTGTCTTCATTAATTCTTTCAACAATCCCATGTTGTACTTGTCACCAAAATGTTCTTCTGCTTTAACTTTGGGGGCATCTTTCATTTCGATATCTTGTAATTTGTTTGCGTATTCTGATTTGATTTGCATTTTTTCTTGATATTCTTCTGTAGGCTCATTGGGTTTTCTAACAACAATATTTGTTGCTGAAACTCTCAAAATGTCTGATAGGTATTCTTTCATTACAATTGATGATGCTGGATAACTTGTTGTTACATCAAAGATAGTTACTTGTTCGTTACTTAAAGAAGGAAAATCGAGTGGTAGTGTCATGATAGGTGTTTTCTTACCTGCTGACATTTTAGTAACTTCAAATTTTGCCAATGCTGATTCCATTCTAGAGCCAAAATCATCGCTTATATCACCTGCAACTTTAATTTTGTAATCATACGATTTTGCTGATTCTGTCAAATACTGTGTAAACGTGCTCATATTGTGTATTTAGTCTTTTTTCATAAGTTTCTTCATTAATTCGTTACGATCTGTAATTACAACCCCTTCTGATTCTATTGCTTCTGAGGCCTCATTGCCGCCATCTTTGTCCATTTTTAATTTTTTAAGTTGTAATTCTACCATTTTAAGTTTATTACTAATTTTGTTATTTTTAGCATCTATGGCATTACGTAACATGCCCGATGCAACTTCGAATATTCTACCAGAATACCGAGAATCTACATTCATACCTAGATCCATTAAATTCTTGTAGCTCTCTTCTGCTTCTACAGCCAGTTTGTCCATCTCAAGATCGGATAGTTCTCCCAGGCCTTTAACTTGTGGTAATGCTTTTGCAATTTTATCAAATTCGGCATATGTGGCTTTAAGAGCGGCCGCTGTTTTTGGATCAACATTCTTTATAACGTCGCCTGTTTTTTCTTTGTTCACTCTTGCTTGTTCTTTTTTATCTACTTCTCCAAAGGCACTTTTAACATTTGGTAAATTGAGAATATCTTCTAACTTCTTTGTCATTGTCGTATTTACTTACGTTTGCCGTTGTGGAACAACTGTTCTTCTGAAACAACCCTGAACTTTATCTTTCTCTGCCTAGCGTAGGCACTGGCGGCCTCCCACTTGGCCATGTTTATTACTACTTGTTTCTTCTTGGCCATACTTTTTCCTGCTCGTTCCATGGTAGTTTGATTCATTGGTTTTACTTCAACCATTTCTGCGTGTTTGTGACCGATTTTATCCATGTAAACAATAAAGAAATCCGGAACATAAACTGTATATTTTCCTGTAAAAGGATGTCTATAAGGTATTTTTATACTTTCACTGGCCCATTGATAAACATTAGGATGTTCGTCACACAATCTCATAAAAGAATGTTCCCAACTAGATCTATAGGTTGGTGTTTTTGTTCCTACATACTTTGCAGGATTTTTAGGTGTAAATTTTCCCCTGGCAAATTTCATTAGTCAACAACATTTTTTGACACAAAAGAATCCACCGTTCTTTGTTTCCTAACACCTAGCCTACTAGACTTATAACGATTAGCATTTAATATTACTGTAATTAATTCGCTTAACACTACAGGCGAAGCTCCTGTTAGAATATCTAAAATTTCTTGAGGCGAAACGTTATCAATTTTTGCTTGTTGTAAGATTACATAAGAAGTTTCTTCTGCCGGTTGCCTGTCAAAGCCTCTTTTTACAAAAAAAGAAATAGCGGCATCGTAATCGTTTTGATTAAATTGAAAATTTTCTACGTAATTTTTTGTCTTTAATCGATCAATTGTCTTTTGAAAGTTGTCTTTATCTTTTTGTGGTAGGTTAGTATAAAAGTCGTTCATTAGATATTTGCTTTTTCTGTTACAATAGTTATATCTAGAGTATCTCTATTAATTTTTATATAACCTTCGTTAACTAATTTTGTTATGTCGGTTAATGCTCGACTTCTATAAACTTCTTTTTGCTGAGGAATTAAGTTTGCATAATTTAAATCACTTTCGGCCACTGTTAGTCCTTGTCGACTGCCAATTAGTTTATAGTAAATTCCCGAAGCCGCTTGATCTTTAAGTTGTTCATTAGTAGTGATAGCATTAAAGCTCTCACTAGGAGAAAGAATTTGTTCAATATCTACAGTATAGTTTGTAATAATCTCTTTCCTGTTTTTGTTTTTATTTTCATCAATCATTCCGTATGCTGTAGCGGCCGCCGCTCCCACGGCAATTGACTGAGCAACATTTCCAATTGAAAAATTACCTATAGGATTAGTTATTGTTCCTGCCTGTTTGCTAACTCCTAGCACACCTTCTTTAACTATGCCTTTCAGTTCTTCTTTTACTGCATCTTTAGCCTTAATTTTTTTAGCATTATTATATGTGTTGATACCTTTTAAGATTGTTCCTACACCAATATTTCCTGTTGTAATATCTCCTATAACTGAACCTATACCGTCAACTATTCCTCCCGGACCAAAAATAGATGTTGTTCCTCCGCCCAGGGCTGATATAGGAGAAGGTTCATGATCATAATGTATGGTTGAAAATCCTGGTATACTAGCTTTGTTGACTGTGCCGGCTGAATATAAAACAGTTTCGTAAAAAACTTGCATAGCATTTGACATAACACCACCTCCTTCGGCTTGATCTAAGCTGTCATGACTAAAACTTGCTATTCTAGGATTTATCAATGTAAAACTAGTAAATTTTTGTTTGTGTAAAACAAATATTTGTATACTTCTTAATAATGGTTTTTTATTTCTTTGTTTTCCGTCCATTCCAAATTGTGTTCTCGTAAGTTTTCCTTTAGAATCGTATAATGTGTCTTTAGTAGAACTTTTTAAACCTGTACTAGCAACAGTGATCGAGTCAACATTATTATACTCGTAGTAGGCTTTCCAAAAAGCATTCACAGTATCTGCATGATCATCATGGAAATTAATATTAACCGGCTCGTAACTCATTCGTGTGCTGACATACGTTTTTTTATTGTACTGCTGTTTTTCTTCTAGGTTAAAATTGTATTTTGGAAGATCGAGATTTTTAACCAACATATTAAGCTCAAGTTTTTGTGTGGTGTTGAACGCTTTTGTAAAAGCATTGTCGTCAACATCAAAGTAGACATGAAAAAGAAATTTTTGTTTTGGTAAAAGTTTAAAGTTATCGTCTATATAAAGTCGTGAAGCATGTTGATAGTCTTTCATTCCTGGAAGACCATCTGAGACGCCTTTTAAAAAATTATTAATACTTGGCATAGTGTTATTTATAGTCACAAAAAAAGCGCCATTTTAAGGCGCTTTTTTTACTTTAAATGTTATCGAAAGTTATTAAATACCGCCGCCTGTTGATAATGCGCCAACGGTTCTTGTTACTGCTGACCCAATACCAGTACCTGTTGGTGTTTGTATTGCGTTGTCGTATCTAATATTTAGAGTTATTGTTGCTGGTTCTGATGTGTTGTAAGCTAATGTATTGTAGTTTACTGCTTCTACATATGAACCATATAGTTCAAAAGTTTCTAATATATTTGGTGCTGTTGCTCCGTTACCACCATCTAACATTTCAATTCTTGTTGTAAATTTGTAGTCAATACCTGAAGCGGCAGAAGCCTGCTCGAAGAAATCAAATTGTTTTTGTATCTGTTCGCCACAAAGTTTAGAAACTGCATTATTAACATCGTCTCTAAGATTAAGTGTAATAGGTTCCCAAGTATGTTTACCAGCAATGTAAACTTTTGAGTTGTACACATCTAATGTTGTGTTTTCAAAAGTTAAATTTGGTCTAGTAACGTCTATAACTTGTTTAGTAAGTTCTGATCTTGGTGTAGAAATACCAAAGTTTTCAAGAATAACTCTAAACCTGTATTGTAACTTTGGCATCAACAAACCTTGTGATGCTGAACTCTGATCGTTGCTTAAAGGTACTGTAAATTTTGATAGTGTTGATATTGCCATTTGTTTCTCCTATTTATTCCAAAATTAGTTCCCTAAGTTTGCAATTTCTCCTGTGTTTTTGATTCTTAAAGGTATGTAAATAAATTCAACTGATTTGATTGGTTCAATTGCTATGTCTACATACAGTTCGTTTCTGTCAATCCTTGTAGGTGTGTTGTTTGTGTCATCACAAACTACCAAGAAATCATATAACGCTCTCTGGCCTGTTAATTCTAACAAGAATGATTCGATTGCTCCTCGGATCTCGTTTCTTGTTAATTCATCATTTGGTTCAAATATAAACGGTTTAGCAATAGCATCTAGTTGTGATCTTAGATACACTGTTAATCTTGAAACATTGATTCTGTCCAAGGCTGAGCTTGACGATGTTTTTGTCAAGTTACCAAAGTTAACAATACCTGCTCCTGAGAAGAAAGTTATTGGGTTAACTTTAACTCCGTGCATTGAATCTCTTACCGATTCCGTTAATGCTAGTTGAGAAAATTCTCCCTCTGCATCAATGTAACCAACTGCTGTTGCATTGTCAACAACACCTCTTCTAGTTCCTGCCGGTGCAAACCATGGGAATCCAATGTTATCGTTGTTAGCAAAAGTTCTTAACATCATGTGTGATGGTGGAACGATAATGCTGTTTCCTGAATTGTCTGATGCTTTTCCTGAAGGGTAAAACAAGCCCAAGTAATCACTTGCACTCACTAGGCCGTCTTCGCCGTTGTCAGTTGCACCTGCTGAGTTGTTTGCCCAGTTTGTGATTGCAGTGGCATTTCCTTCTAATCTCATTGGAGTATCACCAATAATAAAAGCAGTGTTGTTTCTATCTGTATTTAGGTTAATCAAATTTGATGTAACTTCAGGATAGCCAGGAGCGGCAATTACGTTAAAGCCTCTTTGGTCTTCTCTGATTGCTTGGTTAGTATCAATTTCTGATTTTAATTGTTGAACAATAACTTTTCTCTGTGATTTTCTTCCAAAAGATCCAGATCCATTGTCGTTGTTAGCAGATTTAGAAACCCATCTATCTGGGTAGTAACCGGCAACTGATTCGTTACTGTTGAATCTGATGTTACCCAAACCACTTGATCCAGAACCTGGATAAGCAGTTGTTGTGATGTAACTGTTTTTGTATTCTTTTACGTTGTACCCAGATCTTCTTGTGTTAAACAACAAGATTGATTGTGGATATAGAGCAGGATTTGGTGCATCCGGGTCTATAAAGTTATCGCTTAAAAGTTCTTTGATTGATGATCCAACACCAGTGCCAGTATTTCCGTTAGCATTTTTGTCTACTGTTGTATGCCATCTAGCATCTGCAAAAACAATACCGTCTTCTGTAGTTTGATCTGTATTATCTACTGCCACCCATGCCGCTGTTGTTGTTGTAACAGCAACACCGTTTGATGTGTTTGTAGAACTTACAGTAGCAGTTGTATCGTATTTGTAAATCTTTGGATAGTTTTCTAAATCGGAAGTATCAATCCATAAATCATTTGCTACAAGACCTGTTCCATCTGATTGTGTACTAGGTTCAGTGGCACTAAATTGTGGACCATTTGGATCTGTTGCACTATAAAGATTTTTGTAACCAACCCAAGTAGTTCCATTATGAGCCATAATGTCTGTTTCTAAGTTTGTATTGTACCAAACTGTGCCATCTGTTGGCTCAGCAGTTGGAGTATTTAACGATGCACTGTAAGATAATCTTTTCCAGTTAGAAGCCATTATAGTTGAAGGCGTTGTTGAGTCTTCTGTGTCTCCTGCTGGTGTATCGTATAAGTTATCAATTAAAGTTGTTGAATTTGCTGTATAAGTTCCGTAACTATGAGCTGTTGAAGTTGAGAATCCAGCATCTGCTAATGGTGTTCCAGATGTTTCAAACATTCTGAACTCACCGCCTAGTTTGTGTTTGATCTGAATAGCACCTGTGTAATCTCCTGATGAAATTATTGATGCTTCTAGGTTTGTAAATCCTGCTGATGTAAACGCAGTAACAAAGTCCTCGGCATCGCCTAGAGTAGAACCATCACCGGAAATCATCGTAACTGTTTTAGCAGTGTCTAATGCTTCTTGATTTTTTAATGATTCTTGAACTTTGAATGTCTCGTTTGCTGTAAAACTTGCAGATGTTGTTTTAGATTGGATGATAGTTTCTCCGCCTTCAAATCTGAAAACTTGGAAATCACCAAGTGCCGGAGTAATGTCATATTGACCCCCTACCGTTTGTTCAGTAACATTGTATTGAGTATACAACGATCCTGTGGAAATAGATGTTCCACCGCTTGTTGGGTCTATGTTATAGATAGCTGAATGATTTGTTGCATAAAGAGGAGAGTCAACTGTTGAGAACGATGTTGACGCTGTACTATATAATTTTACTGAAATATCAGCACCAGAGTTTGGAGTAGTAGTCTTGAACCAAACAGAACCGTTAGGTCTGTTTTCGTCTGCAGTCTTCCAAGTTGGTCTTGATGTGTGTGATGCTTGTAAGAATTCAGGTCCTTTATAAAGGCCTGCTGTGATTCCTAAATCAGTTAGTAGTGTTCCTGAAACTGCTTCAATCCTGATACTGTTGTCTTCTGTTGAGTCACCATATGCTAAACCGTTAATGTAAATTTCAAATTTACCTGTAACGGCATCAACTGCGGCGCTCACACCAGGTACACCTGCATTGTCAATTACAGTTGCGTATCCAGATCTTGAAGTGCCGGTTGCCGCTACCGTAACACCGTTTATTTTAAGTGAATGACCAGAAGTAATATCTCCTGATGTTACTGTACCTTCGATTGTCGGGTGACTGTTGTGCCACGCTGAACTTCCAAGTTGTACCCATGCATTAGAATCGTTTTTGTAATACATTTTATTTGTTACGTGGGTAGTGTTTACAGCATAATCACCTTTTGATCCAAAACTAGTTTTTGGAGCACCAGTTGAAGTATTTCCTACTAGGTTGCTACTTGATGTTATTAACTTTGGAATAATTGTTGTAAATGCTTGATTTGTTGATGACCATTGAAATATGCCGTATACTGATGATGCAAGGTCTAACCAGTAAGTGCCGTCTGTTGGTGAAGCCGAAGGAGCAGTTGCTGATCCAATTAATTCAGATAGGTCAATGTTTGCTCTCAACACAAATGCTCTGTTGGCAAGTCCTAAAAATGAATATGCCGCTTGTAGGCCCCATTCATTCAATTCATATCCATTGATTGGGTTTCCCGAAGCGTCTTTGTAAAAAGATGGATCTCCGAATGTTTCTGTTAATTCTCTTTGTGACGAAATCAGATAAACTTGATTTGCGTTAGCAGTTGTTGTTCCTGCCGCTGTTCCTGATTGAGCTCCGTTTAATTTGTTTTGTGCCGATGTAACTATTAATAAAGGTGTTGTACCAGCGTCTGATGGTACGTAAAAACTTTCGTCTATAACTGAAACTTCTACTCCTGGTGATGTTAATGCCATTATATATTTCTCCTTGCAAGTAATAACTAGATGTATTTATTGCGTTTATATTAAAATGCGGTATAATTCTGTATAATCTGGTACCTATATAGGGTACGTAAATACAACATATGAAAAGACCACTATGCAAACACTGTCAAACAAATCCCAGAGCATATGCCTATAAAAAAGACAATAAAATATACTGGCGTAGTACCTGTGATTCTTGTATACGTAAAACTAAAAATAAAAAAACAGGAGTTAATGCCAAATGGCAGTCTTCTGGGTATAAAAAAAAAGATAAGTGTGAATTGTGTGGATTTGTTGCGGTTATCAAAGAACAATTAAATGTATATCATGTGGACGGGAATAGAAATAACGTCAGTGTCTACAATTTAAAAACAATATGTGCTAATTGCCAGCGTTTGAAAAGCACACAAAATTTAGGGTGGATTATTGGGGATCTAGAAGCAGATGCTTAATCATCCGATCAACATTGTTCTCTAAATTTTCAAATGTTGAATTATTATCAATAATATAATCAAATTTACTGCCAATCCAGTCCCATTCTGATTTATGAGCCCCAGAAGCCTTCATTTCTTCTCTACTAGGTATTTCACTTCTTTTTACTAAAACAATTTTTCCACCGTTTTGTCTAATAATGCGAATTTCGTTTTCAAATCGGGTATCGCTGATTACTGTATTCTCACCCTTATATCGAGAAACAAGACTGTCTACCCACAACGAATCTAACATTCCACCTCGACAAACTTCAGTACCAAAATACTGTAAAATCCATCTAGGAGTTACAGACTTTCCAAATCGATCGCTCCAGAATTTATCTGGTTGTTCTCTCCATTCTCGAGATTCTTTAGTATCTCCTTCTAGGAGAATTCTGTCCCATCCAAATATATTACTTACAGCATCTTTTAATGATTTTGCAAACGAATCTCTTTTAAAATTGTGTTTTTTGGCCAAACGTGAGGCAACAGTGTCTTTGCCAGAACCTATTAAACCAACTAAACCTATAAGCATAGATTTATATTATAGGTTTTTTATTCTTTTTTCAAGTTCTTTTTTAAGTTCTTTTACCGAATTTAATAAATGATATGTAATTTTCCAACTAGGTCCTGCTTTAAGTAGAACTTCAAACGCAATCGTTAATTGTTTAAGTTGTCTAAAAGATAAGTTAGATAGTTTTGAGAAGTTTTTATTTTTTGCCATAATTTATGCCTTTCGTGTGCCTAATGTATACGATTATTTAATCTGTATGGAGGAAGAATTATATGATAGTAGATGTTTAACCAATAACAAAACTAAACGGTGTGCCACCTTCTTGATAATTGTTAATCTCGTTGTCAAGACGTTCCATTTCGGCCTGGCCTTCGTTCTTTAACGATTCGCCATTAAGTGTTGTGCCACCTTGCGGTCCTGCAATGGTATTAAATTTTCCTCTTGCTTCTCCTAACATAAGTTTAGATACTGCAAGTGCGTAATCTCTGATCCAAGGTTTAGAATATATATCTTTAAACAGTGTTATGTCGGGTCTAAAGTTATCAGTATGTAAAATAACAGTTTCGTTGTCGGCTCTAGGTCTTTGTGTTATTGTTAAAGTTTTTGTTGCATTATCGTAATGGTGTTGAATAAATGATCCAAACATCTTACCAACTAATTCTTGGTACGATGCAAAAGCATAGTATGTAGCAAGTCCGCCAGTTGCTCCTGCTTTCAAAAGGTATGTGTTTGTGTATGCAAGGTTGAATGGTTCAAATAATGTTCCACCTTCGCCACCTTCAGTCCTCGATCCAACACTTCTTCTTCCTACTTGTCTTACGTTGATAATTTCGTCGGGCAAAATATATTTGTTTTGATTCTTTTTAAGTTCTAAAAAATTATAAGATTCTTCAGTAGCATTCGATGATCGTTGACGATATCTGTTAACTGCTCTTTCCAGCGCCGTTTGGTAGTGTTTAGGGTCTAATTCAACGTCGATCATACCATCACCTAGGTTAGTTTTGACGTAATCGAATATTTCTTGCTGTCCTGTTTGTAGTTCTGACATATACATATTTACCGTTAAGACAAATACTATAAATATGTGTAATATGCCAAGATTGTCACTTTACAAGCCTGAAAAAGGAAATGATTATAAATTCTTTGATAAGAATATTAAAGAGATGTTTACTGTGGGAGGTACTGATATCTTCCTACACAAATATCAAGGAACGTATGATCAAGGTGCTACAAACAAGGACGGTGAAGCATCACCATCTCAGCCGCAATATTCCGGGGATAGTTTAAACGAAAGAACTATTCAAGACCTTTTATTTTTAGAGAATAGAGATCGAAAGTACTCAGATGATGTGTATATTATTAGAGGAATATACAATGTACAAGATGTTGATTTTAATTTATCACAGTTTGGTATGTTCTTACAAAATGACACGGTGTTTATGACTGTACATTTAAATGATACAGTAGAAAGAGTTGGAAGAAAAATTATGTCAGGCGATGTTATTGAGTTACCTCACATGAAAGACGACTTTTCATTAGACGAAAATATACCTATCGCACTAAAAAGATTTTATGTTGTAGAAGATGTTAACAGATCGGCCGAAGGATTTTCACAAACTTGGTGGCCGCACCTTTTACGATTGAAACTGAAATCGTTAGTAGACTCTCAAGAATTTAGAGACATACTAGATAAACAAGTTGGAGATACAGGAAATACATTATCTTCGTATATGAGTACTTACAATAGAGAAAAAGAAATTAATACTCAAATAGTATCGCAGGCAGAAGCAGATGCTCCAAAATCCGGATTTAATTACAAACAATATTATGTTACTCCTATAGACGAAAGAGGCAATATTAGAAAAGAAGGTGTATCTGAAGGTCAGGCAAGTTCCGATGAATCAATTAATGCTGTACTAGATACACCGGCAAGTTCGCACTACGGTTTCTACTTAGACGGCGACGTAAAATTAAATGCCGATGGGACAGTTGATGGTGTACCTAACGGTTACGTAGCAGGACATGGTACATCATTTCCACTTTCGGGCATAGATAAAGGTGATTATTATTTACGAACAGATTATCTGCCTAATAGGCTATTTCGATATGACGGTACTCGTTGGGTTAAAATTGAAGATGCTGTGAGATTAACTATGACCAATAACGATACAAGAGGAAACTTTAAAACAAGGTTTGTTAACAACACAACTGAATCCACAATTAATGGATTAACAGTTAAACAGAGACAATCATTAACCGATGCTCTGAAACCAAAGGCTGACGACTAATGCTACATTTTTACGAAGGACAAATACGTAAATTTTTAACTCAATTTATCAGAGTTTTAAGTAATTTTAATATTGAAGTGGGCAAAGGTGCCGATGGTGCAGTACAACTTAAACAAGTTCCAGTAGTTTATGGTGATGTTACTCGTCAAGTAGCAAACATATTAAGACAGAATTCTGAAAACTCACTAGTTTATGCACCAAAGATTGCGGCCTACATTACAGGACTAGAGTACGATCGAGAACGTATGCAGAATCCTTATCACATTGAAAAGCAACATTTAAAACAAAGAGACAAAAATGCTGATGGTACATTTAATGAAAATTTAGGTGCTGGATATACTATCGAAAAAGTTATGCCGTCACCGTTTACATTAAATGTTACAGCAGATATTTTTACAACAAATACAGATATGAAATTACAGATAATGGAGCAAATTCTTTATCTATTCAATCCGGATTTTGAAATACAAAAGTCGGACAATTATATAGATTGGACCTCTTTAAGTTATATAGAATTAGGAAATGTAACATTTTCGTCACGAACTATACCAGTTGGAGCAGATACTGACATAGACGTAGCAACAATGACTTTCACTATGCCCATATGGTTATCACCACCTGTTAAAGTTTCTAAATTAGGAGTAATAGAAAAGATTATTATGTCTGTGTATGACGACGATGGTGGAATTACAAAAGGTCTTATAGATGGGTCACTACTTTCAAGAAGTTATATTACTCCGGGTAGTTTTAATTTGTTCTTATCAGGAAATCAGTTAAGATTATTTGGAACAACGGGTATAAATGTCGGCTCTGGCGGAGATGGCTATTATACAGGTGCTAGTGGAACTGATCTAGATCCTTTTACGACATTTGGACCAGCAATTAATTGGAATACACTGTTGAATCAATACGGAAAAATTACAAACGGCATAAGTCAAATAAAACTAGTTCAAGAAAACGGAAACGAAGTTGTAGGAACAATAGCTCCGTCTCCGTTAGATGAATCTTTATTAGTTTTTAGTATTGACGCTGATACTATTCCAGCAAACACATTAACTAGTGTCAGTAAAATAGTAAATCCGTTGACGTTTGATCCAGGTACACCAACAAACGGTACTCGTTACCTTGTTGTAAACGACATTGGTGATTCTACTAACACGTTTGATGCCAGTGCTTGGGGCAATCTACGAGCCAGCACAAATGATATAATTGAATACAATTCCTCAACTAGTAAATGGGGTGTAGTCTGGGACGCTTCAAATCCCGATTCGACACTAGCATATGTAACAAATTTAAACACAGGTATACAGTACAAGTTTACCAATGGTTCTTGGGTAAAAAGTTATGAAGGTGTTTATGTCGCAGGCAAGTGGACTATTGTGTTATAATTACTAAATGGAAAAAAATATAATTTGTTCAGGTGCGTTATTTTATGCTACAAGCACTAAACGTTTCTTATTTTTACAAAGAACGGATGGAAAAACTTCTGGTATGTGGGGACTTGCAGGTGGCAAAGCCAAATTTAAAGAGTCTGCATTTGAAGGATTGAAGAGAGAAATTATTGAAGAAGTAGGAACACCTCCTACGTTTAGAAAAGTTATACCATTAGAATTATTCACGTCTAACGATCAACAATTTTTTTTCAATACCTATGTAATTGCTATACAAGATGAATTTCCTCCTATATTAAATTACGAGCATTCGTCTTATGCTTGGTGTGCCTTTGAATGTTGGCCAAAACCTCTACACGCTGGGTTAAGGAACACACTCAACAACAAAAGTATAAAAGGTAAGTTACAGACTATATTAGATTTAATAGTCTAACCAGCACTGATTTTCAAAGTACCACTATCGTTCCAAAGTTGTCCTGCAACACTTGGATCACTGGTTGGCAGGTTTGTTAATTTTACAATTTGATTTGAAAATGTTTTTTCACCTGTAATTGTTTGATCGGCCGCAACTGTTAGGTTCACTGCAACTGCACCACCAGCCGCTCTCAATAAATCAACCCTGTATGCACTGACAGATGTCGAACCACCCGATGTACTGGAGGCATTAAGCACTGTGCTTGTACCATTGAAAGATGCTGTAAAAGTTAGTTGGTCTGTGCCTTTAGATGACACTGTCGGTCCAGCACTAACAAAAGCATCTTGAGTACTGCCGTCTACACCCACACCACTCACCACAACAACCTCTGATATGCTGGCCGCTCCTTCTGATGAATTGTAACCGGTGACAATGTAAAAGGCACCTGTTGCTGAGTCTGATGTAAATGTGTCTAATTGTGTTGGTGATGAACTGACTGTTTTGGTTGCAATAGTTGCCACGTTGTCACCGTCACTCGCTGATTCTGAATCTGATAATAATACTTTGTAACCTGTGATCCTACACTGTGACGATAGTCCTTTTAGTCGAACGTTTCCATCTGATATGTCTGCAGACAGCGTAGTTAACGCTGAGCCGACATATGTCTGCACGTCTCCATATGGTGTTATGTAAGCATTTGTCCCATCGTGTACGACCAATGCCTCAATGTTTTGTAGTTTGTTGTTAGTTGAATCATTCAAACTTAAGAAATATTTTGCTCCTCTGTATGAAGATGCACTCCAAGAATCAATAACTGATGCACCAGCATCATCCCTTTTTATATGTACTCTCCAAGCACTCACCGACGTGCTTCCGCCACTTGATGAAGCGGCTTTCAGTGCTATTGTGCCCGAACTGTTTGTTGCTGTAAAATTTAATTGATCTGTTCCTTTTGAACTTATACCATGTGCAGAAACGAAAACATTTGAACCATCTGCTAGTAGCATAACTTCGTGTATAGAAGATGCCGCTTCAGATGAGTTGTGACCTGTCACAACATAAAATGCTCCAGTGTGATCACTAGTCGACCATGAGTCGATTGAAGTTGCCGATGAACTCACTGTTGTTGAAGCGAGTGTTCTGTGTACGTCTGCTGTACTGCCATCATATGTTGTACTCATAGAATCTGCTAGTAATACTCTGTGTCCTATTACAGCCCAATTGGCAGATGAAGCACCTACCAGTAATCTAACATTTCCGCCACTTATGTCTGTTGTAAGTGTAAAGATGGCATCAGTACCAGCAGAAGATACTGTACCGTATGTACTGATATACGGATCTGTACCGTCGTGCACCACTATTGCTTCTTGTAAACAGGTTGCTCCAGTGTCTGAATTTTTTCCAGTGATAATATATTTTGCACCCCTGTTGCTACCAGAAGACCAAGAGTCTAAAACTTCTGTTCCTGTGTCTACATCGCTGTTGTAAAAAGTTTTGACTGCGTCTGCTACTGCTAGTCCTGTACTAGGTCCTAGGGCCATCCTGTAGTAGGACATACTGTTAAGTGCAGAGTTACCTTGCCCTCTTACTCTCACAGTACTACTGTCAACATCTGCTGTTACCGTTGTATAATTGTTTGATGGATCAGATTTAACTATGTGCGTTTCATTTATGAACGCATCTGAACCGTTGTGCGTTAGATTGTATTTTACCATCATTGCGTCACTGTTGGACTCATCTCTGTGGACAGCAAAGTACACAGCCGAGTTAAATGCCGTTCTGCCAAATGTGTCTAAATTTTTAGTTGCACTGTTGTTTATCGAAGTGGAAAAACCTGTGTCTACATATGAATTAGAATTTGTTTGTCCGTTGGTCGCATCTGCCTGAGAAAAGATTCCAATATTTCCTGATGTGGTATCTGTTGTGTTGTCACCTAATGGCCATCTGTACCAACTCACACTGTTGATGTCTGATGAACC
>Ga0075117_1000869_pt1 | contig 19551 bp, 17 predicted proteins | sample AntAceMetag02UKJ_FD_69789 | JGI IMG/M metagenome (GOLD analysis project Ga0075117, IMG submission 69789) | Saline lake microbial communities from Ace Lake, Antarctica - Antarctic Ace Lake Metagenome 02UKJ | ecosystem: Environmental > Aquatic > Non-marine Saline and Alkaline > Saline | place... | reverse complement strand
TGCTGAAGTCGTCTATGCTCCACTGATTGCCGCAGCGGCCAGCAGTGCGGCACCCGTCGCAGCTTCTTCGTGGCAGGCCGAAACCGACGTGGGGACTCCAAAACGATCCGCCACCAGTTTCACCAGCAGCGAATTCTGTCGCGCTGCATTGCCGGACATCACGATTCGCGTTAACGGTTTCGGGCGACAGGTCGCTGATTCATAAACGCCAAACATTGTCTCAGCAATGCCCTGCAGAATACTGCGGGCCACATTGGCCGGTGTAAAGTTGGTGGAACCAACGTTTGTGAAAACCGCTCGCCGCTGTGGGTTCGGCCGCGTCCCGGCAAAGAAGGGTTCGCAGTGGATGGGTGGCATGTCGTCGCCCACATCGCTGATCTGTTGAGTCAATTGCTGCCACACCATGTCTTCGGTTTGCTCAACCCCGAACGCCTGTAGCCATTGGCGAATGGTCCTGTTGATCCACGCGAAAGCATCGCCGCCGCACAGCCCGGCACCGACCAACATGAATTCAGAATTCTGCTGGCCACTGACGGACGGCAGATAGCGCGTGTCCATTCCAGCGACCCGTTGAAACGTCGGCGTTCGCCACACAATCTGACCGCCCGTACCGATGTTGATCAGCAGCACGCCGTCTTCATTGGGCAGAGCACTCAGAACGGCCGCCTGATTGTCGCCGATGGCATTGCAAACCTGAGTGCCAGCACTCAAGCCTGTCACCTCCGCCATTGACGCAGACAGTTCACCGATCACAGCTCCGGAAGAACGAACTTCGGGCAGCCACTTCGGATCGATCTCAGCCGCCGTCAGCAAGCGTGAATTCCAGTCATCAGCAATCAGATCGTAGACTCCAGCAGACGCCGCATGGCTTCGATCTGTCACGGGTGCCTGCTGACACAGCCGCGCAGCGATCCAATCGGACACGAACGTCACACTGGCGAATTCCGGCGGCAGCTGTCCCAGTGCCCACATCGCAAACAGCGTGGTGCCCATGTAACCGGCCGCCAAGCGGCAACCCGTCGCGTGCATGTCGTCGCTTGGAATTCTCGCCAGCAATGAATCCAGCAGGCTGCCAGCCTCGCCTTGATGAACCACGGCCCGCTGATCCTGCCAAGTGATCACGTTGCTGCAGGGTTGACCGGCGGCATCCAGCAACAGCGTGCTGTGCATTTGTCCCGTCATCCCGATGGCGACGATGTCGGCCGCAGCCACAGCGTCGACCACCTGTCGCACCACTTGCCGCACAGCCTGCAACACCGCCTGCCACAGCAGTTCCGAAGACTGTTCTGCGTAGCCCTGAGGCAGTCCGGCAATGTTGGCAGAATGTGCAACGGTCGTGGAGGCCACAAGTTGACCCGCGTCGATCGCCACCACCGACACGCTGGTCGTGCCAATATCAATTCCCAGAACAAGCCGTTGAGCCATGCGGTTCCCTACTCGGGCGAAGGTGTGAGTTGATCCAGCGGTGCGTTGGCCGGTTGCAGGAACGCTCACAGATGATTGTTAAACGGGCTGGGTGGCCTGGGGTTGGAGCAAGCTACGAGCGAAACCCCGGGGCTTCCTTCGCAAGCTCAGTCCGGCCCACGGCCACCCACCAACGATCGACCGAAATCCGTGAACGCCCCCTGCGGCGTTTGCGACGTCTGGCGTTTGCCGTCGGCGCGTGTAGACTATCGCCATGGTGAACGAAGAGGAACTGCGAGGCAAACGAATCTACGTGGGATTGCTGTCGATCGGCTGTCTGATGGGCGCTGCTGCCACGTCGATTCTGCGGCCGGATGACGGTGGCCTGCTGGGCGCTCTGATTCGTGTTGGCATGCTGCTGGGTGCTTTCTGGCTGGCCATGCCCACCGCCACGCGACCGGCTGCTTGGAAACGCCTGCCGTCCTCGAACTGGGCGATTTTCGGAATGATCGTCGCCGCAATTCTAATTCCGCGACTCAAGTACATGTTTCCTGTGCTGGCCGTATTCGCCGGGGTGGCATGGTTTGCTCGCCCCCGCAAGTAACCAACGAAAGGGTGCGCTCATTGCTGACCGTAAAGGCAGGAAGGGGTGGCCGGGGTTGGAGCGAGGGACGAGCGAAACCCCGGAACGGCGACGCGTTCTGATCGCTCTGGGGTGTGATTTCCTTTCCTGAGTGGAATCGGAAGCCGCAGTTGCGTAATCTGCGCCGACGGATCCCCGTCCCAATGCAACGGACTCGAGATCTGTTACAACCCGCCGCTCAGCAGATGTCAATTGTGCTGCAAGCCATCTTCTGCAGAACAATCCCCTGCTCTGCAAATCACACCCATCGGAGAAAAACAGAATGCTGCCCCCAAGAACGTCCAGTCGGCTGATCGCTGGCATCTGCCTGATCACCCTGATCCTCGTCCCGGCCCAACAAGCCACCGCTCGACCTCAATATGGGAAAGCGATGACCAGCCTCTATCCTGACCTCGCCAAAAAGCACGGCAAAGACGGCAAGCTGTCTTGTGCGGCCTGCCATCCCGCAAAAAGCAAAAAGCAGCGCAACAACTACGGAGCCGCTTTGGGCAAGGCCCTTGGAGCAGCCAACGTCAAAGACGAAGATGCGATTGCAGCGGCGTTTAAGACTCTCGAATCTACAGACAGTGCCACAGCCGGAACCACTTTCGGCGGTCTGATCAAAGCCGGCGACCTGCCCGGCACCGATGACGTTGTTGACGGTGAAGCAGAATGGAAAGTCCTGTTCGACGGCAAGTCGTTTGACGGCTGGAAGAAAACAGAAAACCTAGATTCATGGAACATCGTCGACGGCAACCTACAATGTTCCGGCGAACGCAGCCACCTGTTCTATGTGGGTGACGATGAACCCTTCCAGAACTTCGAGTTCGAATGCGAAGCCATGACGGCAGAAGGCAGCAACGCCGGCATCTACTTCCACACCAAAGTGCAGGAAGAAGGCTGGCCCAAATACGGCTATGAATGCCAAGTGAATATCACTCACGGTGATCCAAAAAAATCCGGCAGCCTGTACGGCACGGTCAATGTCGGCGCAGAAGACATTGCAGGCGTGATTGAAGACAACAAGTGGTACAAAACTTCAATCAAAGTGGAAGGTCGACACATCACAATCAAGGTGAACGACAAAGTCACTGTCGACTACACCGAACCTGAAACTCAGGAAGCGTTCGACAAGAGCTTTGAACGACGCCTCGGCGAAGGAACATTCGCGCTACAGGCACATGATCCCAAAAGCGTCGTGTCGTTCCGCAACATTAAAGTTCGTCGACTACCGTAGTGGCATCATAGCGCGAGTGGTCTGTCAGCTTTGACAGACCACTCGTTCGGGCGGTTTGAAGAGGGTCGGGAGTCTTTTTCGGCCTGAGCGATCCTAGCAACACCAGCGATTTCGTCCGAAAAAGACTCCCGCCCCTCCCACAACTCATCAAGGAAATTTCAGTGGCAGCCAGAATGGAACTCAGCCGCATCATCGTGTCTGAGATTAACGATCAACAAGCGATCTACCTCAAGGAAGTTGACGGAACACGCGCATTTCCGATCCTGATCGGAGAATTCGAAGCCGGAATCATCAACCGCCGTCTGCTGGAAGATCCTCCGTTCCGACCACTGACACACGATCTGCTGCGTTCCGTGATCAGCTCTTTGGGTGCCGAACCAGTGGAAGTGGTCATCACAGAAATGAAGGACCACACCTATTTTGCGGTTCTAAAACTGCAACACAAAGATCAGTTGCTAGAAATCGATTGTCGCCCCAGCGACGCTGTGGCATTGTCCGTCCACTACGACCCGCCGTTGCCCATTTTTGTGTCCGACCAGATCCTCGATGAAGTCAGCTAATGCGTTCAAACACGTTTCCAACAGCGATTTCTGTGGCCGTCCTGATCCTCACCATCAGCCCCACAACGTCCGCTCAAACAACAATTTGGGGACTGCAGCCGGGCGACAATTTTCGGATCCAGACAACCGTCGAACGACAAAACACACTGCAGATTGACCAAACGGACAAGTCGGTTCGTAAGACCACCGATCGCCTGATCTTCGAATATCGAGTTCTCAGAGTCCTGCCTGGGGAGGACCTTTCGATTCAGGTCCGCGTGATTCAAGCGGTGCGGCACACCGGTGAGGCCGATGACGATGCCGATCATGCAGACGCTGGGGCCATTCAACAACTGCCCGGCCTGAGAAAAATTGTCGTGATTGCCACCGTTGATCCGGACGGCCTGATTCGAGAGCTTTCGGCGTACGACAATGCCATCAATCAGCTGCTAGAAAGTCATCAGTCCGGGGATCAGCTGCTGGACCAAAGTGTTTCCGAAGAAGTGTTCACTTCGTGGATCAGTTACCCATTCTGGCTGCCAGCGGCTGGTGCCAAATCGGAACACAGTCACGATCTTTCGCTGGGACTGCTGGGGCAACTCAGAACAACCGTCACGTGCCAAACTGGCCAGCCAGAACGGGCGTTTGCTCAAGTGACAATCACCGGCGATGCTCGACATATCGCCCCGACCAGCGTCGGCCGAAAGCTGACAAATGCACCTGTGGCGTTCACGAATATCCAAGCCAAAATAGATTCCTTCGGCGGGCAAGGAACGGTGGCTGTACCGGCGGTGGAAACGGACAGCATCACTGAACCCGAAGAGGAACCCTTAGTCGACCCCATCGACGAACCAGATTTGGAACCGGTCGATGAACCCAACCAAGAACAAAATGCAGCCACAGCAACGAAACGCCCGTTATTCGAAGGCCTGACGTTGGAACTTTCTTGTTCCGGCCAAGCCACGTTGCAGGTTGGCGACAGCCAACGCACGCTCCAGTTTCAACAGCAGCAAAAAGTGTCGTCCAAGTTACTGCCGGGCTACCGCATCGGTCGCCGACCGCCCGATCGCCTGTTCATTCGCCCGTAGTGGTCTGTGACGTCTGTCGCTCGGCGGTCTCCGCCGAGAAATCTCGGTGGAGACCACCGAGCGACATTTTGCCAACCCGCAAACTAACCTTTGGCAGCCCGCAGCAAGCTGGCATTCCCCCGCAAGCGCACCCATCTGTGATGCCACAGATAAAAAACGCATACGGCTGTCAAAATGGCTTCCAAAACTGTGTGAAAACGCACTGCCTCATTTTGCAACGTGCTGGAACGCTACAAATGTTGGGCGTTCAGGACACTCCGCAGGGGTCCGTTTACAGCGAACCGATCAATCGAACGTTCTGCAAGGTGTTGTGGTCATTGGATTTAGGAACAATTCCGATTTATCTTTTGATTGCTGCAGACTTTTCACCGGAATTGCCCCAGAATTTGCGTTACTAGAGTCACTGCAGCAGGATTCACAGAGCGAGGCTTTCACAGCTGGGTTTTGTGGTCAACCATCAACGCAGTCAACACAACAGGGGGTTGGTCGCCGAGGTCGCCTGAACAGGAACCATGTTCAGGACAGATGACCGAGAGACTTTGGTACGGACACACCCATCCCTGAGTTCCTAAATCCTAGCGGATCAATTCCAAACATTTTGCTGGAGAATCAACATGCAGTCACGTCGTCTAACCACAGCGTCAAAAAAACGACGCGGCTTCACACTTATCGAATTGCTGGTGGTGATCTCAATCATCGCCACGCTGATGTCACTGATTCTACCAGCTATTCAGCAGGCCCGAGAAGCCGGTCGCCGAACCCAGTGTCTGAACAACCTGCGGAACATGACCGTTGCGATTCATAACTACGCGTCGTCGAACAGAGGCCGCTTGCCAGCCTTGGCCTATTTTCCAAGTGAGGCCGAGTATGTTGCTTTAGGTGGCACGCCTACCGCTACCGGTCGTATTGAAGGTCGCAGTTGGGTCGTTGACTTGTTGCCGTATCTGGATCAACAAGGTACGTTCGACCGCTGGTCGAAAATCATGCCATGGAGTGAGGCTACCTTATCAAACCCGAATACTCCCTTAGGAACATTTAATAATAATCTTGGGAATGATTTGTATGTGGAAGCATTCGCTTGTCCCAACGACGAAAGCGCGTTTTCTGTCAAAGGTGGTTTGAGCTATGTCGCAAACAGCGGCTTTGGTGATACGGCGGTTGTCGTAGGTGCCGTTAGCAATCAGGCCGGGGCTCGACAGCATTCATTTACCGTTGAACCGTTTGACTGGGATGGTAGCGGCGGAGCCGCACCGTTGGATGCAAGCAACATCACGATTACTAAAGCAACCGGCGTTTTCTGGCCAGAATTTTCAGGTGACTCACTGACGAAGAACGCCAGTTCAACGATCGGGAAAGTCTATGACGGCTCTTCCAACACGCTGATGTTGGGAGAGAATCTGAAGTCTGGTGCCCCAAGTTCTAACTGGGCAGACCCGAGAACAAAAGCTTGTGGCTTCGTTCTGCCTCTGGCCGCAGGCCCTGTATCGCTGAACAACGCTGTTGCTAGCGTTGTCGTTACCGAGGGTGCATTTCCGAATCAGTCTAAAAACGTAGGTCAAGGAGATGTTGCATCGCTGAATTCGGGACATGTGGGAATTGTGGTTGTGTCCTTCGTCGATGGTTCTGTACGGACAATTTCCGAAGACTTGGACAAAAGAATCTACGCCAGCTTGGTCACACCAGACGGCACACGACTCCGAGCTGGCATCCCTGCGGAAGATCCACTGAGCGGTGACTTCTAAGTCGACTCGCGATTACTGAACACCACCAACCGCCCGACCTTCAAAGTCGGGCGGTTTTTCTTTGCGCCGTGAACGTTTTTTTGTGTTGACCCCAAGGCAACAGATCCTCTGCCGAGGCCGTGAGCCCAATGGCATTCGATTGGTCTGACTCGACCAGAATCTATGCGTTGTTGTTTTGAACCACGAATAGCACGAATAGCACGAATAGCACGAATCTTCAGGGGCTGTTATTCGTGGAATTCGTGGTTGGCAACTCCGCACCCGGTGCTCAGTACGTAGAAAACGATAGTGTCAGCGATTTGTCTTTTTAGACAGGAATATTCCCTACGCTATCTTTTTGCGCCCATTTTTCTGTCTCAACCACGTGGTTCAAATCCCGTCCGACCGACAATCCTCGTCGCATGACTCACACCGAAATCCCTGCAGGCACCCTGTCTGCGCCAACATTCGCGTTCGCCATTCGAACCGCAATTGCTATGATTCCCTGTCAGTGAATCGTATGCATCCCACGTCTCGTCAGGTTACGTTACCATGAAAGATCGTCTTACACTTTATCTTGGAAGTCTGTTGTTCTTGCAGGGATGTGCGGACGAATCCGTCATCGCGCCTACACTCTCGGACACATTTTCCGCCGCCGAAACAACAATCGACGCTGCCGAAGACTCCCGCCCCAACGCCAGCGAAACAGAATCGACACAGGCCACCACCATGACCGATCAACCGACTCCTACGGAATACAACTCGCTAAACGAACTGGAAGAGTATGTGATTCTCAACAAAGGCACTGAACGCGCCTTCGTCGGTGAGTACACGGATACCGAAGATGCTGGCACGTATGTTTGCCGTCGCTGCAATGCGGCGTTGTACAAATCGGACCACAAGTTCCACAGCAGTTGCGGCTGGCCCGCCTTCGATGACGAAATCCCCGGATCCGTCGAACGCCACGCCGATGCCGACGGCTATCGCGTAGAAATCGTGTGCAAAAACTGCGGCGGACATCTGGGACATGTCTTCGAAGGCGAACGCCTAACGGAAAAGAACGTCCGCCATTGCGTCAATTCGATCTCCATGACCTTCGTCCCCGACGGCCAAAAACTACCGCCCACCATCCACGTCGTCAGCAAACCCAAGTCCGAATAATCCGCCGACGAGCGTTCGCTTGGGCCGTGCCAGCGTAGTGCAAAAACGCGCGGGTGGCACAACTTGGCGTTCAGCCAAGCTGTGTCGCTTTAGCGATCGGAAACCGCTCTGACGGGTTCTTTTCACAGACAACGTTGGCCGTGGTTTGGACGTTCCAGAGCGGTTTCCGATGGCTGCGCCACACAAGCAGGCTCCGCCAGCTTGTGCCACCCGCAGAGGTGAACCGTCGGCGAACAATGGCTTCACAACCTCGGACCGCCCTACTCCGCCACTTTCTGTTCGATGGTGCCGCGGACCATACCGTACAGTGCCATCACTTTTTGTGTCGGGTTTGTCGCGGCTTCGCCGAACGCTGGCGGACCATCTTTCAGCAGGCCGCGAGTGGTCAGAATTTGAGTCGCCACTTCGAGGCAAACTTCTCGCCAGCGATTATCTTTCAGCAATGCGATGGACTGCATCTGCTGTGCCGCAGACTCCACCTTTCGGCTGGCCAACTCGGTCATGTACGCCGCATTCACGGCCCGCACACCAGCCAGTCCGGGCGTTGTTTCGAGTGCTACGGCCGCACTGCTGTTGGAGGAATTCATAAAATTCGTCCATGCGTTGGCCAGTGGCTGGGCCAGTTGAGTTTCCGGCAACGGCTCAACGCGGGCCACGGGCACCTTCAGTGTCGCATCGGGCTGCATCATTTCTGGGTATGCTTGGCCTGTTGAAGCGGCTGCCACAGACAACCAGCCTTTCAGTTCGTCAACACAAACTTCCTGCTTCAACAGGCCATCTTCTGCCGACATCGCCGTCTGCACAACGGACAATCCACCGGCCCGAATCACGCGCGACAACAATTGCAAAAGTGCCATTCGTCGTTGTTCCGCCACGACTGACTGTCGGTCGATGCCTCGACGATACGCCAAAAATCTTGAACGAATCTGCTGACTATTTTGCTGCAGGCCCAGTTCTTCGGCAATCCGTTGTTTGACATCATCTTCGGCGTTCTTCAACTCACCACACGCCTTGCGCAGTTCCGCCGTGGGTGCCAAGCGCGACACTAAACTGGCATAGATCTGCTCGACCCCGGCTGTTGCCGCCACGTTATCGCCATTGCTGATGGCAGCCACAACAAAGTCTGCTAAGGCTTCCGCACGAATCTGCATGGCGGGCAAATCCGGTGCGCCCGCGTTAATCACCGCTTCAAACCCCAGCGGAATGTTTTGCTCATTCGCGGCCAAGGCCGATACCCCGGCTTTGGCTTGTCCCCACTCGGCCCCTTTGCCTTTTGCCAGCACAGACACGGTCCGCAGGGCGACCACCGGCGACTTCGCTTCGGCCGCCGCAATGATGGACTGCCGAACGTCATCTGACACATTGGCAACGACCATTTGCCCGGCGATCGCAGCCAGCGTATCAGATAATGTCAGCGAATCGTCGATCGCATTGGCCCACGCGATCGCAGACGACCAGCGGCCACGGACCGCAAGTTGCAGGCCCACGCCAGTCATCAATGGTTCATGCCACGCAAACACTTCACCCGGAGCCATCGAAGCCTGCCCGGAATCTCGCAGCAGCGTCGAAGCAGCCGACCACACACCGTGCCGCACAGCATCCATCTGCAGAGCCACAGTGGGATCCGCTTGGTGATCAGCAATCAGCTGCAATGCTTCGTCGACAGCACCGGATTCTGCCAAGGCCGCCGCGAGAGCCACGCTGGATTCCACGGCCAACACGCCAGACTTAGGAATATTCGTCGCCAAGGCTTTGGCTTCCGTCAAACGCTGTGTCGCCCCCGCGCTATCGCTGTTCGACAACAACTGCCAATAATTGGTGATCAGAGGAGCGATTCGGTAATACGAATTGTTGCGGCCCGTGTTGTTCGAGATCGTATCCATCTGCTGAAACTCGGCGTCCGCTTTGTCCGGCAGGCCCAACCGCAGAAACGCATCTCCCGTTAAACGACGACAGAACGGCTTGTCTCGATTGGCTTCGGTCACCCGCGACTGCTCAATCATGATCTGCACCAGTTGCAATGCGCGAGCCTGATGGTCGACGACAACCGGCTCATCAACTTTCGGGGTGACAACAACCTCTGGTTCGTCATCAACAATAGTCGGCATCGGAAGGTTGATGGCAGGCAGATTGTCGATCGCCGGCTTGTTCAAGAATGTGACCAAGCCCAGAGTCAGCGCTAGCAGCACCGCACCGACGATGCCGTACAGCACATAGGGCTTTTTGTCGGACGGCGACGTGGCCGCTTTTTTGGTGACAGCTGGCTCTTTGTCGCTGACCCGCGCCGGTGCTTGGGGAGCTTGCTTCTCGTCCGTGGCTGGAGCTTCGAAGACAGGCACCATGCACTTCTTGTTGGCACATCGCACCTGTCGTCCGATGGCGGCTTTAGGGACAAAGCCTTGCGTGTCGCACATCGGACAGACCACACGATGCAGTCGTCCTTTCATCGGCTTGGGTGCGCACAGCAGAACTTTTTTCGCTGAGGGACTCGGAGCAATCGCAAAGGGATCGTCGTTGTCCGGTTCGCTTTTGGGGGATGGCTGTTTTTGGGCCCCTTCGGACGTTTGAGCCGCAGGATCTGCGGCCTTGGCTTTCGGCTTCTGCCCGACCGAGGAACCATCCATGGCCGCGCCGCAAAACGGACAGTCCTGAGCATCATCATCCAGAACGGATTGACCGCACGACGGACATGTTGGCAAATCCATAGCAAAACTCTCTCAGCGGATAGCCCGCCAGTAGGAACGAACGTTCGAAGGGGAATACGATTGGAATGGAGAAAGTCAGGGGCCGTCCAAGGCTTTGTCAAAGCCAGCTGCATGGACGTGATCCCGCTGAACGCCTATCTTGACGGGAACGATGGGAATTCTCAAGAAACCAGCCGATGCCCCGTTGCAGATCGCCAGTTTCTGAATTTTGATGCTGCCTGAGCGGTTCCGTCGGGCTTGTTAAAATTCTGGTTTGTTGGCCCACAAATGCAAACAGGAAGCAGCGAGAACGCTGCTTCCTGTGAATTTTTCGAATGACTGTGGTCCGCTCAGTCGCCTTCCGCAGACTCAGATCTATTTCTTGTAGTCCACAACAATGAAACCTTTGCGAACGCGAATGTCGACTTTGTATTTGCCGTAGTCGTAGCGGAGCCGGTCGCCGTCACGACGACAGCGGATGTCTTCTTCGCAGTCGCATGGTGGGACGCAAATCTCAATGTATACACATTGCGGAGCACACCCGCTCTTGCAGGCACAAGGGTCGTTCACTCGGATAATTTTTGTTACGGCACAGGGGTGCATTTTGCGTTTGTCGACGTACTTCACGTTCGTGAACAATGGAATCGGAGCAGAGTCAACGAAAATCGGTCCCTGAACGATTTCGCCATAGAACGGTTCGTCGTGGATTGGTTCGCTGTAAATCATTTCCCCCGGCATGGGAGCCGAGAAGACGCGTTCTTCCTGAGCCATCACTGGACTCAGGAACATTGTGGTGAGGCCCAGCAATGTGAGCATTCGTAGATTCATCATGATTCTTTCCTTTACAAACTTATCGAGTGAGTTCTGATTGTTCGAAGTGATGCACCTGAAGCAGAGCCACCGAAAAAGTGTGTGTGCCAACGTGCATCGATCGCCTGTACCTTCTACATGCCATCTGAAACGGCGGGGTCAAGCGCGGGGTGTGTTTTCTGGTTCGATTATCGAGCGCCCGAGAACAGCTGAACAGGTCAGAGAACGCAAATTGACTACGGAGTTTTGGGAAAGCTGCGAAGGATTGCTAAAAGCCCGGATAATGACGGTAGCCAGACAGCCGAATCCTCACCAATGTGGCCGAAGCGTTGTATTTTGGCAACGTCCGACACTTGGTGCGAACGACCGTCAACAAGACTGCTGCCTGCGAACGATACTGGCTGCGATTTAGTCCCGGCAGGGACTAGCACTCGTTGGCTGTTGATTTCACGATTCAGCCAAACCTCCCCTTGGCCAAAAATGCCGATTCTCGTAGCATCACGGCTGATAAGATTCTGATTCCTTGTTGTTGGCAGCGATGGATTACAACATTCGACCGATTTCAAAGAACTGTTCCGCCACCGGCGAACCTTTGGTTCCCGGGGAATTGTGCTGGTCTGTCCTGACTGAATCTGACGGCAAACTCAGCCGCCTCGACTATTCGATGGCAGCTTGGCAAGGTCCGCCGGAAGACTCCATCGGGCACTGGCAATGTCTGGTGCCTGTCGACATGGATGCTGGAAAACCTAAGATCGATGCGGATTCTTTGTTTGACTACTTTCTTCAACTGTGTGAATCACCCAACAAAACGGAACAAGATTACCAATACGTACTGGCTCTGCTGCTGCTGCGAAAACGCAGACTGATTCTGGATGGATCGATCGAAATCGACGACCTGCCTGCGATGAGATTGATTGGCAGCGGAGGCGAAGGGCCGTTTGAAGTGGTGGAACGCGAATTGACGGACGACCAGATTGCCCAACTGCAAATTCAGTTGTTCGGTGGTCCAACCGAAGCAGCGGCCTGAGACAAACGTGGTCAGGAATGACCGGATTGAGATCATGGAATGATCAAACGAAATCAACAATTCGTCAGCGCTTCGAACTCGCCCACCCGCGTTTCAGCACCCGTGCGGCCCCACCAATTCTCGCTCAACATCGCCATCATCTGCCTGCTGACAATGGTCATTGGCTGCCAAAACGGTGCCAAGCAACAGCGAACCGTCGTTCATCGCGATCCTGTCATTCCCCTCACAATCAGTCGTGCTGACTTAGTCGACCATCTGAATCAACAAAACAGAGACTTGAACAGTTGGCGGTGCATGTCCACCAGACTGTATGCCAAAATCCCGGGGGCTCCCGATCAGTCATTAAGCGGCTATATCGCGTGTCAGTCACCGAATTATTTTCGCCTGACAGCCGACAACCTCGTTGTCAAAGCGGACCTCGGATCAAACGCAGACCATTGCTGGGTGTATATGAAGCCCGGCAAGTCGGAAGTCATCAAGTGGAAGCACGAAGACACTCCTCTGTTGCAACAGGTTCCGCTGGGCATTCCTTCGATTGACCCGAACTGGTTGATGCTGGTTCTGGGGATCACACCCCTGGACGCCGCCGACTACGAACTCACACGCTCACCGATCGGCAAACCAGAACTGTGGCTGACCGCCATTCAACCGGGAGCCGACGGTCGGTCCTTGCGGCGCGTGATCAAGATTGATGCCTTGCAGGGTGTGATTCGCGAACATGCTGTTTACGACGCCGATGCCAACCCGTTGGTGCGCGCGATGTTAAGCAGCCATCAGCAACTGGACGGGAATCTGATTCCCACCAATGTCAATTTGATGTTCCCTCAGATCGACACCGAACTGTCACTGACCTTCAAAAACATCGAAGCCAATCCGCACCTGCCCGACCAGTACTGGCACATGCCGGATAAGAACATCAAGGTTGTGGATCTGGGCGATCAAATTCGCCACCAATTCCTCGCTCAAGGCATCGAACCACCGGGTGCCAGCCACATGACGGCACCCCGCGCGTCATTGCAACCACCCGTCTTCCACCAGGCAGAACAAACCGCGTTTGCTGGCGAGCAGCGACTGGACGGCCATAGCAATTACGAAGAGGACGGCAATTACGAAGGCAAAAGCATCGCCGAACCCGATTGGGACACGCCGATTTCATACACGAAGACACCAGCCACCCAACCCGCGACTTACCAGCCTCGACCCGTTAAGAAAAAGCGGTGGTGGCTGTTTTAGGGTACGACGGGCACTCCTGCCCGTCGACAATAGGCGTGGGATAGGCTTCCAGCCGGTCGACAAAGATTACCCACAACCAGAAACCCACGCAACGGCACGCAATCTACGCCGACGCCACTGCGGCCTTCATTTTTGCGAGTCCCGTTTTTGCCACTTCCAAGGCGTCTTGTTTCCAATAGTCTTTGTTGAACAGTTCCAGCGACAAGACGACCTTGCGACCATTGCCACTGATCATGTTCAGGATGCTGGACAGCGGAGCAACGCCGTCTCCTGGATACACGCGGTGGGAATCATTCATCTCTTCGCGACTTGGGGTGTCGGGGTAGTCGTTCATGTGGAAGACCTGAATGGCATCATCATGCAACAGCGCCAGTCCGCCGAAATCTGAACCGCCTTTGAAAATGTGATACACATCTGGCAACAGACAAGCTTTCGGATGACTGGCCTCAACACAGGCCATCACAGATTCACCCAGTCGAGACAGGTTGGTACTGAAGCCCCAAACTTCCAGCTGCGGCACAACGCCCGTTTGGTCGCCCACTTCCAATAGCGCGCGGTAACGTTCGGCAATCACAAACGTGTCCAGTTTCGGCCCGCCACGATGAGCTCCCACGGGAGGCGCGGCCAGCCGCGTTCCGCCGATCTGAGCCAGCACGTCCATATCACGCTTGGCGGTTTCCAAGCCTTCTTGGCGTTTGTCATCGTCGTCGACAATCCAGTTCGCAAACCCAATCGCGCTTTCGACCTTCAGACCGGCGTCGTGGATCATCTTATTCAGGTCCGACAGCTTGCCGCCGGACTGCGTGTACTTTTCCAGATGCCCCATCCATGGTTCAATTCCTGTATAGCCTGCTTCCGAAGCGATGCGAATCTGTTCTGTGATGTCGTCGGTCTGTTCACGAATGGTGCTCATGTTCAAACAGTAAGACACAGAATCAGCAATCGATTCGCGCACAGCATCTGGTGCTGCGTTCGTTGTTGCGGTTGCGGTTGCTGTCGGAAGGCTGGCAGCTGAAGCGGCGATGGCAGTCGAAGCCAGAAAGTTACGGCGGTTGAGTGTCATGTTGATTCTTTTGAGATCGGAGGATTTTTTTGTGAGAAGTCGACTCGCAGCGCGTCGCCCGGCTTGCTTCACATTGGCGGGAACGCGAAATTTACGTCACACGGCCCCTGGAACGCCAGCGTTCCAGCGCAAATCTGTCGGAACAACCAGCTTCACGCAGAAACAACCAATCCCTTGAACACTCCCGAAATCGCCAGACTGGCCGCTACGGCTGCTGGCAACGTGCTGACCGAATACTTCAATAACGGTGTCGTGATGCGAACCAAATCGGCATCCATCGATCTGGTTTCTGATGCGGACATCAACGCAGAACGAGCCGTCGCAGAAGTCATTCGCAACGCATTCCCAGACCACAGCATCCTCGGCGAAGAAGAAAACTCCGGCAGTCCCGACGCTGAACACTTGTGGATCGTGGACCCGTTGGATGGAACCACTAACTTCGCTCACGGAATTCCGCAGTTCGCGGTATCCATCGCTTATTACCACAACGGAATCGCGGAAACCGCTGTGGTGTTCAACCCCGTTTACGAAGACTGGTACACCGCCAGCAAAGGCCAAGGCGCGTTTTTAAACGGCCGCCGCTTATCCGTTTGCTCAGCCGCACAGCTCAACGAATCCGTCATTGCAACAGGCTTCTATTACGACCGCGGCGCGGACATGGAAGCCACCTTGGCATCGATGAATCGACTGCTGCGAAAACAGATACACGGCATTCGTCGGTTTGGAGCAGCGTCACTGGATCTTGCCATGACGGCCGCCGGCCAGTTTTCGGCCTATTTTGAATATCAACTTGGCCTCTGGGATTTCGCGGCCGGTCGCCTGCTGGTGGAAGAAGCGGGCGGAAAAGTGACCACCTGCACGGGCGAAGCGCTGCCGCTGCAGAAGTCCAGTCTACTGGCCGCCAGCCCGGCACTATACGACCAAGTGCTGAACGAAGTTCGACTGCCGTAAAGTGTTGCGGCGCTGTGACATGAACGGCGTGCATCGACGTCTCTCAAAAATCACACGTCAAGAATTCGCCTAGATCTGGTCGTTTAGGTTGCGGTCGGCAGAAAACATGCGTTAAATAGGGAGGTATTCGCAACCTAGGCAAACCCCTCCCGTAAGGCCGCCGAGCATGTCGTCGACGATCAACTCGTACCAAACCTATATCTCACAGACGCTTTCAGCAGAAGAACAGGCGATCGCTGATAGGGCGCAGGCAGAAGAAACTCAGCATCATGAGTTCCTAGCAACATTGCGGACAAAGCTTCAGGCTGCGCTGGATGCGAACGATCAGAAAACAGCAATTCGGATTGTTGATCAGTTGCTTGAGGATGATGAAGAGGATGAAAACCTTCAGGCATTGAACCAGTTTTTGTTGACACGAGTTGGTGTGGATCGAAGGGAAGCGTGGTTTTCATTTTCCCGGGAACCATTCATCAGGACACTATCGGTGCTGTTCGCTTTGATCCCGACCGTGTTTTTGACCGTCCACCTTCTCGGCTCCGCAGAGACTGACACGGCCAGCGGAATTGATGTGCTGGCCTGCTTGCTGGCCGCAGTGGTGCTCGCCATCCCGTTCATCGACTGCATGATCGCAACGATCTTCAATCAGGTGAATCACTATCGATTGCGTGAGTGAGTCGTTGGGCTGCCGGGCAATGCCCTCGCAGATCAGACGTTGACAAGACTGGCCAAACTGCGAACAATCCGGTTATGAGTCAGCGATCGACCACAACAAAATCCGGATTTGGACTTCTCGGAAGTCTGTGTCTGTTTTTGCAGCCATTGATGGCGTTGGTTTGCTGCTGTTGTTGCAACGGTGGAAAAACGGCGAACGCGGTAACTCAATCACCGTGTTGTGCGTCTGCAGCAGTATGCTGCGTCACTGCAGATCAGTCTGCCCAAACAGAACGGCAGACGCCAGATCCCTGTTGCGGATATGGGACCTGCTGTCAGCAACAGCCGCAGTTCCTGACAAACATTGTGGGCAGTCGCAAAACGTCTCCACAAGACTGGTTGGCAGCGGCAATCGCTGAGTCAGCAGATCGGGTCTCCGAGTGCTCAACAGTAGCTTCGGCGACACGTCAGGCCAACGATGATCCGCCGCCTCTTCAGCAACGCCTCGCGACCCTCTGCACTTGGCGAAATTAGCTCCCCCTGAATCGTTCCCTCTTCTGTTTCGAACATTCACAATTCTGGAGTTAATCTGATGAAGAAAATTTTCCTATTGGCAGCTGCGCTGTCTGCTTCCACCGTTTTTGCTTTCGCCTCTTTCAGCAATGGTGGCCCTTGCATCTGCTGCCTCGAGTGCAGCTGCCCACAGTGCGTCTGCAGTGAGACCGGTTGCGACGGTCTGTGTTGCGAGACCGGCACATGCTGTGACACCGGCTGTTGCACCACCGACGGTTGCGAAGTGAAATAGTCTGCGGGTGAAAACACGAACAGGCCGGAGGGTCAGTCTCGACTGCTGCTCCGGCCGCTTTCGTTGCAGGTCGTTGCAGGTCAACATGGCCGCCCGACTTCGCGTCGAGCTCTGCCGTTTCCGTAGGCCAGATTGACATCTAGCATTGACGTTCAAAGCGCTTCACGTTGAAATGAAACTGACGGCGCGATCAGTCTGCGACAAACACAAAACGACATTTTCAACCACAGCTCTGGGGACTCCAGAGCCACATCGAAATCAACCACGCATGCCTGACTGGGATGTCATCGTCATTGGGTCGGGTATTGGCGGATTGAGTGCTGCGGTGGGGCTTTCGAATCTGGGCAAGCGTGTTCTTGTGCTGGAACAGCACTACCTGCCGGGCGGCTGGACGCACTCGTTTGCTCTGAAAGGCCACAAATTCAGCCCCGGCGTACACTACATCGGCCAACTTAATGAAGGCGGCCGCACGCGAGAACTCTTCGAAGGCCTCGGCATCGGTGCAGATTTAGAATTCCTTGAACTGAATCCTGATGGCTACGATCACATCGTCTTCGAAGACGAAACTTTCGACATTCCCGCAGGCAGGCAAACGTACATCGACCGCCTGATCGCCCGCTTCCCGGAAGAACAAACCGGCATCCAACGCTACTTCGCGTTGATGCAGCAGGTGGACCGAGGACTTTCGATGGCGGCCGATGCCACGGGAATTTTTGATAAGTTGAAACTGCTGTTCGCTGCACCAGCCATCGTGTTCCATGGGCTGAAACCCGCAGGCCAAGTCATTGACCGATTCGTCAGCGACGTCAAACTGAAAGCCATCTTAGAATCACGTGCCGGCGATCACGGTATGATGCCTTCACGCGTCCCCTTCGCTCTGCACGTGGCTATTGAAGCTCACTATTGGCCCGGCGGCTGGTATCCCAAAGGCGGTGCGGGAGCGATTCCCAAGGCTTTCATTTCTCGCCTGAAGAAAAATGGCGGCGAAATCCGCATGCGCACCGAAGTCGACCAGATCCTGCTGGAAGGCAGCGGAGCAGACCGCCGCGCCGTTGGTGTGCAACTAGCGAACGGCGACGAAATTCGGGCCGACACGATTCTCTCAAATGCGGATGCGTGGATCACCTACAACAAACTGATCGGCAAACAGAATCTATCTTCCAAACTGTTGAGTCGCATGTCACAGCTGGAACCGTCGGTGAGCGCGCTGAGTTTATTTTTGGCGACAGATCTGGACATCGATGCGCTTGGTCTGGATTCGGGTAACTACTGGATCTTGAACGACCCAAATGTGGATGCGACTTACGAGGTTTCACAGCAGGACGAACTGGCCGATGAGGGCGCGTTTCCCGGCGGATTCTTGACAGTGACGACTCGCAAAGATCCCAGCAAAATGCATGCGGGACTGCACACGATGGAAGCGTTCGTTTTTGTATCGTACGCTGCGTTCGAACGCTGGCAGCAAAGTTCCACGGGCGATCGACCGGAAGCATACAAAGCCTACAAACAGAAACTGATCCAGCGCATGCTGGCGATGATTTCACGTGTGGTCCCCGGTATCGAAAATCATCTGAAGCTGTGCGAACTGGGCACGCCGCTCACCAACGTCGACTACTGCAATGGCCACCGCGGAAATATCTACGGCACAGCAAAGTCGAAATCACAAATCGGCTCCGGTGCCCTGCCCGTCAAAACAGAAATCACCGGCCTGTACCACTGCGGTCAAAGCACGGCCGCGCACGGAGTGCTCGGCGCAATGGCGACGGGCGTAATGGCCGCCGAACAAATTGCGAACTGCAGCCCCGCCAAAATTCTGGCGTTCGCAGGCGACGGCCAGATCACGCTGTCCTGAACCGATTGCCCAACGCAATCCTCTGTCACGACAACTCAGCGGAAAATACGGTAGACAAATCCATTGCGCCGCTGTGTCCAAATACTGACGCACGTCGTCTCACGGCCGAGCATCTGAAAAGGATCCATCTGATGACTGACAATCCGTATTCAGGACCGATTTTGCCAACCGTCGCTCAGCCGAGAAAACGCAGCTTCTTGTCCGGTTGCGGCGGGATCATCGCGATCATCGGCATCGGTTTGGTCCTGTTGGTTTTGCTGATGCCGTTTTCAAGAGGCCGAGAAGCGCCGCGTCGAACGCAGTGCAAGAATAATCTCAAGCAGATCGGCCTAGCGTTCCACAACTATCACGACGACCACGGCGTGTTTCCGCCAGCGTATACTGTCGACGAAAATGGAACACGATTGCACAGTTGGCGAACACTCATCCTTCCGTACCTAGTGGGTGTCCTAAAAGTGGCTTCGCGAGGGAATCGGATGGCCAGCGATCTACTTAAGAACCTCGAACAGTTTGTCTTAGGAATTGCCTGCAAAATCAAAACTGCGTTGAACGGGGATTTCTGGTGCATTTTGGGTGTTTTCATACGGTCGGCGCGGACCTTTCCCGCAGAACGGCACCAGAAGTTGCGTTTGTGACGGTCTGCGGCAGCGTCAGGCAGCCGCTTTGCGGCGAGTCATGGCCGCCTCACTCTTCGAAGCCTGTT
>Ga0075117_1000862_pt1 | contig 19592 bp, 16 predicted proteins | sample AntAceMetag02UKJ_FD_69789 | JGI IMG/M metagenome (GOLD analysis project Ga0075117, IMG submission 69789) | Saline lake microbial communities from Ace Lake, Antarctica - Antarctic Ace Lake Metagenome 02UKJ | ecosystem: Environmental > Aquatic > Non-marine Saline and Alkaline > Saline | place... | reverse complement strand
TCTTGAACACCATGAAATTCTGGTACACCAGACCCTGTTTCACCCATTGTGCCAAATCCGTGTGCGTCATCTACTAATAACCTGAAAGAATATTTTTTCTTTAAGTCAGCTATCTTGTCTAAAGATCCCACAGCACCGGACATACCAAAAACACCCTCGGTCACGACCAAGATGCCTCCGTTTTGTTCGTCTGCCAGTTTGGTAGCTCTGATGAGGTTTTTCTCCAAGCTCTCCATGTCGTTATGCTTGAAAGTATACGTTTTGCCACCTTTGGCTTTGTGAAGTCTCACGCCATCAATTAGGCAGGCATGACTTTCAGCGTCGTACACTATAATGTCTTTAGGGTCTACCATGGCTTCCACAGCAGACATGACACCTTGATATCCGAAATTTAATAAGAATGCGTCTTCTTTACCTACGTATTCTGCTAGTTGTTTTTCTAGCTCCTCGTGAAGGTCAGTATTTCCTGTCATCATTCTGGCTCCCATAGGGTAGGCCAAACCAGTTTCTGCGGCTGCTTCTGCATCTGCTTTTAAAACTTCAGGATGATTTGCAAGTCCCAAATAATCATTTAGCGACCAATTCAACATTCGTTGACCGCCAAAAGTCATATAAGGGCCGAGTGGACCAGAAAGCTTTGGGAATGAATAATAATGATGGGAGTAGTGTGCTTCGGAACCAATCGGTCCCATATTGCTCACTCTTTTTTCAAATAAATCTTTTACCATTAAAAAAAAGGTTTTAAAAATCGCTTGTAAGTGCTTCGTCCCAATTAATAAGACCTAAGCGAGGCAAATTTAAGTGTTTTTAATGGATTTATGAAATGTTACTATTCCAAGAATAAAAGCGATACCTGCTAAGGGATTATAGGACTTTGCTTATATTTTTTCACACTGATAGCGTAATGGGAATAGCAATGTTAAAATTAATTATGGTGAGAAATGATGTGTAACCTACTCTTATTAAGCAAGATACTGATTTTAATAAAAAAAGTCGAAATTCTATTTGAATTCTAGGATACAATTACGCTATATTTGCACTCCGTTTCAAGGGTAGAGAGGGATGGGAGAGTGGCTTAATCCAGTAGTTTGCTAAACTGCCGTACCTCTAAAGGGTACCGCGGGTTCGAATCCCGCTCCCTCTACATAATCAGAGTTTAGTCGTAATGATTTGACTTTATAACTTGAAAACACTCGGGGTGTAGCGTAGCCCGGTCATCGCGTCTGCTTTGGGAGCAGAAGGTCGCAAGTTCGAATCTTGCCACCCCGACATTAAAAGCCTGAGAGAAATCTCGGGCTTTTATGTTTTTAATTCATCTCAGCCTGCAATATTTATTACATCTCGAAGACAGGGACAAGCCTAAATCATCAGAGCTTTCAATAACAGTCTAAATGAGGCGTTTCGAAATCAAGTAATTAAAGTTTCCACGAGAGTTTTCTTCACTATAAGTTAGAGACTTTTGCGTGTTAATTTGTTTTGAAAACTTTATTTAACGGTATCACTAAACCATATTTCCCTTCCCAACTTAGTGCTATTTTGACTTGTTCTGACATCAAATTGATAGATTTTTTGGGCTAAATGTTAGACACTTTTAGTCTCTATCTAGATGTGTAAGTGGGGGTTTTAATCTTATGGAATTGTGTAATTTTCTGTTAGTTAGATCCCTGAATGCTTGTTAAAAAAAAGGACTGGAACAAAATGTTCCAGCCTTTCCCGCTACTAAATCCACACAACTTTTATTTTAAATAATTTTACTTCCTGACTATCCGCATCTATACGTCAAAAGTAAATTTTATCAGTAGATATAACAAGTTTTTGTAATTATTTTATTGATTGGCTTAATCCTAATAAGTATATGATTCCTACCATTCTCATGCTAAGATTCTCCTCTTTCCCCTAAAAAGAGTAACAGAATCTTGGCTTTCCAAGGGGCTGTATTCAACCCTACCAGAATAGTTCAACTATTCTTCCATAATATGCTATTCTATATCAATAGATACTACATAAGTATCTTATATATAATGTTAACTACAACATAATCTTGGCTTAACACTAAGTTAATATTGGAGCAATAGTTTTGCATCGAATCCAGAGTGCTAAATAACTCGGGCTTCAATAATAGATGAATCGTACTAAACGAGACTCGTTGTCTCGAAAGAAATCAAGTTTAGAACCAAAAGTTTTAATCATTAAAAAAACAATTTTCTAAAAGATGAAAATCTCAAATCTATTTTATTCAGTTTTTGCTTCAGCGGCGTTTTTACTTTCTTCATGTGAGGATAAGGAAGAAGGCTGTAAGACAGTTTGTACGGGAGATACGGTATTAACTGCAGATTGTAATTGTGTAGCCGTTGTGGTTGATCCTTGTATTGACGTGAACTGTCCAGAAGGTTCTGTATGTGCAAATGGCACTTGTGTGAAGTTGGAAGTGCCTATAACGGCAGAAACGAGGGCTGGATTATTGGCCGCTGATGAAACTTGGACTGCAGACAGAATTTATACACTTCAGGGTAAAGTAGTAGTAGATGCAGGCATTACTTTAACCATAGAACCCGGTACGATAATTAAAGGCTCCAAAGGAACAGGTTCATTGGCTTCAGCTTTAGTAGTGGCTAGAGGAGGGAAGTTAATGGCCGAAGGTACAGCAGAGGCTCCAATTGTTTTCACAGCCTTAGATGATAATATTGCTATTGGAGGAAAATTCGGAACCAACTTAGATGAAACCAATAACTCGGAGTGGGGTGGACTCATTATCTTAGGAAATGCTCCTATCTCCGCACGAGGTGGTGCTGATGCCCAAATTGAAGGTATACCTGCAGATGACACTTATGGATCATATGGAGGAAATAACCCAACTGATAATTCTGGAGTAATAAAGTACGTTTCTGTTCGTCATGGTGGTGCTTTGATAGGAGATGGTAACGAAATTAACGGTATCACTTTAGGTGGAGTGGGTTCTGGAACAGTCATAGAATATGTAGAAGTGGTTGGCAATAAGGATGACGGTATCGAATTCTTTGGAGGTACTGTAAACTTAAGCTACGGTCTAGTTTGGGGTCAAAATGACGATGGTTATGATATTGACCAGTCTTACTCTGGAACTATTGATGGTTCTATTTATATCGCAGGTATGGAAAGTGACCACGCTATAGAAATCGATGGTCCAGAGAATTCAATAAACCCAGATGGTAAATTTACGATACAGAATAGCTCTTTTAAAGGGCTATCTGGAGAATACGCAGATTGGAGATCTGGTGCTCAGGGAAGTCTTCTAAATAATTACTTTTTCAACTTTACGGAGGGGGACGATATTGAATTAGATAATGACGGTGTTTCTGCAAATTACGCTGCGGGTAAAATTATCATCATGGGTAATGAATTCATGCTTCCAAAGGCTGTAACAGATTTCGCTTCTATTTTCGCAGACAAGGCGGAGAACGGCAATGATGCTAAATTCAAAGTAGATATGGCAGGAGCTAATACTTCTGTAACTACAAGAACAGTAGGTGCCGACCCAGCAAAATTTGCTTGGACTTTCGCCGCATCTAAAAATGCTTTACAAGGATTTTAATGAATATACAGGAGGAGTGCCAATAGGGTACTCCTCACTATTAAAATAGGAATGTATTCGAATACCAATATGAATAACAAGAAAACAACAACACTTAGCACAATCCTGATGGCGATATTGCTTTCAGCAAGTGCATTTGCCCAATCGGGTACACTTAGGGGAACTGTCATTGACAACTCAAATGGTGAAACTCTGCCTTTCTCAACGATTTATGTAAAAGAGGCTCAACAAGGAACCAATACAGATTTAGACGGTGCCTTTAGTGTAAGTCTAGCACCAGGAACTTACTCTTTAGAGGTCTCTTTTGTAGGCTATGAAAACAAAACTGTTACAGGTGTTATAGTAAAAGCTGGTGAAGCGTCCATTCTGGATGTAGGAATGGGTACAGATGCCCAAGTCTTAGCAGAAGTAGTAGTTAAAGCTCAAATTGTTAGAAATAGCGAGTCGGCACTTCTTACCATGCAAAGAAAATCGCCAAACATGATGGATGGTATCTCTAAACAAACTTTTAAAAGGATAGGTGATAGTGATGCTGCGGGAGCGATAAAAAGAGTAACTGGCGTTTCGGTAGAAGGAGGTAAATATGTTTATGTAAGGGGATTGGGTGACAGGTATACCAAGACACTCCTTAACGGACTGGATGTGCCAGGTCTAGATCCTGATAGGAATGCCCTTCAAATGGATTTATTTCCAACCAACATTATCGACAACATCGTGGTGCTTAAAACGGCCACGCCAAATGTGGCTGGAGATTTTACGGGTGGTATAGTAGACATAACAACAAAAGATTTTCCATTAGAAAAGTCATTCAGTGTCTCCGTTGGTGGTTCCTATAATCCAAGCATGCATTTCAATACTAATTATATCGCTGGTCCGATTAGCAAAACCGATAAATTCGGATTTGATAGTGGCATCAGAGATTTGAAGATTAATGCTAACCAAATTATACCATCAATTTCTACCAAAGACAAGGCTATTACAGAGTTGACAAAAAGGTTTTCCTCAGAATTAGGAGTGCTAAAAATGACCTCGCCTGCAGACTTTAATGCATCTATAGCCTCTGGAGATCAGATTAATCTGAAGAAAATGACCATCGGTTATAACCTAGCCGCTAACTATAGGAATACTACTTCATTTTATGAAGAAGCAGAGTACAATGCGTTTGTGAAAGGTTTGGATCCTTCTAAAGACTATGAACTTGAATTAAATCAATCAAGAAAGGGGGCATTAGGGACCAATAATGTTTTGATGAGTGGATTAGCTGGCGTGGCAGTTAAATTCAATAAGCATAAGATTGGTATAAATTACTTAAGGATTCAGAACGGAGAGAGTAAGGCAGGTTTGTTTGATCAGCAAACCTTTATCTTTAATTCTTCTAATTTGATTCAGGATAATATTGAGTATTCAGAACGTTCTATTGCCAACTATAACATTAAAGGGGAGCATAGTTTTGGTAAAACGGACGTATTTAGACTTGATTGGAGTTTTGCTCCTACTTTTAGTAAAATACAAGACAAAGATGTTAGAGTTACGCCATTTAGATTAGATGATGGTGAATATTCCATAGAGCCATCTGAAGGAGCGGAACCTAGGCGTATTTTCAGAAACTTATATGAGTCTAACTACAGTGGACGTGGAGATTTCACTTATAAGTTTATAACGAACCATGGCGATTCAAAATTGAGGTTTGGAGGGAGTATGGTTGCCAAAAACAGGAACTATCAGATTCTTCAATACACCGTGAATTTAAGAGGGCAAAGTTTATTAAACTTGAATGGAGATCCTGATAAAATACTTGCTCCAGAAAGTATTTGGACACCAGAAACCAATATTGGAGCATTTGTAGTGGGTAATTTCGAGCCAGCTAATACATATGATGCCACTCAGAATATTACGGCTGCGTATGTGATGAATGAGCTACAGATGACTAATAAGTTAAAAGCCATTTACGGACTTCGCTTAGAGAAATTTGACCATTACTATACAGGTCAAAATAATCTAGGAGACGAGGTCTTGGTAAATGAGAAAATAAACGAATCTCTAAGTCTTTTGCCATCAGCTAATGTCGTTTATGCCTTGAAAAAGCGAACTAATTTGAGGTTTGCGATAGCCAGAACAGTGGCCAGACCGTCTTTTAAAGAAGCTTCTATCTCGCAAATCTACGATGCTCTTTCTGATAGAACTTTTATCGGCAATAGAGATTTAAAGCAGTCCAGAATCATGAACTACGATGCTCGATTAGAGAAGTTTCTGGATAATGGACAAATGGTTTCATTGAGTGCATTCTATAAGACGTTTAAGGATCCTATAGAGGTAGTTTCATTTAGTCAGGCTGCTCCTAATGATATTCAGCCAAGAAACGTAGGACAGGCAGTAGTTACAGGGGCTGAGTTTGAATTCCGTAAAAATATTGGACTTCTTATTAAAGGTGAGAAACCACTTAGTTTGGGCATGAATATGACTTATGTCTACTCACAGGTAGACATGAACCCAAATGAGTATTTATCCAGAATAGAGAATGCCAGAAGCGGCGAGAATGTGAAAGAGTCTAGACAGCTACAAGGCCAGTCACCTTTTATCGTAAATGCTTTCATGAATTATTCTCATCAGGAAAGTGGGCTAGAGGCAAATTTGAGTTACAATGTCCAAGGGAAAAGGCTTTCTATTGTAGGGATAGGACGTAATCCAGATGTATTCGAAAAGTCCTTTAATTCCCTAAATTTTAAAGGAACTAAAAGATTTGGCAAGGCCAATAGAGGGTCTGTTAGTTTAAGTGCAAATAATCTATTAGACGCTAAGCGTCAAAGAGTTTATGAAGGATTTAACGCCACATCTCAAGTATATGATCTTTTCAAAGAGGGAAGGTCATTCGGTATGAGCTTAGGCTATACCCTTTAATACGCAAGTTTTAAACTTGATTCATATTGGTAATTACAAAACAGCCTGGATTTTCCGGGCTTTTTTGTGTTCAACAGTTTTGGTAGAGTTAATTCCTTTTGAGTATAACCAAATACTTAAAGCTGGCGTTAAATACTGTTAATCTTTCAAGGCTAAATTTGAATGTTTTATAATCATAATTGTTTCGCATGTGCAAAACTCAGGATTACATATTAATTCAATTTTAAGCGAAGACTACGTTTTTATTAAGGTTTTGTCTAGGCATAAAAAAAGCCTTGCTTATTTCTAAGCAAGGCTTTAATATCAAGAACAAATTCAGATTATTCTTCAGCTGCTGCTTCCTCTCCTCCTTCATCATCCTCTTCTTCAGTTCCATCGTCTACCTTAGCTGCTCTAGGAATTACGATACTGGCTACTGGGTTAGAAATAGAATCTAGTATAGTAAGACCAGGTAGGTCTATAACATCTACCTTAACAGACTCACCTAACTTCAACTTAGTTACGTCTACGTCTACATACTCAGGAATAGCTGATGCTGGACCCTGAAGTCTGATTTTACGTAGTTTGTGCTGTAGCTTACCACCGGCCGCTAAACCAGCAGGAGTTCCTATAAGACGTACAGGCACAGAAATTTTAATTACTTTATCCGATGTGATTTCTAAGAAATCGGCATGGATTAACGTGTCATTCACTGGGTGAAATTGACGGTCTTGAAGAATAGCACTGTATTCTTTTCCTTCAATATTCAAAGTTACTTCGTAAGCGTTCGGTGTGAAAATCAACGGACGGAATAAATACGCAGGAGCGTAAAAAGAAACTTGCTCTGAGCCGCCGTAAAGTACACAAGGTACTTGCCCATCAACACGAAGTTGATTAGAAGCTGAACGACCAAGATTCGCTCTTTTAAACCCTACAATCTCGGTTTTTTTCATTTTAAAATGTTATTTGATGTTGGTAATTTATAAAAAGTGTGCTTATGGATCCGTTATCTCTAATTCTTCCAATAGCCTTTGCAAAAAGCTCAGCTACGGATAGAACTTTGATTTTATCGTTGTCTTGTTTCAAAGGAATAGAATCAGTGACGATTAATTCCTCCAAAATAGAATCTGTAATATTTTGATGTGCTTTATGCGATAAAACAGGGTGTGTACAAATGGCTCTTACAGAAACTGCTCCCTTATCCATAATGATTTGGGCCGCCTTACATATGGTTCCTCCTGTATCTATTAAATCGTCTATAAGAATGACGTTTGCTCCTTCTACTTCACCAATTAATTGCATAGAAGCTATTTCGTTTGCCTTTTTTCTTTGCTTATCGCAAATAACAATGTCGGCATCGAAATGACTGGCAAATTTTCTTACCCTAGCTACGCCACCTACATCAGGAGACGCAAAAATTAGATTGTCTAAATTCCTTGTTTTTAAGTAAGGAACAAATACCGAGGTACCTTCAAGATGATCAACTGGTATGTCAAAAAAGCCCTGAATTTGACCTGCATGTAAATCAAGAGTCATGATTCTATCGGCACCCGCCGCCATAAGCATATTTGCCACGAGTTTGGCACCTACAGCCACTCTTGGCCTATCCTTTCTGTCTTGACGAGCATAACCGAAGTAAGGTATCACAGCCACCACATAATGAGCAGAAGCTCTTCTAGCAGCATCAATCATGAGGAGCAACTCCATTAGATTATCTGCGTTTGGGAAGGTACTCTGAATTAAGAAAACATCGCATCCCCTTACAGATTCGTCATATGCAACAGATATTTCACTGTCGGCAAATCTTTTAATGGAAGTTTTTCCTAGTTCTTTTCCATAAAAGTCAGCAACCATACTTGCTAAGTATTTGGAATTAGTGCCTGAAAATATCTTTATGTTAGCCATTTACGAGGTGTTTTCGAAACAAGGTGCAAAAGTAGCTAATTTCTAGGTAAAATCCGATGTGTATTAATAAGGAAATATAAACTTTTGGGAAGAGTGTTTAATCTTTTATTTTTGTGCATAATTTTTATAATCAAAACATGCAGTTATCCCTAATAGACGAAATTCCAGAATTCTCGAAAAGTTTCTTCTTGGATATTTACGCCGAAGCCGTCTTAGACAATAGCAATTCTAAAATGAGATTAGAAACTATTGATGGTCAGCAAGTTCCTGGTGACTTGAAGGTGAGCTGTCCTCGCACGTATTTTTCTAAGTTTCCTGAAGGCACCATCTATAAGTTGGATACTAGGTTAGTAAGAAAGGAAGGCAGGAAACCTTATTTTATTGCTATGAATAGGAAGAATGTAAGAAGAGCCTTGGAGTTTTTCGAATACAATCTCAAAGTTCAGGGCAGCATCGGCTCCATTCCGCCTACCAAGAAGAAAGTTTAGCGACTGCTTTCTTGTTTTTTAAGAGCCTTACAGGAATAATAAATTTTTCTTTTTTGGGACAATTAAAACTCAGATAAAGGGTTTAGGTGTTAATTCTACTGTGAAATGCCTTAAAGTAAATTATTACATTTAATCTTCACTCCGTTTAGTTTTGTGGTTTTAAAAGAGCTTAATAATCTTATTATTAATGGTTTAATTATTGTCTGAACAATGTATGAAACCAGTTTTGAGAAAGGAATTGAGCATAATCTGAACTAAGTCAGTTTCTATTTCAGTTTTATTAGTACTTAATTTGTTTCATAATTAGGTCAAAGATAACGCAACCTTATATATATGTCGAAAAATTTAGTAATAGTGGAGTCTCCTGCGAAAGCGAAGACTATTGAAGGGTATTTAGGTAAAGATTTTATTGTAAAATCAAGTTTTGGACATATCAGAGATTTACCAGGAAAGAAGCTCGGAGTGGATGTTGATAACAACTTTGAGCCCACTTATGAAGTTTCGGCAGATAAAAAGAAAATCGTTACTGAGCTTAAGAAGTTAGCAAAAGGTGCTGAAGTTTGGCTAGCAACTGATGATGACCGTGAAGGAGAAGCCATTTCTTGGCATCTAAAGGAAGCCATGGGCTTGGCAGATGATACTAAACGTATTGTTTTTAGAGAGATTACGAAAAATGCCATTACCAAAGCTATTCAAAGTCCTAGGGGAATAGATATAGACTTAGTTAATGCTCAGCAAGCTAGACGTGTTTTAGACAGGTTGGTGGGTTTTCAATTATCTCCTGTCCTTTGGAAAAAAATAAGATTAAGCGGTGCAGATAGGAAAAATCTATCTGCTGGACGCGTTCAGTCTGTAACTGTGAGAATCGTAGTAGAAAGAGAGCGAGAAATAGAAACTCATGAAGCTGTTTCCACTTATAAGGTAGTAGCTATTTTTGAAGTAGAGAAGAACAAAATATTAAAAGCAGAACTAGGTAAGAATTTTGTCGCAGAAGAAGAGGCTGTAAAGTTTCTTAATGATTGTGTAGGAGCTAGTTTTAAGATTAATAATCTGGAAGTAAAACCTACCAAAAGAAAGCCAACGGCCCCTTTTACAACTTCTACATTGCAACAAGAGGCCTCTAGAAAACTAAGTTTTTCTGTGGCTCAAACTATGCAAGTAGCTCAGCGACTTTACGAAAGTGGTAAGATTACCTACATGAGAACGGATTCTACTAACCTTTCTGACGATGCAGTGAATAGTGCCGTAGGTCAAATAAAAGCTGCCTACGGAGATGAATTTGTGGAAGTAAGAAAGTTTAAGACAAAAAGTGAATCTGCCCAAGAGGCTCACGAAGCTATTCGTCCTACTGATTTTGCAATCATAGAAGCGGGAGCAGATAGAAATCAAAAGCGTTTGTATGATCTTATTTGGAAAAGGGCGATTGCCTCACAAATGAGTGATGCCAAAATTGAAAGGACTATTGCCAAAGTTGGGATTTCTACCAGACCGGAAGAACTAACTGCTACAGGTGAGGTTATTAAATTTGAAGGTTTTCTAAAAGTTTATCTGGAATCAACAGACGAGGAGGATGAGGATAATAAAGACATGCTCCCTCCACTAAAAGTAGGGCAGGTGCTTGATTTGCAAACTTTGAAATCTACAGAGCGTTTTAGCAGACCACCGGCCAGATATACGGAGGCTAGTTTGGTTAAAAAACTAGAGGAACTCGGTATTGGACGTCCGTCAACCTATGCCCCAACCATTTCTACGGTCATCAAGCGAAATTATGTAGAAAAAGAAGATAGAGTAGGGGAGAAAAGAGAATACAAAGAGTATGTATTGACCAATGATAAAGTAAACCCCAATCATGGAACGGAGGTTTTCGGAACAGAGAAATCAAAACTATTTCCTACGAACATCGGGATGATTGTCAATGACTATCTAGTGGCCAATTTTGATGACATTCTAGATTATAAGTTTACGGCAAACGTAGAGAACGAATTTGATGATGTAGCCGAGGGTAAATTGTCTTGGCAAAAGATGATAAATGGTTTCTACAAAGAATTTCATGATAAAATAGAGAAGGCAGAAGCCTCAGATTCCACGGCTGGTTCTAATGCAAATGAGTTAGGAATGTACCCAGATGAAAAAGGCAAAAAGGTTTTTGCCAAGCTCGGGAAATTTGGACCTTATTTACAAATAGGAGAATCTACGGACGAAGACAAACCAGAGTTTATTAGCCTTAAAAAAGGAACTATCATTGCTACTTTCACTATGGAAGAAGCCTTGGAGGTTATAAAAGGCCCTAAACTTCCTATAGAATTAGGTATTTACGAAGAACAAGCTCTAGTGATCAATGAAGGAAGATACGGGGTTTATTTGCTACATAATGCTAAATATTATAACCTAGAAAAAGGTGAAGATCCTTTCAAGGTAACACTAGAGAGAGCTATTGAGATTATCGAAATCAAAAGGAAAGACCCTGAAAGCCAGCTGCCAAGAGATATGGCAGATTATAACGGGGAGCCAGTTTCTGTAGGGAAAGGGAGATTTGGTCCTTATGTGAAATACAAAGGAAAGTACATAAGTATTAAAGGGGAAGATCCATTAACTATTGATGATGCCAAAGTGGTTGAATTAATAGAAGCCAAACAACAGGCAGATGACAAGAAAACCATTAAGGTTTTTGAAGAAAATGATAAAGTCCAAGTTTTAAATGGTCGGTATGGACCATATATTAAAGTAGGTAAGCGAAACATAAAGATTCCTAAGGATAAAAAGCCAGAAGAACTGACTTTAGAGGAATGCTTAGAATTAGCGAAAGGATAATAATTGCCTAAAACTGTTTTACATAGATTATTAGAAAATAAGTCTCCCGAATATCATTCGGGAGACTTTCTTTTTGTGGGCCTTCCATATTTAACCGGCATTAATACACCTCTGAAATAATTGGCTTCTATAGGGAAAACGAGAGTGCCACCTTAACTTTATCAACGGGAATAGCAGATTCTCAGGGCTTAAATACGAATATGATCTAGTTCCCAATGATTACGCTAAATGTAATGTCAGACTTCCAAGGTGTAGGGCTCACAGCAGCTGTTTAAAGCCTTTGCCAAAGTGGAGGGTTAGCTGTAATGCAATTGCAGGTTTTCTCTAGGACCCTATTTTGTGCTAAGAAAGGTGGGGAGAAAGCTATAGAGACATTGAACAAATTGACTCAAAAATGAAAAAGAAATTAGTCGTCTTAACCGGAGCAGGTATAAGTGCCGAAAGTGGTTTAAAGACCTTTAGAGATGGGGATGGACTTTGGGAGAATCACCGAGTTGAAGATGTAGCTACACCAGAGGCGTTTGCCAAGAACCCCAAACTGGTTTTAGATTTTTATAATTCCCGAAGAAAATCCGCAGCTGATGCTGTTCCTAATCTTGCTCATAAAACTTTGGCAAAACTAGAGGCTCATTTTGAAGTAACTGTCATTACCCAAAACGTAGATGATTTACATGAGCGTGGCGGCTCATCTAGTGTGCTTCACCTACATGGGAAGTTAAATCAGGCTCGGAGTGTTTTAAATGCTAATAAAGTCTTCGATATCGGAAATAAGGACATATGCCTTGGAGACCGAGCAGAAGATGACGGCCAGCTTAGGCCACATATTGTTTGGTTTGGAGAGGAGGTGCCTATGATAGAAAAGGCAGCAAAGGTTTGTGAAGAAGCTGACATATTCGTTATCATTGGAACAAGCCTCCAAGTTTATCCTGCCTTGGGACTCATTCATTATGTCCCCCAAAGTGCTCAAAAGTATCTTATAGACAGGTATTTACCACAGATAACGGAGATTGAAGACAATATGATATTCTTGGAAGGATTGGCCACAGAAATGGTACCCTTGCTCATGAAAAAACTCACTGAGTAGGTTCAAAATTGAACTTTCAGTGAGTTTTTTCAAAAGAATTTAAGCTTTTACTAAGCAGTCTTTTGACCTTTATATTTGCCATCTAACCACCTGCCTGCTTTAACTTGGCCTACGTAGTTGACAATTTTGATTTTCTCGTATTGCTTAATGGCCATTTCAACTTGCATCATGTTTTCTTTGCGAAGTTTGATACCTGATTGGGCACCTTTATTTTTGACCTCTATGTAATAACCTTCTTTGAGTGCTACCTTTTTGGTGGGTGGCCTACCTTTCTTACTTTGCGACATCTATTAAATTTAGCCTGTGAAACATATTGCTCAAGTATACAAAAAAAAAGTGGCACTAAAAGTTCATTTTTTCTTTAATTAAATGAAAAATATATACTCATGCATGTTATTTTGAATTTAATTAGAATATTTGGGAATAAGGTAGTTCAAGGCGGAATAGTCCTTAAATCTTTTTTCTCTAGGATAAAAAGAGCTTTTCTGGTTTAAACAAAAAGTCTTCGTTATGAAATTATCGTATGAATTTTAGTGATGCCAGTACTGTCTTAGAGGGTATATTTCTTGCTAATAATTTTGAGTTGAGCCTCAAAAAAGGCTTGAAACATACCCACCAAAGGGTTTTGGAAACATGTGGCAGTGGTACGATTATTTCTGTCTCATTTCCCGGCTATAAAGCACAAATGAAGCAAGGGAAAGTAGTTTATGATTACAGAATAGACATAGAAAAGTGTGGCGTAAAAACGGCCCTTTCTCATGCCAATATCATTGTGGATATTTATAATAAAATAAGAAATGGAGGTTTGTTTGCTCTGGGAATAGGAAATGCTCTCATAGAGGTCTCTGAAGATTCACCTTTTGCTCTTAAATCTTACGGCTCAGATTTAGCATACAACCAGATAAAGCCGCCTAATGAACTACTTCATAAAATGGTGAGTGCTCATGGAGAAAAGAGTTTTAATAAGTTGGGGAATTCGTTTGATTTGACGCTAGAAGAACTTTTTAAGTCTATTAAATGGATTGTGGTGCAGGAAGATATCAACTATCCCATTGAGGCAGGTTTTGAGGGCAGAAGAATGGCTTTTGCCCGCTACTTAGAAGCTGTTTTTGTTTCGCAAAATGATACTTATCAGATCGAAGAGGTGATAACAAGGGCTCTGGCTCATCGCCGAGTTAAACCTTGGCTAGAAATGGATTATACATTTTTGAAAAACATTAACTAGTTCTCATCATAGAAAAGTTCGTTTAGGTAGTCCTGATATGGTTTTAGGATTCTACATCCTTCCACTATCTCATTTTTAAAGTCTTGTCTACAAACTTCCTTTTCGTCAAACCTTCGAGTGAAAAAAAGTTCTTTATATCTTAAAAGCTCTATTTCTGGATGGTCAATGTCATAACCTTTAGGTTTGGTTTTGAGCTTTGATCCTTCTATTTCATTAAAGTATTTCCTGAAAATTTTATTATCAATTATACCTTTTAGATTCTGGGAATTATAGTCAATTTCCTGTCTGAACTTGGCTAAAATTTCTGCCCCAGGGTCCCACATGCCTCCACCAAGCATGCTGCGGCCATTTGGTTCTATTTGAAAATAGAAATCTACACGTCCACTACCTTTTCCCCCAGGGCCAAAACCCGCCCCAAAGTAATTCTTATAAGGCCTTTTATCTTTTGAAAACCTGATGTCTCTGTTGATGCGAAGTATACATTTTTTGATATCTGTGTGCAATAAATCGTCTTGAAAAAGCTTTAAATCATCTAAGGTTTCTGCACAGAAATCTATAAAATCCTGACGACTCTCGTCATACCATTTCCTGTTGTCTTGAAACCATTCTTTATGATTGTTTTCCTGCAATTTTTCTAAAAATCGGAAACTATTTGGGTCTATCATGGCCTAAATCTCTAATTTTGCCACCTTATTTACAAACCTTTATTATAAAATTGAATGGCCAGAATTCTAACAGGTATACAAGCCAGCGGTAAACCTCATTTGGGGAATGTTTTGGGAGCTATTGTTCCGGCGATTAAGCTTTCTCAAGACCCTGAAAACGAGTCTTTTCTTTTTATAGCGGATTTACATAGTTTAACCAGTGTTAAAAACCCGAAAGTGTTAAAGGAAAATACTAAAGCAGTGGCTGCTGCTTGGCTGGCCTGTGGATTTGACACGGATAAGAATTACTTTTATCGTCAGTCTAAACTAGCTCCTTATCATACAGAATTGATGTGGTATTTGAATTGTTTAACACCTTTTCCGATGCTCGCTAATGCTCATTCGTTCAAAGAAAAATCTGATAAATTATCAGACGTGAACGCTGGCTTATTTACTTACCCTGTACTTCAGGCGGCAGATATCGTCCTTTATCAGGCAGAATTTGTACCCGTCGGCAAAGACCAGAAGCAGCATTTGGAGATGTCTAAAGATATAGCAGCGGCATTTAACAGAACTTATGAAGAGGTTTTTGTCTTGCCAGAGTCTCGAATAGACGAAACTGTGATGACTATTCCAGGAACAGATGGTCAGAAGATGTCTAAGTCTTATAATAACTATATCGATATTTTTGAGCCAGAAAAGGCTCTTTATAAGTCTATTAAAAAAATAGTTACAGATGCCAAACCACTAGAAGAGCCAAAGAATCCGGGTACGTGTAATGTTTTTGCTTTGTATGCCTTATTGGGTTCAGATGAGCAGGTAAGTCTTATGCGTCAAAATTATGAAGGAGGAAATTATGGTTATGGGCATGCTAAAAAGGCACTTTTAGATTTAATTTTGGAGCGTTTTTTAAAGGAAAGAGAGGTCTTTAATTACTATATGGAAAACGAGGAGGCCTTAGAAACGAAATTGGCAGAAGGCGAAAAGAAAGCCGAGGTGATAGCTAAAAAAACAATGACGGCTGTAAGAAAGGCTTTGGGTTTTGATTAATTATTTTTATGGAAAAGATTATTGATGAAATAACGGCTTTGGATCAAAAGCTTTTTCTTTTCCTTAATAGACTTCATACGCCTTTTTTTGATGCTATTATGCCTTGGATTACTGGAAGGACGTCCTGGATACCATTATACGTGTTTATTATTGTTTTTATTGGCTATAAATTCCCACATAAGCAGGCTATTATTTCGGTCTTATTTATTATAGCAGCAGTGGGAGCGGCAGATTATGTAACCTCAGGTTTAATGAAACCTCATTTTCAAAGATTCCGGCCCTGTCATGAATCAGGATTGGCTGGGATGGTTCGTTTGATTGTCAATTGCGGTGGTGAATTTGGCTTTGCTTCTTCTCATGCAGCCAACTCCTTCGCCTTGTTTGGAAGTTTGTGTTTTATTCTAAAAAAGTATCCTTTTATTGTATGTCTGATGTTACTTTGGGCAATTTTGGTGTCATATAGTCGTATTTATGTGGGAGTACATTACTTTGGTGATGTTCTGGCTGGAGGCTTAATAGGTTTTTTAATAAGCGTAACTTTTTATAAAATTTTATCAATTACACTAATCAAATTTAAACAAGAATGAAAAAAATAGTTTTTCTTTTTACGTTAGCATTATTCTCCTTTGGTACTAGTGATCAGTCTATTACAGATGGAACATGGTTTAACGAAGAAAGAGATGGCAGGATCCAGTTTTACATGCAGGGTGCTAAGCTATATGGCAAAATAACTTGGTTGCAAAAGCCTGAAGAGAATGGTAAGCCAAGATTGGATGTAAACAATCCTAAGGCAGCTGAGGCCAAAAAACCTTTGTTAGGTTTAGTCTTCTTAAAAGGTTTTGAAAAAGATGGAGATAAAGCATGGGACGACGGTACCATTTACGACCCTAAAAGCGGTAAAACATATTCTAGTACCATTAATGTGGCAAATCCAGATAGATTAGAAGTAAGGGGATTTATTGGCTTTTCTCTTTTGGGCAGAACCACTGTATTCACTAGAGCCACTAAATAAGGCTAATTTAAAAACATAAAAAAATGAGACTCCAATTTCGGCGTCTCATTTTTTTATGTGGCATTTATCTTAAAAACTATCTCATAACCCGTTGTCAAAATATCTACTGCTGATTTCATCATCTTCCAAACCTTCCGAATTTGCGTTAGATATTTTTCTAAGAATGCTTATTTGGCCAGTGTGATAAATATCGTGATGAACAATGCCATGAATTAGAGTGTAATAGTCATACTCAGAGCCTGGTACTAATTCACTTAAGAAGTTATCGTCTTTTTTTCCAAGCTCAGCTATAAGCTCATCATGACTTAAGCTAAGTTCCATGAGCAAAGTCTCGAGTTCAAATTTATCTACTTTGGGAGCAGATCCAAAGTTTTTCTTTTCGTCATTTATTTGGTGTTGAACATCCCCTTGAAGTCTTTTTAGTGTAAAAATTCTCCAGCTAGTGATGTGATATATTAGCTCCGAAATAGTGTGTACGGTAGGAGTTTTGAAACTAGCCTCCTTTGGCGTTAGGTTTTTTACTGCTTCTAATAGAGAAGGGCCGTGCCATGCACTGCCATGAAATCCTGCATCCAAAAGGGTTTTGATACGATGTACTAAAAGGTTCTCTTCGTTTATTTCAGCCATTGGTTCTTTTTTTATTCCCATAACACCCAAATCATGCCTAAGTGGTAAGTGTCATGCTGTATTAAGCCAGTTAATAATTTATAATAATCATAGTGCTCACCTGGAACACGATTGGTTAAAAAATCGTCGTCTTTTTCTTCAAGAAGGTCTACTAGCGTCTTCTGGGTATCTTTAAAAAGTTGAATTAAGCCCTTCCAGTTTTCTTGTGACGTAGTTTCTAGGGTTCCCCAGTTTGCATCATCGGTCTCTAATGTAAAATGAATGTTATCCTTAAGTTTTTCTATGATGAACTTTCTCCAGGCTATCATGTGATAAGTTAGCTCAGCAATGGTTCTTTTTGAGAAGCCGTGTTTTTGGTCCACTTCATTGGGAGGAAGACTATTGAGCATTTCAAGAACTGACGGGCCATGCCAAGCGTCTCCTCTGAAAACTGTTTCTAAATTATCAATAATTTTTTCTAGTTCGCTGCTCATGAAATATGAATAAACCTCTTTTGACAAAATTGATAAAAAAAAAGGAGGATGGAAATGATTTTAAGAAATGCTTTTATCTATGTCGCATCAATATATCAAAAGGGGTTTCATCCTTGAAATGCTTATCGTAAATACAGCTTAAACACCTAAATGTTTACCATCTCTCCTGTTTTAACCGACTCGTCACAGGCGAAGGCTACTTTTAAGCTGTTTACGGCATCATTCCAGTGTTCTGTTAAGTCCATATCCTCTTGAATGGATTTAAGGAAATAAGCCTGCTCTCTGAGGCAAAGCTCTTGATGATCTGGCTCATCCTCTAAAACAACCCATTCGTCAGGTTTTGTGAATTGATTTTCGGCATCTATATCAGCATAATGCACTTTTAAAGATTGGGTTTTGCTGTGAGAGTCTACATCGTCTGATTTTCCAGATGAACTGGCATCTTTAGATACAATGGAAACAGAGCCTTTAGGACCTACCACATCTTTGATAAAGAAGGCGGTTTCGCTCATCATGGGTCCCCAGCCAGCTTCATACCAACCTATAGAGCCGTCGTCAAATCTAATTTGCAATTGGCCGTAATTATAATTCCATGCTGGGATTTCATCTGTCAATCTCGCTCCTATAGCTGAGACCTTAACAGGTTTCGCTTTAGTCATAAGGCACATAATATCAATGTAATGAACGGCACAGTCCACAATAGGACTTAGACTATTCATTAGGTTTTTATGAACATCCCACATATAGCCACGGCTTTGTTGATTAAGGTTCATCCTCATCACTAAAGGTTTGCCCATAGTCTGGGCTATTTCCACAAATTTCTCCCAAGAGGGATGGACCCTCAGTATATATCCTATTACTAGTTTTTTGTTTTTCTTTGCGGCTAAACGAACCACTGTTTCCGAGCCAGCTACTGTATCAGCCAAAGGCTTCTCTATAAAGACATGACAGTCTGCCTCTAAAGCGGCCAGAGCATAGGCCTCATGCGTATCTGGATAGGTAGAGACACTAACAGCATCGGGTTTTGTAGTTTTTAGAGCATCGTAATAATCGTCAAACAAAGGATAATTGGCCTCTAGGCTTTTGTTTAATTTACTTTTGCTATCACCTCGCGAAACTATGCCGCAAATCTCAAACTCGGGCATTTCATGGTAGGCTCTGGCATGCGAGGCACCCATGTTTCCGGCTCCTACTACCAGTATTCTTATTATTGACATGTTTATTATTTTATTAAATTTAAGGAGCCCGGCTTTAAACCTTCTTTTGAGGCACTAAGTCTTATAAAAAAAGCTCAAAGATTTCTCTTCGAGCTTTCAAGTTATAAACTCTTTTAAAACTTATTTTTTATACATCACTTCTTTAACAGCTGCTATCACTCTTTTCTCATTTGGAAGCGTAGCTTCAATGAGCGTAGAAGCATAGTTTAGAGGAATGTCCATGCTGTTTACTCTAATTACTGGGGCGTCTAGGTAATCAAAAGCATTTCTCTGTAAGTGATAAGAAATCTCTGAAGAAATAGCAGCAAGTGGTGGTCCTTCCTCTACTACCACACATCTGTTGGTTTTCTTAACGGATTCCACAATGGTGGCATAATCTATGGGTCTCACTGTTCTAAGGTCAATGACCTCTGCATGAATACCTTCTTTTTTTAGGGCTTCTACAGCCGGTAAAACTACTCTAGGTATCATTTTTCCAAAAGAAACTATGGTGACGTCACTTCCTTTTTCTACAACAGAAGCTTTTCCTATCGGAATCAAATATTCTCCCTCTGGTACTTCTGCCTTATCTCCATACATCACTTCGGATTCCATGAAAATTACTGGAT
>Ga0075117_1000852_pt1 | contig 19707 bp, 18 predicted proteins | sample AntAceMetag02UKJ_FD_69789 | JGI IMG/M metagenome (GOLD analysis project Ga0075117, IMG submission 69789) | Saline lake microbial communities from Ace Lake, Antarctica - Antarctic Ace Lake Metagenome 02UKJ | ecosystem: Environmental > Aquatic > Non-marine Saline and Alkaline > Saline | place... | reverse complement strand
TAGCCAAAACCATCTCTACTTCAGATGTGCCAATACCAAAAGCAATAGCACCAAAGGCACCGTGGGTAGAGGTGTGCGAATCTCCGCAAACAATAGTTGCTCCTGGAACGGTAATACCGTATTCCGGACCTACCACGTGTACGATACCGTTTTTCTCATGGCCAAGTCCCCAATAGGAAATACCATGTTCATTGGCATTTTCTTCCAACATTTTCAACTGGTGTGCTGAGAGTGGGTCTGCAACGGGAAGGTGCTGATTAATGGTGGGGGTATTATGATCGGCCGTTGCAAAGGTTTTTTCTGGGTGAAGCACGCCGATGCCTCTGTTTTTTAAACCTAAAAAAGCAACGGGACTTGTTACTTCGTGCACCATGTGCCGGTCTATAAACAGGACATCGGGTCCTTTTTCGATTTGGTGGACTACATGCGAATCCCAAACTTTATCAAATAGTGTCTTTTTAGCACTCATATGTTTAATTCTAAGCTAACAAAGCTAATGAAAGTAGGTGTTCTTTAGAAATTAGGGTGATTAAAATTACGATGTTCAACTTAAATGTGAAATATGCTCCATATTTGGGATAGTGCACAATTATTTAAGTTTGAGTTTGCTCCGAAAACTCAAGTCAAAGCGGAAAACCTGGCTGCCGGAAAGGCAGGGAGTTAAAATGTTAAAAATTTTAGATGAGATAATTTCTTAAACAACTTTAAATCAAAATTTAAAAATTATCCTAAAAATAACTCTTTGCCAACCACAAACCAAAGCTCCTTTTCTGAGTGGGCTCAAGCTTTTTCCTTATACTATAATTTGAACGCACGTACACTGCCAAAAGCTCCCCCTCTTGTTTTAAGAGGGGAATGAATCCGCCTCTGGCGGAGAAAGGGGAGATGCCTTGGTCTGCGTGCAGGTTCCTTTGGCTTGGGTGTTTTTAGGAGGTTAGCGACTCTAATCCCTCGGTCACTTGCGCTCTATGTGCCTTATGGCAAACAGACTTAGTGCCACCTCCCTTTGAAAAAGGGAGGAGCTTTTTTCTTTTTTGCTATAATGTAAAGTTAGGTACACTTTCAAAAGCTCCCCTCTCGTTTTAAGTGGGGAATGAATTCAGCTTGCGGAAGAATGGGGAGATAACTTGGTCTGCGGATAAGCTGTTTTAGCTTGTCTATTTTTAGGCTGTCACTGGACAATAATTTTTGAGAGATGTGTTAATCCTTATTACGCAGTGTACTTATCAACTAATATAATTCCAAATATTTTTGTACTTTACCAATTGTGCATAACTGTGCCTAATGACAAGATTTTCCGGTTTTTCTAGGGACGGATCATCCTTTAAAAGTTGTAACGCATAATAACGCGCCGTTTTTAGGATTTGGTTGTCCTTCACAATATCTGCAATTTTTAAATTGAGAATACCACTTTGCTGCGTGCCCATCATGTCGCCTGGACCTCGCAGTTTTAAATCGACTTCCGCGATTTCAAATCCATCATTGGTGCGTACCATGGTTTCTAAACGGGTCTTGGATTCTGTGGAGAGTTTATGGCTCGTCATTAGAATACAGAAACTTTGGTCGGCACCGCGTCCTACCCGTCCGCGCAATTGGTGTAATTGCGATAGGCCAAAACGTTCTGCGCTTTCTATGATCATGACCGATGCGTTGGATACGTTCACGCCCACTTCAATAACCGTGGTAGCCACCATAATCTGGGTTTTTCCTTTTACAAAGCGTTCCATTTCAAAATCCTTGTCCGCCGGTTTCATTTGTCCGTGTACAATGGATATCTGAAATTCCGGTGGAGCAAATTCCCTGACAATACTTTCATAGCCGTCCATCAAATCCTTATAATCCAGTACTTCCGATTCTTGGATCAAGGGATAGACGACGTAGATTTGCCTTCCTTTTTTAATTTCGTCCCTGATGAATCGGAATACTTTGAGTCGGTTGGAATCAAAACGATGTACTGTTTTTATAGGTTTCCTACCTGGTGGAAGTTCATCAATGACCGAAATATCCAAGTCGCCATACAGGCTCATGGCCAAGGTTCGCGGAATAGGCGTGGCTGTCATTACCAAAACATGCGGCGGATATTCATTTTTGTGCCATAGTTTGGAGCGTTGCTCCACCCCAAAGCGGTGCTGTTCATCAATAATGGCGAGACCTAAATTTTTGAATTTTACCTTATCCTCTAAAAGTGCATGGGTGCCGATTAGGATTTTTAACTCCCCGTTTTCCAACTGCTCGTGAATGGGTTTTCTTGCCGATTTTTTAACCGAGCCTGTTAATAGTGAGCAGGTTACTCCGGTATCCTTTAACAATTCCGAGATGCCTTGGTAGTGTTGGTTGGCAAGGATTTCGGTCGGTGCCATCAAACAGGCTTGGAAACCGTTGTCTATGGCCAGTAACATGGTCATGACGGCCACAATGGTCTTTCCCGAGCCTACATCGCCCTGTAACAATCTATTCATTTGTGCATTGCTGCCCAGATCGGAACGTATTTCCTTGATGACACGTTTTTGCGCAGTCGTGAGTTCAAAAGGGAGTTTGTTGGCATAGAAGTCGTTGAACAGCTCGCCCACCTGATCAAACGGAAAACCCTTGATCTTTTGTTTGTGCAACATGTTTTTGGCAATGAGCTGCATCTGGAGGTAAAAAAGCTCCTCAAATTTTAATCGAAACTCCGCCTTGGCGAGCAACTCCTGACTTTTGGGAAAATGGATGCTAAAGAGCGACTCGCTTCTAGAAATCAATTTTAGCTCGTGTAAAAGACCATCCGATAAGGTCTCGGAAAACCGCCCCTTTGTTTCCGTGAACAGCTGCTGCATCAGTTTGCTGATGACGCGGTTCGTAATGCCTTTGTTGCTGAGTTTTTCGGTGGATGGATACACCGGCTGCATGTGTACTTTTAGGCCTTGCGCGTGTTCCGATAGGAGTTCCATCTCCGGATGCGGCATGGAAAAGGTATTGTTGAAGACATTACATTTTCCGAAAATGACATAGGGTGTATTCAGTTTTAAATTTTCCCGAATCCATTTTTGACCTCGGAACCAGACGAGCTCCATTTCTCCTGTATCGTCTTGAAAACGCGCCACCAAGCGCGTTCCCTTTTTCTGCTCCACGGTTTTAATATGCACAAGTTTGCCAATAATCTGCACATCGGCACTACTTTTTTGAAGTTGACCTATTTTATAGTATTGTGTCTTGTCTATATACCTGTTTGGAAATAGGTTCAACAGGTCTTGATACACGTGAATACCCAGCTCCGATTGCAGACTTTCTGCCCGATTGGGGCCAACACCTTTGAGATAGGCAATGGGAGTTTGAAGGAGATTGGGATTCATAAGTGCTAAAATACGAAAAGCCCCCTAGTCCCCAAAGGGGGAATATTATGTGGAATGTATCAATTGGGTTGGAATCATGGAAAGCCCTAACTTTGAAATGCATTGTATCGGATTATATATGATTGATAAGTATCTGCTGTTTTCCCTTTTTTTTACCGTCCTTGGTGTCGCCCAGCATCAGGATAAGGTTGATTTTATCCGTGCCAGTATTTTGGTGCAGCCGCTACCCTTGAAAAAACAAATTAAAGGCGACGTGAGCTACGAATTTGAGGTGCTTGCCAATGTGGATTCCGTCTTTTTGGATGCCCATAACATGGATTTTGAAAAGGTGTATTTGGATAATGCAGAAGTACCCTTTTCAAATGATGGAAAAACCATAACTATAAAAAAATCATTTAAAAAACGAAAGGCGCACCAGCTGCAATTGGAGTATGTAGCTACGCCCAAACAGACGGTCTATTTTGTGGGCAATTCGGCTCCGCTCAGTGACCAGATGGCGGTAGCTGAGCATAGTCGAAGCCAAATTTGGACCCAAGGCCAAGGAAAATATACCAGTCATTGGTTACCCAGTTTTGATGCCATGGAGGAAAAGGTGGAGTTCGATTTGAACATAAAGACACCTGCCGCATCTACGGTAATTGCTAACGGAAAATTGGTACGTCGCCAAAAAGAAAAAGATAGTTTGGCTATCTGGAAATTTGATATGAAGCAACCCATGAGTAGCTATCTTTTGGCTTTTGTAATAGGTAACTATAGCAAGCAGGAACTTGTTTCCAATAGCGGTATTCCCATAGAAAATTATTTTTATCCAAGGGATAGTTTACGGGTGGAACCTACCTACCGCTACACCAAGGAAATATTCGATTTTCTGGAAACCGAAATCGGTGTAGCCTATCCGTGGCAGAATTACAAGCAGGTTCCGGTGCATGATTTCCTATATGCCGGAATGGAAAATACGGGAGCTACGATTTTTTCGGACGGATTTATGATCGACTCTACCGCCTTTGTGGATAAGAATTATGTGAACGTGAATGCCCACGAATTAGCGCACCAATGGTTCGGGAATTTAGTGACAGAAAAGGACGGAAACCACCATTGGCTGCATGAGGGGTTTGCGACCTATTATGCCTATTTAGCAGAAAAGGAAATCTTTGGGGATGAACATTTTTATTGGAAATTATACGACAAGGCGCAGCAGCTTCAGGGCTTATCCGAAAGGGGAGAAGGGGAAGCCCTGTTAAACCCCAAAGCAAGCAGCCTTACTTTTTATGAAAAAGGCGCATGGGCCTTGGTAGCGCTACGGAATATGGTTGGGGACGATGCCTTTAGAAGAGGCATAATCAAGTATCTGAAAAAATACCAATATAAAAACGCAACGGTTGCACAATTTTTGCAGGAGATGGAGGAAGCCGGTAAGAAAGATTTATCAGCCTTTAGCACCAAGTGGCTAGAGGGTACCGAGTATCCCATGACGGAGGTAAAGTCGATGTTGAAAAGCAGGGAGCCTTCTTTAGCATTGTTATTTGAAATGGAGGGAAGAATTGAAGACGCCCAAAGTAAGGATATAGTTTATGAAAGTTATTGGGATGCCACTATTTCCGTTCATTTTAAAAAGCACCTGCTGCAAAACTTTCAGGGCAACCTATCCATTTCCCTTATTCAGAAAGCATTTGAAACGGACGCTATTACGATCAGGCAAGCGCTGGCGGCTTCGCCGTTGGATTTATCAAGTTCGGATACTTTAAATAAAGAAGTAAAACATAGTTTTGAGTCGCTTCTTGCGGATAGGAGTTATGTTACGCAGGAGTTGGCCTTGATAAAGCTATGGAGTACTTTTGAAAAGGATAGGAGTAATTACCTAGACCAATTGGAGGGTATTCAAGGCTTGCCCAATAAAAACGTTCGGTTGTTGTGGTTAACATTGGCCTTGGTAACACCGGACTATAGGATTGCGGATAAACCTGTATTTTTTAAGGAGCTAAGTTTTTATACTGGTTCAAGTTATAATCCCGAGCTTAGGCAAACGGCATTTCAATATCTAAACGATATAGGAGCGTTAAACGAGGAAGTTTTTAGGGAATTGATAAAAGCCACGAATCATCATTCTTGGCAATTTCGGAGCTTTGCAAGGCGCTTGTTGGATGAATTATGGAAAGATGAAGGGTTTAAAATACAATTACAAGAAATTGCCAAAGGACTAAAAGAGGATGATTTACGTTATCTTAACACAAAACTTAATTTAGAATGAGAGCCTTGGTCATATCCGGTGGTGGAAGCAAAGGAGCCTTTGCGGGAGGCGTTGCCGAATTTCTTATCCGTGAATCGGGTAAGAAATATGATATTTTCGTAGGCACTTCAACCGGTAGTTTATTAATATCACACCTGGCCTTAGGGAAATTGGACAAGATCAAGGAGATTTATTCCAACGTAAACCAAGACACCATTTTTAATAATTGTCCGTTTATTGTCAAAAAAAAGTATGGAGTAGATGAAATCGGCATTCACCATTGGAACGTTCTCAAAAACTTTATTGCCGGTAAACAGACCTTCGGGGAGAGTGAAAACCTACGAAAAATGGTTCGAAATAGCCTTACGGTGGCGGAATTCAACGAACTTAAGAACGGGGCAAATGATGTTGTGGTTACGGTATCCAATTTGTCCTTGAATCAAGTCGAATATAAATCCGTTAACGAATGTACCTACGATGAATTCTGTGATTGGATATGGATTTCTTCCAACTACGTACCCTTTATGAGTTTGGTGCGGGTAAACGGTTGTGAATACGCCGATGGTGGTCTGGGAAGTATAGTTCCGATTGAAGAAGCCATACGCCGTGGCGCCACCGAAGTTGATGTGGTGGTGCTGCATACCGAGGTGAACTACCTGAATAGAATGCCCTCCCGAAATCCGTTTGAACTGCTTACGACCATGATGAGCTTTATTTTAGACCGAATTGAAAGTCAGAATATACGAATAGGGAAGCTGGTGGCCAATCAGAAAGACGCCATCATCAATCTGTATTATACCCCTACCGTTTTGACTACCAATTCCTTGATTTTTGATAAGGTCAAAATGACCCTTTGGTGGAAACGCGGCTATTTGTATGCCAAGAACAAAAACGAGGAAACGAATCCTATTGCGCCCAATGATAACGAGTGAAATAGTCTGTAAACGGCAGAGGGTAGTTGGTAGACGTTAGGGGGTAGATGGTAGTGTTGGGTTTTGAGAAGATAGATTTGAGACTTTAGAAAAGTAAAAAGTGAGAAGTAATTAGTAAAGAGTGTTCCGTTAAAAGTGATCTATCGATAATAGGTATCTTGCGAGATGCGAAACCTGTTTTAAGTGGTGCCACTTCAAAAAACACAGCTCCATTTTAAAAGTCGATCTAATAATACAATCTAAAGTCAAGTAACTTACAGAGATTATAATGCTTTTGAAACATCATTTCCACGACTTCCTTAAAATCATCATTCTCTTGGTACAAACTAAAAAAAACTCTGTCAATAGTACTTGTGCTAGAAATTTCGCTACGATTAGATCCGTAACCAGAAATAGCTCGCGCGCTAGTAACATCTAAAAAATACTGTGATTCCTCATCAGTTAAATCCAAGATTTTTTTATTTGCAAAATGTATCACTTTCCCCTTCATTTTACCTTCAAAAAGTTCCGCTATCTCCTCAATGCTATAATAATAGTCATTAATCAGGATGTTATTCGGCTCTCCTGGAATAACGAGGTAGATAATCTCGTAATCCTTAAAGTTATGATCATCATACAACAAGGTATTTAAGCTCTCCTCCAATCCTTCAATGGTATCACAAGCTTTATAAATACTCGCAATATTTTGGTTTAAGGCAATATCCTCCAAGATTTTCATGACTTCGGTAGTGTTGTCACTATCTATATCTGGAATCGCTTCAAGACAGAAAATAAATTTTTCAATCTCCATAAAAGTCTGCTTTCAATTTATTTATTCTCGACAAATCTCATCTTTTGAACTGTGTTTAACAAACAAATTATTAAAACATTTAGAACATGGTATTGACTTTTGTTCTTTTCAAAAAATAAGTAAATAGCTTTATGGATTAATAAACGCTGTGCTCAAACATCCTTTTAATTACAGATGTAATTAAGCTCCATTTTTAAGATAGAAATGATATTTACAAAGTTCAGGCTTGCGCTTTAGGTTGTTTATAAGAAGGTATTAAAAAGTAAAGCGCAAAGGGGATTTCGAAAAGCGCTAGGCGCAAAGCGAACAGCTTTTTTTTACCCTCCTACGGTCCGGCTTTAATTTGTTTTTGTATTTGAATTTGATTCCCCCTTGGGGGGCTAGGGGGCTTTACCAAAGTTCCCCAATCTCCTTTTTAACATAGGATAGGGCCGTAGTAGATGGAGAAGTCTTTTCCATGGTTTCGGTAAGGATATCCTCCCGTAATTTATCGGCGGTTTCGGTTTGGCTCATGGCTGCTTTTCGTATCATCTGTATGGTTGCACTTTTTGCGGCTTTTATGATGTTCCAGCATTCATCCGTCATATAAATTTGCTGGGACAGGTTATGGTCAAACTCCGTTTCAATACTTTTAATGAGCAAATTTTCGTAATCGGATTTCTTATTGGATTGCGGTGCTACGCGTACAACAAGACTAGGAATTGCTATACGTTCCAAGAACAGGGCCATACGCTCGTAGGCTTGCATTCGGACCGGCAATAGATCTTTCTGGGAATCCTTATGTAAAAGAAAACGCCTGCGTCCTTCCTCGTTGTTGGTGTGTAATCTAAAAAAATAGAATGCTACGGCTCCGGTTACTATAGAAGGAAATGTATAGGCGAAAAGTTGTAAAATCTGATCTGATGTCATTTGTAATCTTTTAACGTAGTTAGTAGTTTATATCAGACAATAGAACGGCCAATTTCCTCAATTATTATAATGGTTTATCGATGAAATGCAGAAAGCGTGAAAGCAGTTGTAACGCAACTTAGTTTGAAAAGTTCTTACAGTTGCTTGTGGCGTAAGTGTCTTGGTTATCCTAAAAAAAAGGATTTAACTTGTCCACATCTTAAAAGATAGTTATTTGCCTTTTAAAGAAGTAAAATGAATTGTGAATGGCCAATTAAAACTAATTTCATTAGGTTTTACCTCTGAATACTGGCCTATCTATTTTTTTCTTTAAAAAGTATTGAAACAACAGTATATTTAAGGGAATTTTTAATATAGCATTATGATGAGGGTTTTGTCACTTCTTTTAGGTTTGGTATTTGTTTTTGGTTGTAAACAAGAGGTTAAGGAACAACCGGTTACGAATAATTTTGAGGGTTTCATGGAAAATTTTAATGTTTCGCATGTAGGAATTGAAACGGCTATCAGTCTAAGTGGTCCATTTTTTATGGCAGAACTGGCTCAAACAAGAAAAAAATTAGCTGAACTCTTACAGTTAGATACCACCGCACTTTCCTTTGAAGACCGAATAGATTGGCGTTTTGCCCAAAGTATTTTAAAAGGTAAGGAATTGAGACAGGCCAAACATCAATCCTGGAAAAAGGACCCAAGGGAATATATGCAGTTCAGGAGTCTTGGTAATATTATGGACAGGCCAGGTGCGGCGGATGAAAAAGTAGCGGAGTTAATGAAGCGTTTGGAAATACTCCCCGTACAATTGGAGAATGGCAAAAAGCAAATTGAATTCTATATCCCCAGATTTCAAGAGCTTTCCTTGTTCATGGCCCAGAATGCAGTGGATCTTTTCACTATTTCTTTACCGGAATTTGCAAAAACGACCAACAGGGAGGCAGAATTGACCACGTTGATACATAATGCGCAAAAGGCCTTGGAGGACTTTATCTTATACCTGAACAACGAACTTCCCAAGAAACCGGAAGCCGGATTTGAAATGGGAGAAGCTACCTATAATCAAATGCTCGAGCAAGAACTTTTACTGGATTATACTGCAGAAAGCCTTTGGCAATTCGGAATGGCCAAATTTGAGGCTACCCTCAGGGAATTGGAGGTTTTGGCAACCGAAATAGATTCAACGAAAAGTTGGCAGGAGTTGGCTCTGGAAATCAAAAATGACCATCCAAAACCACACGAAATGATTGCGGCCCACCAATTATGGGTGGACAGTTCCAAAGCGCATATTTTGAACCATAAACTCATTCCCGTTCCGTGGAAAGAGCAGGTACAAGTGGTTCCAAGGGCTGAATATTTAAGAAAAACATCTTACTATGGTAATTTTTCGCGAGCTAGGGGCAAGGATGGGGAAGGTGTGCTAACGGCACAATGGATGATAAATCCCTATGAGGACCGGTGGGATGAACAAACCAAACAGGAATATTTGGTGGAACACGATTGGGGCGTTATCATTGTTACCGCACCGCATGAATCCTATGGGGGACATCATGTTCAGGGTTTATATCAAATGCATAATCCAAGAAAGATTAGACGTGAGAACGGACTTTCCCTGTTTAGTGAAGGTTGGGGGCTGTATAACGAGCAACTCATGGCCGAAACCGGTTTTTTTCCCAATAAAAGAATCCATTTGCGGCAGTTACAATTGCGGCTCTGGCGCAATGCAAGGGTCATTTATGACGTAGGAATGCATACTGGCCGCATGACCTACGAGGAAGCCGTTGCCCTCATGACCGATAAAGTGGGTTTCTTAAGATGGGCCGCCCAACTTGAAATCGATTCCGCGGCAGAAAGTCCCGGTTATTTTATTGGCTATTACTTGGGTATGTCCGAAATCCTAAGAATAAGGGAACTTTATAAACAAAAAATGGGAGACAGGTTTACCTTAGGCGATTTTCATGAAAAACTTTTAAAAATAGGGAATATGCCCCCAAGTCTTGTGGAAGAGTCCCTGCTGTCCCAGTTAGATTAAGGTTTTTAATGATGACATGTTTCCAAGCATTGTTGTCCGGTAATGAATCCAAACGATACTAACCACTTCGGACGATGAGATACACTAGTTTAGATTAAAATTTTGAAATAATGAATAGCAGTGTTTTGCGAATTTCATATTAGCACAAACATGTTTTCTTTTCCATTTTTCGAATGAAGCAAGGAGTAAAGTTAAATTTATTAAAAACACAAGAACACCCTTTATACCATGCAGTACAAAGGGTGCTATTAATTTTTAGCCGGACATATTGGTGTTTGCTAATTAGTTCTTAGCATCATTCTTAGCCTGTGCATAGAATGCCTTATAATCTGGATGTACCCGTATTTGAATTCCTTCGCTAAATCCCCCATCCTTTGCTTGCAAGTTGATTCGGGAACCATCAACCGCATAAGACGCAATAAGTGCGTTTGAAACCATGGCTGCTTGGTTTAGGGCGAGGTTCAATTCGCCGGTGATGTTCATGCCGACCACCGTAATCCCTGCATTTGGATTAGCATTAATGATATTTGCGACCTTTTCTAGCCAAGCTTTGGATGGTTCCAACAACTTGGTACCCAAACCATCTGCAAAGAAAAAGTCCAGTTTTTCAGAAATGACCACCACACCCTCGTTCACTTGCACTTTTGCATTTTCGCCGAGGGTCCTTTTGGCATTGGTAAGAACTACCAGGGCCGTAGAATCTGCACTGGCAAAGCTACCAACGATTCCTTTTAGTTGCGCTTCCTTTCGCTGCAAGGTGGCGAGGGTCTTGTTTATATTTTCCGAATTTTGACTGGAAAGGGCAGCGAAGCTATTTAGATTTTTCATTAAGGTCGCGTTTGCATCCTGCAGCCCACTTACTTGGGTCTGTAGCTCCTCAGCCTTCAACATACCTATTCTTTCCCCCCGCTGGGCATCGGAAACGATTCGTTTTATGGAATCCAATTGATATTTTAATTCCTGATTTTGGGAAATAAGCTCACTTTTCTTTTGCCCTTGAAGGGATAAACATCCTAATGATAAAGCTGTGATAAGCAGAAAATTTTTAATCATAAATCGCATGGGTTAATTTATATAATTGTTGACTTTTTATATATTCAACGATCAACCTTTGGGTTTGGTATCCAAACGAGGTGTTCTATCGCTGTTCAAATAATCGATACTCATTTCTGTCAATGTACGCACCCCTAAAAGTAAATCGCTGTCATCTATCTTGAAGTCGGGTGTATGGTGGGGAAAAGACTCGGTATTGCCGGGCGTCATACCTCCTAAAAAGAAGAAAAAACCTGGCGCTTCACGTTGAAAATAGGAAAAGTCCTCTGCACCGGTAACGGCCTTTTGGGTATGTACATTTCCTTCTCCCGCAACTCGTTTTATTGTAGGTACCATTTGCTCTACGAGCTCTGGGTTGTTATAGGTAATGTCGGTTGCATCCTTAATTTCACAGGTAGCTTCGCCACCGTAGGCCTTGGCAATGGTAGTTACCATTTCTATCATTCGCTTGTTAAGTTTGTCCTTCATATCATAATCCAAGGTTCTAATGGTGCCGATCATTTCGGCATCTTCAGGGATAATATTGAAACGAACACCACTTCTAATTTTTCCAACGGTAATCACCGCCGCTTCGTTGGTAAGGTCGGTTTCCCTGCTAATTATGGTCTGCAGGCCATCAATAATTTTTGCGCTGATCAAAATAGGATCTACACCGGCCCAAGGTTGCGAGCCGTGGCTCTGCTTTCCTTTTACCTTAATCGTAAATTCTTGTGCCGCCGCCATAGTGCCGCCGGACTTATACCGAATGGTGCCTACGGGCGTTTGTGAATTTATATGCAGTCCAAAAATGGCATCCACCTTTGGGTTTTGCATAACACCTTCCTTTACCATGAGCAAAGCGCCACCTTCTTCTCCCGGTGGCGGACCTTCCTCGGCAGGTTGAAAAATGAACTTTACAGTTCCTTTTATCTTATCCTTGTTTTTGGACATCACCTCCGCCACACCCATTAAGATGGCGGTATGGGTGTCATGTCCGCAAGCATGCATAACGCCTACTTTTTCGCCCATAAATTCCGCTATTACGTTAGATTTAAAGGGAAGGTCGTTTCTTTCCGTAACTGGAAGCGCATCGATGTCGGCGCGTAGCGCTACAACTTTTCCTGGTTTATCACCTTTTAAGATCCCTACCACACCGGTATGTGCCACACCGGTCTGTACTTCTATTCCTAAGGATTTTAGATGTTTGGCAATCTTCTCGGCGGTTTTAAATTCACGGTTGCCCAATTCAGGATTTTGATGAATGTCCCTTCTCCATTCTATTACTTTATCTTCAATGGCCTTATAATCGCTATCCAAATTTGGTCCTTGGGCGTTTGCGGTAATCGCAAAAACCAGCAACGCTAAAAATCCTAGGTGCTTCATAATCATATCGGTTTAAAATTTTATCAATCTGTAATTATCGTCCTGTAATAGTATCAAAGCGGTCATTGCGGACAGCGAGATTTGAACACCGTCTATAAGATCTTCCTTGGGAAATCCTCTGGAAACCGAAGATTGTCCGCAGAAAATAACGTCTGCTCCGGCTTCCATCAATTCTTTTATTAATTTTTCATTAGGATTGTCCACCCCGAATTTTTCTTTGTAGGATTTGGAATTAGATAGATCTTTGGAGGCTTTGTTGTGCACCACTAGGGCAACCTTAAGATGATCCAAAGGAACACCGCTCTGGGCATGCATGTTCAAAAACCTGGCCGCGGTCTCTATACTCGCATTTACTTGGGAAACATCCTCAGGGGAATTCATGATGTCAAAAACAGCTTTATAGGTTTTTGTGACATCGGTCTTAAAATCGGGCTGGTCTATGTTCCAGACCTCCCCGTATGCTGTTATTATCGGCCCGCTTTCCTTATCTTGGGCAATACCTAAGAATGGTAGTGCTGTTATCAATAACAATAAAAGGATATTTTTCAATGTGGTGTTTGTCATTTCGCATAGTATAAAACGATAAATATATTCAAAATGGAAGGAATTACAGCGTTTTGTTTATAAATCTAAAAAACATCGTTTCTACTATCCCTAGATAATAGCTAAATTCACGCTCTAAAACGAAGATTAAATTGAGTACTTTTTTAGATGTATTGAACGATGCGCAGCGGGCGCCCGTACTTCATAAAGACGGGCCGCTAATGGTCATTGCCGGGGCAGGTTCCGGGAAGACGAGGGTGCTTACCTATAGGATCGCGTATTTAATGGAACAGAACGTGGATGCCTTTAATATTCTGGCGCTGACCTTTACCAACAAGGCCGCACGTGAAATGAAAAAGCGTATATCCGAGATGGTGGGCGTGTCGGAATCCAAGAATTTATGGATGGGTACGTTCCACTCCGTTTTTGCCAAACTCCTGCGCTATGATGGCGATAAATTGGGTTTTCCGAGCAATTTTACCATTTATGATACACAGGATTCGCAGCGGTTACTTTCTTCCATCATTAAGGAAATGGGACTGGACAAGGATATTTATAAGTATAAGCAGATTCAAAATCGGATATCGTCCTTTAAAAACAGTCTTATTACCGTAAAGGCCTATTTTAACAATTCAGAACTTATGGAGGCCGATGCCATGGCAAAACGGCCTAGGGTAGGGGATATCTATCAAAATTATGTAGATCGTTGTTTTAAGGCCGGTGCCATGGATTTTGATGATCTGCTGCTGCGTACCAATGAATTGCTGACCCGCTTCCCGAATGTGCTCATGAAATATCAGGACCGGTTCCGCTATATTCTGGTAGATGAGTACCAAGATACCAACCACTCCCAATATTTGATCGTAAAGGCTTTGGCGGATCGTTTTCAGAATATTTGTGTGGTGGGCGATGATGCCCAGAGCATCTATTCCTTTAGGGGTGCCAATATCAGTAATATCTTGAATTTTCAGCGCGATTATGACAATGTGGGGATGTACCGTTTGGAACAGAATTACCGCTCTACCAAGAATATTGTAAACGCCGCCAATTCCATTATTGCAAAGAACAAGGATCAATTGGAAAAAGTAGTCTGGACGGCCAATGATGATGGTGCCGCCATTAAGATACACCGCAGTATTACCGATGCCGAGGAAGGTAGGTTCGTGGCACAATCCATTTGGGACAATAAGATGAACCTACAAATGCACAATGGTGAATTTGCCGTGCTGTACCGTACCAATTCCCAATCGCGCGCCATAGAGGACGGATTGCGAAAGAGGGATATTCCGTATCGGATCTACGGGGGACTTTCCTTTTATCAACGTAAAGAAATCAAAGATGTGCTGTCCTATCTGCGCCTGATTATCAACCCAAAGGACGAGGAGGCCTTAAAACGTGTCATTAACTTCCCAGCTAGGGGCATAGGGCAGAGTACGGTAGATAAATTGGTGGTGGCGGCCAATCATTACGGCCGTTCTATTTTTGAGGTCATGGAGCATATTTCCAAAATAGACCTTAAGATAAATAGCGGTACAAAACGAAAGTTGGAGGATTTTGTGACCATGATCAAGAGTTTTCAGATCATGAACGAAGGTGCTACTGCTTTTGAGGTTTCGGAACATGTAGCAAAGAAGACCGGGTTATTACTGGAGTTCAAAAAGGACGGTACACCGGAAGGTATTGCCAAAATGGAGAATATTGAGGGACTCTTGAACGGAATAAAGGATTTTGTGGAAGGCCAGGTCGAGGTGGTGGATGCCACTGGAAGTCTAAGTGAATTTATGGAGGACGTTGCCTTGGCCACAGATTTGGACAATGATACCGGCGATGATGATCGTGTGGCCTTAATGACCATACATTTGGCCAAAGGTCTTGAGTTTCCCTTTGTCTACGTTGTAGGTATGGAAGAAGATCTGTTTCCGTCCGGGATGAGCATGAATACCCGCAGCGAATTGGAGGAAGAACGACGTTTGTTCTATGTGGCTCTGACACGGGCCGAAAAACAAGCCTACTTGACCTATACCCAAAACCGCTACCGTTGGGGTAAATTGATTGATGCCGAACCTAGTCGGTTTTTGGAGGAAATCGATGAAAAATATGTTGAAAACCTGACACCGGTAGATGGTGGTTACCGGTATAAATCATTGATCGATGCCGATATTTTTGGAGAGGTCGATAAAAGTACGCTTCGCCAGAACAAACCTGTGAACGGAACACCACCACTTATAGGTCAGCCCAACTCCAATCAACTTAAAAAGCTCCGTAAGATACGGCCAGAATTGTCCCAACCTGTTGGTAACACCAATCAAATAGACCCTAAATTGGCAGAAGGATCCGTAATTAATCACAGCCGTTTTGGTAGGGGCCAAGTACTAAAAATCGAAGGTGTGGGTAATGATAGGAAAGCAGAGATTAAATTTGATCAAGGCGATGTGAAGAAACTTTTATTGCGTTTTGCAAAATTGGAGGTGGTTTCTTAGAAATAATTATGGTTATTTGTCCTGAAGATTTTACTTCAATGCACAAGTACCTATTTCCCTGTCGTCAAGAAAGGATAGCAAAAAATAATATCAGGAAATTTTTTGGAAGGTTTCCTTTGACTGGTGTTAACATCATCAACTAAGCAAGAAACTAAGTATGAAATGCTTAAATTTATCCATTCGAATTTTGGAATTTTTGAAAGTTAATGTGTCTTGAGAAAAAGGGCAATAAAAGTGTCCCTTAGTAGTTTTTCATAAAAATAGTGGAGTCCAGAAACCACTCAAAAAACGGGGAGAAACCGAAAAGCCAAACGAGTAGGAAACTTAAACTTTGATTTAATGAAAAAAACAGTTCTAAACTTCGTGTTTGTAATTGGTCTTTGTGTTTCAATGACCTCTTGTTATACCTACACGGCAACGGTAGGTAAAGGTGCACAAACTGGTATGGAGGTTAAAAAGCCAAACCATTATTTGATTTATGGTCTGGCTGCAGTAGGTCTTTCCGATGCCAAAGAAATGGCTGGTGGTGCCACAGATTATGATGTTACCATAACGCATACATTTGTAGACGGTCTTTTAGCTGCCATTACTTTTGGAATCTACACCCCAACCACTACTATTATAAAAAAGTAAGCTTAAGTAAAGGGCGAATACCTGACTTTAGTATTCGCCTTTTTTTTATCCCTAAAAGTATGATTAAGAAACTATTGCTCATCCTTGGTATTATTGCTTGCGTATTTGCTCTGGTTCCGTTACTGCAATATATTTTTGATTACGGGCGATTATCGGAATATGGCAGAGGTTTTATTTGGGGGAAAGCATTGTTGCTCATTATTGGAGCTGTACTTATTGCGGCAAGCCGATATAAGCGAAAATCAATAAAATAGCTTAATTCTATACTATTTTTTGGAAATAGCAGTCCTTCTTTGATTATTGGAAGTAATGCAATCCATTATCTAATATACTAGTTATACTTTCTAAGATAGCGCCCGAAATTTTCTTAAAATTTCAATTAAAATCTTGCAGTACGTCATGGAATTTTTGAAACTAAAGACCTTGTCGTATCTCTTTACGCGTTTTCGGATCGATATACCCAGATATATGCTCATATTTTTCATGAAAAGCCATAATCAAGATTTACGCCGTTCGAGGTTGCACCTAACACTTTAATCATTTTCTTTCCTATCAACCATTTTGACGGACAGGATACGGACATCTTTTACCGGCTTATCTGTACTATCGGTTTTAATGGCTGCGATACGATCCACGACATCCATTCCTTCGACCACCTCACCAAAAACCGTATAATTTTGATCTAGATGTGCCGCACCACCAAGAGTTTTATACACTTCTCTGTGTGCTGGTGGATAGGAGTAGCCCGCCGTGGCCGAGACTTCTATTTGAGTTAAGGAATCTAATTGCGCCTTTAAGCTAGCAAGTTCGTTTTCTATTTCCTTTACCACATTTTCCTTCTTATCGTTTGTGGAAATCTTAAGCGAATCCGACTGCTCAAGCAGTTTTGAGTACATCTCAAAATTAGCTTTGTGTTTTGGATCATTAATAATTTTATTGACTTAGGTACTTAATCAATACCAATAAAAGCAGTAAATTAGGGGAAACAAACGACATAAAGATGGAGCAAAGATACAAGAGCATGTCCCTTATGGATTTTCAGAGGAAATTCCCGGACACCGATAGCTGCCTTGCGGACTTGGCGGGCCGCAAGTGGGCGGACGGCTACAAATGTCCCAAATGCGGCCATTGCAAGAGTTGTGCGGGATCCTCCCCGTACTCCAGGCAGTGCACGCGCTGCCGTTATGTGGAGTCGCCCACCGCCGGGACTCTTTTCCACAAGGTAAAGTTCGACCTGCTCAAGGCCTTTTGGATCGTATATTTCGTGTCGACCAATAAAAAGGGCGTCTCCTCCACCGAGCTCGCCCGCAAGCTCGAACTCGGGCAGAAAACCTGTTGGGGGTTCAAGAGGAAGGTGATGAAGGCCATGAAGAGCTCGGGAAACTACCCCATTACCGGTACGGCGGAGGTGGACGAGACCGTCTTCGGCCAGCAGGAGGAAGGCGTGCGCGGAAGGCAGAACGCCGACAAGAAGCTCGTGGTGGTAGGGATCGAGAAAAAGGGCAAGGGCGTGAGCAGGCTCTACGCAAGGGTCATCCCCCATGCCGATGCGGCATGTCCGGGACGCTTCATGAAGGACCACATCGATCCCAAGGCCAAGGTCACCACCGACCAATGGACGGGATACGGGCCGTTGGCGAAGGATTTCGCGAACATGGTCCAGATCCCCGCGGGAAAGAAAGGGGGCAACTTCCCCGAGCTACACAGGGCAATTATGATGCTCAAGGCATGGCTAAGGGGCATGCACCACCATGTGGAACACCTACAGGACTATCTTGACGAATACTGCTACAGGTTCAACCGGAGCTTCATGAAGGAGGGCATATTCGACAACCTGATGTTGCGCATGGTCAAGGCACCGCCATGCTACTTAAAAAATGTTAGTGCTTAAATGCCTAAGTCAATTGATGGTAAAACAAAAATGTTCAATATTCCGCTATAACCAATTTGGATGGAGTCTTAGGCAACACCTTATAGTCGTAATTGTCATTTCGCATAAAGCTATTGGACCTCAAGAAGTTATTTTGTGTCTTAAAGTCCAACGTATCCGTTTTATCAGATGAAATCCAGATCCCCAGTGCTACTTGGTTTAAATTATCGTTGTCCTTGGAGCAATTGCAGAAAAAGTAGCACTACTAGGGAAAAAGCCAAAAATTTGATATTCTTTACCATCTGTCGTGTTTTAGATTTTTATGAAATAATATTTCGATTTCGATATATATTTTTCCTTACAGATGGTACCATCGCTATTTGGTTGCGTTGCCCTTGGTGTTATAAATAAACTCATTCTTAATGAAAACCCGAAAATTTTAACAAATTTATTTTTTTCTTTGCTTAGGCAAAATTATCAAGCATAACCATAGCTACGGTTTATAATTTTAACGACGGCAAAGGGAAAAAGAAAGAGATAAAAACTCGGGTTTTCATTTGGCAGGAGTATAATATAAAAAACCTAGTGGTTACCAAAAAGTTCATCTTAAAATTAGTTGTTCAAGATACAACAGGTAACCACTAGGTTTTTACCTTTAATCCGTTCTACTTTTACCTGTCATATCCTTAATATGAATGCGATATACAATAGGCACTTCCCTACCCTGCAATTTGCTGGAAAAGTCGCTTATGAATTTTGGTTTTTCTCCCTTGGTCCGCTCAATGGTCTCTTGGACACCGGTTGCAAATTTGTGCAGGTATTTTTTAGCCGTGCTACCTTCCAATTCCTCAAAAGTGCCATGTACCAAAACAGAACGCCAATTCTCTATAGAGTCTACCTGCTGTACCTGTAAGGAGACAAATTCGTACTTACGCATGGCATCAATTTTATGTCCGTTTGCAGCATAGCTAAGAATACTCTTTTCTTCTGCATCAAAAAAATAGGTAATAGGGGTCACGTACGGACTCCTACCCGATATAAAACCCAAATGTCCTAAGTAATTATCGGCAAGTAGTTCCAGACATTCCGATTGTTTTAAATTTTTCATCATAATAGTTCATTTAATGTGGTTTATGGTCAAACAAAAAAACGTATTTCAAAGTAGCTACAACTGCTATAAGTCGAATAAAAATGCCGCTATTAGTGTACTATATTTTAGGTCGATTTCCTGCCAGATAATCCATACGATCCAACAACTATCAGCCTATATTAAACAGCACGATACACCTACGCTATCCCTCCTCTAAAGATAGTCCGAACCTATCATTTTTAGTATGATATTTATCAGTTTTGGTTTCCGCTGTTTGGGAGAAAAGCACAAACCCCTATGGCAAGCTTAAGCGTTAACAGAATCCTTCCAAAAATGGAATAGCCTCATAAAACAAATATAAAAATCAAATACTTAATTTTGAGTCCACTCCGAAAAGTCCCTCTTCGGGATAAAATTACGGTAATTTTAGTTAGGGAAAAACGGGCGAAAGCCCTATCTTTAGGTA
>Ga0075117_1000847_pt1 | contig 19778 bp, 22 predicted proteins | sample AntAceMetag02UKJ_FD_69789 | JGI IMG/M metagenome (GOLD analysis project Ga0075117, IMG submission 69789) | Saline lake microbial communities from Ace Lake, Antarctica - Antarctic Ace Lake Metagenome 02UKJ | ecosystem: Environmental > Aquatic > Non-marine Saline and Alkaline > Saline | place... | reverse complement strand
AACGTGTTTGAATGGTGCCTCGATGCTTTTGTTAGCTATGGTGACGACACGCGAACCGACCCCTACACGGAGCGCGGCCCGAACCGTGTCAGCCGGGGTGGCGGCTTCAGCAACACCGCCGCGGATTGCCGCTCGGCGAACCGCGATGCGGGCCGGCCGGCGAGCCGCAGCGACACGCTCGGGCTGCGTCCCGCGCTGGTCCCCTCCATGCCAGTCAGCCCGTCCGAACCGGAGGCAGACCCCGCCGGAGGACGGGGCGGCGAGCGGAGCGAGTGACCCGGCAGCCGGAGGGGTCTGCCGGAGAGATTACGTGCAAATAGTGAGAAATCCGGCTTGCCGGACGGAAATTTTTTTGAAAAAACTAACTAACTAACTAGCATCCAAATGCCCTATGCCCATTTTCAGATCCCCGCCCACGGTGGCGACGTTGAGGAACAGCTAAACCGCTTCCTCGCGGGCCATCGTGTGATCAAGGTGGAAAAGCAGTTCGTCGCCGCCGGGATCGACTCGTGCTGGTGTTACCAGGTCGAACACGGAGATACCGCCGCGAATCCCGGCAAGGCGGGTGGGCCTCGCAAGATGGTCGATTACAAGGATCTCCTGAACGAAAACGATTTTGCCTTCTTTCTGGAGCTGAAAACCTGGCGCAAGACACGCGCCGAGGAGGAGGCCGTCGACGCCTTCAATGTCTTCACCAACGCCCAGCTCGCCGCCATCGCGGAAAAGCGACCCAAAGGCCTCGACGCGCTCACCGATCTGCCGGGGATCGGGTCCGGTCGGGCGGGGAAATACGGGGAAATCATCCTCAAACTGGTCGCCGATGCGTCGTGAAATCCATCTCTACGATAGCATCCACGAGTGGGGCAATCTGCAGGAAGCGCTCCTCCGGGCGCTGCGGGGCAAGCGCGACCGTCCCGAAGTCGCTGCTTTCCTTCGAGACCATCCCGCTGGGCTCGACACCATCGCGGAGCGCCTGCGTCGCGGCGACGGCCCTCTTGGTGTCTTCCGGGAATTCTCGATCCGCGATCCGAAGCCGCGGCTCATCAGCGCTCCCTGCTTCGCCGACCGTGTCCTCCATCATGCTATCATCCATGTTTGCGAGCCAGTTTTCGAGCGTTGGCTTATCAGTCAGACATACGCCTGCCGTCCTCGTCTCGGTCTCTCTGCTGCTATCGAGGAGGCGGCGAAGTGGACTGACTGCCGGAAATGGTATCTGAAGCTCGATGTGCGGCATTATTTCGAGACGGTGCCGAGAGACCGTCTCCTCACCAAGCTCGAGCGACTCTTTGGCGAGCCCCGGTTGCTGCAACTCTGGAGTGATATCGTCGGCACCTACCGCCCGGAGGAAAAGGCGGGGCTTCCGATCGGTGCCCTCACGAGCCAGCATCTGGCGAACTTCTATCTCGGCCACCTCGACCGTTTCATCAAGGAGCAGCTCCGTGTCCGGGGCTACGTCCGCTACATGGACGACATGCTTCTCTGGCACGATGACAAGGATGAGTTGAAGGCTTGCCGCGACCGGATCGATAACTTCGCCGTCGGCGAACTGGGTCTGACACTCAAGCCGCCCATCCTCAACCGCACGGCGGGAGGGATCGACTTCCTCGGTTTCCGCTTTCATCAGGGCTGGACTGGTCTGGACCGCCGGAGCCGGAAGCGCCTGCGGCAACGTCTGCGCGGCTACGCCCATGCGGCTGCGGAGGGATGGATCTGCGAGGAGGAGGCACAACGCCGTGTCACTGCCTGTCTCGCCTTTGCCGCCCCGGCCAAAACGCGACGGTTGCGACGGCAGATCGTGGGGAAAGAACCGTCAGTTTTCCTTGCTGATTGAACGGTCGAGGCGAAGATCGTGATGGGTGCGGCTCGAAGAGCGCGGCCCGAACCGTGTCAACCGGGGTGGCGGCTTCAACAACACCGCCGCGAATTGCCGCTCGGCGAACCGCAATGCGAACCAGCCGACGAACCGCAACAACACGCTCGGGCTGCGTCCCGCAGCTCTCCGCTGGATGCAACGTGGCTGACGGCCTGCAGGTCCGGAGGGGACCAGAGCCGTGTCCCGACCGGTAGCGCGAAAGCGCTGTCGGCAAATTCGCATCCTCCCATCCGGTGCGCCGTGAATGAAAAGCCCCTGCATGGGGCGACGGCGCTCCGCGTGGTCCTTGTCTGTATAGAACTCGATAAGTAGTCGAATCAACGAATCTCGATTTCCGCCGCGCTTGCCGGAGCTTCCGAAAAAGTCTCTTGTTCACTGACTCTGCTCTTCTATATATTTCAGGAGAATTTACCACTGTTGCTCTCTCACCATGTCACATCACATTCTTACATTCACTTACTTCGGGAGTCTTCTCCTGTTTCTCATGGATCCATCTCCGGTCACCGCCGATGACGGGAGCGATATCCTCTTCCGCGCTGCTAAGTCGGGCGACGTCAGTCTCCTTCAGCAGGTCCTGCCGGGATCGGATCCGGATCTACGAGATGGTGACGGTCGCACCGCCTTAATGATCGCGGCGCAGGAGGGGCACTTCGAAGCGGCTCGCTTTCTTCTCTGGCAGGGTGCGGACGCAAATCTCACGGATGCGGACGGGAACCGCGCGGTGGGATACCTCACTCCCGGCGACAACGGTTTCGCGCCGCTCAACCTGCTTCTGCGGACTTATGCATTCGTACAGAAAGAGGCGGAAGCCGGAGAAGGTCCGACCCAGCCGCATCTCGTCCTCGTGAACGATAATTTCATCGACTACCGCCACCCGATGTTGAAGAAGGTTTATCATGTGAACGAGGCGGAGCGGGACGGCGTCAAAGGTGAAGACGACGATGGGAACGGTTTCGTCGATGATGTTTACGGGTGGAACAGCACAGAGGGGAAACCCGTCACTCCGCCCCTGAGATCGCTTCTGTCCGATGAGGAGAACCGGGCATTTGTTCGGGACCTGCTATCGCGTCTGGAAGCGGAGAAGCAGAGTTCTGCCAATCCGCTCGCTGCTTTGCTGGGACTCCCGACAGAGGATGGGTCGCTCTCAAAACTCTACGACAACCCCGTTGTGAGAGACATCGGGTATGCTGAGCTGGTTGTCGAAGCAGAGCTTGATTTTGCACCCCCTCAATCCCAGCAGGACCGACGCGCCGATAAGCAACCCTTGAAAAAGCGAATTCCTGTCAGTAACGCCGAGGAACTCGAGATCCGCGAGCGCCTCAGTTCCCTCTCCGTTTCCGGTCGAAGCCTGGGGAATAATGGACTGCGCGTCCTCCTTGGTGACATCATCGTCGAACAGGGGCGCATCCTCCCGAAGCTGCTTCAAGATCAGAGCGAAGACTTGAAAGTCATGGAAGTAAGCGACGATTCGCTCATCCTCGGATGGCTTGACATCGAGACAGGTGAACTCACCGGAAAGACCATGCAAATGGCCTACGACCTCACCCCGAGCATCAGCTATGCCCTCCACGGTCAGGAGCGCTTGATCTCAGCTGATGGCGACACCCAAATAGCAGAGCGTCGCATGGGAATCCTCCACATCGGGCAGGAACGGAAGAAGCAACAAAGCCAAATCGCCGCCAGCGATCCCGCCCAAAGACTTCCCCGCGAAGTCATTGAAGCAGGGCAGTGATTTTCAGCCACAATTCGATCATGAATACCCTGACAAAAGCGCAACGCACCTCCGGAGGCTGGACCTTCGTCGAGATGCTCGTTGCGATTTCTATGTCAGCTATCTTTCTGGGTGCAGCGGCACTGGTCTTTAGCAGTATCTCGGTGAATTCGAAACGACTCACGAGAATTCTTGACGTGTCGATCGGCAACTCGACGAAACAGAATTTTTATAGTCAATCAGGCACCAGTGTCAGGGTCTACTCCGCCCCCAACTACGGCAAGGCTGCATTTGCGCAGGTTTTCCGCGACCTCATGATGGAAGACGCTGCCGATGCCTCGGCAATCTACTGCCTTCCCCGGAATATCAATAACTCGATCCGACCGGAGTTTCTCCGCTACGAAGCAGGAGATGATGGCGCCACTCTCCCGAGACCGAGACTGGACACCTCCGATTCTTTTCGATCATTCCTCGCGATCTCAGAGCCAACCTCAGCAGGGATCTTCGACCGGGCGATTCGGAACGTCCCCCCCGACTGACCGACCGCAGGCCAGTATCTTCATGTTGTCTCCCGAAACCGACAAGGGATACATCCGAATCCATGCCGTCTACGAAATCGACCTGATCCCGACGACATCACCGGCCGGAACCTATGCCTCCGTTCGCCGCTACAAGAACGGCAGCCTGACCCATTACTACGATGTCTTTTTCGAGTCGGGTCCCGGCGACGCTTTCGCCCCCCTCTTTGTGACATTTGAAAAGAAATCCAGAGCGGCGGTCAACGAAGGACAAGCCCTCGACCGCTTCAAAACAGCAGAAGGAAACCCGTTTCATCTCATCTGGTTGCCGGACCCTGCGATCAATCCATTTAAAGAGGCACCCTGGACAAACGTCGAGCCGGCTTCTTCTCCCCGCGCCGCCTATGAACACATGGCCGGGAAAACTTCTTTCCTTGTCGCCCTCCCGATGTTCCCCAGCATTTAGCCGACTTCTCATTCATGATCCTTCATCTTCCAACCGCGATAAAGAAGCCCTCACAACGGGGCAGTATCCTCGTCGTGTGCATGGTTCTCTGCGCTCTAGGAACGCTGGGAGTTGCCGCATGGATATCGCTACTCGACGCCCGCGGCCACCAGGCCGAGGCGGGAATGGATGCGCTGAAGCGGCGCACCGTTTATGCGAACAGTCGCGCGCTCGCCTATCGCGCGATCTATGCGAATCACCTTCACGCCGATGCCTCCCTCCCGGCGAACCAAACCTACACCCTGCCGGACAACCTCGGTGCAGCAACGATTCGTGCTTTCGCGACAGTCCCGCTTGAGGACGGCAGCGCCGTTCGCTACAGCAAGACGGGGATCACGCCCTTTCGAACTTACACCACCGACCTCACCGTTGACCTCTCTGATGGCATTGGAGCCAGCGAATGGGGATTCCAGCTTCGCAGCTACAATCCCATGCTTGGTGGTGACCTTCTCGTGATCAATCCACTCACTGATCCCACTTCCGGCGATATCATCATTTCCGGGAATCTGGACGTTCAGGGCCGTGCTGTTTTCTGGGACGCCGTGGTGAAGGACTTCAATGGAGGAATTCAGGCGAATGAATTTCAGCTCCCGAACAACATCCAGGGAATAACTGCATTTGAAACTCCGACCGGGGCAACAGTCCTTCCTCTCAATTATCCAATGCCGTTCCAGACCACAGGCATGAGCACAGGAGGCCCGGCCTACCTCGGAGAACTCGACATCGCCCAGTCTGGATCAAACTCTCACAACGATTACGCGAGCCGACTTAATGCTACCGGCAATTACGTTTCTCTCAGTGGATTCACCGGGGCAACAGTCGGACCGGGCCCTGACACCATTGCCGACGGGCCGAACGACGGGACTCTTGAGGCCGATATTTCAGCGCAGCCGCCGGCGACTCTGATGACGACGCTGCCGGCGAACTATCCCCTTTCATCCCGCGTTTTGAATGCAGTTGCTGACAAGAACAACCCGCCGTTCACGATGGATCAACTCTATCAGATCTATTCCGATCAGATTCCAGTGCCCGACGATGCGATCGCCTATCTGACCTCGACCCAGCAGGCCAAAATTTCAGCGAGAGCCCGGGAACTTCACGAGGCGAACGGTTCGGCAGTCTACACCGACGGAACCGGAGTCGTGAACATCGTCATCGGCAGCCCCATCCTCCCTCATGTCATCCTGACAAGGGCTCATGAAATCACGTTAATTGGTCAGCCGGACGCCGGCGCAGCAGCGGTCGCTGCCGGACTGGACCCAAGAGGCATTGTCATTAACAACACCGGAACTGACTCGGTGCACGTGCTGAATTTTGAGGAAAGAAACGGGCGCCGCCTCGTTCTTTCGATCGCGACCGCCGAGAGCCCGACGCCGCCTCTTTTCGGATACAATGCCGAGATGGCATTCGTCGGCAGCATTCCGTTTCCAAACTGGGAAATGATCATGGACCTTCAGAATACGGGAGCGCTCATCGATACCTCTGCGGTGGCGGGAGCCACCATCACCGGAGGAATTCGGGCAAATCGGCAGATCGACGTCGTCTCAGGGCAACTTTCGCTGGTTCGACAATTTAATCACGACGGTCTTGAGAGTTTACTCAGCCGCAACGCATGGGTGGAGGCCTACCGGAAGTAAGCATGAAACACGCAGTCAAATCCATCAGAGAAAAGGGCTACACCCTCATCGAAGCCCTCGTCGGCGCTTCCGTCCTCGCCGTCGGGATCGGCGCAGCCGCTTCGATGTCGCTCACCCTGATCACGCAGGAAGAAATCAACGAGCGGTCTGTTCGTGCTTTCAACTACCTCGACAACTCCACACAACTTCTCCGCGCAGGCGTCGCTCCCGCCGACATCGCAGGAATCCTTCCGGTGGAACCTCTCGTCACCAGTCTCACCAGCTCATCCCGCGACGTGATCGTCCCCGGGATCGGTCCGGTCAACGCGGTCACCCTGACCGTGACCTATGATCCCAGCGGAGCTTCCGTCGCGAACTCACCGACAGCTGAAGACTGGACCGGCGGCGTAAACGGCCTGACCCGCTCCGAAAGCGTCGAACTCATCCTCAGTAAGAGTCACCTCACCGAAGAACTCGCCCGCGTCATCGCCAATCCCTGACCCAACCCTGTTGGGTCACCCATCTTACCCTGTTCAGTCATGCTTAAAAAAGTCAATCTCATCAACGTCCACACCGGGCGAAAGACGTCGACAATCGTTGATACCGAGACCGATGAAAAAGCCCTCGTTGGTTCCGGCAAGTCGCAGGTCGAGACCGCTGAGGTTTCCGACATCAAAGGGATCGACGAAACGATCCAGCGGCTTACGACACGGAACAGCAGCCTTGATGACCGCGTTGCTCTTTTTAACGGACTTGCGAAATGCTTTGATCGAAATATCCCCATCATCAAGAGCTTCCACCTTCAGGCGAACCGGGTGAAATCCCCCAAGTATCGCGGCGTCATCGCCGACGTCGCCGCCGACCTCCAGCAAGGTGAAAAGATCAGCGAGGCGATGGGGAAAAAGGCCGACACTTTCTCCCCTGACATTATCGCCCTGATCCGGGCCGGTGAAGAATCCGGACGACTTCCGGAGGTGTTTCGCCGCATTGGGGCGAGCCAAAAGAAAACGTCGCGGATCCTGAAGAAGTTGAAATCCGGCATGATTTATCCGGCCGTCGTCATCTGCCTCGCCGTCGGAGTTGTCATCACGATGAGTTTCACGCTCGTTCCTGCGATGACGAAATTGTATGACTCGCTCAACTCGGACCTTCCTTTCGCGACAAAAGCGCTGCGCTCCTTTTCCGATATCCTTCTGAAACAGCCGTGGATCGTCATCATCCCGATTCTGGGTGCCGTTGCCTTCTTTAAAAACTGGGGGAAAATTTCCGCGATTCCTGCGATGCAGACCTTTTTCCTCAAGCTTCCCGGGGTTTCCAGCCTCGTCCGTAAATCCGCTTCAGCCGTTGGATTTAGAACTCTCGCCCTGCTTATCGAGGCAAACGTTCGTCTCACCACCGCCCTCGAAATTACGGCGCAGACATCGTGGCATCATCACTATAAGACCTTCTTCGATAAAGTGAGACTTCACATCATGTCAGGCCTCACCCTCCCTGATGCCTTTCTCATCGAGTCACATTGGCTCGGGGACGACGGGCGCATGATTTGCGGACTCATGGAAACCGCTGCAGAAACTGGCTCAGGCACGGAGCTTCTTAACGAGATCGCCGAGGACTACGAGGACGAACTCGATACAGCAGCCAATCAAATCGACAAACTGATCGAGCCGATCACGATCATCATCCTCGGCACCATGGTCGGCCTGCTCATTTACGCGATTTACGCCCCGGTCTTCAGCCTTGGCGACGCTCTCCTTACCAAGAAATAAGCAGAAGCGAGGGGAGAAAAATAAAAAAATAAGGCCGAATTATAAATTTATTTGAAATTATGGTTTTTATTGATTATATTACTTTTGAGATGCAATCCCACAGGCGAATGTGTCTCAAGCAAACAACAACCGAAAAATAACCATACATTATGAAACTGAATAAAAAACGTTCGCTCATGGCTGGATTCAGCCTTGTCGAAATGCTCGTTGTGATCGCTGTGATTGGAATTATCGCCGCTATCGCCGTCCCGAACATCGGCCGAATCAACGATTCTGCTAAGGATGCCACTTACCGCCGTAACGCCCAGAATATGGCTTCGATGTTTGCCTCAGCGCAAGCAGCAGGACACGACTTCTCCGCAGGAGGCACGGTCGCCGAGGCCGGCATCATCACTGCTATCATCACCGGCGCAACGATCGTCGACACCGACAGCCCGTTCAATGGTACTTACTTTGGTATCCCCGGAATGGACTCCACCGATGCCGTGAGCGAGACCGATGGTGCTGCCAAGTATCTCACCTGGAACGCTGCAAGCGGACAATTGCTTTACACAGGAGGACAGTAAGCCCTCTAAGAAGGACAGATTGGATCCTTTCGGTTCCGTTTGAACTTCGAGAAAATTCGCCGGACCGGCACCCGCAATTCGGGTGCCGGTTCACTCCCCCAATCACCGTCATCATGACCGCCATCCATCATTCGACCGCCAAACGCGCCTTCACGATGATCGAAATGTTGATCGTGATCACCGTGATTGGAATCATGTCAGCTCTCGTCATTTCTGCCTTCTCTAACGCAGCCCAGGACACTCGCCGCGTTGTCGCCCGCCAACAGCAGGCCGCCGTTCAGAACGCAGTTAACGCGTGGGTCAGCAGCTACTCTCAGCAAAATGGACTGAGCGCTGCGCGAACCGTTTACAATGCAGCGAGCAGCAGCAAGGGACGCCTCCAACTTGTCGGTAACTACCTCGACGACTCTACTTTGGCTCATTTCCTGAATCCTTCGAACACGACCAACAACAACGAGGTTCGAAGTGCCGCCCTTAAGAAAACCACTCAGTATCTCGATCTGAGTTCGTGGAGCACCAGTTCCTATCCCAAGGTCGAACTCAAATAATTTTCCATTCGTTCTCAAAATGACCGCACGCCCTCAATCATCCCGCGCCTTTTCGCTCGTCGAAGTACTCGCCGCCGTCGGAATCATCGGGATCATCGCTTTCCTCGCGATCCCGAACATTGTCGCGATCAAACAGGACTCGGAGCGAAACCTCGCGATCTCCCGCGCTGAAGCCGTCAACATGTCCGTCGTCTCCTACATCCAGTCGAATGGAAAAGACAACGTTGCCACTTCCTGGACTTCGAAGAACAACCAGGCCCGCTACGCGGAATTGATTCCCTACCTCTCCTTCGCTCCCGGAACAATCGCCGAGTTCAGCCCTGCCGGATACACCATCACCCTTCCCGGTAACCTTAATGCACTGACCAAATCAGTACTCACCGACACCTCGACCAGCACCGCGATCAGTTACTGAACCGGTCCTGACACTATTTCAATGAAGACTACACCCGACCGCCGAAACGGATTTTCGCTCGTTGAACTGATCACGACGATTGCCATTATCGGAATCCTTTCCGCCATCGCGATTCCTTCGATCGGGAACGTCGTCGAAGGCTCGCGTCGCGGCGTAGCGGAAAATGTGGTCCAAACGCTGAACAAATCGACCCGCCAATTCAGTCATTCCCAGTACGATCTTCGCACGACTCCGGTCGCCGCATCCGGGGGAGACGAAATGCTCATCCTCCGCACCCTCCAGTGGCGGGACCCTGATCTTTCGGGAGAGCTGAATCCCAAAGGTCCTTTCATGAAAATCGATTGGAATCCAACGACTTCATCCAACGATCAGCACTACCGCGCCGAGTGGACCGGCTCCACCTGGAGATTGCTCAAACCCGACACTGCAGGATCCGGTCTCCGCATCATCTTTGACGGCTCCGACCTCGGGACCGTCTACGTTCACGACCCTGCTTTCACTCCGATCGGATCGCGGTAATACGCTCCTTTTTGCACCCCATGTCACTTGTCGCCACCAGCCCTTCCGATACTGCTACTGCACCGGCTCCCTCCGGTCAGGAGGGCGGCGGTGGATTCGGTAGCAGTCTCGACGGGTTCATGTCTCTGGAGGGCACCGCCGTTCAGTTCGGGCTTCTCCCGGTGAAGCTGCCTCGCGAAACCTGCTCAGTCGAAGCGGAAAACGCCCTTCGCCGCCTCGGCAGATTTCCGACGACCGATACCCCTTGGCTTCCGGTCGCGACCCTCGGGCCATCCCTTATTTTTGCTCACTACGCCCCTAAATCCGGCGACATGTGGGGTGTCCCGCCCTGCCTCGCCGTCCGCGTCGCGATTTCCCAGGAGCAGTACGATAAAATCCGCAAGGATCTCGTGATGCGCCTTTCAAACGCTCCCCTGCCCCAGCAGAATGCGTTGGAGCATTTGGCCCCGCCCCGGTTTTCCTCCGGGGACCTCGAGTCCGCCTTCAAGTGGCTCCTTGAAAACTATCCCTACGACGAGACCGAAAGCGAACGTCTCACGATGCTCTACGCCGAATCCGTCGATAAATCAGGGACTCTGGAGAAGGACGACTACAACGGCATCCAGTCTTCCCTTGGCGTCGCGCTGCAATACATCACCCAGGGCCCTTCGCTCCTCTGCTTCAATCCCGAAGAAGCACCGAAGCAGGATCGCTTTCCTTCAACACTGCTTGAAAAGCACAACGTTTACCCGCTCTACGAAGGCGATCACAAGGTCTACCTGCTCTCCGATACCGAGTGCAACTTCAGCTTCGAAGACGAGTGGCTTTCCCAGGGAAATGACCCCGTTGATTTCGTTCCTGTTCTCGCAGATGAAAAATCGATCCGCAGCCTCGTCAGTCGAAGCGGCTCTAAAGTGAGCGGTAGCGCCGGGATCGAGGTCAATGAATCGACCCTGAGTCTTTCTGACAGCGGCAACATCGTCGAAATTGATCCTGACAATGTGGCAGGAATCAATCCGCAGAACGTGAATCACAGCGCAGAAGACCTCATTCACTGGGTCCTCTACACCGCGATCAACAGCCGCGCCTCCGATCTTCACCTCGAGAAGTATTACAACGTCGCCCGCTTCCGCGGACGGATCGACGGAAAGCTGCGCACTCTCTACACCGCGCCCGAGGAAATGATGCAGCGCTTTGTCGCGCTCATTAAGAACTACTCGAACATGAGCCAGTCGCGACAGGAAGCTCTCGATGGTCGTTTCGGTCTTTCCTTTGGAAACCGCCGCGTTGACGTCCGGGTCGCCGCCGTCCCCTGTCGCAATGAAATGCAGAAAGTGATCATGCGATTCCTCGATAAGCAGGATGGCGTGAAAGAACTCTCGACCCTGAACTTTTCGAAGCGTCAGTCCATGATCGTGAAAAAGGTCATGAGCCGTGACCAGGGGCTCGTCCTCATCACCGGCCCGACCGGCTCCGGTAAAACGACAACCCTCTACGCACTCATCAACAGCGTGAACGAAGAAGGTCTCAACATCCACACGATTGAGGACCCGATCGAGTATGAGATCGAAGGCATCAACCAGACCCAAATCGATCCCACACATAACCTGACCTTTGCCAACGGCCTTCGGGCGCTCCTCCGCTCGGATCCGGACGTCATCCTCATCGGTGAGTGCCGCGATGAAGAGACCGCAAACTCAGCGATCAACGCCTCCCTCACCGGCCACCTCGTCCTCACCACTCTGCACGCGAACGATTCCCTGCGGGCGATCTCAAGACTCCTTTCGATGGGCGTTGAACCTCACCTCGTCGGCGACTCGCTTGCGATGTCGCAGGCCCAGCGACTGGTGAGACGACTCTGCACCTACTGCAAGCGCCCTCTCGCGATGACTCCCCAGATCATCGAACACATGGGCCGCCAGGGCGTGAGCCAGGAAAAGCTCGACACTCCCATCTACAAAGCCATCGGCTGCGATGAATGCTCAGGCTCGGGCTACAACGGCCGCGTCGCGCTCATGGAGATGGCCGAAATCAATTCCGAAATCGCCGATCTCGTCGAGCGCAAAGCAACGCAAATCGAGTTGAAAAAAGCAGCCCTGAAAACCGGTTTCCAAACTCTCTATCAGGAAGGTCTCACCCACGTCCTTGCGGGTAATACCACCCTCGATGAAATCAAAAAAGTCAGCTACACCGCCTTTTAACCTCACGCCTACCCGTATCCATGAATGCCATTGAAAATGCGCCTGCACCTCCCGCCGTCACCCCGGCGACTCCTCGAATCCTAATCGTCGATGACGAGCAACCGATGCAGGTGCTTGCCTCCTCGATTGTCAAAAAGATCGGCTACGAGCCGCAAGCGGTCGATAGCGGCGAAGCAGCGGTCGAAGCAGTCCGTCACTCGAAAGAGGAAGGGAGGCCTTACGCGGCTGTCGTCATGGACCTCGCCCTCCCCGGCGGTATGTCCGGCCTCGAAGCCACGATCGCGATCAAGCAAATCGACGCCGAAGCCAAAGTCATTGTCTGCAGTGGTTACCTTGAGCAGAACGCCCGTTCCGCCGCTCTCGAGCACGGATTCGCCGGCATTCTCCCAAAACCCTACACCGCAGACAGACTCACCTCCGAGCTTCGGCATGTGCTGAAGTAGGAGTTGGGGTAGAAGGGCGATCACGTTAGACAGCTTAGCCCGGAGTTCTTGTGGCTTGCGACCCGCGATACAATTGGGAGGGATCAACCAGCGTGTGTTCGAAAATGCGAAAAAGCAATTGTACCTTCGTAGGTTAATTCATGGCCGACCGTGGTTCGACGTAGCTTCCTCGGTGAAGCGATGAAGGAACGTTACCTGGAACTGATCAAAAAACCTGCTCAGCGCCTGTTCGCGAACTTAGGTTTGGCCTCTCGGTTGGAAAGGCTCATTTAAACGATGATATACAACAAAGTGTTCCGAAAAATCTGCATTTCACTGCATCACCCTGCAAAATATCCATTTTTCTAACTTTTTGTCTTATAGCAATTCAATGCAGTGGGAATGGGGCTTCGAGCCCCTTACGGGTCGCCAAAAACCACCGCCTTTCATGGCGGTTTTTTTGTTGCGAACCGTTGGGACGAGAACCCGTAGGGTTCGCTTGCTTATGACCGCTAAGTAGTTCAGATTCTTCGCGAGCAACGCGAGCCAATCCGCAGCGCAGCGCAGCGAAGGATAATCCCGTGTGCGCCAGTCCGAGTCACCCCTGTCTTCCACCACAGGACAGCATCCCGAGTTCCTAATTGAAATCGAAATCCCGTACGGGTCGCCATTTCGATGCAAATACGAAATTACCCGTTTGTATTTGCAATTTACTAACATTGAGATAATTGCGACATTCTGGAAATCGAATCCTTCACCGGAAAGTTCGTAAGACTCACATACGGGTCATATAAATAGCGAACTTTACGAGGAAATGTAAGAACCTCCTGCGAAAACGGGAAGCCCCGAGGGAAAGGCGTTATCCCCTCGAAGCGTCTCAGAATTTCAAGTCTCGATTTTGTTAGATCCCCCCTTCTTGATATCCTTCGGGAGCGGAATCGATCTTACCGCTTTGGTGCCGTTAGGCTTCTCGATTTTAAACCACCACTTCGCTCCCTTTGGAAGCGGCCCGGGGGCGGCGGCGCGGATCAAAGTGAAGGTTTGATTCAGTTGATCAAAAAACTGTCGCTTGTCCCCTTTTCCACTTCTCATGCCTTTTCACTGACAATCAGAGCGGCAGATAAGATGATGGTGGAAATACGCGAAAGCATGGCCATCAAGCGCACAGCGATTTTCATGGAATCTAAGAGATCAGATTTGCAAAATTCCATAATTGCTATAATTTAAGGAAAATTAAAGAACTTCTCATTTTGCTATCTACCGTCTATCGAGCCTTTGCAGCGCGGCGCAGGATTGCGGTCATTGTGACCGTCGGTCTTCCCATGCTTGCGTTGGGCAGTGACGACGAGACGAGTATTTCGATTGCGGATGCAGTTCCGGCACTCCTGTTGGAGAACTGGATGACCTCGATCGGAGTTGCCCTCGCGCTCGCGCTTTCGATCGCCGTAGGGGTGCTGCGCAGACGGTTACGGCGCGAAAAACAATTGGTGCAGGCCAAGGAGGAAGAAGTCGAGCGGCTTCAAGGAGAGTTGGAGGGCATCGTTAATTCACTGGCCCGACTCGCTGATGGCCAGCAGATCGATTTCGCGATCGAAGCTGCGGAGATGGCGACGGAATCAGAGTCCGATGAGGGAGACGAATCGCATGAGGATACAGAGGAGAGCAAGGATCCGGAGGACATCGCTGCCGAAAGTGAGAGAAACGTCCTTACCGCGCTGGCCGGGATCTCAAAGCGCTTCGACGACCTGCGAGTCGAACTCAAGGATGCCGAGGAGGCCAAGGGCGATTTCCTCGCGAACATGAGCCACGAGATTCGCACGCCGATGAACGGTATCCTCGGGACCCTGAATTTACTCAAAGAAACCGGACTCAACGACGATCAGGAGAGTCTCGTCACGGTGATGCACAACAGCGGCTACGCACTGATGCGCCTCATCGATGATATTCTTGATTTCTCGACCTTGGTGGCGCGCATGATGAAACTGGAAAATCAACCCATCATGGTTCGGGAACTCGTCGACGAAACCATGAAGCAGTTCAGCTACGCGGCCGCGGCAAAGGGTATCGAGTTGTGCCACTACGTGGATGACAGCACGCCGGCAACGATCTTTGCAGACCGCGAGCGCCTGCAACAACTCCTCTCCAACCTGATCGGAAATGCCGTGAAGTTCACCTACGAGGGCGAGGTCATGGTCTCAATCAGCGGTCGACAGGTCGTCCACAGCTCGGGGACAAAGGATCTCATTCTCCTCTGTTCCATTCGCGATACGGGAGTAGGAATTGCGTCGGACCATCTCGACAAGATTTTCGAGGCCTTTACCCAGGCGGACGAATCGACCACGCGAAAGCATGGTGGCACCGGGCTCGGTCTTGCCATCAGCCGTGAAATTTGCCGGGTCATGAACGGTGAGATCAGAGTCGAGTCGGAGATCTGGAAAGGCTCGCAGTTTACTTTTGAAGTGCCGTGCGGAGGATTTGCGGAGCAGGATCCGGTATCAGCCAAGGCTCGCCAGCTTCGCAAAAAGGTCCTCAATCAGAAGAAGATCGTGGTCCTCTGCAAGCACCCGACGCTTGCTTCGCTCATCAATCACCTTTGCCTGCGCTATGGCCTGCAGGTCATCGTGACTCACGAGTTGACGGAACATCAGATTGACCAGGTGATCAAGATGCGCCCCGACGCGGTCATCGTGGATCCGGGCGGCCAACCTCCAGAACAGCAGAACCGTTTCTGCACCCGTTTGAATCATCATGGGATACCCTGGCTCGGGCTGCTGAAAGCAACTGATCGGAAACCGAGCGGCTCTCAGTTCGGGGCACTGAAAGTCGACTTTTGTTTCAAGCCGCTCAGCGAAGACGGTTTCGTGGATTCACTCGCCACTTTGCTGGGTGGAGAGGAAGGCTACGACGCGAAGAACGATCCCCTCTCTGAGCAGGGCACCAGCGCCTTCGCGAGGAAACATCCGGGACGCATCATGGTGGTTGATGACGTGGCCATGAACCGGAAGATATGTTCGAAAATCCTCGAGAATCTTGGCTATGTTGGAATCTTGACAGCCGAAAACGGGCGCGAGGCAGTCGATCTTGTGAAGAAGGAATGTCCCGATATCATCTTTATGGATCTGCAGATGCCCGAGATGGGGGGCGCCGAAGCAGCCGAATTGATCCGCGCCGATGAAGATCTCGTCCGCCAACCGCTCATCATAGCCATCACCGGGCACGCGCTCAGCGGGATCAAAGACAGCTGTCTCAAAGTTGGGATGAATGACTTCATGACCAAGCCCATCGAGGTCGGCAAGCTAAAAGAGTCGATATCCAGGAATTACGGGAAGCTGCTTGACTCCGCATCGAGCCCAGCGTTCTCCGCAGTGGATGCCAAGGCTTCGAATGCCGGAAAGTAGCCCGGGCTTCCCGCGCCACAGGGGGCAGACAACAATTCCAGACACGGTAACCGCTTCCCGCAAATCGCTGGACACTCCGGGCAGCGGCGGGTTGGGCAATCCGGCTGGACCTCTTGATTTCCCCACCCGCGGATGGGAGATCGGCTCAATCCAGAACCGCCTGCGCATGCCTGCTCGTTTGGGCTCCCGGGCGAACGAATACCCTCGATGAATCGAGTCGACCTGAAGGCGGAATTCCGGGGGTTGTCTTCGCACTTCCGCCGGGTGATGCTTCGACAGGATGAAGAAAATTCACATTCCGGGTTTCCTCGTTTTGTCTGCGGCGCTTTCGTTGGTCGGTCAGGACATCAATTATTACGACCCTTTCAGTCCGGCCCATGATTACCACGACCGGGAACTCAATGATCCGTTCACCCGGTTGATTGCGGATTTCGAATCCGGGAGTCGCGAACTCGACGACGGCAGCGGAAGTGCGTTTATCGCCAGCCTCCTGGACCACCTTGACGTTCCGGCGAGCTCCCAGCTACTGATTTTCTCGCGGACCAGCCTGCAAACCCGGCATATCTCGGGGAGCAGTCCCCGGGCGGTGTATTTCAACGAGGACGTCTACGTCGGTTACATTCCCGGAGGAAAGGTCGAAGTCATTTCGCTCGATCCCGACCTGGGAGGAATCTTCTATATCTTCGACAAACCGAAACGTGGCGAGCTACCCATGATCGAACGGTCGGGGCGCTGCATGAACTGCCACGCCGTCGCCGAGACCCGGCGCGTTCCCGGGCTTTCCATTCGGTCGGTAATTCCCGGTGACAACTGGGGTAAACTCGTGACGTACCGCGACAAACAAATCGGACACCAGATTCCTTTCAGCGAACGTTTTGGCGGCTGGCATGTGACCGGTGACCCCGGAATCACCGACCACAAGGGCAATCTCAGGGGCACGGAAGTCGGTGGAAAGATCGTCACCGAAGTGCTCGAGCCGGGAACGGAATTCGATTGGTCGGCGTATCCTGCCGAGACCAGCGACATTCTTCCGCACCTTATCCTTGAGCACCAGGCTGGATTCCTGCACCTGGTTCTGGAAGCCTCTTACCGGGCGCGCACCTACCTGCATAGGGGTAAGGGAGAATTGAAAGCAGAAGATGTCGCGGTGCTTCACGGCCTCGCCGAGGAGCTCGTTCACTACCTGTTGTTTGCCGACGAAGCAAAATTTCCGGCAGGAGGAATCCGGGTCGACCCGCAATATCGCAAGGATTTCCTCGCCGATCGCAGGGAAGCATCGAACGGGAACTCGTTGAAGGATCTCGACCTGGAAAACCGGCTCTTTAAATACCGGTGCAGCTATCTGATTTACAGTAAGGTTTTCGAGGCGAGCCCCAATCTCTTCAGGCAACACGTTTACCAGATTCTCGGCGAAGCACTCAGCGACGACCAACCAGACCCGGATTTTGCCTACTTATCTGTGCCCGAAAAGCAAGCGATCCGCACGATTCTCCGTGAAACACTGATTGATCTGCCGGAGGGTTGGTGATCAGACCGGCGGTCCGGCGATCCGGTGGTCCGGCGATCCGGCGATCCGGCGATCCGGCATTCCCGGGGTAGGCCCTAAGAGCGCTCAGCTGCGCCGGGAGTCCTTTCTCGTGTATCAAATTCAAGCTTGATCCTACCTGGATTTCTGACGATCATTGAACCATGAAAATAGCTCTGGTCCTACTATCCCTGATTGGAGCGTCGGCGCTCCACGCCGCGGAACCGCTCATTATCCCGGATTATGTCATCTTCTTCGAAGATCTCGAGAATCTCGACGGAGTCAAAAAGGAAGCCGCCGAGGCGAACAAGGCGATCACTTTTCTCCTGATGGAACCGGGCTCCACATGAGGCCCCTCCAACGCCGCCAGTTTGACGGCAATCAAGGCAGTAAAAGACGACTCGGTGATCGTCTTCATCGACGGATCGAATTTCCACAAAACCCCGAAAGCGGTTTTTCAATCCATTGTGAATTCTCCCACCAGCGCCACTCCTATCGTGACCGTCTTCGACCCTTCCATTGAACAGAATCTTGGTGTCATTGGATACAGGGCGATCCGGACCCGCGATGGTTTCAAGGACATCATGGCTGAGATCGCCAAGTTGCGCGGCGATGTGCCGGGGACTTGAAAGAAATCTTCCGGGTTACCCGGAAAGGAATTCCCGTTTCCGGCCGACCGCGGCTCCTTGCCGGTGGGAATGCCCGACCAGGGCGATGTGTGGATATACGGTTGCCCCGTCGCGTTGAAAGATCGCTTCGGGCACGGGATTTTGCCGTAAATGAATCATGAAGATGAAGATCTTTCAAACTGTCTTGCCTCACACCAACCGGACCAATGGGAAAGCGGCCCCATGGGAGGAAACCAATCGCATGTCTACGGTGATCGCCACGATGGGGTTACTGGTAGTGACCTTTGCTTTCCTGACTTCCGTGGGAACGGCGGCTCCTGAAGCGAGCGGGGACAGCGCAGCCAAACCCACCGGGAAGGAAAGAGGGAGACAGGTTGCCTCCGAGGCAGATCGCCTGAAAAACTGGCCCAACCTCCTGGGGCCTGCGGCCAGTGTATCTCCCAGCACCGGCCTGTTGATGAATTGGAATGGGGAGACTGGCGAAGGAATCAAGTGGAAGACCCGGATTCCGTTGCCCGGCTACAGTTCTCCGATCTATTGGGAGGGAAAACTCTACCTGACCGGTGCCAACGAATCTAGCCGGGTCGTCTATTGCATCGATTCCCAAAGTGGTGAGATCACCTGGGAAAGGCGGGTGGAGCCTATTCCCGGATCCCCCGGAAGTGTCCGGGTCAATGAAGACGCGGGATACGCGGCATCGACGATGGCGACGGACGGCGTTCGGATCTTCGCAAGCTTTGCGAATGGCGACCTGGCTGCCTTCGATCTCGAGGGTAGCCAGGTTTGGTCGAAAAACCTCGGGAAACCGGAGAATCTCTATGGTCATGCCTCTTCGCTGGTGACCCATGGCGACAATCTCTTGATTCAGTATGATCAGAACAATCTCGGGTATGTCGCCGCTCTCGACGTGGAAACCGGGGAAGAACGCTGGAAGACTGAGCGGGATTTCGGCTCTTCCTGGTCGATGCCGACGGTCGCGAAGATCCGCGCCCGCGAGGAGGTTATTCTCGCAGCCGAACCGATGGTAGTTTCCTACGATCTGAAATCCGGAGAAGAACTCTGGCGGGTCAATTGTCTCCGATATGGCGAGGTGACCTCCGTTCCGGTCTATGCTGACGGGCTTGTCTACGTCTCCGCGGATTCCGCCAATCTCAGCGCGATCGACGTGGAGACTCGAGAGATCGTGTGGGAGAGCAACTTCTTCAAGTCCGGAGTCTCCACTCCCCTGCTCCACGAGGGTCTTCTCTACTGTGGGACCGACGACGGCACCTTCGTCTGCTACGATGCCAAAACCGGAGAAGAACTCTGGGCTGAGTTCGGGGATGACGGTTTTTATGCCTCCCCGATCCTCGCGGACGGCAGGGTTCACCTCCTCGACCGCAGCGGGAAGATGCGCATTCTCAAACGGGGCCGCGAACTGGAGATTCTCGGGGAATCCGATCTCGGAGAGGAAGCTTCCTGCACTCCGGCCGTAGCCGGTGACAGTTTCTACATTCGCGGGCGGAAACACCTGTTCCGAATCGGCCCCTAATCAGGGTAGTCAGTTCCCAGGGTGGGGCGATTGAACGGGGTCAGGCGACATTTCTC
>Ga0075117_1000842_pt1 | contig 19878 bp, 15 predicted proteins | sample AntAceMetag02UKJ_FD_69789 | JGI IMG/M metagenome (GOLD analysis project Ga0075117, IMG submission 69789) | Saline lake microbial communities from Ace Lake, Antarctica - Antarctic Ace Lake Metagenome 02UKJ | ecosystem: Environmental > Aquatic > Non-marine Saline and Alkaline > Saline | place... | reverse complement strand
TTATTCTCTTATAAATATCAAGTAAAATCTCAAAACACATTTATTATCATAAAAAAACATACATTATTATATAACTACCTGAATATGAGTCAGATTAATTTACAAAAATTTATATGTAATTGTTTGAAATAGTGTATTTAAGACATTAATACACCTAATTCGATAAGATATATCGATTATTATTTAAAAGTGTTTAAAACACACTGAAAATGATATTAAAACCGATTATTGAAATATAACAACGTTATCAATAATTACATCAAAATTTCTATTTATTCGTTCTTCTCTAATTTCACCTATTTTTATAAATAGAGTGTATGTCATTATTTCTTAAAGCTTTATTATTTCGTATACCTCAAGAACCCAAATCATGTTCCTCCTTCAACTTTTTTATTTCATTATATTATTGTTGTTAGTTTTCGTCAATTTACTTGACTTTGTAGATAATAATATTCTTACTATCATTGAGTTGTAATTGTTATTAAGAGTATGATTTTCGTCTAAAACAGTCCGTAACCGTAGAATAAGTTTTGCACTCATAAGAGTTACTTAATGAAGTGGTAAGGTTTTTTTTAAGCGAGATTATTTGCTTACTTACATACAAATTAAAATAATTACGTAATGAAAAAACTACTTATATTCTCTACGATGCTTTGCATTGGTGCAATGGCGTTTGGTCAAAAACAACAAACTGATTCTAAGACGCTTGAGGTTAACTTCACTCCGCTTGGTGGAAGTCCAGTCTCTATTAACGGAATCAAATTCAGAAAATTTACTGATGATTACAATGCTATTCGATTAGAAGTTTTTCTCGGAATGAATTCAGATAAGTCGGTTTCGATGCAAGAAGGAGAAAATGGAGATGTGGATAATCCAAATGAACTTACTTATTCAAAAAATAGTGGGTTTGATTTAAGCATCAGACCTGGTATTGAAAAGCATTTTGATGGAACAAGTAGACTTTCTCCTTATGTAGGAGCGGCTTTAAACATCGATTATAGTTCAAGTTCTGCGACAGAAGAGTATTGGAGTCCAAATGAGCAAGCGTCTCTTACTGATGTTAATCCTGACAATGATTTTGATGACTATGCGGTTTGGGAGCAAACAGTAAAAGATGGAAGTTTTGGTTTTGGTTTAGCAGCTTTAGCAGGAATGGATTTCTATTTTGCTGATAATATTTACTTAGGAGTTGAATTTGGGTTTGGTCTTAATTTCACTTCTATGGGAGCTACTAAGTATTCTTCTAGTGATGACGCTGCGTGGGCTCTTTCTGATCTTATGCTAAATGATTATAACTGGGGAAATGGACAGTATGATACTGAAGATTCTAATGGTAATCCTTTGGACGAGATAGATAACATTGAAACTAGAGATAACGAGACGAATGGAAGTGAATTTAACTTAGGGCCAATTGTTAACGGAGCCCTTAGGTTAGGGTTCACTTTTTAATTTGATTATATTTGAGTCATTATGAAGACTTTATTTAACAAATTATTCGCCTTGACAGTTTTAACTGTTTTGGCTGCGTCCTGTACTAAAGAGGCGCCATCTGTAGGGTACTATGGTGAACCTATAGATATGGACAAGTACAAGAAGAAAGCACTGTCTATGGTGGAAGACATTCCTGAGTTCTCATTTTACGATAGAGTAAATGACAGAGAAATCAGGGTGAACTTCAACACGAAGAGCTTTTCATTTTCAGACCCTAATTCGGGGTGGAACTATTCAGACGATGATGACCTAACTTTTGTTTCAGCATCTCAGGGTGGTGGAGTATTGTATGTGGGGAGTTCATCCTTAGGCTCTAATTCTGGCGGTACTCTTTTAATGGGTGATCAGATCTTAGATATCAGTTATACTTTCTGTGTCTCTGTAGCTAATGAAGCATTAGGGTTAGATGTTTTCTTTGATAGTGAAAGTGATTTTGATGGCTTCTCTATAGTTATGGGCATAGCCGGTGACTTCGAAGCACTAGAGAACGGAGATATTGATGAAGACTCGAACTTTTATGATTACTTCCAGGGTATTGCTTGGTATTACATCTATGATAATGAGGCTCAGGGAGATTACGAGGTGGTAGATTGGTTCGATAATTTCGATGAGGATTATGAAGGTTTTGGGAACAAAGGGTTTGCTTGCGCTATGGCGTTTGAGAACTTTGATGTTTACTTTTCCATCGATGGAAACATCAATGTTAGTGGAGGCGAAATGACCTTTACTGGATCTTACTTCGGCCTACTAGATTTATTCGGGTCTTTCTTTGAGGATGATTATGATTCTTTCGAAGCCGAGATAGTAGACGGATTTGGAACCATGGGATGTGAGTAAGTAAGCTCCTGTGATAGTATAATATTAAAACCCTCTTAGTTTTCTAGGAGGGTTTTTTGTTTCCTCTCTTTTTTCTTAAAGTAGGCGTTTAAAAACAAGGTAGAAATGATGAGTAAAGCTCCTACATAGAATTGGGGAGACATGTGCTCATCTTCTTTAAAGATCAGTAAAGCGATTATAATGCTATAGATTGGCTCCAGATTTATAGTTAAAGAAACAGTAAAAGGGGAAAGCACCTTCATTACAGCCACACTAGCTATAAAAGCAAACGAGGTGGCGAGTAGACCAAGTAAGCCCAACCATAGCCATTGCCACGCAGACACATCAGACACGGGAGTTAAACTCCCAGTAAGGAGTAGAATCAACCCCAATAGGATAGCTCCACTTCCTATTTCGTAAAAACTAATGAGCGTAGATTCTGTGTTTTGAACGATGTTACTGTTTATTAATGAGAATATGGCTGCGAGTAAAGCGGCTATCAGTGAAAAAAGAATTCCTTTCCAATACTGAAACTCATAGCCTAGAATAATCACCAACCCTAAAATCACTAACAGGCCTAGGAATATTTCATACTTTACTAATTTTCTTGAGGTAATTAGCGGCTGTAGCAGCGCTAAAAAAAGGGATGTTGTGGAAATGGTAGCCAATGCTATAGATACATTACTCAGGTTGATGGATTCAAAGAAAAAGAACCAATGCGCACAGATTAACGCCCCAACACCTGCCAGCTGTATAAGCTGCTTCAATGAGGTTAAGCGAAGACTTTTTCTTTTTAATACTGCGTATATCCCAATTCCTATGCCTCCTATCACCACTCGGTAATAGACCGTATTGAGAGCCCCTAAGTCTTCTAGGAGTTTTCCGAATATACCTGTTAACCCGAAGACTAATACAGTTATATGAAGAACTAAGAGATTTTCCTGATATTTAGTCATTTCCTTCTTTCACTTCTGTAACACCTCCAGATACGATGTATTTCATTACTTCACTGGCATTTTTAGTAATAGGAGTAATGGCGTCTTTTTTCACGATAAAAAGATTTCCTGAGAAATTATAACTGTGGGGCATATATACTGCCACCTTATTGAGGTCGTCTATACCTAAATCATGTAAATCCTCATCGGTAACAAACCCTAGCTTTTCGAGGTTTGAAGAGTCATTTAGCCTTACTAAAACGGGTTTGTTAAACCTTTTTTTCTGGCCTACAAATGCTGATAATAAATCTGTAATGGAGGTGTAGAGAGTTTTTATCAGCGGAATTCTATCGAAGAAGTCATTAATAATTTTCTTAATCGGGTTAGCTATTAATGTAGAACCTAAGAAACCTGCCAAGGTTATAAAAAGCAGTAAAAATATAATCCCACTGCCAGGAAACCAGTCAATGTTAATTAGATTATCTAAATAGGTGAACAGCTTATATACAATATAGACCGTAACCGATATGGGAATAACCAGCAATAAACCATTTAAAAAATATCCGATTAACCTTCTGTGCAGGAATTTGTTCATCTTTTTTTCCAACTTATAGTGCTTTTAGTATCTTCCCCGCAAAACTAATCTTAAAGTATATGGAACGTTATAATTTTAAACAGGAATTAACACCTGGTGTTTTTAGACTGCTAGGAAGAGTGCTGATGCCCTCTTTTATTATGTCCTTGATATTCGTTGTAATTATAGCAGGTGTAAGCATGGTTATAGTTCCAGACTTATCTGCCGAAGGAGAGGGTTTTAAGACGTTTCTCGAGTCAGCGGCAGAGTATGAGTCAGATGAATTAACTGGAATTATGCAGGAGAAAATTATGAATATATTTTCTCTTCACATGGGCTCGTTTATTCCCTTACTGATCTTACTTGTATTAGGAACGTTTATATTTTATAATTTCAGCTATACCCTAAGTCGTAATGAAGTAGAGAAAGGGAATAATTCTTTTTCAGGGGCGCTTAACAGGCTGTTTGATAAAAGAATACTTCACTACCTAGTACTTTCTATTATTATAGGAGGGCTATATCAATTTTTGAATTATTTGGTTCAAATGACCGGAAACACTTTGATCCTTTTCATCTTCGCTGTTACTGTGGGCCCGGTTTATTATTGGTTCAGTTTGACATACGCTGCTGTAGGCATTGGAAATATGAGCTTTTCTGAAGCATTATCGTTTGCTCAGAGTGAGCTTACGTTAGGCCGGATAGCTAAAGTTTTAGGAATTTGTATTCTATTATTTCTAGCAGCGGTGATGGGTGTGTTTGTAGTTACTTTATTGGGTGTTTTAGTGGCTAATATTCCTGTAATAGGAGGGGTTTTAGCTGGATTAATTGGGCTTTTTTTACTGAATCTATTTACCTCGTTCATTTTAGCAGGGTTTACTGGCCTGTATTACAGATACACCTCTCACCTAGAACTGGAGAGTGAAGAACAGTTTATAGTTACTGATTAAGCTTAGGGCGTGTCCGTTTGGCGCTTTTTATGCGTTGCAACGCTTAGTAGAATACCATCTTCTAACAGTCAATCCCTTATTCTCTATCGAATAATCCAATCGTGGAGATGAGCACAGCTCTAGTATCGTGAAGGCGGAGGACGTATCAATATACGGCACACGCTATTTTTGGGTTAAATCGACAGGGATGATATAGCGCATTTTTGAAGACCACCTATGGTCATGAGGACTATTCAAGGCGCTGTTTGTTGATTTGTTTCTTTGTGAAACCCTGCTTGGGAGTGCCTAATGGATTCTACGGCTAAGTTCACAACTGCAGAGGTTAGTGCGGAGGCCACTATTCAAAAGGCTGATGCGAGCTATTATTAAAGCCAGGAGAGAAGAGGTTTACTCCTTCTCTTATATCCTAATCTGACTCATTGTTTCAAGCTCAAGGGGTATCGAACTGGGCTTAAAGCATAAAAAAAGCCCCAACTTTTCAGTTGAGGCTTTTAAAAATTACGTTTTCTTAATTTACTTTTTCACAAGCTGAGCTCTGTAAACACTAGTTTCAGTAGCTATCTCGATAAAGTAAGTTCCAGCTATAAGGTTAGAAACATTTAGTGTTTCATTACCTGGACTTACTTGTGTAATCATTCTTACTGTTTGTCCTAAGGTGTTAAATATTCTTAGAGTTCCTTTGGCAGGAACAGCTATAGTCAACTCATTAGATACAGGGTTGGGATAAACAGAAAGCACTTCTTTTTGATATTCAATTACTGAAAACGGAATTCCGCATGTCACTAAATCAGCGATATATCTAGGAAGTATTTGGTATCCTTCATCGTAAGGAGAGCTATTATCAAACTGACCCCCGATTCCAGTTAGAGTGAACTCTCCTTCTGGAGCATCTGTCCCGAATACATCTGTATCTGCATCTACCCTCATAAGGAAGGTGTTATTACCGTCTGTTACATCTACATTGAATCCACTACCGTCATTTACCCACTGAGAAGCGTCTACTAACGATACACAATTTACAGTGATTAAATTGCTTTCTGCAAACTCGCTTAATTCTGTAATTACTGTAGGCTCTATTAACGCATTGTCACTAGAGATTAATACAATAGAAGAAACTGCTATCTGTGTTAATCCATTAAACTGGTCTATAGTTCCGACAACGTGAACACTGTCACCTTCGTTTACTACATAGTCAGATACAGGCTCAAAGCTAAATACTCCGATTCCATCTGTAGGGTCTATTAATGTAAACTGAACACCAGAAGGTCTCATGTTTACTCCATAAACCACACCTCTTAACTCACACTCTAAATCTAAATTAGTAGCTACTCCTTCTGCGTCTATAGCTGCAGCTTCTACTATTTCTAATACTGAGGTTAATGCATCACTAGGGTTTATAGTAAGTGTAAACTCACCTGTTACTAATGAAACTCCATCTGTAGGGTTCATTAATTCTAAAGTGATCGTTTCTGCTCCCTCCTCCATCATATCATCTGCGATAGTTACATCAAATGACTGAGCCATATCCATTCCTGCTGGGAATGTTAACGTTACAGGAAACCCTGTTCCATCAAAATCATCTGGAGATACAGCTGTTCCGCCTGTAAGCATAACCTCTACAGTCATGTCTAGATCTAATGGGTTTAATACAGAAACCTCTACAGTAACTGTCCCTGCATCTTCATTAACTGTCATTCCAGCTAGAGAGAACGATAGAGAAGGATCTGTATTTACAGAGCATGGAATAATCGTGTGAGAACCTATATTACTGAAGTCATCTACTTCTAATACGTTCCACTCGTTTTGAGCGGTAGCCCAATCAGAATTCCCTTCATTGAAGGTTTCCATTCTTACTAACGTATGGTTTTGAGTTCCATTTTCTACTCCATTTACAGTCCATCCACCATCTATGTCTACTAAAGAAGCTTCACCTATAATGTCTATAATGTCGCCAGTACTAATTTGTTGTAACGCGAATACATCATCTCCATTACTTAAGAATTGAAATTCTACATCTCTAACTGCGGCTATAGCTGGAGCTGCATCTGGATGAGCTATTACGAATACATCACCAGCTCCTAGAGTAGCTCCACCTAAAATATCATTTGTAAAGTCCCATTCACCTTCTACATCGCATCCATTAGAACAATTTACTAACTGGTAATCTGCTAATGAAATTGGAAGTTGTGAAGGGTTGTAAATCTCTAATGCTTTGTTATTAGAAGTTCCTTCCATGTACTCCGAAAAGAAAATGCTTCCACAGCCTTCCACAGCCAAACATTCTTGACGAGTAACGGTAACGTAGTTAGAAGATAATTCTAAACAAACACCATCCGTTTGCACACCTAAAGCTGGGTCACCTACCTCTACTGTCAAAGGGTCTAGAGTTCCTTGGAAACTTAATCCCCATACTCTGCATACTCCTGCGGCAGCTTCATTGAAATCATTAGAGTCTCCTGCTAGAACAGCTATGATGAAATTCGCTTCATCAGTCACTACATAAGCGTAAGAGTCTTCAGTAGCTATAGACGTGCTAGTGAATGTAAGTAAATCTGTTTCTTCATCTAAACATACGACTACATTTTCTCCAGCGTCACTACTAACCATTCCTCCATCACAATCAGGGAAACAGATGTTTCTATTAATAGTTAAGTAGTTAGAAGAAAAAGAGAGACAATCACCATCCGTAGCGATCACTACTGCATCTTCTCCAGCAGATAAAGTCTCTGCGTCTAATGCTCCGTTAAAAGCTATTCCGTGTATTCTGCATACTCCTTCTGGAAGAGTAGAAGAGTCTATAGTTTCTCCGTTAGATGTAGTTATGATGATGTTATCTTCATCAGTAATGATGTAGATGAAATCATCACCTACATTACTTACTACACTAAAATCTATAAGCTCTATAGCATCGTCATCTATACAAAATGTCATTTCAGTCATTTCATTGTCAAATGCCAACGAACCTCCAAAACAACTTGGAATGTTTGAAACTCCAGGTGATGGAGCTTGAACTAAAAAGTCTGTAGGGCACATAGCAGTTCCACCGTCTGGAACTCTAGCGATACTCTCATTGTCATCATCACCATTTTCGTCTTCGTTATATTGAACTTGACATGAACCTGTGAACACGGCTAATAGCTCAGTGTCATCATTATCATTACTATCGTAAACCAATAAATCTACTATTCCTGTGTCAGAAAAAGCTGTACCGTCAACCCAATCTTCAGGAGAGGCTAGGTACAGACCAACTGCATCGGCTCCATTTTGAAGACCATTATCATCAAAAGTGATATCCACATTTGGAGTAGCTGCATTCCCTAGGACAAAATAACCATCGGTAATAGTTTCACCAGCAAGGTCAATAGTTCTATAAGAAACGTCACTACTTCCATTAAAGAAGACTAGAACATAACCATCTAAAGAAGTTTCTTCAGCAGCATAAAGTTCTACGAATTCTGCCGTATCTGTTCCGGGAGTGTTGGAATCGACTTCATTAATGGTAACCTGAGAAAAGCCCGTTAAACTGAAGAATACAGCTAGAGCCGAAAGTATAAGTGTTTTCATGAAATATTTTTTTGTTTTCAAGATCAAAGATATTACTTTAATTAAGTGATACTCGAGACTATTCATTAATTTTATGTGAATAAAACCATATAATGAAAGCTCTTTATTGTTTCTTCTTTTTTTCTTTTATAAGTTTTGGCGGTCTGTATTCCCAAAACACTGATTGCACTGCTGATGAAAACTGCGGAGAAGGGGCGACCTTTCCTGTGTTGTGTCCTGAAGTTTTAATAAGCGCTGTGGCAGGAGAGTATTATGAAGAAATTATTAGTATTTACTTACCTAGTGATATTGAGGCGGAAGGAGTCTCTACAACCTTAGAGGAAGTGGTTGTCTTATCTATTACAGGTCTTCCTTTTGGTATGGAACTAGTTATAAATGATGATGATTTAACTTTTTATCCCACGCAGGGAGATACATATGGTTGTGCGACACTGTACGGAACACCTTTACTCTCTGGTTTTTACGATATAACTATTAATGTCCAAGTCACAGTCCTCGTTTTTGGATTTGAACAAGTGTTTAATCAAGCGTTTGCCGCACCGATTGAGGTCTTGGCAGGAGAGTCATCTAACAGCAGTTTTACTATCTCCACCAGTGCAGGATGTGGTGACCTATCTTTAGAATTAAACTCTTTAATTGACGGAAGCCCCAGCCCTACAGAGTACTTGTGGGATTTTGGGAATGGCGTCACCAGCACACAAGCAAGTCCTGAAGCTCAAGACTATGTAGATTCAGGCGATTACAGCGTTTCGTTGACTACTACTATTTTTCAGTATGAATTAGACCAGTTAGTGCTCAATTCTATTTCAGGGGATGGATCCGGGGATTTAGATGAGTCGTTCGGGTTGTTTAACCCAGACCCTTATTTAGTAATTATAGACGGTAACGGGTCAGTGATTTTTACTACAAACTCTATAGATGATGTGGAGTCAGCTACCTTTTCTGATTTGAACATTTTACTTTCCTCAGAATTCGATGAATTTGTAGTTCAAATTTGGGATTCGGATACGTTTACTGAGGATGATTTATTAGGGCAGTTTGTTATTTCAAACCCCTCTGCTGGAACGAGCGCATTTAGTGATAGTGGATCAACAGGGAGCTACACTATAACCTCTGAGATAAACAGTCAGTTCTTTGATGAAGAGGTAGTGTCTGTCTTTCCGATTCCCGATGCAGTGTTGGAATACGCTGAAGAGCTTCAAACATTATCAGTTCCTGCCGAGGAAAACACGGTTTACCAGTGGACATTAAATGGGGAGCTTTTAGGAAACGAAAGCCTAAACACTATTGAGTTAGAAGCACCAGGGATTTATCAGTGTCAAGTGACGAATGAATTTGGCTGTTCTGCTCTTTCCGAAGAGTACCTTCTTTGTCCTGATCTCGAAATAACGTTTGAAGATAACTTACTGAGTGTATCATCGGGGTTTCAGTCTTATGTTTGGTTTTACAATGGACTAGAACTAGAAAACGAAACAACTAGCGAATTATCCTTTCAAGGAGATGGAAATTACGCAGTTGAAATTACCACCTCATACGGATGCGAAGTAACGTCTGCAGTCATTTCAGTTGTCGACAGTGTCTTTGAATTAGAGTCAAAAATCTCACTTAATGTGTATCCAAATCCTGCGTCAGACGAGTTGATTATCCAATCGACATCATTGAATGAGCAAACATTAGTTAAAGTCTTTTCACTCAACGGTCAAGTAGTAATTCTCGAATCTATTAATCCCTCGGCTTCTGGTAAAATTGAACTTAATGTTTCTCACTTGTCACCTGGAGCTTATACTATAAGCCTAGAAAATAACTCAGGAATAATTGGAAGAGCGAAATTTATGAAATAACCCCGAGTTCTTTTCCTACCTCAGTAAAAGCAGCTATAGCTTGGTCTATGTGTTCTTTTTCGTGAGCAGCACTTAGTTGAACTCGAATTCTAGCTTGTTCTTTAGGAACTACAGGGTAAAAGAATCCTATTACATAGATGCCTTTTTCTAATAATTTATCAGCCATTGTTTGACTTAGCTTAGCGTCATATAACATAACGGGAACTATAGCCGATTCTCCATCTTTTATGTCAAATCCTGCTGCTTTTATTCCCTCTTTAAAGTAATTCGTATTCCACTCTAATTTATCTCTAAGAGAAGTGTCATTAGAAAGCATATCTAACACTGTTAAACTAGCTCCGACTATGTTTGGCGCTAGAGAATTAGAGAACAAGTATGGACGTGAACGCTGACGCAGCAGCTCTATAATTTCTTTTCGTCCTGAGGTAAACCCACCCATAGCTCCACCTAAGGCTTTTCCTAAAGTTCCTGTAATGATGTCTATTCTACCCAATACATTTTTTAGCTCATGTGTGCCTCTCCCAGTCTTTCCTATGAACCCTGTAGCGTGGCATTCATCCACCATAACTAGTGCATCATACTTATCTGCCAAGTCGCATATTTTATCTAGCTGAGCCACATAACCATCCATAGAGAAAACTCCATCTGTAACTATTATTTTAAATCGAGCCCCTTCTGCTGCTTTAAGTTGAGTTTCTAAATCAGCCATATCATTATTGGCATACCTGTATCTAGCTGCTTTGCAAAGCCTAACACCATCTATAATAGAAGCGTGGTTCAGTGAGTCAGAGATAATAGCATCTTCTTTAGTTAAAAGAGGTTCGAAAACACCTCCATTAGCATCGAAAGCAGCAGCATATAAAATGGTATCTTCTGTCCCGAGGTACTCAGCTAACTTGGCTTCTAAATCTTTATGAATGTCTTGTGTTCCACATATAAATCGTACAGAACTCATCCCGAATCCATGTGAATCTAGTGCGTTTTTAGCTCCCTGTACTACTTTAGGGTGATTAGAAAGTCCTAGATAGTTGTTTGCGCAGAAATTAATTACTTCTTCTCCTGTCGAAATTTTAATAACAGCCTCCTGTGGTGAGGTGATAATTCTTTCTTTCTTAAATAGCCCTGCTGATTCTATTTCAGCTAATTCAGCTTTTAGGTGATCTTTTAATTTTCCGTACATGAGGTGATGTTTAGTCTTATAATTTATTTATTTGTGCTGCCTGCTAAAAGCTTATTCTGTATTTTTTTTAATATTCTCTAACCATTAACCCTTCAGAGAACGTTAGAAACTCTTCTAGTATCTTCGGGTTTCCTTTACATGAGCGAAGGCTAGTTAAAGCTTTTGCGAAGTAAGATTTAGACAGATGTTCTATGTCTTTATCTACCTCTAAAGAAGAAAATAAACGGAGTGTTTGTTCTACTTTTAATTCAGGGTTTGGTTCTTTTTGTAATTCTATAAGTTGTGCTCTCTGGATTTCGTTAGCATTTGATAGCGCTTTTAGCGCTAAGTATGTTTTTTTATTCGCTAGGATGTCTCCTCCTTTTTGCTTCCCTACTTTTTCCGTCTGACCAAACGCATCTAGATAGTCATCTCTCAGCTGAAAGGCTATTCCCATATTTAATCCATAATCATAGATGAGGTTAGCATCGTTATCTGACGCACCAGCAGTAATAGCCCCCATTTTAAGAGCGCATGCTATGAGGACACTAGTTTTCAGCGTTATCATTTCTATGTATTCCTCTATCGATACGTTGTCTCTAGTTTCAAAGTCCATATCGAACTGCTGTCCTTCACAAACTTCTATAGCCGTTTGGCTAAACAGCTCGTTCAGTGCTTTAATGTTTGAATCTTTAGTGTTTATGACTAATTGATAGGCTTGGACGAGCATAGCATCTCCAGACAAAATAGCTGAGTTTGTATTCCACTTTTCATGTACCGTTTCTTGTCCTCTTCTAAGAGGGGCATTATCCATAATGTCATCATGCATTAATGAGAAATTATGAAAGACCTCTACGGCTAGAGCAGGATAAAGAATATCCTCTGTCTTCCCTCCAAAAAAAGCACTAGAGAGCAATGCTAATGCTGGCCTTAATCTTTTCCCCCCTAATTCTAAGATGTAGGAAATAGGCCGATAAAGTTCTTGTTCTGATAAGTTTGAAATGAAAAGGTTGATTCCCTTTTCTACTTCTTCCCTAGACTCATTAAGTGTCATTTTCCTGCTTTCAATTGATTCAACAAATATGTTCCATAACCACTTTTCACTAGGTCGCTGGCGAGCTGCTCTAATTCATTGTCTGATATGAAACCGAGTCTCCAAGCCACTTCTTCTATAGCTCCTATTTTTAAACCTTGACGCTGCTCTATAACCATCACATATTGACTAGCCTGCATAAGGGACTCGAATGTCCCAGTGTCTAGCCAAGCTGTTCCTCGGTCAAGTTTAGTTACCTTTAATTTTCCTGCTTTTAAATAGGCCTTGTTAATGTCAGTGATTTCGTATTCTCCTCTTGCGCTTGGTTCCAATTGAGCAGCTATATCCACCACAGAATTATCATAATAGTACAACCCCGGGACGGCATAATTTGACTTGGGTTTTTCTGGCTTTTCTTCTATTGAAATAGCTTTGTTTGTAGAGTCGAACTCCACCACTCCGTAGCGTTCAGGGTCATTTACATGATAGGCGTAAACCATTCCTCCCTCCACGTCAGTATTGTTCCTCAGCAACTTCCCGAAGCCTTGTCCATAAAAGATGTTGTCTCCTAAAACAAGAGCCACTTTATCATTTCCTATAAATTCTTTTCCGAGTACGAACGCCTGAGCTAATCCATTTGGTTTTTCTTGTACCTGATAAGAGAAGTTACACCCTAGTAAAGAGCCATCCCCCAACAAACGTTGGAAACCGGGTAAATCCTCAGGCGTAGAAATTATTAGAATATCCTTTATGTTAGAAAGCATAAGCGTAGAAAGCGGATAATAAATCATTGGCTTGTCGTACACAGGCATCAGCTGTTTGCTAACGGCTTTAGTAATGGGCCATAACCGGCTACCGGTTCCTCCCGCTAAAATGATTCCTTTCATGGGTAAGAATTTTTATTGTTAATGAGGACCTTTTCGTATCTGGAGTTCCTCTACATCTATGTCGTCCTCTTCATCGAAGATTACAAATAAAGGTTCATGCATTATTTTCTTAGTAAACCTATTATCTATGGTCAGTAAAAGAGTAGGCAAAAGCACCAGATTAGAGAACATAGCGACTAATAAAGTGACTGAAACTAAAATTCCTAAAGCTTGCGTTCCTTCAAACTCTGAAGCGATGAATACAGCAAACCCGAAGAACAGAATGATACTGGTATACATCATACTTACACCAGTTTCTCTAACGGCAGAAATGACAGCCTCTTTAATTTTCCAGCCATTTGCTTTTAATTCTTGTCTGAATTTAGCCAAGTAGTGTATGGTGTCGTCTACCGATATGCCGAACGCTATACTAAAGACAAGCACAGTTGAAGGCTTAATGGGTATGTTGAAATACCCCATGATAGCAGCAGTGAATAGAAGAGGGACTAGATTAGGGATTAGGGAAATTAGCACCATTTGTACTGATCTAAATAACACTGCCATGAGCAGTGCCACAAAGAGAATAGCAATAATGAGACTCATAGCCAAATTAGAAACCATGTAAGCAGACCCTTTAGTGAAGGCTACAGCTGTTCCTGTAAGACTTGTTGTATACTTCGAGGGAGGAAAAATACTATCTATTTCAGCTTCTACCCTTTTCACAAGCGCTCGCATTTGCACAGTGCCTATATCGGCTACATTAGCAGAAACTCTGGTTTTTCTAAACGTAGAATCGATGAAAGAATGTTCCTGGTTTCCAGTGTTATATTGACTGCTAAAATAAGGACCGATTAAAGTTTGTTCATTTGACTTTATAAGCGCATAGCGATCCTTAGAGCCATTGTAAAAGGCTTGCCTAGCAAATTTAGACGCATCTGCGATAGAGATACTTCTAGAGAGCTCAGGGTAAGTTGCTAGTTTTTTCTGGAGTTTATCTAATCGTTTAATATTAGATAGTTTGGTCATTTTTCCAGCGCTATCACTTTTTATGATGATTTCAAAAGGAAGGACTCCATTGTATTGTTTTTCGAAGAATTTTAAATCTGTAATAACTCGGTCGTCATCAGGTAAATCATCCACAACATTTCCTGTGGAAGTCATCATAGAAACGCCCACAAAACCAAGAACTAAGATGGCAACGAACGCCACGTAAACTACCTTTCTGTAATGGGAGACAATGTTCACTAGCACTTCCACAGACTTGTAGGTCCATCTTCTATTTAAATGCTTAACCTGCTTAAGGCTTGGCGGCTCTAAGTAACTATAGACGGTAATTATGACCAAGATCGACAAAGCGAACATGACAATAATATTGACAGATGCTATAACTCCAAATTCTTTAAGGATATCACTATAAGTAAAAACGAATGTTCCGAATCCCATAGCCGTGGTGAAGTTCGTAAGGAAAGTAGCGCTTCCTATTTTTATTACCACGCGTTGCAATGCTAAGACCTGGTTTCCGTGCTTTTTATACTCTACATGGTATTTATTTATGAGGTAAACACAATTAGTGATTCCTATAATAATCATGAGTGACGGAATTAGCGCCATAAGAATAGAAAGCTCATAATTAAATAGAGTTATAATGCCTAAACTCCATACTACACCTACCGCCACTACCAAAAGACAGACGGTCACTAAAACGATATCTCTGAAGAATAGAAATAATAAAATAGCGGTTATTAAAGCAGATAAAAAGATGAACAATTTAAGCTCAGACTTCACCTTAGCGGTCATTTGATCTCTAATGAAAGGGAGCCCAGAAACATATGTTTTTATGCCTGTGTCTGCGGTGAAGGCATTTATCATACCTACGATTTCATCTATAGCTCCAGCTCTATCTGGGGAGTTGAAAATATCAGTATTTACGAAGGCCATTAAAAGTGTAGAGTAGGCATCATCCTTCCATAGGATATCTTTATAGAAAGGTAGACTTTTAACCACAGCCATTAATGAGTCTAGCTCTTTCTGAGACTGAGGTGCTTGTTGAGCCAGTAACTCGAAGTTAAATTTCTTAAGGGTAGTATCTTTCTTGAGGTTAAAAGACCGAAGAACTGAAAAGACTGAATCCACTAACGGATATCGAACGTCTAGGGCAGTTCCCTCCATTATTTCTGGACGAGCTACAGAAACTTCTTTAATGTCTTGTCCTAAGTTATACCACTTTTGAAAGTTTTCTAGCTCATATAAACGGGCATCATCAGCACCTATCACCATGACCATACCGTCATCATCGAAAAGCTCTTTAAATTCAAGAAACTCTAAGTTGGCTGGGTCTTCTGGAGGAAGTAAGTTAGCGTATCCATAACTTAACTTTAGTTTGTTCAATTGTGAACCCAGTCCAATGGTGATGAGGGCTAGAACGACTAATATGGGCAGTCTATAAGTTAGTATGAGTCGGGCTACTTTATGCCACATTAGAGACTGGTTTCATTTATAATTTGCGCAAAGAAACAAAATAAAGCGGTGCATTAACTGTACCGTTTCTTGATCTTTAGATCTAGCTTGTTGCATACAGAGTTTTTAGGTTTTTATTCTACAGAAACTTTAGGTCCAAGGCCATCATTCCTATTGGCGGGTTTGTGAGTAGTGTTTAGGTGTTAAGTGCCTGCCTGAGGCGCTTCTCAAGTCATTTTAGGATTGTTTAAGCTTTAACCAAAGAGTCTGGAACCGTTAAAACATGTTGGTCAAAGTAGGGCGTTTAAATTTTAGGAATGTTCTGTCAGAATTCTGCGATAAATGGGATGGGATGTGAACACTGGTTTAAACAGATTCTTCTATCTTCGCGAAAAGAAAAATTATATAGATGTCAGCTTTTGATGTAATAGTTATAGGTTCTGGTCCTGGAGGGTATGTAGCGGCCATTAGGTGTGCTCAATTAGGAATGAAAACCGCTCTAGTGGAGAAATACAGCACTTTAGGAGGAACATGTTTGAATGTGGGATGTATTCCTTCTAAGGCACTTTTAGACAGTAGTGAGCATTATCATAACGCCACATCTACTTTTGCTACGCATGGAATAAAAACAGGAGAAGTCTCTGTGGATTTTAAACAGATGATTCAAAGAAAGCGTGATGTAGTGGAACAGACTACTGGAGGAATCGACTTTTTGATGAAAAAGAATAAAATCGAGGTTTTGACAGGACATGGTTCTTTTATTTCTGAGACCAAAATTTCTGTTTCTCCTGAAAATGGAAAAGCGACAGAATATGAGGCTAAGAATTTTATCATAGCTACAGGGTCGAAGCCGGCCACTCTTCCTTTTATAAAATTAGATAAGACCAGAGTTATTACCTCTACTGAGGCATTGGAGTTAAAAGAAATTCCTAAGCACATGATCGTTGTCGGTGGTGGAGTAATTGGTCTTGAATTAGGAAGTGTTTATGCTAGAATAGGTTCTCAGGTAACCGTAGTAGAATATATGGATTCAATTATTCCTACTATGGATAAGTCCTGTGGGAAAGAGCTGATGCGTTCTATGAAAAAGTTAGGCGTTAAGTTTTTACTTTCACACAAAGTGAAAGAAGTAAAAGCGACTAAAACGGGTGTAACTATTAAAGCAGACGATAAAAAAGGAGTAGAGAAAGAAATTCAAGGGGATTACTGTCTAGTTTCTGTAGGTAGAAAACCATACACGGACAAATTAGGCCTAGAGAATACTTCAGTAAAGGTAGATGAGAGAGGAAGAATCGCTGTAAACGAAAAATTACAAACTGGATCGGCCAATATATACGCCATCGGAGATGTGATCAAAGGAGCTATGTTAGCTCACAAAGCTGAAGAAGAAGGAACATTCGTAGCAGAGGTTATGGCTGGACAGCATCCTCATATAGATTATAACTTAATACCAGGAGTAGTTTACACTTGGCCAGAAGTAGCTGCTGTAGGACAAACAGAAGAGCAGCTAAAAGAATCAGGTATTCCCTATAAGTCTGGAGTTTTTCCGTTTAAAGCGAGCGGAAGAGCAAGAGCAAGTATGGACACAGATGGCATGGTGAAAGTACTGGCGCATAAAGAGACCGATGAGATTTTAGGAGTTCATATGGTGGGCCCGAGAGCGGCAGATATGATAGCGGAAGCGGTAGTGGCTATGGAATTCAGAGCTAGTGCAGAAGATATAAGCAGAATGAGCCATGCGCACCCTACGTTTACTGAGGCTATGAAAGAAGCAGCGTTAGCTGCTACTGGTGATAGAGCATTACATATTTAATAGGATAAAAAGCTCCAGTTGTTTGGGAGCTTCCTAGTGAGTTAGCGCTCTGTGAAGAGCAGGTCTATAAAGAATCAGCGAGTAGACTCACGAATAGCCAAGTGCTTTAGAATTGAATCAATTAAATGACTGTACTATAAAGAGGGTGTGTTTTCAGAATTAATCCCGTTTTAGGAATGAATAACCCAAAAGAAACAATTTTCTTGCTCAACAGTAACTCAAGCCAAGAGGCCGATTTAATGGCTGTAGGCGTGCAGGAAGAATTAATAGTTTCTGCTGGTTTTGACTGCTTTCAAGCGCTTAATGAGTTTCTTCAAAAACACAAAAAGTGGGTTTTTGGTTTCCTGAGCTATGATTTAAAAAATCAAGTAGAAAACTTATCGAGTAAGAATCATGATGGACTAGAGTTTCCAGAAATCTGCTTCATCGTTCCTAAGGTCGTTTATAGCTTAACCGTTGATGGCGGTTATGAGGTGCTTGAAGCTTATGATAAAGAGTTTTCAGAGAACTTAAACCCGTACTCTTTTTTAGAAAGTGAATCAGCAGCCAAAAACATAGAGGTTAGCCTTACCTCTAGAACCCCTAAAGAAAAATACTTGAATGATGTGGATTCTTTATTAAACCACATTAAAAGAGGAGATATCTATGAAGCCAATTACTGCGTGGAGTTTTACCAAGAGCAGTTTAACCTATCGCCCTTAGCCACTTACAAGGCCGCTAATGATGCTACCCTAGCTCCTTATTCTGCTTATTTCCAGCATGGAGATCACCACGCCATCTGCTGCAGCCCCGAATTATACTTAGAGAAAACGGGAAGCACAGTAGTTTCTAAACCCATTAAAGGAACCATAAGAAGAGGGGCAGATCCACAAGAAGATGAAGCGTTAAAAAGACAATTATTCTCTGATAAAAAAGAACGGTCTGAGAATGTCATGATCGTAGATTTAGTAAGAAACGACCTCTCTAAAACGGCTAAAAATAATTCTGTAACGGTAAATGAATTATACGGGATTCATACCTTTAAAACACTCCATCACATGATTAGCACTGTCACTAGTGAAGTCAGAGATGAGGTGTTAAACTCGGAGCTTTTAAAATCTACGTTTCCTATGGGGTCTATGACTGGCGCGCCTAAGATTAGCGCCATGAACCTTATAGAAGAGCATGAAGATGCTAAAAGAGGACTGTACAGTGGAGCTATAGGTTTTTTCACCCCAGAAGGCGACTTCACATTTAACGTGGTCATTCGCTCATTCCTTTATAACTCTAAAAAGAAGTACCTTTCACTTATGGCAGGCAGTGCTATTACAGCCCAATCCGTTCCTGAAAAGGAATACAGAGAATGTTTGCTTAAGGTGTCCGCATTGAAAAACTCGATTCATGGATTTGATTAGCCGTTTAAGAAAAACCATAAAGGATCATGGGTTGTTTATGGAGAACGAATTCCTACTAGTCGCGGTGAGTGGCGGTGTGGATTCTATGGCGCTTTTACACGCGTTGCAATACTTAGGTTATCCCATACACGCGGCACACGTAAACTACCATTTACGTGGAGAAGACTCAGATTTAGACCAGCAGGCAGTAGAGGACTATTGTAATGCTACTTCCATTCCTTTTTCTGTAAACCATCTGAAATTGAGCTCTGGACAGGGGATTCAAGAAAAGGCTAGAGAAGCTAGATACGCTTGGTTCAGTGAGCTTAGAAAAGACCTTAAGCTGAATAAAGTAGTAACAGCTCATCACCTAAATGACCAGGCAGAAACAGTATTGTTTAATCTGTGTAGAGGGTCTGGTTTAGCAGGAGCGTCAGGTATGGCTCTGGAAAACAACTCAGTCGTAAGGCCGCTGCTATTCATGCCTAAAGAAGAAATAGTGGCTTACGCCAAAGAGAATAACGTTTCTTATAGAGAGGATGTCTCAAACCAAAGCCTAAAATATTCTCGTAATAGAATTAGAAATGCTGTGTTTCCTTCATTAGCCAAGGTAAACAGCTCTTTTGTGAATCATATTGGTGGGTTTTCCCACCATGCTTCTCAGGCCGATCTGTTAATTTCTGAAGTCGCTAAAAGCAAGTGGGATTCCAATAATAAAAAAACTGCAAATGGCTTTCAGTTGGACCTTCAGTTTCTTGAAGGTTCAGATTATTCTGATTTGCTCCTTTACTATATGCTAGCAGAACTTGAGCCTAAATCTTCTCTTAGAAATGAGGTCGTGAATCTAGCTCGTTCTGCTGCAGGTAAAAAGGTCGCTGGATCAAGCTATGTGTTCTGGAGAGATAGAAGTAGTTTGGTAATAGAAAGCGTAGAGAAAGAAGAGGCTTTGACCACTGAAATCATAGCTCAAGGAACGGGAGTTTATGCATATAAAAATGGATCTTTGTGC
>Ga0075117_1000839_pt1 | contig 19953 bp, 17 predicted proteins | sample AntAceMetag02UKJ_FD_69789 | JGI IMG/M metagenome (GOLD analysis project Ga0075117, IMG submission 69789) | Saline lake microbial communities from Ace Lake, Antarctica - Antarctic Ace Lake Metagenome 02UKJ | ecosystem: Environmental > Aquatic > Non-marine Saline and Alkaline > Saline | place... | reverse complement strand
GTATTTGTTTAATAGTCAATCAAATACAATTATTATTCCATCTTAAAAAGCTACCCCAATGAACATCAATGGGGTTTTGTTCAACGTGCGGAAGTACGCAACAGTCGTTTTGTTAGATTTAGGTATGAAATAACAAAAAATATCTAATATATTGACAGTTAGTAAGATAAAGAGTTGAATCTATTTGTAAACGTTTATTAACCGTTAAAAACGGATAAATCGCCTAAATCGTGCCGCCTTGGTCTCAAAAGACCATCTAGGTTGGTGAAAATAACGCATGGAATTTTGATTTAGGGTCTATTAAATTAATACTTTCAAAGGCGATTCTGTCTATCAAACGAGCCCAAAATTACTGAGCAGTAGTGGAAATATCCCCCAAAGTGTTTCAGAACAGAGTTTAAATAGAGAAGAAGTGGCTCAGGTTTACATCCAAGCCATTTCGTGTACTACACTTTTTCGGGAATGGCATTTTAAATTTTATTGTTAATCATGGCTTTTCGGACTATTTTTTCATTCATTTTCGTTTGCATTTCGAAGGTTTTCCCAGCTTGCAGCGAATAAGGCGTTTAATGCACTTGACTACACGTTACCCGAAGCCTGATTTGTCACTAGCAAATAAGGAACATAAAAAGTATTCTTATCTACTAAGAGACATGGTACTATCACATAGAAACCAGTTCTGGGCAACAGATATCACTTATATACCTATGAAGCGTGGGTTTATACGGGCGGCGAATCGCTATTTAATGGCCGTAGTGGACTTATATTCTCGCAAAACGCACTAGGTCCGAGAGCAACTCCATGGATGCAGAGTGATGTACTAAGTTCAAAAGTCAGACGATAACTATGCCTGGCACTCCAGAAACATTCAATACTGATCAGGGAAGCTAATTTACTAGCGAAATGTTTTCTAAAGTTCTTTTAGACAACAACATACTGATGTCAATGGATGGGCCCTTGATACTGTTTTTGTGGAAAGGTGGTGGAGGTCGGTAAAATATGAGCGTATCTATTTAAAGTCATAGAGCGATGGACACGAATTGGAAAAAGGATTGATGGCATATTTCGACTTTTACAAAATTCCAGATTCCATGGCAGCCTAAGCAACATGGCACCAGGAGAGGTGTATGAAAAGCAGCCTCCTTATTCACAATTATCCTACTTTATCAACAGAGAAAAAGAAGCAAAAAAGAAAAAGAAGGACTTTGACAGCAATAATAATAGTTTATTGTATACCTGTATCTGCCTAAAGAATGGAGAGCATTATAACTGTAAGTGCAGATTTTAAACTAAATTGTTGGTTATCAGTTTGTCTACAATTTATATAGGCTTACTAACCTAACGTGGACTTGTTATCGCTTATATTGCTTTGAATCTACCTATTATATGAAAAAAATCTATGTACTCCTTTTTTTACTCTCGGCTCTTTCTGCTTGTCAAAACAAAAAGGATTTCTCTCCGCCTAACATTGTCTTCATCCTTACTGACGACCAAGGATGGGGGGATTTAAGTTTAAATGGAAATACAGATGTAAGTACACCTCATATTGATAAATTAGCTGCTGACGGAGCTGTTTTTGACAGGTTTTATGTAAGCCCAGTTTGCTCGCCTACTCGGGCAGAAATTCTTACGGGAAGATATGCTGTGCGATCAGGCGTTTATTCTACTTCAGAGGGTGGTGAACGCATAGATTTGGACGAAAAGACCATGGCTGATGTCTTTAAAGAAAATGGTTATAAGACTGCTGCCTTTGGGAAATGGCATAGCGGTATGCAGTATCCGTATCATCCTATTGGCAGAGGATTTGAAGAATTTTACGGTTTCTGTTCTGGCCACTGGGGAGACTATTTTAGCCCAATGCTTGAACGTAATGGTGAAATTACACAGGGGGACGGCTTTTTGCCTGATGATTTAACCTCTGAAGCTTTACGTTTCATAGAACGCCAAAAAGAAGAGCCCTTCTTTTTGTACTTACCTCTAAACACGCCTCACAGCCCCATGCAAGTTCCTGACGAATGGTGGACGAAATATGCTGATGCCGACCTTACCATGGTTAATGCCAATTCAGGTAAAGAGAAAATCAATAAAACGAAGGCGGCTTATGCCTTGGCGGAAAACATAGATTGGAATGTTGGTCGTATCACAGAGAAACTAGAGGAACTGAGTTTGACAGAGAATACTATTGTAATCTATCTATCTGATAATGGTCCAAATGGTTGGAGATGGAACGGTAACATGAAGGGTACCAAAGGCTCTACTGATGAAGGTGGCGTTCGTTCTCCGTTTATTATTAGTTGGAAAGGGATGATTGCCGCCGGGAAAAAGATCCCTCAAATAGCAAGTGCGTTAGACTTATTACCTACTCTGGCGGCTTTGTCAGACATTTCATTTAGTCCTCAAAAAAGACTTGATGGTGTAAGTCTAAAATCCCTTCTTCTAAATGAAAATACGGATTGGGAAGACCGCCTTTTAGTAAGTCATTGGAATAGTAAAACGAGTATAAGAAGTCAGAATTTTAGATTGGATCATGAAAATAGGCTCTATGACATGCGAAAAGACCCAAGCCAAAATGAAGATATAGCGGTAAACGAAAAGGAAACTTTTGAAAACCTGCTGGCTTTCAAGACCAAATGGGAAGCGGAGGTTTTGACGGAACTGCCTGCTGTGGATGAACGAACTTTTCCGATCGGTCACCCTGATTTTAAACATTATCAACTTCCGGCAAGAGATGCTAAGGCCCATGGAAACATTAAACGTTCTAATAGATGGCCAAACGACTCCTTCTTTACTAATTGGGTTTCTGTAAATGATAGTATCACTTGGGATATTGAAGTGCTGGAAGAGGGGGATTTTGAGGTGGAGATTTACTACACTTGCAAAAAGGAAGATGTAGGTGCTACGATTTCACTTAGTTATGGTGAAAACAGCATTAAGAAGACCATTATTGAGGCCCATGATCCGCCTTTAGAAGGACATGAAATGGATAGGCTAGAAAGGGAAGAGTCGTATACTAAAGATTTTAAACCCGTTTCTATGGGAAATATATTTCTTAATAAAGGCCAAGGGCAACTTGCTCTCAAGGCTAATGAGCTTAAAGGAGAGCAATTAATTGACTTTAGATTGCTAATGCTCCATCGAATTAACAAGTAATTTTTGGATTTTGGAAAAACTATATATACGTTTGTTTAATAATTAACCATATGGTTAAACCTTATGGATGAACTAGATAGTTAGAAGTGTCAAAAGACGAATCAACAGAAGAAAAAATATTAGTAGCGGCTGAAGAATCCTTCATAAGTGAGGGTTTTGAAGGAGCTAGAATGCAAAGTATCGCGAACAAAGCAGGGATTAATAAAGCCATGCTTCACTACTACTTTAGGTCTAAGGACCTCCTTTTTGAAAAGATTTTTGACCTAAAGGTGAAGTATTTCTTCCCAGAGATATCCGAAATATTTAAACAGGATAAGCCTTTTGTAGAGCAAGTAGAAGACTTTGTGGAGCGTTACATCACTTTCATGAACCAGTACCCCTTCATTCCTTTTTTTATCATTAGAACCATTAACTCTCCGAGCAAAATGGCTTTTATTGAAAAGCTACCTTTCAAAAAACACTTGGCAGAAGTAGTATTTCAAAGTTATGCCAAGGACAAGGCCTTAGGGAAAGTAAGGGAAGTTGATCCTATGCAGTTTTTCATGTCGGTTTTGGGGATGTGCATTTTTCCTTTTGTTGGAAGACCCATATTGGAATCTGTTCTAGGGGTTGAAAGGGACAAGTTTTCTAATTTGATGATACAGCGTATTCCCGAGATCAAACTTTATATCCGTACTATTTTAAAAGTTGAATAATATGAAGCAATACATATACTGTTTAATAGGACTTTGTGGTCTATCGCTATCAGGGGTAGCACAATCATCTATTTCTTTAGATGATCTTATTAATCAAGCAAAGGAGAATAACCCGCAGTCTAGCCAGCTGGCGTTGATAGATGAACTTTCAGATTTAAAAATTAAAAAAATATCGGGTGCTAATTTGCCTCAATCTAGCTTGGGCGGACAGGCTTCATGGCAGTCAGAGGTGACTTCTATTGACATTTCATTACCAGGGATAGATATTCAGCCACCGCCAAAAGACCAGTACAAAATCACGCTGGATGTCCAGCAAAATATTTGGGATGGAGGATTATCCGCAGGTCAGAAATCTATGGAAATGGCCAGCAGAGAAGTAGAAAACAGAAAAGTAGTTACCGATTTATACAAAGTAGAAGAACAAGTGTCTGGGCTTTACTTTGCTGCATTATTTGCAGATAGACAAAGAGCTAATGCAGCATTAATTTTAAAAGAACTTGACAGTAAAGTAACTCAAGTGAAGGCGGCTGTAGAGAACGGAGTCGCTATTAAATCTGACTTATTGAATTTGGAGGCTCGGAAAATAGAACTGGCACAATCTCTTTCTGAAATAAAAAATAAGAAAACCGCCGCTCTAAAGGCCTTATCTATACTTTCTGGAAGGCAAATTAGAGGGGATCAGAACCTCGAGATTCCTGAATTTACAAAAGCTTCAAATACTGAAAACCAAAGGCCAGAATTGGGGCTATTGACAGCCCAACAAAATGTCATTCTGGCTTCGGAGAAGATAATTAAAGCGAAAAACGCACCAAAACTAAGACTCTTTGCTACTGGAGGATACGGTAGGCCAGGTTTGAATTTCTTAGCAAGAGATTTTTCGCCTTATATGATAGGCGGCCTAAGTCTGAAAATACCGCTGAGTCATCTATATAATGGAGGTCAGACGAATGATTTGCAACAAATAAAAGTGAATCAATTAAAAATGGAGATGCAGAAAAGGAGTTTCCTGATGGCGTCTGAAGTGAAATACACCCATCAAAAATCGGAAATAGAGAGATTAGAAAGCTTGATAACAAGCGATTCTAAGTTAATAGCTATTCGCGAGCAAATAAGAAATACGGCAGACGCTCAACTGGTAAATGGAGTCATAACAGCTAATGCATATTTGACTGAATTAAATAAGGAAGATTTGGCTAAGCAGGCTCTTATTCTTCATGAGGTTCAATTGCTCCAAGCCAAACACAATTTGAAACTGATATTAGGACAATAATGAATTCAATACATATGAAAACAAAATACTTATTTCAGGCCTTGGGTATGGTATTCATCCTTTCTGCCTGTGGGAATGACGAAAATAATTTTGACGCATCGGGAGTTTTCGAGGCTAAGGAGATTATTGTTTCTTCTGAAACGGGAGGTAAAATTCTGGAATTTGACTTTGAAGAAGGTGCTACTGTAGCCGCTGGTCAAGTCCTGGGATTGGTAGATTGTGAGAGCCTTAACCTTGAAAAGGCTCAAATAGAGGCTACTGTAGAGTCTTTAAAAGCAAAAAAGAATTCGGCGGATCCTCAAGTGCAAGTACTCAAGCAGACTTTAGTTTCTCAGTCAAAGCAAATAGATGCTCAAAAGGAGCAATTAAGAGTTTTGTTAAAAGAGCAATCTCGCATGGAGAAACTCGTAAATGCAGAAGCTGTACCTTCAAAACAATTGGACGATTTGGTGGGGACAGTGAATGTGTTTCGTAAACAAATGGAAGCTGCAGAGAGTAGTTTGAACGTAACAAGACAGCAAATGAAATCTCAAGAGCAGCAGATAGCGATAGCTAATAGGGCTATCATGAGCGGCCAAAAACCAATGGAAGAACAAATAGCTCAAATGGATAATATGATAGGTAAATGCCAAATCATTAATCCAACTGCTGGCACCATTTTGCTTAAGTATGCGGAGAAGAATGAAATAACTGGATCTGGGAAACCATTGTATAAACTCGCGGATATGTCGGTGTTAAAACTAAGGGCCTACGTGACCAATAGTCAATTATCAAAGGTGAAAGTAGGTGAAGAAGTAACTGTTTTTGTGAATAATGGTGATGAAGGGTCTAAAGAAATAATCGGTGTAGTAGAATGGATTTCGGACAAAGCAGAATTTACTCCCAAAACTATTCAAACTAAAGACGAACGCTCAAACTTGGTTTACGCCACTAAAATCAGAGTGAAAAATGACGGGTTTTTGAAGATTGGAATGTACGGAGAAGTGAAATTTTAATGGCTGCCGTAAGTCTCAAAAATATCAACAGAACCTATCTAAAGGGGGAGGTCAAAGCTCTTCAGGATATCAACTTGGAGATAAAGTCAGGGGAACTCTTTGGCCTTATTGGGCCAGATGGAGCTGGCAAGACTACACTTTTCAGAATATTGACTACGCTGCTTTTACCGGATTCAGGGAAAGCAACTGTGGCAGGTTTTGATGTGGTTGATAACCTTTGGGACATTAGAAAAATCTCAGGTTATATGCCTGGAAAATTCTCTCTATACCAAGATTTAAGTATTGAAGAAAATTTGAATTTTTTCGCTACTGTTTTTAATACAACTTTAGAGGCCAACTATCATCTCATAGAAGAAATCTATGTTCAGATAGAGCCTTTTAAACATAGGCTAGCTGGCGATTTGTCAGGTGGAATGAAACAAAAACTAGCCCTTTGCTGTGCTCTTATTCATGAGCCCGAAGTTCTTTTTTTGGATGAACCAACAACAGGTGTGGATCCAGTTTCTAGAAAAGAATTCTGGGATATGCTGGATAGACTAAAAGCCAGAGGTATTACTATCATAGTTTCTACCCCTTATATGGACGAAGCCAGCAGATGCGATAGAATAGCTCTTATGCAGAATGGAGAAATACTGGAAGTAGATACGCTTGAGGGTATTATTGGAAGACACTCCCAAAACCTCTATGCTGTAAATGGAGATAACAGATATGAGCTTATGAAGGCCATCAGAACCTATGAAGGTACGTTGAGTTGTTTTGCTTTTGGAGAAGAAAGTCACGTGAGCTTGAAGCTTAATGAGGATGCTAATGAAGGCTTGAAGGAACACCTACTCCATCTCAAACATAGTGGGCTTGCAATAAAAAAAATAGAGCCAAACATAGAAGATACGTTCATAAAATTGATGCTAGAAAAAGCCACGAATGTCTGAAATAGTAATACATACTGATAAGCTAACAAGGATATTTGGCGACTTCACGGCAGTGGATGCTATTAGTTTTGATGTTGCGGCGGGCGAAATATTTGGATTTTTAGGAGCCAATGGTGCTGGGAAGACCACGGCTATAAGAATACTATGCGGTTTGTTATCGCCCACATCTGGGGTAGCCGAAGTGGCTGGCTTTGATGTCTATAAAGAGAGCGAAGAAATCAAAAAGCACATTGGTTATATGAGTCAAAAGTTCTCTTTGTATGATAACCTAACGGTCAAAGAGAATATTCACTTTTTCGGTGGTATTTATGGTATTCCGAGGAAGGAGTTAAAAGAGAAGACCAATGAGCTTGTTAGTAGACTTGGACTCAATAACGAAGCAGATAAGCTAGTGGGTTCATTGCCATTAGGATGGAAACAAAAAATTTCGTTTTCTACGGCTATTTTGCATGAACCCAAAATAGTTTTTTTAGACGAACCCACAGGAGGCGTAGATCCAATCACCAGAAGGCAGTTTTGGGATATGATATATGAGACGGCCAGTAGAGGGATAACCATTTTCGTGACCACACATTACATGGATGAGGCAGAATACTGTGACCGAGTAAGTATCATGGTAGACGGAGCTATAGCGGCCTTAGATAAACCTTCAGAAATGAAGAAGTCATTCGGGGCAAAAGACATGAACGATGTGTTTTTACAGCTGGCTCGGGGAGCTAAGAGGGGAGACTGAATTAATTGAGAATGGTGAATTGATAATTACCCTTCAACAAGATCAAGCTGCGGGTTAAATTGATAATGGAGAATTCAGAATGAAAGAGCACATTGTAAAGATAAATCGCTGGCGTTTGCTTTGAAGATAGTTGGACTTTACAAAGTGTTTTCTGGTGAAGTATATTCTTTCAAAACAGATTCTGCGTAGTGGAACCTCAATAGGGGCCAATATCAGAGAAGCAGAACATGCCGTGTCGAAACCTGATTTTATTCATAAAATGAGTATTTCTTTAAAGGAGGCAAACGAAACAGAATATTGGTTATTACTTCTTAAAGAAGGGGAATATATGGAGGCAAATAAAATGGATTCCCTTAGCAAAGATATTGACGAATTGATTCGGCTACTGGTAAGTATTATTAAGACAATGAAAGGTAAAGTAAAATGAAAGTTCTCCTCTCTCAATTATTAATTCTATGAAGGTATTTTTCGCTTTTGTTAGAAAGGAATTTAGACATGTGCTACGTGACAGAAGAAGTATGGTCATTTTGATAGGCTTGCCTATTATCATGATGTTGCTTTTTGGTTTTGCCTTGTCTTCTGAAGTTAAAAACTCTGAAGTGGCTGTGCTAGACTATGCTAAAGATGAGACCACAAGAATGCTTATCGATAGAATAGATCAAAGCAAGTACTTTAGTGTTAAGGAAATTCTTCATAATGAAGATAAAATTGAGCCTTCGTTCAGAAAAGGGGAAGTGAGGTTAGTCATTGTGTTTCCGCAAAACTTTAACGCAGATCTCATGCACGCAAACAGTGCTCAGATTAGATTTATAGGAGATGCATCAGATCCTAACACCTCCAATATCATGATTAATTATGCTTCGGCTATCGTACGTGATTATCAGAACGAGCTTTTTGGAGAACAAAAACTACCCTATCAGATTAATGTGGAAACTAGGATGCTCTATAATCCTCAGCTGAAAGGAGCCTACACGTTCGTTCCTGGAGTGATGACACTCATTCTCATGCTTTTGGGGGCCATGATGACTTCGGTATCTATTGTAAAAGAGAAAGAAACAGGAACCATGGAAGTGCTCTTGGTTTCCCCCATGAAACCCCTATTGGTGGTCTTAAGTAAGGCCGTTCCTTATCTGGTTTTGTGTTTTGCGGATGTTGTCTTAATTCTACTCATGGCCGTATTTATACTGGATATGCCCATAGAAGGGTCTGTCGTTTTACTCTTGGCTGAGAGCCTTTTATTCATTTTCACAGCTCTTTCGTTAGGCCTACTTATTTCAAGTGTGGTAGACTCCCAGCAGGTGGCTATGTTTATTTCCTTGGTCGGTTTATTGATGCCTGCTTTGGTTTTCAGTGGGTTTATGTTTCCCATAGAAAACATGCCAGCACCTCTACAAGTACTTAGTAATGTGGTTCCTACTAAATGGTATTACAATATTGTAAGTAGCATAATGGTGAAGGGCCTAGGTTTTAAATATGTGGCCAAACAAACCTTAATTCTTTTTGTGATGACTATCGTCTTTTTAGGAATAGCCATTAAGAAATTTAAAGTAAGATTAGAATGAACAATTTATTCTTTCTGTTGCAAAAAGAATTCAAGCAGATTTTCCGAGATCCAGCCATTCTACGCTTGATATTATTGATGCCCATTTTACAACTTATTCTTATTCCGCTTGCCGCAGATTATGAAATTAAGTTTATAAACATCTCTGTGGTAGACAATGATCATTCTAGCTATTCCAGAAGACTAACGGAAAAATTGACGGCCTCTGGCTATTTTCAATTGGCCACTTATGGTAATTCGTATAATGGAGCTTTAGAAAGCATTGGCGAGGGAGATACGGATATCATACTTACAATTCCTGCTAATTTTGAGAAGGACTTAATCAAAGAAAATCAAAACAAACTTCATTTAGCGGCAGACGCCGTCAACGGAGTTCGGGCAGGCTTAGGCGTAGCGTATGCTAGCCAAATTATACGCGGCTTTAATCAGGAAATTAGGGAAGAATGGGTTCAGTTTCCTAGATTTCCTCCCTTACCGCAAATAGAAATCACATCGGCAAACTGGTATAATCCTCATACTAATTATTATCTCTTTATGGTGCCTGGCATTTTAGCCATTTTAGTGACTATGGTGGGCAGTTTCTTGACAGCACTAAATATTGTGGCCGAAAAAGAAGTAGGAACTATAGAGCAGCTTAATGTGACTCCACTAAAAAAATGGCAGTTCATAGCCGGCAAACTAATTCCATTTTGGGTGCTCGGGATGGTTTCCGTTACACTAGGAATGGTGGTTGCTTGGTTGATTTTTGGAATTGTTCCCGTGGGTTCTTACATAACAGTCTATGTATACTCGGCCATTTATTTAGTAGGTGTTTTAGGCGTAGGCTTATTGCTCAGCACTTTTGCTGATACGCAGCAACAGGCTACACTTTTTTCTTTTTTTGTAATGATGTGCTTTATACTTTTAGGAGGCCTTTATACACCTATTGAAAGTATGCCAGAATGGGCACAGTGGTTAGCTAAAATGAATCCGCCTACCTACTTTATCAAAGTGATTAGGGCCATATTCATCAAAGGCAGCACTTTTACAGATTTGCTTCCAGATTTCTTTGCTTTGATAGGCTTTGCGGTGGTTTTTAACTGGCTTGCCATACGAAATTACAGTAAGAGGAGTGCTTAAAAACCATTTTTTAAACAAAAGTCCTAATACCCGCATACTCTTCTCTAAACTGCTTGGGAGTACATTTCTTCTTTGACTTAAAGAGCCTATTAAAATAAGAGAGATTATTAAAACCACATTTATAGGCTATTTCAGAAATGGTTTCTGTAGTATCGATAAGCCTTCTTGCCGAATGGCCCAGACGTATTTCATTTAAGCTGTCTATGAATGTTTTTCCAGTACGTTTCTTGATAAATCGACTAAAAGAAACTTCTGTCATTCCAGCTATTTTAGCTACTTCAGAGAGCGTGACATCTTTATCAAAATTCTCACGCATAAATTCAAAGACAGATTCTATTCTACGGCTATTATAGGTTATTTTATTATCCGTAAAAGATTCATCAGAGAGCAATTTCATGTTTCTGGAAGTAGACAGATCATGTAAAATACTCATAAGCTCTAGAATACTATCGAAACCCGTTTTTTTAACAAGGTCGTTGAGCCTTGGCGTTATGGCGAGAACGGTTTCTTCTGAAAAAGCAATGCCCTTAGAAGACTTATGTAGTAAATCTCTAATAAAATAGAGCTGATTTCTCTTTAGTAATTTATCATCAAAAAGGTCTGCGTGAAACTGAATAGTAATTTCCTGAACATCTTTATCTACCGCATTATAATCTGGGCTGTTGGGTAGCCAGCAATGGGGAAGGTTAGAGCCAACTAGCACAAGTTCGGCGTTTCCTATTTCACCTTGATGGTCACCTATGATTCTTTTTATTCCTTCGCCATTCAGAATGAAATTGAGCTCATACTCATCATGATAGTGGAGAGGAAAATCAAATTCATTCTTTTTCCTGCTTATTATCGTGAAGCAGTCAAAGGGGGTTAGAGGAGTTATTTCGCGAAATATTTGAGACATAGTTTAAAGGTCAAATGAATATTTGGAACAAATATAGTAGAATTAGTATCATATTTACGGTTGATATAAAGCCTCTAATGACTAGATAGTGTTAATAGCTGCGTAGAGATGTCCTGTTTTACTATTTGGATATGATAAAATTGTGTCAAGGAGGAGGTTAAAAATGAATTTAATTTTGCGTGGAAGTAATATGAATCAATAAAGACAGCGATTGCCTAACGTATATTAGCTTTGGAACAATTCAAATAACGAAAGTCAGGCAAATTTCATTGGTATTTAAATGAAATAGGGGAATAGAAAAATTGCTTAAAAAGAAAGAATATGAATAAATTAAAATCGAAAAACTTCTTCAATAGAACTGTGCTTGCCATGGGCTTATTTGCTTTTATTTCTTCATCAGCAGTGGCTCAGGTGGATACTAAGGCCACCACAGAAACCACTAATCTTCTGAATAACCTTAAATCCGTAAAAACACTTTTTGGACACCAAGATGATCCGGTTTATGGTTTAAATCCTGATAAAACAAGATGGGTTGATGACGTGGACAGGTCAGATATAAAAAGTATAATTGGGGAGTACCCTGCTTTAATAGGTTACGACTTGGGTCATTTAGAATTGGGTAAATCCGCTAATTTGGACAATGTGCCTTTTGACAAAATGAGGCTTTACATTACCGATCAATATGAAAGAGGTGGGGTTTCCACGCTATCATGGCATCCCAATAATCCTCTGGACGTTTCTAAAACCACCTGGGATAAAGTGGAGGCTACCATACCCACCATCCTTAATGACAACAAGGCTCTTAGGCAGTACAAAAAGACTTTTTTGAAGCCATTAGCCTTGTTTTTCAAATCTTTAAAGGCTCAAAATGGGGAGGCTGTTCCAGTTATTTTCAGGCCTTACCATGAACATACAGGAAGCTGGTTTTGGTGGGGAGCAGATTATTGCTCTGAAGAAGAGTATAAGGCTTTCTGGAAAATGACAGTAGACTATTTTAAAAAGAAAAGAGTTCATAATCTGCTCTATGCTTATTCTACAGACAAGTTTCGGTCTGAAGAGCATTATTTAGAGCGATATCCTGGAGACGACTATGTAGATATACTTGGTTTTGATGCTTATCATAGGAATGCCCCAAGTAGTAATGATGCTTTTGTGCAAAGTGCCAAAGAAATGCTCCAGACAATAAAAAAGCTGGGCCTTGAAAAAGATAAACCTTATGCTTTGTCGGAGACAGGCTTAGAGCAAGTGACAGAAGCTAATTGGTGGACCAATATTGTTTTGCCTGTTTTGGAGGATAGCGGTGCTAGTTATATCATGGTTTGGCGTAATGGCAGGCCAAACCATTTTTATGCTCCATATCCGGGACATAGTAGTGAATCAGATTTCAAAAAAATGGCTGAAAGTGGTGAAGTGCTCTTTGAAAAAGGTGCCAAAGCAGCAAGTCTCTATAAGTAATTTATAAATTAACATACTCATGAACTTCAAAGAACGTTTGGAAGCTCTTCAAAAGCAGAAAGAGAACATTCTCACACAACTAAATGAGAAAGAACGTCTAGGGAACGGAATTTTTGAACGTTACGAAAATCCGGTATTATCGGGATATCATGCTCCTTTGGATTGGGAATATGATTTGAATCCATTAACTAACCCATTTCTCATGAAAAGGTTTGGTATCAATGCTGCCTTTAATTCAGGAGCAATGAAGTGGAATGGCAAATATGTTTTGGCTGTCCGTGTGGAGGGCTATGATAGAAAATCATTTTTTGCAATTGCAGAAAGCGAAAATGGCATAGATAATTTTACTTTTTGGGATTATCCTATCACTATGCCAAAGACCTCCAAGCCAGACGGGAATGTGTACGATATGAGATTAACAGCTCACGAAGACGGCTGGATTTATGGCGTTTTTTGTGCGGAAAGAAAAGACCCAAATGCGGCTCCCGGAGATGAATCTTCTGCTCATGCCAGTGCAGGAATAGCCAGAACTAAGGACTTGGTTTCGTGGGAAAGACTAGCAGATTTAAAAACGAGTTCTTTGCAACAAAGAAATGCTGTGTTACATCCAGAGTTTGTCAATGGAAAGTATGCCTTCTATACCAGACCACAAGATAGCTTTATAGAAGCCGGAACTGGTGGAGGTATAGGTTTTGGCCTTTCCGATACCATTGATAATGCGGTCATTGAAAAAGAAGTTATTCTTCATGGTAAGGCTTATCATACGGTTTACGAAGCAAAAAATGGACAAGGTCCTGCACCCTTAAAAACGGAAAAGGGATGGCTACATTTGGCCCATGGAGTGAGGAATACCGCCGCGGGTCTCAGATATGTGCTTTATTTGTTCATGACGGATTTAGACGATCTCACCAAAGTGACACATCTCCCAGGGGGTTATTTCATTGCCCCAGAGGGGGCAGAAAGAATAGGTGATGTTTCTAATGTGGCCTTCTCAAACGGCTGGATTTTAGATAAAGATGGAAAGGTTTTTATTTACTATGCTTCTTCAGATACTAGGATGCATGTGGCCACTTCTAGCATTGATAGGTTGTTGGATTATTGTATCAATACACCTGAAGACGGTTTAAGATCGGCGGCATCAGTCGAGACCTTGAAGGCTATCATTGATAAGAACAAGGATCTAAACTCATAGTTTTTTAAGGCTATCCGTAAAAATTAACGACGAAAAGAAAGCACTTTCAAAGGAAGCCCTAATTTTGACTGTTCTTTTAACCTTAGATTTGAGAATTATTGAAAGTTCAACAAGCTTTTGTCTGTGAATTCGATGTCTTACTCCATTTAACCTAAAACCCTATGTCCGAAAAAAAAACGAATAATATGCCCGCCCTTTACACCCTGATGACCGTTTGGTTTTTCTGGAGTTTTGTGGCGGCCTCTAATGGTATTTTGATTCCTTTATTTAAAGAGAAGTTTGCCTTATCGCAAACAGAAGCCCAGTTGGTAGATTTTGCCTTCTATGCGGCCTATTTTGTCGGTTCATGGCTTTATCTAATTTTTTCTAGGTTGATGAAGACAGATATTCTTAATAAGATTGGTTATAAAAACGGAATAGTTATTGGCCTAGGACTTTCTGCTTTGGGTACACTTTTGTTTTATCCAGCTGCAGTCACAGAGTCTTATGAGTTGCTCTTAGGAGGGTTGTTTATCGTAGGTCTTGGTTTTAGCCTTCAGCAAACTGCTACACAACCTTTTATGATAGCCCTAGGGCCGGCCGAGACGGGTGCACAACGTATTAATATGGGTGGAGCTGTTAATAATTTTGGAGGTACCATTGGCCCAGCATTAGTTAGTTATGCTATTTTTGGTTCTATTTCAAAGGACGCTGCATTGAATGCTTCCATTCAAGATGTAAAAATCCCCTACTTGATTTTAGGTGCCCTTTTCGTGATTGTGGCTATTTTCTTTTTGGTGTCAAAGCTTCCGAGGATTAAGAATGAGGAGGAAGTAGAAGTTGACAACAACCTAACCTTTGGCCCTTTACTCTTAATAGCTGTTTTCGCCATTACATCTATCTCTTTTAGTATAGAGGATGCCATTCTAGTAAGTTTTGGTATCATGATGCTTTTTGTTGCTTACGCCTTATTTAGAGGGATTACATCAGGGCCTTTGACAGGGAAAGAAAATTCTGTTTTTGATTATCCGCAAGCTCTTTTAGGTATGGCAGCCATATTTGTTTACGTAGGTGTGGAGGTTACAGTAGGTTCAAACCTGGGAGAATATTTGAAAGAAACACAGAACTTAGATTCGTCTGAGATTTCCAAATATGTTTCGCTGTTTTGGGGAAGTATGATGATTGGCCGTTGGACGGCTGCTATGCCAGCTTTTAATCCTTCTGTTATGTGGAAGAAAATTTTGACTTGGGTAGTTCCATTTACTGCTTTTGGGATCGTTTTATTTGCCAATTCCCTTTACAGTGGTGATGTTTCAGATCTTTATCCTTATGCCATTTGTGTGGCTGTTATGGTTTTAGCCTTTATAGCTGCAAGAGAAAAACCAGTTCTTATATTATTGATATTTACAGCCTTGGGAGCTATTATGACCTGCATTGGTATTTTCAGTTCAGGAGATATCGCCCTTTTCTGTCTTATTTCTGGCGGTCTGTTTTGTTCTATTTTATGGCCAAGTATTTTCTCATTGGGTACAGCGGGTCTTGGCAAGTTTACTAACCAAGGTTCGGCATTACTTATTATGATGATTTTAGGTGGTGCCATATTGCCAGTAATTCAAGGTAAGCTGTCAGATATGATGGGAATTCAGTTCTCCTATATTTTGGCAGCAGGCTGTTTTGTTTTTCTATTTGTTTTTGGCTTAGTAGCTCAGAAAACATTAAGAAAGCAAGGGATTGATTTTGATGCCGAAGTAGCTAAGTCTTCTTCTAAAGGAGGACACTAAACTATGCAAGATATTATTCTAAGGAGGTTTGATGAAGCCGATTTTGAACAGTTATTAACGCTGTTCAAAGAATTTTCTGTATTTGAGAAAAGGCCTCACCAAATGTTCAACAACTTGGAAAGGATGATGGAAGAGAAAGATTTTTTCCAAGGCTTTGCCGCTGTTCTTCCAGATGGCCAAATCATAGGCTATGCCACGTTCAATTTTGTGTATTACACGTGGAGTGGAAAATCCATTTACATGGATGATCTCTATATCAAACCTGAATTTCGGGCCAGAGGTCTTGGATCAAAACTCATCCAAGAAGTAGTAAATCACGCGAAGGCGAATAACTGTCAAAAAGTTAAATGGCAGGTGTCTCACTGGAATGTAAAAGCCAAGGCATTTTACCGAAGCCTTGGGGCTGAGATAGATGATAATGAGCAAAATTGTGAATTGAAATTTAGCTAGTAATGACCCCTAGGATCGTTGAGATAGAAGAGAAAACATTTATAGGTACGTCAGTAGAGATGTCTTACTCCGACAATAAAACGGGTTTACTTTGGAGTACTTTTATGCCTAGACGGAATGAGATAAAGAATCGTCTAAATCCTAATGAACTAGTCTCTTTACAGGGTACAGACACAGCTATTTTGATGTCTGATTTTAGCTTTACAAATATCTTTGAGAAATGGGCTCTGGCAGAGGTTTCTAGTTTCGAAGAAATTCCTGAAGGAATGAAGCTCTTTACTTTAGGGGCGGGCAAATATGCTGTTTTTACTCATAAAGGTTCTGGAGAGGAGGGATTTATCAAAACACTTACGTTTATTTTAGAATCATGGCTGCCTATATCAGGGTTTTCGTTAGATAACCGACCTCATTTTGAAGTATTAGGTGAGAAATATCATAGAACGAATCCTGCATCCGAAGAGGATGTTTGGATACCCATAAAATAATTGGAGGGCCTTAGATTATGTCAGAAAAGTTCAAAGTTGAAATTCAAGATGAGCTAAATTCAATCCTTGAATTTTGGTCAAAAAAAAGTTTGGATGAGGTCAATGGTGGGTTCATTGGAAGAATGGACACCTACGGTAAAATTCATCCCGAAGCTGAAAAGGGAGGAGTTCTAAACGCCAGAATTCTTTGGACATTTTCAGCTGCAGCAGGATTTGATGGTTTATCAAAAGAGCAAAAGGCCAATTATCTGGATTTGGCTCATAGAGCCTTTGACTTTTTCAAAACTCATTTTGTTGACGAAAAAAGTGGCGGAGTATATTGGTCGATTGATGCTGACGGAACTCCAAAGTCTACTCGAAAGCAGATTTATGCTCTGGCTTTTGCCATTTATGGCCTTTCAGAATTTTACAAGGTTTCTCAAAACAAGGAAGCTTTAGCTTTGGCAAAAAACCTTTATGAGCTTATAGAGAAATATAGTTTTGACCCTGAAAATGGAGGTTATTGGGAAGCTTTTACAAAAGAGTGGGAGCTCTTAGAGGATTTACGATTAAGTGAGAAAGACCGTAATAACCCCAAAACGATGAATACTCACCTTCATATCATAGAGGCCTACGCAAACCTTTACAAAGTATGGCCTGATGCTGGATTGAAAATTAAGATTGAACAACTTCTAGTAATCTTTGAAAAGCATATCGTTGATAATGAAACAGGCCATCTAAAACTCTTTTTTGACAAAACATGGAATAGCCAATCGCCAGGCGTTTCTTACGGTCATGATATTGAGGCGGCTTGGCTCCTTTTAGAATCTGCTGAAGTACTAGGCAGTTCTGAATTGACCCAAAAGTGGAAAAAGTACGCTGTTCAAATGGCAGATGCTGCTATGAGGGGCTTTAACTTGGATGGTAGCCTAAACCACGAAAAAGATACCGAAACAGGTCATATAGATACACATAGAGAATGGTGGGTAAGTGCAGAAGCCATGGTAGGCTTCTTAAATGCTTATCAAGTGTCTGGTGATGAGAAATACATATCCCTCATTGAAGGTTTGTGGAGCTTTATAAAAAAGCATCTCATTGACAAACGAAACGGAGAGTGGTTTTGGGGAGTATATCCACCGACTTCCTGTGAGCCGAATTATCAAATCATGGACACCGAGGATAAGGTTGGTTTTTGGAAATGCCCTTACCATAATGCTCGAGCCTGTATGGAGCTGATTTATAGGATAGAAGCAATAAATGCGTAGATTTAATGCACTTTAGAGAGAAGTTATTTAATTACATCAAAAATAAACTAGGCTCAGGCTTAGATACTAAACGAAATGAAAAAAGTAATTTTAACCCTATCTTTTGCCCTTTTGACAATATTGAGCTTTGCTCAAACTCCCGCCTATAAAAATGTTAAGCTTTCAGATGAAGCTAGAATAGCAGATTTGATTTCTAGAATGACTGTAGAAGAGAAAGTGGGGCAACTAAATCAAGTAAACGGTGGTGTTTTAACGGGCCCATCCGTAGCTAATCATCTAGGTGCTCAAGGTAAAGTACAATTGTTAAAAGACGGCATGGTGGGTTCTTTCCTGAATGTGGTGGGAACAGAACAAACGCTGGCCACTCAGAAAATGGCGGTGGAACAAACTCGCTTGGGAATTCCTCTTCTTTTTGCGTTTGACGTAATACATGGCTACAAAACGGTTTTTCCTATTCCGCTTGCGGAAGGTGCTTCATGGGATTTAGTTGCAGCAGAAAGAGCTACAGAAATTGCTGCAAAAGAGGCATCATCTGCTGGTTTGCATTGGACGTTTGCTCCTATGATGGATGTGTCTAGGGAGCCTAGATGGGGTAGGGTAATGGAAGGTTCTGGAGAAGATCCTTATTTACAAGCAAGGTTTGCAGAGGCTAGAGTGAAAGGTTTCCAAGGAAACTTGGACGAGAATCATGTATTAGCTACCGTCAAGCATTTTGCGGCATATGGTGCTGCCGAAGCAGGGAGGGAGTATAACACGGTGGATATGAGCAGATATGCCCTTTATAATTATTACTTGCCGCCTTACAAGGCAGCAGTGGAAGCTGGTGCTGCCACAGTCATGAATAGTTTCAATATATATGATGGTGTGCCTTCCAGTGCGAGTGATTTTTTGGTTAATAAAGTTTTACGTGGGCAATGGGGTTTTGATGGCATGGTGGTTTCAGACTGGGCGTCATTTGGTGAAATGATAGCACATGGGTATTCCAAAGATGCAGAAGAAGCGGCCATTCAATCTATCATGGCTGGCTCTGACATGGATATGGAATCTGGTGTGATGCGTACCACCATGGTTAAGTCTGTGAAAGATGGAAAGGTGCCAATGGCTGTTTTAGACACTGCGGTTAAAAGAGTCTTAAAATTAAAATTTCAGCTGGGACTTTTTGATAATCCGTATAAATACCATGATGCAGCTAAAGAAAAAGCGACGCTTTTAGCTCCAGAACATTTAGCCGAAGCTAGAAAATCAGCGGCCAATACCATGACACTGTTAAAGAATGATAAGGGTGTTTTGCCTTTAAGTAATCCTCAAAACATATTGGTCCTAGGCCATTTGGCAGAAAGCCAAGATGACGTATTAGACTTTTGGAAAGGTCAAGGGGAGCATAAAAATACGGTGACGATACTAGAAGGGGTAAAATTAAAATATCCAAATTCAGAAATTACTTTTATCTCGGCTGTTAACCGTGAAGGAGCATTTGACCCCGCTTCTGCGAAAGAAATAAAGAAAGCCGCTAAGAAAGCAGATGTAATCTTAGCTACCATAGGCCTTTTTGGTGACTTAGCTGGGGAAGCTCGTTCCTTATCTAATTTATCACCCTCTGATGGGCAAATGGAAATGTTGGCAAATGCAAAAGCCTCTGGTAAACCAGTGGTTGTTTTAGTACAAGCTGGCCGCCCAATGGTGATGACCGAAGTGGTAAAAAATTATAATACCATTCTTTATACTTGGATAGGCGGCACTCAGCATGGAAATGGTGTGGCGGATGTGCTAAGTGGGGACGTGAACCCATCGGCAAAAACGGTGATGAGTTTCCCAGTTTCTGTGGGTCAAATTCCAGTTTATTATAATCATTATAACACAGGTCGCCCTCATGAAGATGGAAATGAAGGGCCTGCTCATTTCTGGGTTTCTAGATACAGAGATATTCCTAATGAGCCTTTATTTCCGTTTGGTTATGGCTTGAGTTATTCTACGTATGACTACTCAGATTTGAGTTTATCCAAGTCCGTCATAAATCAAA
>Ga0075117_1000838_pt1 | contig 19958 bp, 11 predicted proteins | sample AntAceMetag02UKJ_FD_69789 | JGI IMG/M metagenome (GOLD analysis project Ga0075117, IMG submission 69789) | Saline lake microbial communities from Ace Lake, Antarctica - Antarctic Ace Lake Metagenome 02UKJ | ecosystem: Environmental > Aquatic > Non-marine Saline and Alkaline > Saline | place... | reverse complement strand
TGCCGACTTATAGCCCGGAGCCAGCGGCAAGGCAGCCCTCGTTTAACTCTCAAAGGAGGATTTGCGGTGGCAAAGAAAAAGGCAAAGAAAAAAGCAGCACCAAAGAAGAAGGCTGCTCCAAAGAAAAAGGCAGCTCCTAAGAAAAAAGCAGTAAAGAAGAAAGCTGCTCCAAAGAAGAAAGCTGCTCCTAAGAAAAAAGCTGCTAAGAAAAAAGCCGCCCCAAAGAAAAAGGCCGCTAAGAAAAAAGCAGTAAAGAAAGCAGCACCAAAGAAGAAAGCTGCTCCGAAGAAGAAAGCTGCTAAGAAAAAAGCTGCTAAAAGGAAGAGATAATCGTCCTAAGTAGTCTTCGGACTCTTCAAGCCATAACGAGTAAGAAGCGATCGAATTTTCGATCGCTTCTTCTATTTCTACTACTCGCAAATCGAGAACTATTCTGGTTTTTTTCAAGGCCAATCTACTCGAACGCATTCATATTTCATGCTGCCAATGATGGTATACGGACTCGGTTTAACGCTAAAATACCTGACTCACTTTCTGTCATATTTGAGCATTCTGAAAGAACCCCCTCGCATTGAATCAAAGCAGTCCTGAGTTGACCTTGAAACCAAGACGCAAGTTGTGGCGCACCCGGTTTAAAATGGCACGGAAGACGTCTGCATTTGCTCCGCGCATCTCAATCGATAAAATTCTTCAGCCTGAGGTCTCGACTGAAGAACTGCAACATTGGGGCGAATATATTCTTCTATCCGATTCGGTTAGCGTATTACATCGCGATGGCACAATTACACGACGTGCCCATAACGTGACGAAACTTTTTGCAAACGAATCTTTGGCAGCGTGGGATGAAGTCGATCGTTTTTATGATCGCCAAACTTCGCTACACAAAATCCATTCTGCGAAAGTTTATCTCCCCGATGGAAGTACCAAGAAAGCCAGGATAATTGCTCATCCCTATGGGCAAACTTCTGTCAATTATTACCCCCTCCGTCCGAGCGTTACGGTCGAGTTGGAAGAACAGCAGGACTTTTTTATTCCTGATCGAATAGCCGCCTGCATGTGGGATCTGGAATATTTTCGCTTTGCAATTCCTTGTCGTCGACTTCGATTTACTGTTGCCGTGGCCGAACCATTTTCTCTTGAATATAAATTGTATTGCACTGACGAAGAACCACGAAAATGGAAGCAGGGAAAATATCATGTCTACCAATGGGACCTGCGCGATATACCCGGGTACGAAACCGATGATAGTACTCCACATCCACGTGATGTTCTTCCCTGGGTTGATATCACGACGCTTCCCTCCTGGAAACCTGTCACTAAATTTTATATGCAGGATCTGGAACCACCACAAAAGACACCTTCCCAAATTCAGAAATTGTCGGAGGAACTTACCCAAGCAGATCAAACGACCGAAGCAAAAATTTATTCCATCTACAAGTATTCTTCAGAAGATGTTAGATATGGCAGACATCCCAATGAATTGGATCTGGAAAAAACTCGTGAAGTCGGATCAATGCTGGAGGACATGCGAGGTGATTGCAAAGACAAATCCTCTTTGATGGTTTCGATGCTCAGACATCTGAAAATCGAATCGTATATTGCCATTCTTCTCACTCGAATGAACGGAACGATTCCATTTTTGCCAGGTGCTCGATTTGATCATGCCATTGTATGTATTGTTTTAGAAAACGGAGAACGACTCTGGCTGGACCCGGCCGGCGGACCGGTCACATTTAAGGATTTGCCATCCAATGACCGGGGGACGCAGGCATTGCTCTTGAACTCGAAAGGAGGAGAATTGATTGCGATTCCCGCTCCTAATCCTGAAAGCCATCAGATCAACCGCATGTGTGACGGCGTTTTATCTCTTGAGGGCAGTTATCAATTCACAGCGGAAGTGATAACTACCGGCGACACAGCTTTGGCGTATCGCTCTCGATATATTGATCGCAATGAAGAATACACGGCACTCACTCTTGAGAAAGAACTGGTGTCTGACTTGACGGGTGCCAGAATTGAATCACCTCGGTTTATCAATCTCAAAGACATTTCTAAGGATGTCAGCTTTACTTATCAGACCACTCTCGATCGATGGTCTCGGCAGATTAAAGAGATCATATTATTCCGCATCCCCTGGATTGGATCGATGCATAGTGCAGGCGTGGTGAATGTTCAAAAAAGAACGACCGCCTTACAAACCCCTAATCCCGTTCGATTCACTGACTACCATAAAATTGCGATCCCCGATGGTTATCAGGGGTACGGATTACCTTACAAAAACAAATTGCGATGTGAGTGGGGTTCTTACGAGGCATCGGTGTTTGTCGAAAAGTCACACCTGATCTGTCAACGGAAAGTTGACTATCTGGGAGGGATCGTTTTTGAAGATCAATATCAGGAATATAAAGAATACTGGGAAGCTTGCACCCGAGCAGATGCGCTAGATGTCGTTTTAATGAAACCTGATATATAGACTTTTGTACATTTCCATTCACACGAGTGTCTGCTTCCAGAATTTCACTACCTCATCATTTAGTTTATGAACTTAACAACCATATTCAGTGTCACTACAAAACAAATAGCCTGTTCTCCTATCGACAACCTGTTAAAATAGGACATAGAAGAGGAAACCATAACTTAGCCACTTCACTCCAATCTATACCAATTAAAGGTGATATCTCCTTGGCGGATCCTAAACGAGAAGAACTACAAGTCAAAGCAAAAAAGGCTATCCTGGTCTCTGTTGTTTCACCTACAAATCATATTGACAAAAGTCAGGCATTAGATGAACTGCAAGGTTTAGTCGAAACGGCGGGCGTTCAGGTTGTAGGTACGCTCATCCAAAACCGAGAACATCCTCACCCGGCTACTTGTCTCGGGAAAGGAAAGCTTTCAGAATTAAGTCAGATGGTGGATCATCTCGATGCTGAGCTTATCATTTTTGATAATAATCTTTCCCCTTCTCAAGGAAGAAACATCGAAGAAGAAACCGGAACCGTCATTGTGGATCGCAGTGAATTGATTCTCGATATCTTCGCCACACATGCAAAAACTTACGAAGCCAAGTTGCAGGTGGAACTAGCTCAATTGCTCTATTTTCGTCCTCGCTTAAAACGATTATGGACTCACCTGGAACGTATCGAAGGGGGTGTGGGCGCGGGCCGTGGCCCTGGTGAGAAGCAGCTTGAAACTGACCGTCGATTATTAGACAGGCGCGTCGCAGAATTAAAACGCAAACTCACCGAGGTTGAGCGTCGCAGGGAACGAACTGTTTCCAATCGATTTCAAAACCTTACTGTCTCACTCGTCGGATATACCAACGCAGGCAAGAGTACATTGATGAATGCGCTCACAGGCGCGGATGTTTATATTGCCGATCAACTATTCGCCACGCTTGATACTCGAACCAGACGATGGGAGCTTCCACATTGGGGAGAAATTTTGCTGAGCGACACCGTAGGTTTCGTTAGAGACCTTCCACATCATCTAGTTGCTTCTTTCAAATCAACATTGGAAGAAGCTCGACAGGCAGACTTATTATTGCACGTGGTTGACTCGAGTAACCCGGAAGTTGAACACCACATTAAAACCGTCGAGAAAGTACTGGATGAAATCGGTATCAATCACGAAAATGCGATTCTGGTCTTCAACAAAACGGATAAAATCGAAGACAGATCCAAACTCGATGTACTGCGTTTAAAATACGATAATGGCATCAGTGTCAGCGCGGTTTCAGGTGAAGGCCTGGATCGACTTTCTCAAGCGGTGATTGATCGCCTGGCTTCAGGCTACGTCATCGTAGAAGTGGAAACACCGGTCGGAAATGGAAAGTTACTTTCACAACTGGAAGAGCACTCTGTGATCAGATCGCGTGAGTATTCCAGTGATGATTCTCGCGTCACATTAAAGGCCCGCATGGCGAAACGTTTCTTGCCATTGCTGAAAATCAATGAAGATACAAAACTGCGAGTTGAGGGAGAAGAGTCCCCTGTTACTCAGGAGATCACTCCCGAAGAAACCATCCCCAAGATCTAATGACGATTCAACGCGCTGCTACCTTTCACATCTCCGGTAAATGGTGTATTACATAGTAGTTGAAATAATGCGTTCCATTCCGTGAACGCATTTTTTCTGAACTCTCTGCAGGATTATAGACAAACTGCCATCTTGTCTCCTGGTCTGAGCATGTATTATTTAAGACGTGACCTACTTTCTTTCCATCTAAATAAACATCCCGAGAAAAACTGACAAAGCATTAACGCGATGAAGAAGCGCTGGATTTACGGTATTATCATATTTACGAGTATCGCCTCGATCGGCCTGGCTGTCGACTGGTGGTCGGCTCTACCAGAAGGGGAACAGGCAACGTACGTTGGTCGACAAACTTGTTTTCAATGTCACCAGAAAGAAGAAAAACTCTGGAAAGGTTCAGACCATGATCTTGCCATGAATCTTGCAACTCCTGAATTTGTTCTGGGTAATTTTAACAACACAGAACTCGAACACTTCGGCATCACCTCTTCCATGTCGCATGTGGGGGACAAGTACTATGTCACCACACAGGGCCCCGATGGAAAGCGTACCAAGTTCGAGGTCAAATATGTAATCGGAGTCAAGCCGTTACAACAATATCTGGCCAAACTGGAACGAGGCAAAATCCAAGTGTTACCCGTCACCTGGGACACGGAACAAAAACGCTGGTACTATGCCAATCCTGATGAACCGTTTGGGCCTGACGACCCTTTGCACTGGACTGGTTTCGCTCAGAACTGGAATCATATGTGTGCCGAATGTCACACAACAAACTGGTCCAAAAATTATGACGTCGCTTCCGACACCCATCACTTCTCATTTTCAGAAATGCGAGTGAGCTGTGAGGCCTGCCATGGTCCGGGGTCAATACACGTGCAACTTGCTAATTCAAAATCACTATTCTGGGATAGACGTTATGGTTATGGCCTGGCAAAGCTGAAAGGAAAAGACCCGACCGCACAACTGGAAAGTTGCGCGCCTTGTCACTCACGCAGAAGACACGTTGCTCCCGGACACACTCCCCTGGACCGCTTTCATGATCATTATGCTCTCTCGCTTTTGGAAGAGAATCTGTATCATCCAGATGGCCAGATCAATGATGAAGTCTATGTCTTCGGTTCTTTTACTCAGAGCAAAATGTATCGCAAAGGCGTCAGATGTACCGACTGTCACGATCCCCATTCCACTCGTCTGAAATTCCAAGGCAACAAGCTTTGTACTCAATGTCATATTGAAGCCAAGTATGATGTACCTGGCCACCACCACCACAAAGTTAGCAGCACGGGTGCATCGTGCGTCGAGTGTCATATGCCTTCCAAAAACTACATGGTTGTCGACCCGAGACGAGATCATAGCCTGCGTATCCCACGACCCGATTTAACTGTCAAACTGGGCACACCCAATGCCTGCAATCAATGCCACACCAAACCCGATGAAACTCCCGAATGGGCGGCAAAGAGTATTGATAAATGGTACGGCACCAAAAGACGAGACGATCCTCATTACGGCGAAATTCTGGCAGCAGGCAGATCTGGAAATCCTGATGCCGAACGTGCTCTCATTAAACTATCACGAGAGAAAGAAGTGGGTCCCATAGTCCGGGCTACCGCTGTTTCCTTATTAGCAACCCGATATCATACCCCCGAAAGCAGAGCCCTGATCGAGAAGGCGCTGAAATCAAATGAAGAACTCGTTCGCCTGGCAGCCCTGCGTGGCTTTGAAGGTTGGACGCCTGACTCCGAAAATGAAGCAGAAAAAATCGGTAAGCTACTTGCCAAAGGACTGACCGATTCATCGCGAGGAGTAAGAACTGAAGTGGCGCGCATCCTGTCCTCGCTCCCAATTTTACCAGACACGCAAAATAATAAAGACGCGATGAAAGAGGCACTCGATGAATACAAGGCCGGATTGCTTGCAGATGGAGACCAGACAGGCTCGCATATGAGTCTGGGAATTCTCTCTGCCAGCCAAGGCGATCTGAAGCAGGCAGAACAGGAATTTCGAACGGCGATCAAACTGTCTCCTGCGATGGCTGGCCCGCGGTCGAATCTGGCTCAACTTCTCGAACAACAGGGAAGAAAAGACGAAGCCAAACAGTTGCGTACCGAAGAAGCGAGCCTTCTGGCCCGAGATGTAAAATTGCTACCCAACAATGCCCTGCTGCGATACCGTCTAGGATTGCTCTATTATCTATTGGGGCGAGAGGATGAAGCAGTGACGGCGCTCAACAAAGCCTGCGAGCTTGAACCACAGTCAGCAGATTTCCGTCTGATGTTGACGCTGCTATATGAAAAACAGCAAAAGTGGAAACTGGCTTTAGAGTCGGTCAACACGCTCATTCGCCTGCAACCGGAGAACCCTACGTTCCGTCAGATCCTGTTTAATCTACAACAAAAAGCAAACCCGAAAAGCAAATGATTGCTTATCGGGTTTGCCTGATTTCGATTGAAAACGTTGCTCTATTTTTCAGGCGGTCTTACGTAACACACCCGTGATCCGCTCGAAAGTCTCATTGGAATCAAAGGGGATCATGATCTGTCCTGAATGATCTGTCTTGAGTTTAATCTCGACTTTTGATCCCAGAACCTCCCGTAACTGCTGTTGCAAATCTAATAGATGATTCGTCATCTCGGGAGCAGTAACAGCCTGCTTGGTTTTCTCGAAGGGAACCGTGTCTACCTCACCTTTGATGATCTTACGAACTTCCGCTTCGGTCTTCCGAACCGATAACGACTCGGCCTGAATCTGTTCACACACAGTGACCTGCCGTTGTTCATCCAGACTTAAAAGTGCCCGCGCGTGACCGGCTGAAATCTTCTCTGACTGCAAAGCCTGTTTCACTGGTTCTGCCAGATCGAGTAATCGGATCATATTATTGACGGTGGAACGATCCAGACTTAGTGTCTGCGCTAATTGTTCAATCGTACTGTCAAACTGATTCAGATAGTTTTTGAAAGCTTGTGCCTTTTCCAGAACACTCAGGTCTTTTCGTTTGAGGTTTTCCTCAATCGCCACTTCACAAACTTGTCGCTCTTCCAGATTCAAAACACGGCAGGGCACTGTTTTCAGACCTGCATCACGTGCCGCCTTCAATCGCCGCTCTCCGGCAATCAGTTGGTATGCCCCGTCAAAAGGACGTACGAGCAACGGCTGTAGAATACCATGTTGACGAATACTACCTTCCAGTTCCTTCAGTGAATCTGCCGCAAAGTCCTGTCGAGGCTGATAGGGATTTCGTTCAATAAGATCGACATCGATCTCATCCTGTTCGACAGGGACGGTCGGCTCTGATGATCCTGCAGGATCTTGATTCGGATCATCTGATTCCGCATCCATACCACCTCGACCTAATAACGCATTCAGACCACGCCCCAATCTGCGTCGGGGAGTACCTGATGTTTCTGATTGCTCAGCTGGATTTTCAGCTGGTGTCTGATTTTGATCTTCCATATTATTCTTTTCTGGCAAATTAACTGCTTGATAAAAACAGGAGTGTTACACGAAGCGCGAGATTCTATTTCGATTCTCAGATTGAAGCAAGAGGGCTTTCGGAAAGTGTTCGACCTGATCTCTCTTTACTTGGCGTTCCACGTGAAACACCCAGCCTGCCTGGTTCACTTTGCACGATACAGCAACACCGGCTCCGCACCATCTTGCTCATTCGGCTGAGCCTGATTTAATCTCACAAGGAGGCTGGGCGCATACTCGTACGTCTTGACCAAATCAAAGCGATCAAGAACCTGATCGAACTTCTTTTGGAAATCAGCATCCCTGGCTGCATGCGGACCGGCGATCAGATAGACGGGCACCCCAGGTGGAAGCGTCTCCAGAAATTGGAAATCGGCCACAGGCGCGGTGAGTTGATGCCCTTGCGCGTGCAGATTGAAAAACAAACCAGGCTCGGCGTAGGTGTAGAGAACAAACTCGGAAGGACCGGGAACAGGTTCTGACCGCATGTCTGCGAGTACCTGTTGTGAAACCAAAGCCAGACCATTGCGGGGTTCCCAGGCCGGTACAGACCAAGGCATCATACAGAGGGCTACTATTAACGTGATGCTCAAACTGATTTCCGGAATGAAAAAAAACCGTTCTTTATTTTTATCAGTCAAGAAACGGAACAGTGAATTTGCACCACGCTGCTCAATCCACCCGGCGAGTGCGGCGGTCCCCAACCATGCTGAGATCGTCCAGGGAATCGTCAAGCGAGGATAGGGATAGTAAAGCGGAGTCGCCAGAAACAATCCAACAAACCAGGCTGCCAATAACCAGGTTGCCAGGGATCGACTCAATGATTCTGAATCAGGACTATCGGATTCGCATTGCTTTTGCCCCGTTCGATTCCCAGCAAAAAATAACTGCAGAATGATCCCTTCAATTCCCAAGACCCCCAGCATCGGACTGAAGCCGAAAACATAAGCCACGATGAGAGGCAGCGCTGCCAAGACGCCGATGAAGGTCGCATTCCACGTGGAACGTTCAGCCTGTGATCGCTCACTAACGGCGACCTGTTTTTGAGCCTTCAGCATATGCAACAGAAAGCAGAGAACCAGACAGACCAGACCCAGCCCGGTGTAGCTGAGTGTTCCTTCAATTAAACCATGATTCTTAACCTGACGGGAAAATGATTCCAGCCACCCGAAAATCCCAACCACGTATCGGCTGTGATTGGATGCCACAACGGAATAGCCTCCATATTTCTGCAGCCCAATCAACACCGGCGACCAGACAAGAAAGGCAACCAGAGAGACTGTTCCCCAGCGAATGAGATAGCCGGACTTTTGACTCCATTGTTGACGATGAAATAGAAGCCATGGCAGGAGCCCGAAAAAACCAATCGCCAAAGGAAGCCATCCATTGTATTTGATCGCCCATCCGGCACCGACAGTGACCCCTGCCAGAACAGGCCACTTCCACTCCCGACTGAGATAACTCTTCCAGATGAAATAAACACTTAACAGGAGGCAGAAGCCCAACCCGACATCGGTCAAGGCGGCTCTGCTATAGATCAGATGGAGATCACTGAAGCTGGCAAGTATCGCAGCCACCAGACCGGCTGCAGGTCCAAACCAGTTGCGGGCTACCCACCAGACCAGAGGTACGGTCGACATTCCCAATAAGAGTGAAGGCAAAAAAGTAGCCCAGGCACCACTGCCCAGAAAGATCATCGACCACTCTATCAAAAACGGAATTAAGGGTGGAGCGTAATAATACCTTCCCGGATACTCTGCCCCCTGCTCTGGACTGAACCACAAGTTTGATGCATAAACGCCTTCATCAAAATGTTCGATCGCTGTTTCAGAAAGAAACAGGCAACGGAAGAGGGCTCCCAATATGCAGACAGCGATGACCGCCATCAATTCCTGACGGCGGATCGGAGTGAGTTCCTGTTCTGTGAAATTGATGGGCTGCACTTCCCGCTTTCAACAAAGTATGCCTTAGATTCGAAAGAATGATCTTTTCAAATTCTACAGGAACCGAACCTGTTTGCCTATGATTCTCTGTAATTCGTCCACTATCATAGAAACTGCGAAAGCAATTCAGAACCTGACTCGAAAATGGTCGTTTGCAATTTCACTCAAAGGTCTATAATTCTTTGGGGATTGTCACAATCATACTGTTTCGAAAACAGCGCTGTCCGGATAAAATCCTCATAAATCAACCGAATCATTCTAGAGACAAGAGAGAACAAGCGGATGAGTACTCCAGCAAATTTATACGATGAAGCAGTCAAGATCTATGACAGTGGCGATATTGAGAAAGCAGTCGAAAAGCTAAATGAAGTGTTAGCGATCGATGAAAACTACGTTCTGGCACTTTCTGCACTCGGAGTTTACTATCAGAAGCTAGGCAAATTCGATGAGGCCATTGCCAGTGCCACCAAGGTGACAGAGCTGGAGCCTGATGATAACTTTTCCTTCATTCAGCTCTCGGTGATCTGCCAGCGTTGTGGTCGAATTCCCGAAGCGGAAGATGCCATGGCAAAGGCCCACACTGTGGGACCAAAAAAATAACCGGCATCTGTTTTTGAGCACAAGCATTGAATCAGATCTTACTCTCACAATTCTTTGTGAGAGTTTTTTTATGCTGTTTGATTCTGCTCTCGATTACTGTTCTGCGGTGATCACGCGGAACGGAGAATCGCTCTCGGAATTCTGCGAACTGGCATTTCCCGGAAGTGGTTTGAAGGGATTGTCAATTTCTTCAGAGGCACTTTCCGGTTGTTCGTCAAAAGAGATACGAGCGGGCTCAGCCGGTGAAAGCAACTCTCTTGAAACCTGGGACACCGAAGATTTTTCTGTCCTGTCGATCTGGGTGATTTTCAGCGGGGCGTTGGCATTGAAAACGCGACCATCTTGTGACTTCATACGCACCACAAGTGTTAAGTCATCACTACCAGGCTGTCTTTGCCAGGGAAGTTCAAATCGAAAGCCGGAACCAGCAAATCCAGAATGCCAGTGTGAACGAACTTCCTCACTACTAAAGGTCCAGACACCAACTCTGCGGTTCTCCCCAGTCTGTTTCAGATCAACCAATTCAAGTTCCATGTCAGCGGGAAGCTTGACCGTTTCTCCATCCGCATCATGTGGAGTTACCATCGTTGTCCAGAGTTCATCACCTGGTTTATTATCCAGATCCACTCCGCCGGTTAATAGATTATTCACCTTCACGCCGGTTACCTTGTAGAGTGCCTGCGTCTGTTCTGGTAACAGGGCACCCTTGGAGGCATCGACAATCTGGTTCTGCATTACTTCGGTCTGATGCTGCGCAGTTTCCAAAGCTTGATGTGATTCTTTTAGATCACGTTGTAATGCAAAAATATCATCTTCTTGCTGACGAAGTCGCGCTTCCAGTAAATCGGAATTTCCACGACCTCCACACCCGTAAAGAGTGAGAATCAACAACAACGACATCCATGTCGAAAGAAATTGCTTCATCGAAAATCAACTAAAGCAGAAGAATCCTCTTCTGCCCTCCTACTCATCAAAATGAAAATTACTCTTTGGTTCCTGGCACCTCAAGGTGCTCAAGAACATTATCTATCAGTCCGTAAGATTTTGCTTCTTGAGCGTCCATGAAATTATCACGGTCGGTATCTTCTTCAATTTTCTCAAGCGTTTGACCAGTGTGATGCAGCAGAATTTCATTCAGCCGTCGTTTCATTTTCAATACTTCTTTAGCATGAATTTCCAGGTCCGTAGCCGTCCCCTGCATGCCCGCTAAAGGTTGATGAATCATGATGCGGCTGTTAGGTAATGCGTTTCGTTTTCCCGCGGCACCAGCTGTCAACAATAGCGCTCCCATGCTGGCGGCTTGCCCGATGCAGTATGTCGCAACATCACATGAGATATATTGCATTGTGTCATAAATGGCCATTCCCGCGGTGACTGAGCCTCCGGGAGAATTGATATAAAAATGGATGTCTGCCTCGGGGTCATCAAACTGTAGAAACAATAGTTGCGCGACCAGACTTTGTGCCACCTGATCGTTCACCTGCGAACCCATCATCACGATGCGATCCTGTAGCAGACGACTGTAAATATCCATGGCCCGCTCATCGCGGCCATTCTTTTCGATCACATAAGGAGTAAGGACCGTCATATAAAACTCACTTCAATTGATGATAAATTTGATGGTTGATAATCATTCGACAGTGTCTCTGTCGACTCAGTTTATTACTACTTCTTTTCTTTATTTTTGTCTTCCTTGTCCCGGACCAGCAGTTCGTCAACCAAACCATATTCGACAGATTCGGCGGCGGTCAAAAAGCGGTCGCGAGAGGTATCCTTGGCAATTTTCTCAATTGATTGTCCGGTGTGCTGAGCCAGAATTTCATTCAACACTTCACGTGTATCCAGAATGTCCTTGGCTTGGATTTCGATGTCGGAAACCTGGCCACCGACTTCGCCGTAAGGCTGGTGAATCATCATTTTGGCGTGAGGCAAAATATAGCGTTTGCCTTTCTCTCCGCCCGCGACCAAAATCGCGCCGCCACTGGCTGCCAGACCGACACAGTAAGTGGCTACATCACATTCGATGAATTGCATCGTGTCATAGATGGCCATAGTGGATGTGACGGATCCGCCCGGCGAATTGACATATAAATGAATGTCCTGATGACGATTTTCAGACTGCAGATAAAGCAGCTTCATCACGATTAAATTGGCGCTGGCATCATTGATCACACTATCCAGAAAAATGATCCGATTGTCCAACAGGAGATCACCGATTCCCATCTGACGCTGCTGTGAATAACTTTTGGCACGTTGATTCGCCTGAGTTGGCATCTGCCCTGATAAGGGGTCGAACATGATTGTATCCTGAGATGTTATGGTTATATTTTGTGACTCGTAACGAGGTTAATTCTAATTTAACGCTCACTCCAATTTGAAATAACGACTATGGCTGCTCTTTCAAAAACAGTCAAGTTGCAGGTCCCTTATTTTGCCTGCCATCCGCTACCTGAATGCAATGGTTTTGTTCACTCAGGCAGTGCGCAAAGCGATTCTCTTATCGATTTAATAAATTTATACCGTTCCTTATCCGATTTGCCGGTGATTCGTCAAGAGATGTTCTTCAGAGTGAAGTCTGTCGCTTCACTTACGTCACATTTCCTCTTGCAAGCTTAGGATTTCTCAACCCAAGCATAAAGTGTACATACACGCACACCTCGTGCGTAAGCATAAAAAAACATCAGAGACCTTTCGATCCCTGATGTCATTTTTGTTGATCCGGTTTGAGGAAAATGACTCGAAATTGTCTTTGCAGCAGGACACCTTGAATTAGTAGGAGGTCGGGTCATCAACGGCCTGGCCATATTTTAATCCGGCGGGCGTCAACAGGCGCGCATAGATGCCAGGATCCATCTGGGGGGTCAGTGATGTACCGCTGCCATCACAGTAGATCACATTCACAGCACCACTGGGATGATTCGAACTGGGCCGCCAGGCCTGCCCTTTGCCCGCCTTCAGGTGACTACCAATACCTGAATCCGTTTTTGCTGTCTGTAAATTAAATCCAGATGGTAATTTCAGTGAGGGGCCTTTGAGTATTCCTTCCACATCTACACCAAATCCTAAATCACCTGTGAAGGTAGAATGCCAATCACCAGCCTGCAGATTTTCGCTCAACATCAAGGTCTGAGTCATACCATCAGAGGCAGAAATGAAGTCCAGCGACATCCGTGACGTGTGAGGACGCCAGAAGACGCCGGAAGCGAATTTTACGGGGACATCAGTAACGCTCGTAGCATTCGAATCGAAGCCCCCATCAGCGCTATCAGCCGCATGTGATGTATCTGACGCCGTATTGTAATTTGTTGTCACATAGCCAATATTGGCACAATAAGAGAGCGCGCCTGGTTCATCACTAAACTGATCATTGGGGCAAGTAAAGAATGGAAACCGGACTTGATTCAAATCAGTAAGCGCATTGAATTGCAATGCTGTGGCAGCGTCTTGAGCAGCATCTCTGGCAGTCGCGTCCCACCTCTGCCGAAAATCGACCGAATCCAGGTACGGCAGTACTGTGACACACCAGCTCAGATCATCTCTGTGATCATTGGGCCTTGAACATGCTGGATCGGATTCGAGATTTGCAGCAACGAGCAACGGTAATTCTGAATTCGCACCGGAAGAGTAGTTGACCACAGCGAGTCCTATGTTTCGCATGTTGTTCAGACAGGTTAATTTTTTAGCTGGCCCATGGCGGGTACTATTTATGGCCGGCAAAGTCAGCGCTACCAGAAGGCCGATGACGATGATCACGACCAGCAGTTCGACCAGCGAAAACCCATGACGCTTCTGCAGCTTTGGTTTTGTAGTTTGTCGGTTCATGATATTCTCCCTAATGAAAATATGATTCGCACAGAGGATATGCTTCTTCTGGTCACGCCATTATCTGGACCATGGGAATCCCACAAATACACCTATACATTATTCGATAAAACCGTAAAAAAACACCAGAGCCCTGAGGCCCTGGTGTCATCATATTTGAACCTATTTGAGAATAATCACTCAAAATTGTCGTTGTAGAAGGACACCTTGAATTAGAAGGATGACGAGTCAACAACGGCCTGACGATATCGCAGACCACCGGGTGTCAACAGACGGGCATACACATTACCATCCATCTGTGGTGTTAGTGATTTTCCGCTACCATCGCAGAAGATCACATTCACGGCTCCACTGGGGTGATTCGAACTGGGGCGCCAGGCTGTTCCCTTCGCTGCGGTCAGGTTGGAACCAATGCGAGCATCATTGTCAGTCGAAGCATTCAACAGGTTGAATGGAGTAGCGGCGGTTGATAAATTCATAGAACCGGTTGCCAGATCGAAATCTTCCATATCAATACCAAATCCCAAACTTCCTGTACCCTGATCAGCCCATTCTCCTGCTTGAAGATTTTCACTCAACATCAGAGTCTGGGTCATTCCATCTGCGGCCGAAATGAAATCCAGTGACATACGCGAACTATAGGGGCGCCAAAAAACACCTGTTGCAAATTTGATTGGTGCATTCGCTTCAGTTGTCACAGTCCCATCCAGTGCTGTGTCTCCATAAGGATGATGGCCTGTACCCGTTGTCGCTGTTGCCGCGCTATAACCGACTCCCGCTTGATTATAAAGGGCGGTGACATATCCCACATTGACAACATAGGAAAGCGCCCCCAAGTCTGAACTGAATTGATCATCGGGACAAGTAAAGAATGGGAAACGGATTTGATTCAGAGTAGTTAGATTATTGACTGCCGTTGCATCCAACGTTGAATTTGCAGCTAAGCTGGCAGTTTCATCCCATCTTTGACGGAAACCGACCGAATCCAGGAACGGCAGGATTGTGATACACCAGGAAAGATTATCATTTCCAGCCTGAGCGTTAGGTAGAGCTGTTGTGGAATTTTCAATGTTGGGATCAACCAGCAATGGCAACTGTGAATTTGCCCCTGATGAGAAGTTGACCACAGCCAACCCTACGTTTCGCATGTTGTTCAAACAGGATAGTTTTCGGGCCGCTGCACGGGCACTTTGAATAGCCGGCAATGTCAGTGAAACCAGAATTCCGATGATGGTGATCACCACCAAAAGTTCGATCAGCGTAAACCCTTTACGCTTTTGTAATTTTTGTTTGGCTCTACGAGTGTACATAATTATTCTCCTCACTTAAAATACGGTTCAAACAGATTGTATATTACTTAATGATAAGTAGCAAAAACAAACTCAAAAATAGTTCCATTCATCAGGATTCCGGAAGAATCATTGTCCATTCCTCTCTACAGGAATAGACGTTTCAAACGTCTAAGTCTGACTGACTTCGCTCAGCGGCCCGCAACCAATATTACTGTTCAAGGTCACATGACTCCCCCCTCTCTCCTGTATTATGTTTTACCATTATGCCTGTTTTCTGCCTTAAATCGACTAATTCGCATTTGACCACATCGTTTAATTATCCTGGATAGATTGAATCAGATGACGGTACCGAACCAGTCGTTTCCAGTGGTCAAATTTTTTGGTTGTCGGTTCAAACGCTTCTTCGATGCGTGTCCGATCTATGACGAAGAAGCCACGATAGTCAGGTTGATTTACGGTTTTACCATGAGCACGATCACCGATCTGCACAACATCATCATGGGTCGTTAACCCTGCTCCCGAGGCCTCGAAATAGGCGACTGACATAAACACTACAAATGTGTTACTGCGGGTCGTCGTATTCCCCATGATTTTTGACAAAATTCGATTTCGAGTGTGGTAGTCACTTGTCCCATCATCGTGCTGTGCCCAAGTTGGCACTTCAAATAAATGGCGTGGATCTGTGGGATTGGCAGCCCTGTCTGCGGGCAGTGACCGGAACAATGTATTTTCCCTTGGATCCAAATTCGTTGTTCCCGGAACAGACGGAGCGCCGCGAAAATCAAAACTACGGAAGGGAGCAGATCCCGGCGTACCAGGTAATGCTATTCCGGCAATAGGATCAGTGGCATCCCGCGATAATAGTAATTGCAGCCACCAGTCGCGGGTAGAGCCTTCCTGTTGATCATAGAGACGGTAGAGCTGACGCCCATTTGCCACATCCGAATTATAAGTCGCAAAAGAAAGCACATTACCTGCGCCCTCCATATCATCAATCAGACCAGCAAGCACTGACGGATGCCGAATCGTATTCAAGTTGAGTCTACCGGGAACTCGAAAATCATCCATCGGATTGGCAAGTTGACGGTGAATACGAGAAGGCACTTCCACATATTCAAACAGTCGATACCAGTAATTATAAGTAGCTGGGTCAGGGGCAGACGTGCTAACCCCAGTCTGACTCAGAAACTTCTGGATGCCAGCCACTTGGATGAGAGTTCCAGTCTGCTTAAGAGTAGAAGGAGGAACCGGGTGTGTTTCATCATAAGATTTCAGCGCGAAAGTCATTAACCGTTCTCTTGTTTTCGTTGTATTTGACGAACCATCTAGGTTGCTTCCGTTGGGGCCTGTTGCCATAACAGGAAGTGATTGTGGAGCAGTAATCTCCTGTGTTGGCCCGACAATCGGTACTGAAAACAACTCGACGGGAGAAGAAAAATCACGGTCGAAGTGAGGTTGCCAGAGAGTGTAGTTCCCCAGAAATATTTGATTGTTTTGGCCCAATGTATTTTGAATATTACCTGGGGCAGTACTATAAACGGGGTCAGTGAACTTACGTAAAAACAATGGTTGTTCGCGCTCATGGCTCTCCATTGCACTATTGGTGAGTTGATTCTCTACTGCCATCAAGGTATCCATGCCCAGATTAAAGCCACTCTTGCGTACCGAAATTTCATCCACCAGCACCCAAGGATTATCAAAATCAGGAACAGGGGCGCCTGTGGACAGATAGGTATCTCGACCAAGGTGTGCTTTACGAAACAATTTGATTTTGACATCAGTGGATGTACCACTCAATGTACCAATAGCCTGATTCAAGAAGCTGCCAGTCGTCCCTGTAATATCAGTAAAGCTGCTATTGAACACGGTCACCAGGTTATTAGTGCCTGCCTGATCATTGACCATATCGATTTTGTCATCCGTTGGAATTACGGTTGAGGGAATAATCAGATCACCTGGATCAGAGAAATCACCATTAGAATTCAGATCTACTCGAAATTCACTGTATGGATCGCCGCCCAATATTTCTAAATTATCAGCCGCATTGGTACTCAACAGAGTAAACAGGCCACCTGCATCAACGCTTCTATTTTTGGGCACGGCATAGGTTTCCATGGCACCGTCTACTTCGAGACCAATCATCCATTTGCCACGTGTCCCAAAATTGACTTCATACGGACTGTTATTACGCAACTCAATCCCGGTAAAGAAACGTTCGCGATCCGCGCCATCGACCTTATCATCGGGGAATTGCGTGACTGCATGATCGGCCATCTGGTCTTCACACTGAACCAGTAAGAATTCGCTCAGTGTCAACTGCTGGGCTTCGACACCCCAGACAACGGCACGATTGCCTGTTGCCTGCTCAGCTGTTGTGTTTGAATAAGGATTATCATCCAGACCCCACCCATTACTCAAATTCGTATCGTATTCAAAACGGGTCATTACATCATCGGGGTCCAGTGCATCGACGAGGTTCACTGCAAATTGAGCCATTTTTAATTGTAAATCACCGGTTCGAAGTGCAGATGTCGGAGGTACAGCTGTTAAATCCCAGTCTAAATCAAGTGAAGCCAGCAGCGTGTAGATATCGCGTGCCATCCGCTGGCGATCTAAGCGTGCCCAGTACTCCTGCTGAGCAGGCGTTGTGGGAGGATAAACACTCGTACTGGTAATGGCGGTCGCAGGCAGTGCATCCAGCACGCCATTACCATTTAAGTCTTCGCCTGCGGCTACATCGAGTGAGCCATTACCGTTTCGATCTTCACCGGGATGGGGCGTTAATGGCCGGTAGGAAACTTTACTTCCTGTTCCTGTACTCTCGAAAACGACTAACTGATTCAAATTCAATTTTAGTTGAAGTGGATTTCTAACAATTTCATCGACAATTGATTGTGCTACTCCGGGAAGTGAAAAACCTTCCGGAAGATTGACTCCGACCAATGCCAGTAATTCAGGACGAAAGGATTGGGCTGTCAAAGGAGGAGGAAATTGAGCTGAATAAACTCCATTATCTGAAACAGGTTTTGCCAGCTGTTTGCGATCCCAGCCTATCGTTGCAAATCGCTTGCGGCGATCGAAATCGTTCGCTGAAGCCGTGGTACTAAAATTGCGAGGCATCAATGAACTCAATCGTGATGTGACCCCGGAACTGATAATGTCAGTTCCCGACAGAAATAAATGTGCCATCTCTTCCGGTCCAAAAGGCTCATCATAGGGACGCTGGACTTTCTCCATATCCACTACGATTTCATCGGAATCGTCTAACAGATGATTTGTCGATGCTACGCCACCGGGATTATTAAAAAGTGCTGCAGGCCAGCGAATTGAAGTGGGTGAGGTGCTTAAAGCATCGCCGCCAATTTCAAAATTGCTATAAGCGGGCCAAATACCTGGACCACCTAAACCACCTGCTGAAAAAGATGTTCGATAGTAATCAGTTGTAGCTGCGCCCCAGGTACGTCCGGCTCCGTTATGGGCCAGTGGATGCCTGAATGAAATCGCTCCAGAACGTGAACCCTGTAGAGATCCACTCTGATTACTGCCTTCATACCGATCTGCGTTATCGTCGACGAGTGTCTGACCTGCACGGGGAAATGAAACTGTTGTGCCACCGCTGGTATCGATGATAAATATGTTATCGCCGGCATTGTCCCTCTGGGCATCGTAGAGCCGATTGCCTTCACCCCAGCGACCGGGGTAAAGATCAATGACGTCGTTTTTCGTTCCATTTGCCAAGGGGCTGGCTGTCGTATATTGCACGCGCCCGTAATTCAGGAAAAAGTATTCCATATTGGACAGTTCAGGCCAGGCTGATGGTTGTGGTGTAGTCTGTGCTCCAAAGAGCATCAGATGCTGGTCGAGTGCTGTGCCTGGCGGGCTGGGAGGAATCGCTGTCAGAGCCCACTGTGGATTGATCTCACCGGGAGATGAGAGTCCTTGATTCGAACGCGACAAGAACAAAAACGGATTTGATCCCGTGCCTGTCAGATTATTTCCAAAGTTACCAGTGGCTGGATAGTTCAAGTCAATGTCGTTGAACTGCCGCATATTGCCCGTAGTATTCAGATTGAGCAAGCCATCCGTGTCGTATACCGTGAAAGAGAACATGGGAATGATATACTGACCGGGATTCTGTGGATCTTCAATGGGTGGAAAGTCGAGATCCAGCCAAACCCCTTCGCGAATTCCGTCACCGTCATTGTCAACGTCGAGAAAATATTCGGTATCACCATCATTGGTCCAAATGCCCATGGCACGTGGCTTGGGATCGCTTGAACCATCAAAGCCGTTCGTGCTGAACCGCGAAGAACCAGAATCGGCTCCCGTTTCACGATGCACAAAATTATGATCGCTGTGAGGACGCATCACCCGTGCTGATATTGCAGCATCGTTGTAGGTATTTGCGATGTTCGTTCCGGTTGCGTCGCGCAAAACTTGCGGACGATGAAACGATGGAATAATCACCAGACGCACATCGGTGGGATCTCCCGGCCAGGTAAGACCTGGTACATAACCTTTATGCGCCAGAAAGAGCGAGTTAATATCGGGTGAGGTGTAATCAACGTCTGGAACAGGTAGACCGTTTAAAAAACCCTGCGATGGAGCTCCTAGTCGTGCAACAGGCGAAACATTAAAGTCCACCAAACTCCGATTGTTATCGGCGGTTCCATCGTAACCTTGGTCGACATCGGGGCCGCCTCCATTCAAGACAACATTGATTCCCTGGCCGTTATAGGGGTGTTTGTCATTGCCGACCATATTATAAATCATCGAATGCCGCGGTCTCTCTCCGCCCCAG
>Ga0075117_1000836_pt1 | contig 20014 bp, 21 predicted proteins | sample AntAceMetag02UKJ_FD_69789 | JGI IMG/M metagenome (GOLD analysis project Ga0075117, IMG submission 69789) | Saline lake microbial communities from Ace Lake, Antarctica - Antarctic Ace Lake Metagenome 02UKJ | ecosystem: Environmental > Aquatic > Non-marine Saline and Alkaline > Saline | place... | reverse complement strand
TGATTTCAACGACACCTCAACGACACTAAAGCCACCCAAAACAGCAGCGAAATACGGTTAACTGGGCTGCTGCTAACGGTTTTCTGTGCATAATCAACATCGATACAAAAGGAGAAAGACGTGATCAAGCAACCTGGGATCCACCTGACCGTCGCCAATACCATTATTGATCTGGTTCAGGGTGATATTAAAGAGCACCTTCCGGTAGCGCGTATACCGCTCAGGGGAGACATTTTGGGACTGGGCACGACCACCAGTATTGATAATGGTGAACTAACGTTTGTCTATAATGAGATAGAAGCAGAAACGGCCATTTTCAAGTGTCATGCCAATACTGGCGGGATACACAAGGTGTGCCCCGGTGATGGCAGTGACCATTTTCCTTGGGTGTGCTTTAGTTCTGACGCTACCGATATGGGTTGTTCAATCGATTTACTGTCATTGAATTCGCAAGCCGACTGGCGGTTGGCTGATTGGGTTGCGGCGGCTATTGATAGCCTCGATAAACCAGCTGATGTGTATGGCGTTAGAGCGCGATGCCAGTGGGATGACCTCGTTATTACTGTGGCATCCAAACTTTGCGTAAATCAATCCAGTCGCAACACCAACAGCGGGGCCGCAGCTGGACTCGGTTCCTCTGTTTATGATTCGTTGCAGCATTACTTACTGTCAGACAAAAATTCCGCCGAAACCGAGGACGAGATTCAGTACCTTGGTGATGCACTCGCTTGGGATTGCTGTGGATTTTTTGATACGCAACCAGAAAAAGGTCGGGTAACGGTAGCGCAGGTCGGCGCAAATTTGCATGTTCATGGGGTCAGCGTCGATCATCGTTACGGTGGACACTTACATCATGAGCACAGGCGTACTCACTTACTGCGCGTCGATGAATTAGTGATTTATCCCATTGAAACTATTACTCAGTTAGGTTCAGATTTAGCAGTTACTGACATTGATTTTGATGCGGGTATATTACGCTTTCGGGTGTCCAACTGCGGCGCTATGGATGTCAGCGACATCGGTATTGATGTCGTTCCAGATAACCGTTACAGCGAGCGACAGTACTTACGCTTACCTTGGCTGTCGGCTGGCGACAGCGAAAATTTTACTATTGTTTTGTCGCTCGCCAGCGGCGCCCATAAGATTTTGGTTGCAGTGGACCCCTCTGGTGACATTATAGAACCAGAGGACGACCGCAAAAATAATCGCGTTTTTCTCGATTGTGTTGTCAATTAAGAGATTCAGCAGAGCAAGTATCCTTAAGTGCAACAATACAAATACGCAGCAAAGTCTCTTTCGGACAATCACCTGGAGGCGGTGTTTTCCTCGGCGCTGATTTGTGCGCTTTTATCCAACGGCTTATGAACGGCTTATGGGGTCAGGCTTATGGAGTCAGGCCTTACATTTCACGGCTTATGGGGTCAGGCCTTACATTTCACACATAAGCTCTGGATACGCCGCCTTTTTTCAAATGCTCAAACACCAGATTCGGTTACACGGCTTATGGGGTCACCGGCTTATGGGGTCAGGTCTCACATTTCACTCTGCTCCCTCTATGCGGCTTATGGGGTCAGGCCTTACATTTCACACGGCTTATGGGGTCACGGCTTATGGGGTCAGGCCTTACATTTCACACATAAGCTCTGGATACCCCGCCTTTTTTCAAATGCTCAAACACCAGATTCGGTTATAACTCACAAGCCGCATAAGCTCCCTCTATGTGAAATGTAAGGCCTGACCCCATAAGCTTTTCGTCGTAAAATTCAAAGAATATGACATGATCTACACGTAGGGTCTGCGCTGTCAGGTTAGCATGCAAAAAAACGTCGGTTAGAAATAGAATCCCAAGGTCTAAACGGTTTAACGACGTACCCATGATGACCAGAGCAGTCTTGGAACCGTTCACCGGTGGAGATAGTAATGAAAATATCCAGATCAAATATACGTTGCTTTACCATGATCGCAATCATTGTAGGTTTGATTACAGGCTGTAGTGATGGCAGCAATTCATCAGGGAATACCGCGGGCCTAAATGTTGAAGAGTCCAGTCCTCCCGCTGTTGGAGCGGAAAATCCTTCGGTTAATATAGAAGCCTGCACAATAAGCCAATTGCAGCTAGCGTCGCCTACGCTGCAGACCGAGGTTCCCAGCGGTGCACAAGCTAATTTATGCGATTTTAATGTGATGGCTTGGGAATCGTTCTTATACCTGGTGGAACCGGTATCGGAAGGCAGTAATGAGAGACGGTTTGAAGTCACAGAGGCTTATCCAAGTTATCTGGGAACTGAAGCCGACAGCTGCGCTCCACAGTCAAACAACGAATTATTGGCGCTTGGCACCAGCGCAACTGTCGGAACTACGGGACCTAGCCCAGAAGCCGGTACCAATGTTGAAATCTATTCAGTGGGGCCTGAAGGGTCTAGCGAAGGCGATATCGTACTTTACAATGTTCGGTTCAGTCGCAATCTGTGTGGCAATAACGGCTCTGGCGCGACTCTGCCTGACAACTTGGTCGAAATCAAAACAGCCTGGCGATACATCACGCCTAGCACGAACGAAAGTGACTACTACACGATAGACGTTACCCTGGATACTGGTGATCAATTGAAATTGGGATTAATCGCTTTTCACCTGGCACAAACCACACCACTACATCCTGAAATGATTTGGACAACCTGGGAACACGTTGCTAACACACCGGATTGTGTCCCGTCAGAATCGTCGCCAGCACGTCCGGCAGAGGGTTGGACAATGATGACGAATTCCTGCGCAGATTGTATTGGTTCCGACAATCCCTCGGACTGCACAGCGCAATGTACCAATAGCGAAAACATCTACATCAACAAAGGCAGGTCAGATAATAGCGGAAGCCCTCCTTTTCTGGCGGACTCTACCAATGTATGCCGCGTATTCCCCGAGGGCACCCAGGACGGTGACAATCAGTCGGACCAGAATCGCGCTAACATCCGTGCGCTTAACGAGCAGATCATCGGCGAGGATGGCTATCTGGCAAAGCTTGATGTCACAGATCCTCAGGCCGTTTGGCGTAACTATCAAATGGTAGGCGGCATCTGGTTTAACAATGAAGGAACACTCGACCCCGCTGAGCAACGTGGCTCTATCCAGCTTGCAAATACCGTCATGGAAACAACATTCCAGGGTACCTTTACGCCTGGCGCGGGTGGGTCAACGAGTTCAGTCGGAGGCTTAAACTGCTTTTCTTGCCACCAATCAAGCAATTATCCAGCCCTCCAGGCGGGCAACCTGAGTCACATTGCCCGCCATGTCAATGGGCCAAATTGATTGGGATTTTGCAACGCGAAGCCATACCGATATAGCCGCCTTCAAGGTGTCACTCTAAAGAGGCGGCAGCCGTTACACCCGCGCTTTTAGCATCCTGGTGGCAGGATAACGACGGGGGGCTCCAGCACCGGCGGAGCAGAGAGATCCTCCAAGTTATCCCCTAGTGGATCACCAAGCGCCACCAAACTCTGGAAATATTCCAGTACGCGGGCCTGCGATACTTCGAGCGCCGGCCACTGCGGCCAATCCCACGTGTCATTCATGAACGGCTGCATCTGATCATGACTGAGAACCGTGAGATGGTTCACGTCATGGGCAATGGCTACACCTTCAATTGACAGCCAACCGTGCGCGCGATCGTGCATCCATCCGCCATAGTGCGGCTCCATCTTGAGGGTGTTGATAAAAGCCTCGGCAAGGCCATTCTCAGTGAGGTACGCGGCAAAACCTTCATGGCCATAGGCGACCACCATGGCCATCACATCCTCAGTAGACCCCAATCTCGCCGTTCGTTCGATATCGGCGATCACCTGGGGATCAAACGAATCATCGGCCATCCATCCGACCTTGGCTCCCTGCATCGCATACCAAAGCCCAACGCCCTTCTCATCATTGCCCCATGCCTGCGAGTTATTGGTCAGGCTGTTGGCAAAAGCCCATGCGCCCACCTCATCGAGAGTTGCTGGCGCCAGCCCAGCGAACCCCCGCAAATTATTGTAGGCCAGTAGCGCCTCTGTCGTAATAGCGGTCCTCCCCCCTACCAGACCCTCATGACCCGTGTGGTCACTGCCATATGTGACCCCGAAGGTCGCCAAATCGATGAATCCGCTCGTCCCACCCGGATGCTGGTGCGCTGTCTCCGAGGGAATGTCCAGATCGTCCGCGTGCAGCATCGCTGCTTCCTGTGTCCGGTCTATGCAGAAACCGAAGGTCGTTGATGCGCCAGGCTCTAGCGTACGATTCCACGGCGCACCCACCACGCGCCAGGCGTGCGACATCTCACTCCCTTCGTGGTGCGGATCCATCCAATAGCTCATCTGAGAGTTCCAATGGCTCGTCACAGATCCGGGCAAGTCAACGCTGATCTCCCATAGGCTGCTGGCGGTACCGTTGTTCGACACGACGCCCTCTCCACAGGCGCCCGCGCCCCAGTCGTCATAGAGATCTACGGCGACTGAGACCATTGTTCCCGAGTGTGGGCTTGCAACGGCGCCATGGGAAGGTACTGTCCAGAACGTGAATGTCAAGACAACGAAAAGACTCGCTTGAATGAAGCCGGGCCAGCCGGATATAGGAACGTTTTCTTGTAGCGTCAAAGACGCGCCTTTTAATGCCCTATCAGAACTCATGGCTCTCTGGTCTTGGGGCAAACCGGGAACGAGTCCAGAGTAAGAAAGGCTTCCGTGCCATGGGTTCCCTTTTCGATGTGTGCTGAAATTAAGGACCGCCCATCCTCCTTGTCTGCCGATCAATTCCGTACCTTTGTGATTCTGCTTACGATCAAATCTCATTGCGTTGTCCTCGATAGTGAACCGGAAATTATTTTGCGGCTCTTGATCACATTGTTTTTATACCCCGGGACTGAACGAGAGAGTACTCTCGGATAGCCAGGGTGATTGCGCTTACTTGCCTGAGCCCTTCATCCGCAGCTTATCCGACAACGTTGTTGCCCATTAATTCAACTTCGGGGCGCATCCTAAAGTAATTGGGATCCGATACGGCGCTCTCGATCATGGCGATACGGTGATCACGGCTGCGCTTGGCGCCTCTGGCTGAACGTAATATGACGTGTCAGTATTCACATTAGTCGCTGCATAAGCCGCTACGCAACGCTAATCCGATGTCCAGCTAGTCGCTCTCCAGACACCGCCAATGATCAGGACAAGTCACTAATATCAGTGTCGCGCAACAATGACCATTGCATCGTTCCCGCGCATTTTCTGACTGCAGAGGAAAATTTCACAGGGTTTAAGGTCCAACTGGGTTACGCGCTGATACTGGGACTTGAGATTCTTATTATCGCCGACGTAATTCAGACAATCACCGTAGAGCCTTCATTCGCATCGCTGCAAATTCTCGCATTGCTGGTCGTGATTCGTACGATCATCGGTTGGACTATTGCCCTGGAAATGAACAACCGGTGGCGTTAGTCTGTATTTGTCCCTGCATTATCTCTCAGGAAGATTTAACTTGGCAGTACCGGCACGAGTACAAAAACTTTCCACCGTCAGCGGCGAGTCCGATTTACCACCCGAGTGGCCCAGCAAGGTCCAATAAGCCATACAACCGGCGCCAAGGCGTCAGCTTTTTTTACACCAAAAGACGCCTTTAGCCGCAACAAGCGGCGCATCAAAAGAGATATCATTCGTATACTGTGATGCACATCTCTTTTACTACTTTGATATCTCTATTAGCAGCGCTAAGAGTCAACAGTACCTCACTATTTTCGCACACGATGTGAAATATTTTTACATCCACAGTTACTCACACCCTCATAACAGCCTTAGGTGACTGTTTTTATTACGTTATTATTATTTGGCACAAAGTTTGCTTATAAGAACTCAGGCAACATTAGGTAGCCTGTGGAAGCAAAGAACACACCAAGTTGAGCTCACAGTGACTGCACAATTAATCGACATTAAAGGCACTATTTATGACACGAACACTCGGCAAGGGAACAGCCATTGGCATATTCCTGGCAACAATCTTAATCAGCCCGTTAGCATCGGCTTTTACTATGACCTTCAACGATGCGACTGGTCTTTACACCGGCAGTAACGGCCTCATCGGTACTGCAACCACCAACGGCGGTGGCAGCCTCGACTACACCAGCGCCGGCTTCTTCACCCAAAGCGGCCTCGGACGGAACGGCGGCGGCATCACTCAAAATAACAGCATCACTGTGTTATTCAACCAACGCATTCTGCTGGACAGCATCAACCTGAACAACTGGTCCATCGGCAGTTTTTGGAAGGCCGGTGACTCAGCTGTGTTGAGTTATTTACCCACTTGGCCCACGCAAACACTCGACACCACTGGTTGGTTTGGAAATTTCTCCACTGGCAGCGTCTCAGTGGATGGCTTTACTGTCACTGGCGGACCGAAGTCTGGCTATGGCAAGTTCGGGGGATCTACCAACTTCCTACTCCGCAGTATCAGCTACTCAGAGACGCCTGTCCCTGCGACTATGTGGTTGTTTGGTTCTGCACTACTGGGCCTTGGTCTGATGAAGCGAAAGAAGGCTTAATCTAAAGCTTGGAACCTGAAAGCCCCCTCAAATGGGGGCTTTTTTATGCGCGATTTTTTTACCCCACCAAGTCTGCAAACTTTAAAGTCGACGCACCATGCTCTCGCTAGGCATGGAAGCCCTTGGTAACGACGCCTATGCACGCCATCGCCCAGAGTAAAAGTCTGCCGACTCTTGTCCATCGGGCGCTTGAGTCGTCTCTAAAATGCGGCCGCTTCGAACACGGGTGCCTTCGCGTGCGCTGCAATACGTGTCACTGCGAGCGCCTCACCTGGGCCACCTCGTGATTTTCCTGCAAGAAGCGGGGATTCTGTCGGGGTCGCCTAGCCTCAGCGATGGCGCCAGCAGGATAGCCGAGACGGCGGTCCTTCTCTCTGATGATGTCTTTCCCGATGTGCGATTGCGCCAATGGGGCCACCCTTCATTTAACGGCGCTCGTGGCCAATCTGAGCTTTAGCGTGTTCTCACGCCTAATACGGGCGACTCGGCGAACGCTACCGCTCTGGCCATCCTCACGCATTTCCCGGTGAATCCCGGGAGCGCCATAGGTAGCTCCGCTTGCAATATAAACTTCCTTGATCAACTCTAGCAGTTGCTGATCCTCTATTGCCGATTGAATAGGGGTCTCTCCAGCCTGGAATAAACCCGCTGGAGTGAACGTAAATATTCGGCACATGGCTCTGGTACAAAACTCGGCAAGCTTTTCACGAAGCTCTGACGTTCAATTAGCTGAATCAGTGAGTAACCATGCCCACGACAGGCCGTTTATATGCCCTATACGCAGTTTCGTTACCCTTTCCACGATTGTTACCAAGGCACCGCTGTGGCCCTTGCCGATCACAGTGTCGATCTCCCAGTCTCCGATACGCGACTTATCGTCAACGACCTTGGGCCGGTCGTCAATGCTGACACGGTTCTTTATCTGGCCGCGCGTTGACTTCCCGTTACGGCGTTTGTCGCGCTTTTTCCCCTGTCGCCGCAGATGTGTGTACACATCGCCACCAGCCTGCTTGTTCGCCCAGATATGCAGATAGATACTCTCATGGCTAATCAGCTGTTCCCGATTATATAGCAGCCAGCCAGATATCTGTTCTGGGCTTCATTCTATGCGAAGCTTTGATTCAATCGTCTTCACCATTACCGGAGTCATTTTGGTCCGCTGAACCGCTTCCGCACGTCGCTGCTCCGCCCTCTCCTGCGCCTGCTTATACCGATAGCCTCTGGCGCCTGTTTTTCTTGTTAGTTCCCTGCTCACGGTAGATTGGGTTGTACCAATGGTCTCGGCCATTTTTCTTTGGCTACAACCGCTTTTCTTGAGTGCTGAAATCTGGCATCGTTGTTCGTAGGTCAGTTGTTGGTAAGTTCTCATCATCACTTCATCTCTTGCCGGAGAAAAAGGGTAGGAGCTTACCTTCAGCTGGCCCCTTCTTCTACCTGGTTAGATGATGCAGTTCAGATTTGAATCCGCGTGTCTTATACTCTAGACACACCCCGTTTATATTTTTTACAATTGACATCCGCCCAATTGAGTTTAAAAAGAGGCCTCCTATGAAATTATGTCGGGCTATACGTCCGCCCCACACCTTCATTGCTGCGCTTGCTGTTAGCGCTGCACTTTCGACGGCGCTGACCGCATGCGAGTCCGACGACAAGGCCACCGATTCTAGCGTCGGGAACACCTCGGCCATGTTCCGAGTGGGTCTCCAGGGACCGTTGTCAGGCAGCCAAAAGGCCGTCGGCCAAGGTATGTTGCAAGGTGCCGAGTTGGCCGCTGCAAAGCTCAACGCCCAAGGCGGCATAAGGGGCCAATTGGTCGAGATCGTGCCCATCGACGACCAAGCCGACCCAGAAGTGGCCAAGTCCGCCGCAACCGCCGCGGTTGCGGCTGGTCTCGACGCTGTCGTGGGTCCTTACAACTCCGGTGCCGGGGAGCAGAGTCTCCCGATCTTCATCGACGATGGTTTCGTTCCGCTGCGGCTCACGTCGGCTGACACCACCGCGGGTTTGGGGTTCACGCTGCAGCCCATGACGTCGCAGATTGCGCCCGTAGCATCGGCGGCTATCGGCGACTGGGTCGGGGCAAGCTCGGTGGCAATTGTCGTCGACGAGACGCAAGATTATACAAAGTTCGCAGCCGAGGCGATCGAGAGCAGTCTGAACGCGCGCGGAATCACCGTCACATCGGTCACGAACATCTCCCCGGGAGCGTCGTCCTACTCCGACGCGATTGGGACAGCACTGGCCGACGCACCCGATCTGATCTACGTGGTCACTTACTACCCCGAGGCGGCAGTGATCGCCGCCGACGTGCAAGCGTCGGGCATTGATGTCACCTGCATGGTCGACTACGGCGGTTTCGACCAGGGGTACATCACCAGTGCCGGCACCAAAACCGCCCAGACATGCTCGGTGGTGGGTGTTCCCTCGCCCAGCGACTACCCTGAGTCCGAGACACTCATCGACGCCTTCGAGGACATGTTCAATGTGGCACCAGGTTCATGGTCTCCCTACACCTACGACTCTGTGTTGATTTTAGCTGATGCCATCGAACGGGCAAACAGCACAGACGCTGCGGCGTTAACCGAGGCGCTCGCTAGCACCAGCGGTTGGAGCGGTTGGACCGGCGCGGTTCGATTCGAGACAAATACGGGTAACCGACTGCCTGCCCCAGTAACACTGAACAGGGTCACCGATGACGGTAAATTCACCGTTGATTCGACGTGGGCGACTACTGTCGGCTTCGCTTTCTAAGAACACGACCCAATCAGAGACATCGTCCAGCACGTCAATGTATTGATTGGGGCTGACACACCCCAGATATGTACCGGTCGTCTGTTCGGCCCGCATTTCGTCGATGATAGTCATAGTAACCGCTGCGAGTAACGCCCAATAGTTGACACATCAGGTCAACAGGCCAGGTCGTCTGATTGCTGCTCCTTGAGCCACCGGCCCAGCATATTGGTGTTGATGCCGAGGCTACTTGCAGCGTGTATTCTGCTGTAGCCCTGATCCAGCACCAGACTGATTGCGTCCAGTTTGAATGCCTTCGAATACTTCTTTCTCGTGTTCATTCTTCTAATCTCCAGTTATGGGTATTATCCCTTAACCGGGTTGTCCTGATCTATTGGACCACGTCACTCGGTAGGGGTCGTACAAACTCACCACGATTACAAAAACAGAGTTGGAGAGTTAGATCGCGCTAGAACTGAGCTCACTCGAAAATAAGACGATCAACGAAATCATGATCATACTGCGCAGTATCTTCAAAGATGCGGTAGCGGACAACATACGCGGCGACTCACCGATTGACGCGATTGATTGATGAGCATTACTGCAATTGGATATCCGCAGATGCGACCGGGATGGCGGAGAGCGAGGGATTGATCGTAACAACCTAGCGGCTGTTAGGACCCTGCGGGCGCCTTTCACGAAGCTCTGACGTTCAATTAGCTGAATCAGTGAGTAACCATGCCCACGACAGGCCGTTTATATGCCCTATACGCTTCAATCTAGTGTATCCTGTACAATCGGGCCGGCCCACTTTGATGAGCGCATCCCGCACCAGTGCGCAAAGCTCTATATCGGATAGAGGTCCGAACGTTTTGCCTCGCCGAGTAAGTTTGGCATTGTTGCTCGACCGCTCGACACAGGAATAGCCAACTATCTAGCTGCACAGTGGGTTATCTTTCATGAAGCGTCAGTCTAAACCGCCCTCTATGATTGGCGAGCCTGCCACTGTACAATCACACATCTACCTGTTCATTAACACTCAACCTTCAGGCAATCCTATGAACTTTACAATAACTGCTCTCTTTACCGCGTTATCGTTGTCACTCAGTGCTGCCGTATTTGCGGGTGATCAGAAAACGGTTTATTACTCTGATATCGTCGAACCAACCATGATCGACACGATGCCTGAAGGGCCATCTGTGGGTGATATTTATGCTCGTCATGGGGCAGTCAGATCGTCAGAAAATGGCCCGATCATTGGCGAATACGTCTTACAAGCCACCATCATTGTGCTTGATCTCGACAATAAGAAATCAGCCAGATCCTATATGTCAGAAACTGTTCTTGCAGAAGGCACCATTTACCGGCTTGATATGGTTCATCTGGATCACGGCAACCCGATCAAAGAAGGGCATAAACATGCTGGCGCCATTGTTGGTGGCACAGGTAAATATGCCGGCATCCGTGGCACCTATGAACTTGAAATGCTTAAGGGTGGTAAAGCGGTAAAAGTCACTAGCGATTATTGGCTGGGGCAATAAATCCCTTGTGTACGGTAAAGCCCATCTTTTGGTTATAAACCGACCGCTGCTCAACAACAGGGACGGTACGGTTGCTGGATGCAGATAGTCGGTGGTTTTAGTTGTCGCAACTCGTTTTGCTGACCTGTAATAATCCAGTACCGGGCACTGATATCGCCGTGTTTTTTAGTCCCGCCCTAAAAGCTTTGGTGACTACCCCGAGCCTTTAGGTCATCCCACCGATCTGGTCGCCCTGCCCTCGCCAACCTAGCCCCTGAACAGGTTCAGTAGCGGCTCTCCTTTCCGGCGCGCACGCGTGCACTCAGCAATGGCGGCAACTGGCGTTCTCGACACGCGGTATGCCCAGCGTAGAAAGTACGGTGCTGACGGCACAAACCGTTGTCGCGACCGCCGCGACCGCCGCCCTGGTCGAGCAAGCACTGACGCTCGAGGCAACGACCTGAAAGCTGACTGACCAGATGAACCCAGTCCTGCAATTCGCTCTTGTCCGGTGCCTTGAAGCGCGGCTTGATTGCAGCTTGCTGCCGCATAGTACAGTTGGGAATAATCTAGCTGTAATTAGGTTGACGTAATCCAGTAAGGCCGTACTCTATATCGCCGATAATTTGTCGATTAAAGTTCAGAAAATATTCGGCAATGTACCGCCACTACCCAGCCAAACCCCTTTAGGAACGCACCAGTCCCATGTCCAAACTACCAGCAGAACATAAGTTTTTAGACCTATCTGATTATGGGCGTGTGCCTGCGCGTTGGATTGCCAATGCTTTTAAAGGCACTTCAGTGACACCTATACACGTAACAATGATGTTTGTCGTGGCTGGAATTATCGCCATCGCCTGTATCCTGACCAAACAATTCTGGCTGGCAGCTCTCTTCCTGATACTGAAATCAATTCTCGATGCAGCAGACGGCGAGCTTGCTCGAGTGAAGAACACACCTTCCTATACCGGCCGCTATTTTGACTCTGTCTCCGATTTTTTTCTCAACTTTTTGTTTCTGTCCAGCATTTGCTACATCACCGATGGGTCGCTCTTATGGGCGATTGTCGCCTTTTTCGCCATGCAACTGCAGGGTACTCTCTACAATTATTATTACGTGATTCTGCGTAATCGGCTCGATGGCGACAAGACCAGTCGGATATTTGAGCACACGGCACCCGCGGCGATGCCCGGAGAAACACAGCGCGCCGTTGACAATTGGTTTTTGATGTATTGCGTCTGTTATGGCGCATTCGACAAAGCTATATATTGGATGGACAAGCAGGCTGAGGATGGCCGCTACTATCCTAAATGGTTTATGAGTTTAGTCTCTAGCTTTGGCCTGGGGTTCCAGTTACTGATTATCAGCGTGATGCTATGCTTGAGCTGGGCTGAATACATTATCCCTTTCTTTATTGGTTATTCCGTCTTGATATTCGCTTTCATCGCAATGCGGAAATACCTTGACCAGGGAAGGACTCGCAACGAACTCAAACAAGCAAACTGGGAAGCACAGGAAGGCTAAGGCGGCTATGTTTCTGCGCGCCTCCCAATGCGCTACGGGCATTGACCCGGGCGAGTGCCAAGGCTAGCGGATTCTCACTCCATGCCAGGATAAGCTGCAAAAGTCACCCAAAAGACAAGTGGGGGCAAATTTTTCGTTGCGTAGCCAGCCCCCCGTTGTTGTCTCTCGTCTTTCACTGAGCTCCCTCCGGCAGGAGGTTTACGCCTTGAAGACGCCCAAACAGCAAGAATGTCACCGAGCACCTCTTTAAATGGCCCCGGTGCGCGACTTCAGAAATAGACGAATAGGCGCTCCCACTTCACGGACACGAGCAAAATTTCAGGAAGATCAATGAACTTTTCGTGAGAATCCAAGCCTTTTTAACCAAGCCAGTGCTGACTATTTACTCGCAGTGAACCTTTAATCCGGCTTATCTTTCAACGTTATTTCAACTCTCAAACTCATCCGAAAAAGTCGGCGCAGACCTCAAACACGACAAATTAGAACCCGGCACCGATCAAAAATTGGTGTCACACTCAATGCCTTCGCAAAACAGGCCCAAAGGCATGAGAAAACCAATCGTGTACCTGGTATCCGTGATTCTTTTCGTGGGTATCGGGATCGCATTTGTGATGGCGAACGGCCTCTCTGACTTTGATCTCGTTGAACACAGAATCAGCGACGTTTCATTTGAATTTGGGGGTGCAATACTATCAGGGACCCTGGTGTTGCCCATGAACATCAAAAGCCCACCCATAGCCCTGATCGTCCATGGAGATGGAGCGCAAGATCGATTTTCCAACGGAGGATATCTTCCCCTTATCAACACACTTGTTGACGCCGGTATTGGTGTTTTCTCATGGGATAAGGCAGGGGTTGGCGCAAGCTCAGGCAACTGGCTGGACCAAACGATGGATGATCGCGCCGATGAAGCCTTGGCAACAATGCAGGCCATTTCCGCCCGCGATAACATAAACGTCGATCAAATCGGATTTTTGGGGTTTTCTCAGGCGGGTTGGGTGCTTCCCCGTGTTGCAAACCGAACGGCGCCTGCATTCACCGTGATCGTCGGAGCGGCGGCATCATGGCGTGATCAAGGTACACACTACAACCGAATCAGAATGACGTTAGCAGGGGCTGCCGAACCAGAGATTGAGCAACGTTTGGCAGAACGACTTCGCCAAAACGATGCAATATTTGGTTCATCCGCTGCATCCGCATCGATTACAAATATGGAATCAGCACGCTTTCGATTTGTTGCAGGCGCATATTGGGAGGACTCAACCGAAATCATCTCTGGCATGAAGGGTCCAGTGCTCGCCATCTGGGGCGAGGAAGATCTAAACGTTGACGCTCGCTCTGACTCTCAGATTTTTCGAACACAGTTGATGCCGCTCACAGACAACAGGCAAATCTTAGTGGTGCCAAATGCAACGCATGGCTTGCTGCGGGCAAATCTATTCAATTATCAACTCTCATCCGAATGGCCTTGGTTTCTGCAATACACATTTTTGGGAATGGGGCGAAATGCATACGCCCCGTAATCTCTCAAGCAGATTACCCGCTGGATACTCACAACAAAAAAATAGCTGAGCCTCACTGGGTTCCTTACTCATGTAAAGCAGTTGCGAGCCACTTCCATCCCTCCGCAACTGCCTGTAGTGGAGCATTTCCCCTCAAATAGGCAGGGTCAAAGCTGGGCAGCAATTTATACTGAGCGTGATCGCTACAAGATATTCGGCGCTAGCGATATTCCAGGTCTCGTGATTCATGGAAACGAAAACCCGCTCATTCCGGAGCCTTGCGGCGGAGATTGTGCGAAGATGGTCTCAGACTTCCGCTACAAATCGGGTGCAGGAACGGGGCACGACCTTTCTGAATGCTTGGTCCCTGACTGATGAAGTCCCTATTGGCGCACCTTAGTGGAGACACCAAAATGCAACCAAATAGACGGGAACATGCGGCATGAGCCCAATATTAAAGGTATCAGCAAAGCCAGTATCCGTGCTCGTGCTTGGCGGGGCGGGTGCAATGGGGCAGGTGGTTGTCGAAACAATTCAGAACTTTCCTAGCGTTGGTAAAGTGGTGATTGCGGATCTCGATGAAAAACGCGCTCAGCGCGCCGCGCGTGGGCTAAGCGACAAAGTCAGCGCCATGCGGGCTGATGGTCTTGATCACAATGCGCTTGTGGATATCTTACAATCATATGATTACGTGATTTCGACACTGGGTCCGTTTTACCTGTTCGGCCGACGTGTGTTGAGTGCTGCCATTGAGGCTCGCACAGACTACATCGATATCTGCGATGATTGGGAGCCGACCTTGGAGCTGTTGGAGCTTCACGATGAGGCAAAATCTGCCGGAATTAGAGCCCTTATTGGTGCCGGAGCAAGTCCTGGCATTTCGAACATGCTGGCGGTGAAAGCTATCGCGAATTTGGATTCAGCGCATACGCTATACACCGGTTGGGGCGCGACGAGCCTCACCGAGGAGGATGAAATCGGATCAACTGCCGATATGGCAGGCACGCCTGCAGCTGCCGTCGAGCATTGGGTCCAGCAGTTTTCTGGCGAAATCACTGTCCAAGAAGACGGTGCATATGTTTCTCAACCGCCTCTGCAAAAACACATTCTGCCGCACCCAGAGGGCGGCCGATGCGATGTTTATACACTGGGTCACCCTGAGCCGGTAACGTTTCCGCGTTATTTTCCAAGCATCCAAAATAGCTATAATGTCATGGACATGCCGGACTTTTTAATTTCGATCATGAAATCGTTGAAGCGGCAGATTGATAGTGAGGAGCTCGATATACGCGGCGCAGCCACCTATTTGGAAATGATCACGTCGGGATCCGGACAGACCATGCGGATGGCTGACAGCGCTCGCGGCGCCTATCATACGATCAGAGAAGTGCTGCGCAGGAAGAAATATATGCCTGCATTGCATGCAACTGCAATGGGGGTTTCGAATGGCCGTGAGGAAGTGTGCACAGTTTGGATGAATGGGAAAATCCCCGGTGGCATGGGGTCTATGACCTGCATTCCAACGGCTGTCTTTCTCTTAATGATGATCGAGGGGAATATCTCCGAGACAGGCGTTTATCCACCTGAAGCGCATGCTGACCCAGACACGTTCTTTGAGAAGCTGGGCCCTTACATTGAAAAAGAAGAACAAAGTGCACCAATCCTACGTTTCTCTCAAACTGAACGATCGCAACGGTGATGCAAAACGCACGAACATTCTGGCAAATCCGACGCGCGAAATCTGTAGAATTGTATACGTATTCTTGTAGATCTCTAGACCAACGACTTCCCCTGTATCACATCAAAGTGTGCGGCTAATGCCTGTGTGATAGCGGCGACCGTGCTTTCGATAATCAGTTGGCCCTTGTCGGCACTGGCGCCTCTGGCGGGCGCCAGTACGCCTGATGACGGAACACCTTTACCGTCTTGAGGGAAGCTGTCGAATTTTTCAAAGTGTGCCATATCATTCTGCGGGATCTTGTCGACCCTGACCCACTCTGGCTGCCAATGCAGCATCATCGAGGTTTCTATTAGCGCCGCGTGCTCGAGGTCATAGCCCGGGAAGTTGCCATCAAACACTGTATCTAACACCGTCTGTGGACAAAAATCCCAATACTCCATACGCACCACATCCATGCGCTTTCCGTTGACGCTGAGCTCTCGCTGCGCGAGCTCTATGCCCTCCGTCAGAAACCACTGGTTTTCATAATGACCATCGAGAACCACCAAACGGCTAACTCCGTGGCGAGACAACTCGCGAATAATGTCTTGCGTCATAGCCGTGAGGGTGCTGCCGTCCAGGCTGATGGTACCAGGAAAGGTTTGACCACCCCCTGATCTGGCTTGCGATTTATAGCCGTAGGTCATGGTGGGCAACACCAAGCCATCAAGATTGGCAGCAATCGCCTCGGCCATTTTCGTCGCAAAAATGGCATCGGTGCCCATCGGCAAATGCGGTCCGTGTTGTTCATGGGCACCCACAGGCAGAAAAACCAGCGCGTTAGCGTTGAGTTTTTCAACATACTCGGTCCAGGTCAGTTGATCTGTTCGCAGCATTATCATTTCTCTGTAATTGCCTTATCGTCACTTCAAACACTGGTGCGCAGGAAGGATTTTCAAAAAAAACTTAGCGCATCAGGGAGCCTCCGTTGGGACTCAGGGTCTCACCGCAGTAATAACTGGCAAAATCAGACGCGAGAAATACCGCGGTCATGGCAATCTCTTCTGGCTTGGCTACTCTTCCCAGCGGCAGATCAATCTCCTTCTCCCACTGCTCGGGCGTTGCGATTTCACCGCGCAACATATCGGTGTCGCAGGGGCCGGGCGCAATACCATTCACCCTGATAGTCGGCGCAAATTCCCTGGCCAGGGAGCGGGTCAAGGAAAGAACTGCTCCTTTGGAGGCGGTATAAGCTGTAAAGTCGGCGCGACCCAGGTAGGCCAACTCTGACGCAATATTGATTATGCAGCCGCGTTCCTTCTGCAGCATCAGAGGCAGTACCGACTGGCAACAATGGAATACGGATTTGACATTAACGCAGAACAGCCTGTCCATGTCCGCCTCCGCCAGCTCGAGGAATGGCTTGACCAGACTGATACCCGTATTGTTCACCAATATATCGACGGTATTGCTGCTGTCTGCTGCGCAAAAGTCTGCGAGAGCGACGCGTACGGCGTTGCGGTCACTGGTATCTACTTGGCTATAAGAGACACGTCGCCCCTGTGTCTCGGCATAATTGGCCAGCGAAGTGGCCTTATCCGGCAACGCTATGTCGAATACGAGAACATCAGCGCCCGCATCTACAAAGGCTTTGGTAATACTGTGTCCAATACCTTTGACACCGCCGGTCACCAGCGCGAGCTGCCCGCTCAAATCGATAACGGTGCTCATCTATTCGGCTCGCATCTGGCGCTGAACATAATCGTCAAATTCCTTGATGGGGAGTTCTAGCGGCGCATGCAGTATCCCCGCTTTTGCCGAGCCGAATTTGGCACCGCTCTGCATCCGCTCCACCATTTCCTTATCTTCAGAGGTGGCAGTCACTAACAGATCGACTGTGTCCTGAATAAACTTCTCCGGGTTGGGGATACCCTTCATCGCGTCGGGTGAAAAGGACACCCCCCAGCGAGAATTCGTCTTATTCTCCGCTACCGGCTCCAGTGCCATCCACCAGACGAAATTGGGGTCTATCGCAATAAGTCCATTGGGGAAAACACCAACAACATAAAACCGACGTTTTTCGCGTGCGTCCAGTTTCGGGTTAAAAACCTCCGGAGAGTAGTCGGAGGCATAGGAGTTACTATGTACTGTGTAGTGAGGGTCTCCTACCGGTCCAAACTCAGCTGCTTTGGTAGGATTCGTTGGCCCGATAGACTTTTTGTGGGTGTAAGTCACGTGATAGCTTTCGATAAAGTTGTGGCAAATTAATTTCCAATTTGCATTCCATGTATCCTGATGCTCGACATAATGGTCTTCGTAGCGATCAAGACCAAAGTTGGACAGTACATCGACAAGCCCGGCGAGACGTGTGGCAACCGGCATCAGATCACTCTTTAGCGAGACAAAGATGTAACCCATGACGACTTCACAGGCCAACGATTCCAGTTTCTCACCTGCTAAATCTTCGGGACAGAAACCCTCACGATTGGTAACCCCCTCTAATTGGCCATCTAGCGCATAGGACCAATAGTGATAGGGGCATACAATATGTTTGGTCGTACCAGTGCCCTTGAGCAATTGGGTATAGCGATGCAGGCAATAGTTCGCCATCGCCTTGATACTCAAATCTTTCTGTCGCATCAGAATAATCGGCCGTTCACCCAGCGCGGCGGTAAAGTAATCGCCGGGTTCGGGGATGGCGCCGGCACGCCCCATCATTACCCAGTCAGAGTCGAATACCCTATCCAACTCTTGCTTAAACACGTCTTTGTCAGTGAAGGCATGTTGCGCGGCCGCCGCCATTTTGCGCGGAAAAACATCCGGTAGGGCTTTATCGAGAGTGTATTTAAACTGCCCGGAAGAGCTCATTGTTATCACCGATGCATTGGGGTGGGCTGCACTTACTGGGATTGTGAATCTGTAAACGACTCAAATTATAAACATATTTACCTACAGTTTTATATATATTTCTGGATATATATTTAGCGCTAAAGTATCACTATAATCTGTCCGCTATAAGGCGGGGCACACACCAACTGGAAGCATGCCGATGGCGACACAGCGCAAAAGACAAAGCTTTGTCCTGACACTGAACAAAATGGATTCCGCCTGGGTCTCTTTTTTGAAAGACAAAGACTTTTACGACATCAATTATTCAGACCTGTTTACCGGCCTGTGGCTGAGCGACAAGCCCGTGAGAAAACAGGAGGCGGTGATGTTCATGCGCCATATCGGAATGCAGACTGCGAAGAAATACCTGAATCACGCAATCGATAAAGGCCTGATCGTGGAAATTCCAGACCCGGACGACGGCAGAGCAAGACGTATCCAGCTATCCGTGTCATTGAAGACTGGGCTGGAGCAATTTTTTGATCACGCAATTGCGCTGTTTGAGGACGGTCTTGAGCCGTGAATGCTTGATTCTTTTGCTTCTAGACCACTGACTCGAATTCAGTGATCAAAACGCCGCCGCATCGGGCAGATCGGCGAGAACAGCACTGCACTCCAGATCACGGTAAGCCGTTAGTAATCGAATATGGTTATTGACGGTGATATCCCAACCATAGTTAGAAATGGGGGTTGTCAGCCAGCCGATATACACCCCCCAAATGGCCGCACGCCGATATTCTAGCCAGACCGTATCGGCATCGGGAACGCTGGCTACGCCATTTTCTTCTAGTTGTTGTCGGTAATAGGCTAACAATTCCCCCTCATGCTTTCGCCGGGCACCCACACTTAAGCCCGTCATCAAAGCATAAGTAACATCGTGCAAGCAATAACCCCGCGCCATTAACTGCCAATCGAGCAACCCGGCACGACCGTCGGGTAAGCTATAACAATTACCGATGTGCGTGTCGCCGTGACAAAGGGTTTGCGGTAGCATTGACTGGTGCTGCTGTAATTTGCGGAATTCACGGTATAAACCGTCTGACGTTTGCCCCGCCCCTTCTACCAATTCCCTTTTAAATTGATTGGCTTCAATCTCTTGGGCAATCATGGCAGGTACCATGCCGGGGTGATTGAACAAGGTGTATATAGGACCGGCAGTATGGGGCTGCAACCAACTGAGATCGGTCGCAAACCTTGGGGATTCCCAATACTGCGCATGCAGCGTTGCTAGGAGTGATAGTAGACTTTTCATGTGCGCCAGTGAGACGTCACTGGTGACATTAGTAAAGTCAACATTGCGCAAGCGCATGTCTTCCATTGCGATGCCAAAGCTCCGTTCGGACGCATCATAGACACCCCCAAAACACGCTGGCGTCTCGATCTCAATTTCTGGACGCAATCGCGTGTAAAAATTGACTTCGTTTTCATAAAGTGGAATATCACCAAGGTCCGGGCGACACATTTTAATAACCCAACGGCGATGAATCGATTCGACATTCTCGCCAGCCAACTCGACATCGAGCCCAACACGGCAAGCGGTGGAGACCTCATTGCTGCCTGCTTCGAACGTTTTAGACTCCGTCATGGTGAAGTCGACGACTTTTGCCTTCGGGTACGCGGTCTGGAGCAGTTGGGTCAA
>Ga0075117_1000835_pt1 | contig 20029 bp, 7 predicted proteins | sample AntAceMetag02UKJ_FD_69789 | JGI IMG/M metagenome (GOLD analysis project Ga0075117, IMG submission 69789) | Saline lake microbial communities from Ace Lake, Antarctica - Antarctic Ace Lake Metagenome 02UKJ | ecosystem: Environmental > Aquatic > Non-marine Saline and Alkaline > Saline | place... | reverse complement strand
TACACCGACCGGAAAGAAAAATGAGACAAAACGCAGTTATGAGTTATATATCTTATAACTATGTTTCAGGTAGTTTGTTAGATGGACTTTTGTTATTTTCTTATTTATTATATTTGTAATTCATATGGAACAAATTATTTTGATAATTCATTATATCAGTAATGAATTATCACTTTATATTATTACTTGAGTGATGTAAACTAAAAACGGTGAAAACAAGTTAAAGAAGTACATACATATAATATGTTTCGAAACAGCAAAAAAACCTCGTATGTAACGGTATATAAAAAATTAATGACTAATTTCTTTCTAAGAATGTTATTCGAAACAGCAATTCACATAGTGGATTTTGGGGGGTTGGAGACTTTTATAAAATTGATTTTTCAACTTTATAAAATTAGGAAACAAGAGAATGCCAAGTACAACAATATGTATACCGCGCGTAGAAGCAACTATGTCTTGTAATTACATTGAAGACATTATTCGTAGTATGAAAATCGGAATGATTGAAACAATAAAGGAGATTCCTTTACATAAAGACATTCATTATAAGCGAGTAATTATAAAAATTAAATGGGACACAAGAAATAAAAAAACAAATCAGATTTTGACAAGTATAAAAGAGAAAGGTTCGGTAAACTTAGTTTATGATATGCCTTGGTATTGGAAAGTATTACCTGCGCGATAACATTATCGAATGGGTAATATAATTTCTCTAAGTGTTGGTGAAAGTTGCTGCAATAAGTCATCTATATAATCCTGACTACTATCTATTTTATTCCAATAAAAACATAATAAACAAAACCACCACCTGTTTTGTTTTTTTTCAGCCGACGATATTTCCCTATAGAATATAGCATCTATAATAGAATATGCGTTTTGTAATTCGATTAGTTCATTCGTAATTGTGCTTTTAAACCTAAATAATTTATTTAATCTTGCGTCTTCTTTTGTTTGATGTTCATGTTCCACATTATTATTATCAAGATGGCTATTTGTAGATGTTTTGATATATTGGATTAGTTTCTTTTTGTCAGTTCTGTATTGAATATATGAGATTTCATTTTTGACATTACGTAACTTTTCAATCGTACATCGTTTCAATAATTCTATTTTTTTAATAAATGAGAAAATATTGACATGTGAAATAATAGGAAATAGTAATTTTATTTCTGGTAATATTAGCGTCTGGCTAATAAGTTTATATTCTGAAATTTTATCCTCAGTTTCATTAAATTTGGATATGATTAACTGTGAAATATCTTTTTCTTTTTTCATGATCATAATTTTGGTAGATGCTAATTCTAATTCGGTTTCTGAATTGTCAAATAATGAGGCTAATATAAGATATTTCTCAGACAGAGTCTCTAATTTAAAGAATCCAATCATAGAAATAAATAATGTAACAATACCATTTAACCCAGCAACGATGTTTGTATTGACCGTATCACAATCAAGGAATGGGGAAATAAATGTAACAGCAGCTGCGATAATAAGCGCAGGACACATTAAAAGATAAAGTTTTTGTTGAGTAATATTTCTGGATTGTGCGTATAGATTTTTTTGCCCCCTTACAAAAGTGGTTAATATATCAAGTTCATTCGAATAACTATCAACTGATGAATTAGAATAGTATTTTTTTACATATTTTTCAATATCGGTTGTGTTTAGTTTTGCGTATTTATTTTTAATCGCATTTGATTTGAAGTTTTTCATTAATCTGGGGTTACCTACAACCTCATCGTCGCTATTATTATTACTATTCGAGTTACTATCTGACATGATAGGACTATTTCCTTCTGAATTTTGTATAAATAAAGATTCTGTATTATGTAGATTATCAAGGTCTCTGTTAGATAATGTAACGAAATGATTATCTGTATATGTATCAATCGACCCTTCTTCTTCAATATTTGTTTGCTGAAGTGGAAAGTCACTATTCACCCTAATCATAATAGGGGTTTCAATGTCTTTTATTTCTGTACCACTACTATTGCTTCCTTCTGAACTGCTATTTGTGTCATTATATGTGGGATACATACTTGTCTTATGAAACTGGACGCTGGTAGTAGGTTGTTCTATATTGGATATATCTATATTCATAATATGATTATGAACAGAAAAAATTATGAAAAATCAAACTAAAAATTGATTAATTCCAACTATACTATGAGAACATTAACAATAAATATAATGCCAACCGCAGTAGCCCCAGAACCCCGTGTATATAGAAAGCAATTACGCGCATTTGAACGAAACTTACGTAATCGAATATTGACAAGTCGTTTTACAACATCCACGTGGAACGAAAATGAACTTTACAGAAAAAAACATAACAATATAGGATGTATCTATTGTTGCCCGGATCCTATATCTAAATCAATAATGACAGATACAAATTTATTTATATTGGAAATGAATAACGATACAAATAAAATAATTGGCGTGGGATTAATCCGCAACCAATATGTAAATGGTAAGTTGAATGTATATTCTAAAGGTAATTACAATCGGTATACATATGTAGGTCGAAAACGTATTGACCGTAGTGAAATGAATGAAGAAGAAGATTTAGTAATGAAAATATTTGATATATTATGCTTTCGTGGAAATAAACATATGAAGCGCGGACAAGGATTAAAGAGTTTTCCAACTGAATTGTTATTTACATTGTTTAAAAAGGTAGATTTGGTAAAATACATAGGGAATATGTTCAAAGACCGATTAATGAACTCTTCCAAAGAAACAAATAAATAACACGAATAGTATATAGAAGTTGTGTTTATAAATATATATGATGAATAATACAAAGAAAAAACCCCCACAAAATAAAAATATGTATGATGTAAACAGTTATACGGATAGAGAATTGCTTGATATATTAGACTTAACAAATCCATCGGACCGTGAATTAGAAGCAAAAATCATTTTTTTAATCAACAAATATAAAAATATGCAAAATGATTCGGGCGACGAGCTGACAATATTTTTTGAAGAGATATATTCCCATTTATTTGAAACGAGCGATGATGACGAAAGTATATTAGAAGGTATGGATGAGATAGGAGAACAATTAACAAAATACGAGTATGAAGAAGTAATGACACAACAAAATACCAGTGAAGACATAATAAACACATTAAAGACTGAAGACCCAAAAGGATATTTGGAGACAAGTCAAGCTAAGATGGATAAAGTAACAAATTATACAAAAGAATTAGAACATGCGAAAGGAAATTTAAATCCCCTACTACAACAAACAGTAAAACGAGTAGTAACTATAGATAGTCAATATAGACAAGATAAGCGTAGTGCCCCTACCGATTTTACATTGAATTTATCTGAGCCATTAAAAGATGTGGTATCTATAAAACTATATTCTGTAGAAATACCCTATGTTTGGTGGACTATAAATTCAAGTTTTGGGAGTAACTTTTTCATATTAAAAGGCAATGTTCCTGGAATAGATAACGGTAATCACGATTATCAGATAGAAATAACCCCCGGTAATTATAGTCCAAGTGAATTATCTCAAGCGATTAATAATAGCATAGCAACAATAAAGAGTACATATACAGACGTAGATTTTGGAACAACCGGAATGGAATATAATCCATACAGTTCATTAATTACAACAAATACTGAAATATATAAACAATATAATGAAACCAGTTATTATTTGCGTTTTCCGGGTTGGACGACTCCAGAACCACCAAATGATATAAATTATTATATTGAGCGTTCCAAAAGTATACCGGGTTTCTTGGGGTTTAAAGAGGACACCTATAATTTTATTAGTTTGTTCGGAGAAAACGCATTACCATTGACAGCGAATACGAATGACACATTTAAATATTTAATTACAAGTGCGAATAATTCATTTACAGTAGAAAAGTTTGTTAGAGTACCAGGTAGTACGGCTGAAATAATTGATTTATCCATAGTAGTAACGTTGTCATTAACGCGTGGAAATTCATATACTCGGTCTGTTATTTACGCAAACTTAAATAAAGTGATTTCGGAAAATCAATATTTAAATGATGAATCAAAAATAGAACGAATCGACAAGGATACAAATTCCTATTTTAAGATGTCTATAAAGGCAAATCGTCTTACAACAAATAATATACCTAATTCGAAGATACGTATTATTTTCCCAAATGAGACCATAACAAATGACACTCCACAACTCATTTGGACGGGAACTACGTCATGTTTTAAATTTATTAATAAAGAAACTATAATCAATGATATATTATCAGAAGTATCTCCGTTAGTTCAACAAACCGACCAATTTCAAGTGACAACATCTCCGTATATTTACTTGAAGAATATAGAGCCGGGATATGATATTAGTAGTAATGACTATCGTATTGATATACCGAATTCAGATACGTTATATAATGTAAATTTCTATATTCAGGAAATAAACAACCGTATAATGGACGCGAGTAATGGAGAAATTTTAAGTTCAACGAATACGTACTTAGACCCTTTTGGTCGTTTTCATATGCAATTTGATATTTTACGAACAATTACAACTGGGAAATATAAAATAGATTTTTCGGGCACTATATTTCAGACGTTAATGGGACTGGATGAATATTACGAATTAGATGAAGGTATAAATATTATTGATACAAGTTTTGGATATTTGAATAGTTATGATATGCCTACTGATAAATTATTGACGGTTTCCGCAAAAAACAATGATAATTATGTGGGAAGTGACCTAAGTTATACATTATATTCAAGTAATACGAATGGAATCATAAGTAGTGGTAGATTATTCAAAGAAATAAACAATTTGTTTGAGAATTTTCAAGATGAATCGAATCAATATATATTTGCGGGTTCTTCTTTGGGTATAAATGTGACAGATGAAAATGTAGTAGAAGCCAAATTAACATTAAATATAAATAAGCAATTAAGTGAGGGAACCTATTCGGTCCAATTCTTAGAGGATGTCAGTTATGCTATTACAAATACAATTTTTCAACTCGAACAAGGAGATAGTATAGATATTGGAGGGGAGACACTTCCCTATGTAAAATATGATAGTGAAACGGATACTACAGTATTAGTGAATGATGAAGACAGTTTAAATATAGGTATTTTACGTGATAAGGGTTTCTTGGGAACAGCTGAATTGACTGCGATAACGAATGACGCAATGGAATATACTATAAATATCGAAAATGACACATCCTATACAATAGACTCACCCTATTTGATGTATATTTCAGTCGCAACACCGGATATAATCGACCCAGATTATGGACGTTCCGCATTATATAATTCACCCATTCCATATGGTTATTTGATACCAGCGCCAACCGATTTGTCACATAATAATTTGACTGAACTACAAACCGCAATCAATGCTGAATTCAGCCGATTTCCAGATTTAATTGGAAGCAACGTAGAGATTATAGAAAACGCAGACGGAATAACGGCAACTATTAAATTGTCATTACTGATACAACAGCGATATTATTTTAATAGTTGGAATAAACATGTAAACATAGACCACGCTATGATAGACAACGAATTCCCATTATTGAATAGCCAAATCCCTTCTGTATATGACGTGAATCGTCAATTTACAGATATATCATTTTCAGATACAGATGTAAATGGAAATACTGTGTTAGGTATTAAAAGTAATAGTTATATCCAACAAAATTTAATTACGTTAACCGAAGAAACAAACAAAATAGAAATAATAGCGTACGAAGAAGGGGTAGTAGCTCCAGAAAATAATATTACCATAGAATTGCCTATAAAATCAGGGAATGATGATATACGCTACACACGTGATATGTTGTTAGCAGCCATAAATAATAGTTTTGTAGGAACAGTCGCATCAGAATCGTCGGTTACTGTAACTACAGTAGATGGTACTGAATATGTCAGCTTCCGTACAACGGTGAATAATGAATATCGTGCGAAAGACTACCGAATATCGTTTTTTGACCCCTACAGTTTTGTAAAGTGTTATCAAGGGGTTAGTAGTGTTCGTAATACAACCTGGGATAGTACATTGGGATGGATATTAGGTTATCGTGAGTTTACTGTATACAATCTATCTAATTCTGAAAGTACCGACGGCTCATCTGTAATTATTATAATTGCGGATACAGGAATTAGTACAGAATTATTCAATTATTTTATGCTGTGTATAGACGATTACAATCAAAGTCATTTAAATGATGGATTGGTAACAATCACTTCACGAGATACTGGAACGCCATTACCGTCGTATGCGTTAAGAACAAATTTTGTATGTGACCCTATAACCGGAGAAAAAGTATACAACACCCAAACAAAAGTAAACAATAATAAACTAACTGAGAAGCAAGTTCAAGCATTAACCGCACAAGCAAACTCATCGTCGTCTGAAACGAACTTAACTACAGGTAATGTGAACTCAAAAGTGTATGGTTCTACACCATTTGTAAGTGATGTATTCGGGGTAATTCCTCTCAAACTCAGTGGTAGGCGTAATGGTGAAACAATTGTAGAATTTGGCGGAACATTACAAAATCAGGAACGTCAATATTTTGGACCTGTCAATCTACGGCGTATGAGCGTAAAACTGGTGAGTGACCGCGGAAATGTGGTGGATTTTAACAATGCGAATTGGTCGTTTTCCTTAATATGCGAACAATTATACAAACCATCACAGGTATAAATAGAAGAAACAATTTGTAATGATATTATAATAAGTTCACTACAAATGTCCGAGTATGAAAATGGAAATAAAATAATAAAAATGTTGGATACGGTTGGATTTTTGGGTCCATTTATATTATTAGGTATCGGTATATGGCAATTATGGGGGAATCATGGTTTTTGGTGTGCGTATTTAGTTGTATTTGTGATGAATTCTGTTATTAACAAAATAGCAAAGGTAATTGTGAAACAACCAAGACCTAATGATGGTGAAAGTATAATGAATGAGAACTATGTGGGTGCTGAAATGTATGGAATGCCGTCGGCTCACGCTCAATCAGTATTTTCTTCATTAACATTTTTATATTTAGTCAAAGAATCGCCAGCATGGTTATTGGGCGAATTATTTATTGCTGGTTTAACTGTCTATCAACGTTGGAAATATAGACGGCATACGATGGAACAATTGGGGGTAGGGGCTATATTGGGAATGGTTGTAGCCTATGGTGGGTATTACATGACAAAACAATATTTACAAGAAAATACGCTTATCAAAAACGAAGAATTATAACGAACTTGTATTGAAATACAAAATATCGCGTGTATGTATATAGGGTTAAAATGTCTCAAAGTGATTATTTAAAATATAAGCGTGTGTCTACACGTCTTCGCGTGGATAATGATACGACAAACCAACCCCCAGTATTTGCGTCAACCACATTAACACAGAATCAACAATATGCTCTTTCAAATAGTATAACAAATACAAAACCAAGATATAATCAACTGGTTCCTTCTGGGCGCCAACCGGTTTTTTCCATGGAGAAGGCTGTAACGAATTGTCCTACATTTCCAGTATGTAAGGATACAAATATGCGAACGAATCGTGTGCATATGACATGTAAAGCAGATCCTTCGGTGCCTACACCTGCGCCATTGAATATTTGGAATCGTGGGTGGGATAGTAGTGTAAGCGCAAGTGCGAATCTGAAAACTGGGTGTAAATGTGCGTTACATAGAAGTCATACGGATGCGAATAGTTGTGGTTGTAAATTGGGTGTGTTTGGTATCGTGCGTTAAAAAATACATTTTATAAGTTCATTATGTTATGAAATGTATTGTATTATGTGAATGCATAAAAATTAAGGTTTGGATTGTTCCAGTTCATTCACTCTTTTTTTGAGTTGTTGGATTTCATGAATGAGGACCCCAATAAGTCCGGTATAATTCACAGATTGATTATGTTCCCCATCTTTTTCGCCGGTTACTAAGAATGGATATTCTTCTTGTACTTCATGGGCGATTAACCCTATATCTTGTTTGTTATGGATAGTATTTGTATATGTAATTGGTCTCAAATTATCAATGTTATATGATGTATCTGAAAGAGGAACCACATTTTCTTTGATACGATAATCTGATGTTGCGTTAAACGAGGTAGCCACGCAACTACCTGGAATTTTAACTGTTTCAGTCGACCTTCCTAACATGATTTGATTGGATGCTGTTATTCTCGCACCACGTCCTAATGCTGTTGAATAATTATAATTAGTAGTAGAGCTGAACCCTGAGTCGTTTCCGATAAATGTATTTGACCGACCTGTCGTACAATTTATACCACTATAGTTTCCAATCGCAGTATTTTCATAGCCCGTTGTGTTCTCAAATAACGATAGGTATCCATTTGCAGTATTATCGTCGCCCGTTGTGTTTTCATATAACGCTTGGTATCCAAATACGCTATTCGTAGAAATATCCCCACTTCCTCTACCAACCGTAATAGAATTAACAGAAATATCTTTGGATGAAATGAGCGTTCCATTAAGCGAAATATCTTCAGTAACAATTAATGTATAATCATTAACTGTAGTATTGATAGTTTCGGTCTCTTTTGTTTGGAAAACGGATAAATTCCCTTTAATAACTAAATTCCCCGAAATATCGACATTTGCATTCATGGAAACATCATCTGATAAAGTAGTCTTACCACTAACCATTAAAGACGAACTCATAGTAGCAGCACCTGACACCGACAAATTGTATCCCATTGAGATGTCTCCCGTAGAGTCAATAACCATTCTCTTAACGTTATCTGTATAGAATGTCAATTGGTTGTTATAAGAATCTGCGTTCGGTTCAGCCGCTAAAATTTTGGTAGTTTGTGCTACATTGATAACGCCACCTAATGACCCCCATGCTCCACCGGGTCCATATCCTTCAAACTGACTATTTGTGGTGTTGTATCTGATAGACCCTTCATATTTTTTATCATTTAATAAACTGGTGGGACGTTCCGTAGTGTTACCAACTGGAATACGTATAGCATCAGTTGCACTAATATCCAGTGTTGTAACGGGAATGCCCTGTGTATTCATACCAATTTGTCCTTTAATGATTAAATTTCCCAAAATATCGACATTCGCATTCATGGAAACATCGCCATTCACCTTCAATGTGCTACCCATGGTGGACGCACCCGTAACAGCCAAAGTAGAACTTAATGTGGAAGCACCAGAAACCTTCAATGTAGATTTCAAGGTGGAAGCCTTGGCAACATCCAAATTACTATTGAATGAAACATCCCCCATAACATTTAATTTATGATTCATAGAAATATCGCCAGTATTTCTGATAATCATTCGCAATTGTGTTTCGTTTGTTACAATACTATCAACAGAAGCTGTATAAAACTTTAATTCGTTATTTGTATCTGCGGTAGTAGGTTCAGCAGCAGTAATTTTGGTATTTTTAGATATATTATTTACCCCAGCTAACGTGTTCCAAGTACCACCAGGTCCATATCCTTCAAATTCCGAATTTTGTGTATTGTAACGAATAGACCCGTAATAAGAAGTATTACTAGTCCCACCGGTAATATCAACTGGACGCTGATTCGATTCGCCAACAGGAATGCGTAACGCACCATTATCACTAATGTCAAATACAACAACTGGACTGGCTGTTCCAACTCCTACAGTTCCCTCTACCCAAACCTTTTCTTTTACATACAAATTACTATTGAATGAAACATCGCCATTTACCGCAAGATTCGAGTCCATAGAAACGTCGGTAATGAAATTATTTATACCATTCGCATTAATAACAAATCGGTCATTGGCAACAGTTGTACCATCGCTTGTTCCAAACGCAAGGTTACCTGAAGTATCATATGTTCCATTTTCAAAATAAGAACGGATATAACTGGAATGATTGTTGTTACTAATGTCGCGACCTATTCCCGCCCAAACAATGCGACCATGTTCTACGGAATCCCCACTTGTATTTTCACCATTAATAGGTTTTGAAATAACCATATCTCCGGTAACTTCTAATGCGGAACGAGGGTCAGTAGTACCAACTCCAATATTACCATTGTCAATGTATACTTTGCTTCCTAATACATCACCCGCAAAAGATAAAGTAGCTATTTCTATTTCAGGTGGGTTACCATTGTTCTTGGGAAAAACTATTTTAAAAGTATCACTGTAAAATGAAGAATTAAGATTAGATATTTCTGTGACGGATGAACTGTTACCCGTTATTACATCGTTATATTGTTTTATAAGATTAAAACTGCCATCATGATATCCAAGTAAGCGTGTGTCTTGAATATTATTAATATTACTGAAGAAAGCGTTAATAAATACTGAACTCAATTTGATATAGAACGGAAATTTTACTTGTATATATTCACCGCTTACGCCTTGTATATCTCCATTTGAATCTATATACATTATATCAGTATTTGAGCTTGTACCTGTATTTTCTCCAGATTTCCAAATTGACGTATCGCTGTCATCAAACATATACCAAGGTAGATTATCCTCATAAACCGAACTTGTTGAAATATCATACAGACCATTGAATACACGTTCTGAATCAGAATATTGTGAATAAATTATTTTTTGATTATAATTATTAAAACTTCCAGTTTTACTTCTGGGTAAGTTTGAAACATTATATAAAATGTCATTTGTCATAAATTCACCGTTTGTTACTGAAATATTCCCACAAATATCAATATCCGAATTTAATGTGGTTTCTTTAGACACGGTTAATGTATCATTGAATGTAGAAGAACCAATAACATTAAGAGTAGATGAAAGGGTAGTCGCATTGGATACACTCAAAGTGGAAGAAAGAGTAGTTTCGTCATTAACAGTAACATCAGAAAGAGTAGTCGTTCCAGTAACATTGAGTGATGCGACAATAGTAGTCGCATGAGTTACACTCAAAGTGGAATTGAGTGTAGTAGCATTTGTAACGTGTAAGTTATTCAAAGAAGTATCTCCAGTTGTTTCGAGATTACTAAGATTAGATTTACCGGTAATATTTAATGAATTATCAACAGTTAAATCACCAATAATATTTGTATCACCTGAATTAGTAACTGAGAACACTACATTATTTGTACGGCTCTTATTAACAAATGGTTCAAATTGAATACCGGTGAATGGGTTAGTACTTAATGGATAGATACCCATACCATCAGACGCGTCACCAACAATTGTACTTGTTGATGTCGAAGCTGTATCTCCGGTGGTTGTTACTGTTCCTCCAGCTTTCAGTAATACAGAGTTAGCGCTAATTATACCAGTAACATCCATAACTTCAGTATTCGGAGAAGAGCCTGTAATAGTTATTTTATTATTTTTGATTTCAATAAAATTAGAAATATTAATAGTATCATTAATAATCGTAGTTTGGTTGGAATTGATACCATGATTTAGTATGAATTTATTTGCTAAGTTGACGTCTTGATTGGGTGCGACTGTAAGTTTTCCATTAATAGTAGACGCTCCAGAGGTAGTTAACGTATTTGTAGATGTATTTTCTGTAACATTTAATTTCGTAATGGTTGCGTTCTGATTGAATGAAACATCTCCACCTACGTATAATCGTGATTGTAATGTAGCTGAATTTCCAACATTTAATGTGGATTTAAAAGTAGTAGAGTTAGCAACAGATAACGTATTATTGAATGTGGCAGCACCAGTAAGTTCCAACGTATTATTTAATTCAGCCGGTCCATTAATAATAATATCGTCGGACGTTAAGGTGTTACCTGATGTTACCTCAACATTTGATTTAAAATTAGTAATACCATTAACGTCTAATGTATAAAGTGTAGTTTTACCAGTAACATGTAACGTATTTTTTAAAGTTGTAGCATTTGTAACATTTAATGTAGACTGGAGTATGGTAGAACCAGAAACTTTAATATTATCATTAAATGAAATGTCTCCTGAAAATGTACCATTAAGTTCAATTGTTCCTAGTATTTTTACATTATCCGTTGTAGTACCAATAACAATCTGGTTATCTTCCGTAACTTTTGCGTCTGCACCAATAGCAGTAGAATGAGAATGATTGCCACTAATATCGGTATTATACCCAACAAATGTGTTATTATTTCCATCACGATTAGAATATCCAGAATTAGTTCCAATAAAGGTATTATTAGTACCTCTATCATTAGAAAAGCCTGAACTCGTTCCTAACGCACTGTTATTTGAACCAATGTTATTATTTAATAACGTATTTGAGCCAATACCAATATTAGAACTGCCACCAGTATTTGCGATTAACGAATTATATCCAACCGCAACATTATCGTTATTTGTAGTTTGCGATAATGCGTAATTACCGAAAGCAATATTATTTTTACCAGTTTGGTTTTTTGCTAATGTAGCAAACCCCATAGACGTATTTGCCGAGTTTTGAGAATATCCAGAACCAATAGATATACCTGCGTTTTGGACGAGACCACTGAAGTTAATATAACGAATAGAAACATTTTTATCATAAATATCTATTTGATTTCCCAAAGAATCCCGTGTTGTCTCAGTTATACTTGTAGCTTTGTTTATTTTGTTGATAACAAATCGTATTTTGGTTGTTTTTAATTGGTTGCCACCAGGTATAGAAAAGCTAAATTTTGTATCTCTAAGTAGAGAAACATCTGGTATAGTGGTTTGATTATAGTCTACAAGCTTAACCCATACATCAACACCACTACTATTTACCATATTTGCTAATAAAATACCAAAAGTAGGAACTTGATATGTATTTGTATGAATTTCAAAGTTGTCTATAGTAGTAGAGTAGGGTAATGTGGTTTCTACATATTCTCCGTTAATCGCGATAGCCTGATTAATTTCATTTATGATTGTTTTGGATGGAAAATATGAAGTTGTAATAGGATTAGTAGTACTTGCTATAAGTTGTGTTGTACCATCATCGATATATCTATTTAAATTCGAGTTCCACATGTTATTGTTATTTACAAACGCACTTGCCACAGAAAAAAAGTTAGAATTCGAATTATAAGAACTTGCTGAAATAGTATAATTAAAACCAGCAAAATCTTTGGTATAAGTATTTAGTCCTTCTGTAATATTATCAAAAACACCACCACCAATAACGGAAGATAAATAAATGGAATTACCAATTATAATATTTTGATTTGTCACAGTAACATTGCCATCTTTATCGATGATTATTTTGTTACTGAAATTTGCATTACCATTAAGTGATAAATCTCCACTTACTGATAACCCTCCATTAATTGAAAGGTCCTCTGTGACAACTAATGTGTAATCGTTGACTGTAGTATTCATAGTATTGGTATTTTGAATTTGGTTAACATCAAGTTTTCCGTAAATTTGAAGGTCCCCATTTACAGTTACATTTGAATTCATACTAACGTCGCCACCAACAACTAACCCCGCGTTCATTGAAACATCACCGTTATTAACCAATTTACCGCCAACTTCTAATCCAGCGTTCATAGAAACATCGCTGTTATTAACCAATTTACCGCCAATAACTAACCCAGCATTCATAGAAACATCGCTGTTATTAACCAATTTACCACCAATAACTAACCCCGCGTTCATAGAAACGTCTCCATTATTAACTAATTTACCGCCAACAACTAATCCTGCGTTCATAGAAACATCACCGTTATTAACCAATTTACCGCCAACAACTAACCCGGCGTTCATAGAAACATCACCGTTATTAACCAATTTACCGCCAACAAATAATCCAGCGTCCATAGAAACGTCATTAACAACATATAGATTGGAATTCAGACTGACATTACCGGTAACTTCTAATCCAGCGTTCATAGAAACGTCGTTCGATAACGTAGTATTACCATTTTCGTCTATAGTGAATCGGTCACTATTACCGGTTTGGATAACAATAGATTCAGCTGCGTTTATACCAGTAGTTATTTTAGGTGGAGTGTCTGATGAACCAAGTTGAACTGTGCCAACTTTACTGGTTATGAGTTGTGTTATACCGTCTGCCCCCGATCTGATAATAAAATCTGTAGCAACAATTTTACCTATAACCGTTAATACTTCATTATCACTAATATCAGAATTACCTATTACCACATTATTATGAATAACAACATTATTATTTATAGAAAGGTCTGTAGCCGTAATTTTATGATTTGCCGAAAGAGAATTTATAGAAACATCGCCGGTTACCTCCAACATGGAACTTACGGATGCGTTAGATACGGTCAACGTACTCATTGTAGATTCGCCCACAACGTTCAATGTGCTACCCATGGTGGAAGCACCAGTAACAGCCAATGTGGAACTTAGAGTAGATGCTTTGGATACAGTCAAAGTATCGTTTACCTTTAATGTGCTACCCATGGTGGAAGCACCACCTACGTGTAATGTTGAATTAAGTGATACATCTTGAGTAACTCGTAAATTTCCTTGAATATCTAAGGTGAATGACGCATCTGTTGATGATAATCCTCCCATACCGGTTTTATTATCTACACTACCAATTTGTACGTGTTGAGTGGTAATATGATTTTCCGGGTCGGTGGTATTATCGGTATAAGTGACGGTGATAATACCTTGGTCGGTTGACATAGAATTAGTGTTTCCATCAGAATCTACATTGTACATAGTTCCATTAGACATATAAATGTCACGAAATGATTTTTGTGCGCTACCAATATCATGGGTTAAATGAGTCATTGGTAAGATGTTACCTGAAACGGTAATTGTATTATTGACATATAATTCTCCATTCAATGATGTATCTCCGGATACAGTCAACGTATTATTCACCTTCAATGTGCTACCCATAGTAGAAGCACCCGTCACTTCCAATGTGGAAGATAATGCGGCAGCCTTGGAAACATTAAGAGTAGATTTCAAGGTGGCAGCCTTGACAACATCCAAAGTGGAACTTAGGGTAGATGACTTGGATACGGTCAAAGTATCATTTACTTTCAAAGTGCTATTCATGGTAGAAGCACCAGTCACTTCCAATGTGGAAGATAATGTGGCAGCCTTGGAAACGTTCAATGTGGATTTCAAGGTGGAAGCCTTGGAAACGTTCAATGTGGAACTTAGAGTGGATGATTTGGATACAGTTAACGTATCATTCACCTTCAAAGTGCTACTCATGGTAGAAGCACCAGTAACCGCCAATGTGGAAGATAATGTGGCAGCCTTGGAAACATTAAGAGTCGATTTCAATGTGGAAGCCTTGGCAACGTTCAAAGTAGAACTTAGTGTAGATGCTTTAGATACGGACAACGTATCATTTACATTCAATGTGCTACCCATGGTAGCAGCACCATATACGTAAAGTTTTGAATTAAGACTAACATCGTGTCCGACGAACAATCCAGAATCCATAGAAACATCTGTAATAAATTCGTTTTTGCCTGTAGAGTGGATAATAAATCTGTCTTCTGCTATTGTTGTTCCATCACTTGTTCCAAACGCAAGATTACCTGAGGTATCATATGTTTCATCTTCAAAATAAGAACGGATATAACTGGAATGATTATCACTAATGTCACGACCAATTCCAGCCCAAGTAATACGCCCGTGTTCTTGATTTTCGCCAGAATTATTTATACCACTTGTAGCGTTGGATAAAACCATATTGCCTGTTATTTCCAGAGCACTACGAGGATTGACATTACCAATTCCAATATTACCATTGTCTATGTTTACTTTACTCCCAATTACATCTCCACTGAATGATAAAGATATTACGGATATAGTAGAAGTATTATTACTATTTTGCGGAAAAACAACTCGAAATAGGTTACTATAAAACGAAGTATCAATCGGAATTGTATCAGATTCGCCAGTTCCACCCTTTGTTCCATTTGTAAAAGTGTTAATATGATAAAAATCACTATCTTTGAATCCAATTAATCGAACATCTTTGACTGAATTATTAGTATTAATTACATATTGATTTAACTTGATATGGAAAGGGAACTCAAACTGTATATATTCTCCATTCACAGTTGTACTGACAGCGTTATCTATATATGTTACAATAGTTTGTGTTGATTTACCTGTTCCGGATGCAGATACCCATTCGGCTAATGTGCTATCCGTCACATTCCATGGATGATTAGTGCCATTAACCGAACTTGCTGAAATATCATATAGTCCATTCAATACACGGTCTGAATTAGAAAATTTGGAATATACGATTTGTTCATTATCCGTAAAAGCCCCTGTAGCAAAAAAAGGTAAATTACTAACGTTAAGTGAAATATCATTCGTAGTAATACCACCATTTTCAACGGTAACGTCATCATGTACGGTTAATTTGGAATTCATAGAAACATCGCCTCCAACCATCAAGATAGAATCCATAGAAACATCACTTGCAACATACAATTTATTATTCAAAGATACGTCGCCACCGATAGTAACGACTGTATCCATAGAAACGTCGTTCGCAACATATAAAGTAGACGATAAAGTAGTAGCATTGGAAACCTTTAAAGTAGACTTCAATATGGAAGCATTGGCAACGGTCAACGTAGAACTTAGGGTGGATGCCTTAGATACAGTTAAAGTATCATTTACTTTTAAAGTGTTATCAATAGTAGACGCACCAGCTACACGCAATGTGGAACTTAACGTGGCAGCTTTGGAAACCTTCAATGTTGATTTCAAGTTGGAAGCCTTGGCAACGGTCAAAGTAGAACTTAGGGTGGATGCCTTGGAGACGGTCAAAGTATCATTCACCTTTAATGTGCTACCTATAGTGGAAGCACCAGTAACCGCCAATGTAGAACTTAAGGTGGCAGCCTTGGAAACATTTAAAGTAGATTTCAAAGTGGAAGCCTTGGCAACGTTCAAAGTAGAACTTAGGGTGGATGCCTTGGATACAGTCAATGTATCATCAACTTTCAATGTACTACCCATGGTGGAAGCCCCAGTAACCGCCAATGTGGAACTTAAAGTTGCTGCCTTGGAAACCTTCAATGTAGACGCAAGATTTGTTACACCACTAACATCAAGTGAAGAACGTAAATTAGTAGCACCACTAACCTCAAGAGTTGACCCAAATGTAACATTTTTACTAACGTCTAAAGTAGACCGTAATACCGTCCACCCCCGAACATATAAAGTATTTAATCGTGTATCTCCATCAACACTTAAATCGCCATTTAATGATAAATCACCATCAACAAATAAATTGGAGTTGAAACTAACATCATTTCCAACGATTAATATTTCATTCATACAAACATCTTCAGCAACAAATAATTTAGAATTCAAACTAACATCATCCTTTACATATAATTTGCCATTTAACGAAAGATCTTCTGTAATAATTAATTGATAATTGTTTACTGTAGTATTGATGACTTTGATCTCTTGTTGTTGATAAACTCCGAGGGTTCCGCGTATTACCAGATTTCCAGAAATATCTACATTGGAATTGAATGACGCATCGCCTTCGACCAGAAGTTTGGAATCAAATATAACATTATTGCCTACATGTAACGTTTCATTCATAGAAACGTCGTCAGCAACAAACAATTTCGAATTCAAACTAACATCATTACCTACCATTAATAGTTCGTTCATACAAACATCGTTCGCTACAAACAATTTCGAATTCAAACTAACATCATTACCTACCATTAATAGTTCGTTCATACAAACATCGTTTGCTACAAACAATTTCGAATTAAGTGAAGCGTCGCCAGTTACAAGTAATTTTCCATTTAATGAAATATCACCATCATTTACGTAAATATCATTGTTGCGTAGTATTAAATGACCCCCACTCATATCTAAATACCCACGCATGTAGGTATCTATAAATCTATTTGATTTGGGGTCAACTAACCAATCATCTTGAGATGACATTATAACCTCTTATATATTTACACGGATAGAATGATTTACTGTATTATACCAAAATACTAAATAAATATGATAGACTTTAGTATTTTGGTATATTATTTGCATAAAATCATTATTTAATCATTATTTAATCAAGAATTTATATGCTGACTTTATATATAGTCAAACAATGAGTACATGGTTTGATCAGTCAAACAATGCGAATAAGTTAAGACAGAGTTACTTGAAAGGGTTTTTAGATATAAGTGGGGGGGCGGTTAATATCCGTGCCGATAATTCGTTAAATTTTTACACCGCTGCGGAGGATGGTGTATCAAAAGTGGCGATTGATGCGTCTGAATTTCACGTCATGGGTAAGCGTTACGAGAGTGATGCCTCTGAAATTATGACGGATGTGTCTCGTCAAAAGTTTGCTTTCTTAAAAGATTTATCTGATAACGTCCAGTTTCAATTAGATAAACACGATAATACACTGAAATACATTGCGTCGGATGGTAGTGGTAATGATAGTACACTAATCCGTTTATTGGGAAAAGACCAGGCTGGATTTACTGACGCAAGTACAAACAATCAGGTTGAAATAAACGGACATTTAGTTCCAAAAGAAGCATTTAAATGGGATATTGGTAGCGCAGAAAAACCATTCAGAAGTTTGTATTTAGAAAATAATACAATATATTTTAAGGTAGAAGACCAAACCGTAGGAACCCAAGGAAATTTTACATCTTTCTCGTTTAATGATGCTACCGGACAATTGGATTTAAGTTTCAATGGAAAAGTAGGTTCAACTGTATTATCTTACGATGATAAAGTTGCTATTGGTTACAACCCTCTTAACAATGCTCCTGACGCTCAATTAGATGTAAGTGGTATTTCACAATTTCAAGGTACAATGAACGTCAAAAGTGGAGACATATCTTTAAATGATAATTTAGTTGTAGGTCAAAGTTCTACATTGAAGTCTACATTGGATGTTGCCAAGGCATCCACATTGAAATCTACATTGAAGGTTTCTAAGGCAGCCACCTTAAGTTCCACATTGGCTGTTACTGGGGCTTCTACTATGGGTAGCACATTGAAAGTGAATGATACTTTGACTGTATCCAATGCATCCACCCTAAGCTCCACTTTGAACGTTGCCAAGGCTTCCACCTTGAAATCTACCTTGAAGGTTTCCAAAGCTGCCACCTTAAGTTCTACATTGGCGGTTACTGGTGCTTCCACTATGGGTAGCACATTGAAAGTGAATGATACTTTAACTGTATCTAAGGCATCCACCCTAAGTTCCACTTTGAGTGTTGCCAAGGCTTCCACGTTGAAATCCACCTTGAAGGTTTCCAAAGCTGCCACATTGTCTTCCACATTGGCGGTTACTGGTGCGTCTACAATGGGTAGCACTTTGAAGGTAAATGATACGTTGACTGTATCCAAGGCATCTACCCTAAGTTCCACTTTGAACGTTGCCAAGGCTTCCACCTTGAAATCCACATTGAAGGTTTCCAAGGCTGCCACATTGTCTTCCACCTTGGCGGTTACTGGTGCGTCTACCATGGGTAGCACTTTGAAGGTAAATGATACTTTGACTGTATCCAAGGCATCCACCCTAAGTTCCACTTTGGAGGTTGCCAAGGCTTCCACTTTGAAATCCACATTGAAGGTTTCCAAGGCTGCCACCTTAAGTTCCACATTGGCGGTTACTGGTGCGTCCACCATGGGTAGCACATTGAAGGTGAATGATACGTTGACCGTCTCCAACGCATCCACCCTAAGTTCCACTTTGGATGTTGCCAAGGCTTCCACTTTGAAATCTACTTTAAAGGTTTCCAAGGCTGCCACCTTAAGTTCCACATTGGCGGTTACGGGTGCGTCCACAATGGGTAGCACTTTGAAGGTAAATGATACTTTAACTGTATCTAATGCATCCACACTAAGTTCCACTTTGGATGTTGCCAAGGCTTCCACCTTGAAATCCACATTGAAGGTTTCCAAGGCTGCCACATTAAGTTCCACATTGGCGGTTACTGGTGCGTCCACTATGGGTAGCACATTGAAGGTAAACGATACTTTGACCGTCTCCAAGGCATCCACCCTAAGTTCCACGTTGGATGTTGCTAAGGCTTCCACATTGAAATCTACATTGAAGGTTTCCAAGGCTGCCACATTGTCTTCCACATTGGCGG
>Ga0075117_1000833_pt1 | contig 20058 bp, 15 predicted proteins | sample AntAceMetag02UKJ_FD_69789 | JGI IMG/M metagenome (GOLD analysis project Ga0075117, IMG submission 69789) | Saline lake microbial communities from Ace Lake, Antarctica - Antarctic Ace Lake Metagenome 02UKJ | ecosystem: Environmental > Aquatic > Non-marine Saline and Alkaline > Saline | place... | reverse complement strand
ACTATTAAATCACTAGCAAAGTCATATGACTGTGGTACTATTATTGTATTAGGTGACGGTGGCAGTGACTGGCGGCGTGAAATCCATCCAGGGTATAAAGCTACTCGTAAAGCAAAATTTGCGGAGCAAACTGATGCCGAAAAGGCAGAGTCCGAAGAATTTTTTGAGATTTATGAACGCGCCTTGTTTCGATGTAGAGAGGCGGGCATACCAACCATACGGTTGGGTGGGGTCGAGGCTGACGACATTGCCGCTTATATAGTTGAAAATAAGTATGGTTTAGATATCAATACAATTTGGCTAATCAGTTCTGACCGAGATTGGGACCTATTGCTTGAGGAAGATGTACATAGATTTTCTACAGTTACGCGAGTCGAGATGACTTTAGAAACTTGGGACTACCCTTGTAGCCCGGAAAATTATATTTCATTCAAGACACTGATGGGTGATAAGGGCGATGATGTTCCTGGGGTCAATGGAGTGGGTCCAGTAAAAGCTGGGCAGCTTATTGAAAAGTACGGCGACATATTCGATATTATTGCTCAGCTACCTCTTCCTGGAAAAGCCAAATATATACAAGAACTAAATGATTCTAAAGACCTTCTCCTTAAGTCCTATGAGCTAATGGACCTTAGATCTTTTAATCAAGCAGCTATTGGGGATAAGCTAGAAACCCTAAAAGAGCAACTGAGTGAAATTTACTCAAGGTAAGGAGAATATATGAAAATTGATTATGGGAAAGACGCACTACTAGACGCGTTTAGTCTAAAGACCCTACAGGATCGGTACATGATTCCTGGTGAAGTATCCCCACAAGATGCTTTTGCTCGTGCAGCACAAGCATTCGCTGATGATGAAGCACACGCACAGCGTATCTATGACTACGCTAGTAACCACTGGTTTATGTTTGCTACGCCAATCCTATCGAACGGTGGTACTTCACGTGGGTTGCCTATTAGCTGCTTTTTGAACTACTGTCATGACAGTAGACAAGGGATCACAGAAGTATTTACAGAAGATGCGTTTCTATCTTCAGTAGGTGGTGGTATTGGTACTTATTGGGGTGACGTTCGTCCTGCTATGTCTAAAACCTCTCATGGTAGTGAATCTACAGGACAAATTCCTTTTATCAAGGTAAGTGACAGTATGATGCTAGCGTTCTCTCAGGGTGTTACGCGTCGTGGCTCTAACGCTGCTTACAGTCATATCTCACACCCAGAGATTGAGGAGTTCTTGGACATTCGTAAGGTTACTGGTGACTTTAACCGTAAATGTCCTAACATACACCAGGGTGTGGTTGTTAATGATAAATTTATGCGTATCATTGAAAAAGCTATGGGCGATAAAGACTACGATGATACATGGGCACTAATTGACCCTAATACACAAAAAGTGGTTAAGAAAGTATCTGCTAAAGCACTATGGATTAAAATTATACAAAATCGTGCTGAACTAGGAGAGCCTTATATCCTCTTTGAAGAAGCGGTTAATGATGCACTACCAGACTTCCAAAAAGCTCTAGGGTTAAAGGTACGCCAAAGTAACCTATGTACTGAGATTACATTACCAACTGATGAAAAGCGTACAGCTGTATGCTGCCTATCTAGTGTAAATGCGGAAAAGTATGACGAGTGGAAAGATGACCCTATGTTTATCTCTGACCTTGTTAGGTTCCTAGATAACGTTATTCAGTACTTTATTGACAAAGCTCCCCCGGAACTATATAAAGCAGTGTATAGTGCACGTCGTGAGCGTTCAATCGGTATTGGGCTTATGGGCTTCCATAGCTATCTGCAGTCTAAAATGATCCCATTTGAAACGCCTATGGCAAAGTCTATTAACATGCAAATCTTTAAGCATATTAAAGAATGTGCGATGGAAGAAACCGCTATTCTAGCGGAAGAGCGTGGACCTTGTCCTGACGCTGCAGGAGAAGCTAATGTTCGAAATGCACACCTTCTGGCAATTGCTCCAAACGCGAGTTCCAGCATTATATGCGGTAATACGTCACCAGGTATTGAGCCATACAGAGCTAATGCTTTTAATCAAAAAACTATGTCTGGAACATCCATGCTTAAAAACAAGCATCTGGAGAAGTACCTAAAGTCTATTGGTAAGAACACTGATGATGTTTGGTCATCTATTATGGCAGCCAAAGGTAGCGTTCAACATCTAGAATGGCTTCCTGACCAAGTTAAGGATACCTTTAAGACGGCTGTAGAGATTGACCAGCGTTGGATTATTGATTTTGCTGCAGATCGTCAGAAGTACATCTGTCAAGCACAGTCGCTAAACCTATTCTTCCCTGCAGATGTTAGCAAGCAGGAGCTTAATTACGTACATATGCTAGCTTGGAAGAAGCGCGTAAAATCGCTTTATTATCTACGTAGTGAGGCATATAGACGCTCTGATAATCTTAGCCAGCAATCAGTTAAGTATCAGTTTGACTTTACTAAACCCGTTGAAGAAGATAGCTGCTTAGCTTGTGAGGGATAAATGAACTTAGAACTAATGGTACTAGACGATGAAATTATCGTGCTTAAAAAAGACCAAGATGCCCATGAAGGTGTCACGTATGAGATTGTTCAGCAGATTGATAGGAAGCGTATAATGTTTCCTAAAGACTGGGAACCAGAAAGGTATTTCTTTCATGTTGACGGAGACTAGAAACTATTATAAACCATTTGAGTACCCTTGGGCGTTTGATTTTTATAAAACTCAACGCAAGCTTGATTGGCATATTGAAGAACTGCCACTAGCGGATGATATTAAAGACTATAATCATAAGCTTGATGAAAATCAAAAGAGACTAATTACTCAAATCTTTAGGTTCTTTACGCAGGCAGATGTGAATGTGGCTGGTGGCTATTGCCAGCATTATTTGCCTACCTTCAAAGCCCCAGAAATACGCATGATGATGAGTGTTTTTGCTGCAATGGAAGCTAACCATATTGAAGCATATTCTATGCTAATTGAGACGCTTGGGCTATCTGATGATGAGTATAAGATGTTTAACAACTATAAGGCTATGTCCGATAAGCATGAATATCTAGAGAAGTTTAATATGGATACGCCACGAGACATTGCTAAGTCTCTAGCAGTGTATAGTGGATTTACAGAAGGCGTGCAGCTATTTAGTAGTTTTGCTATTCTTCTAAACTTCCCAAGACATAACCTCATGAAGAATATGGGACAGGTAGTTTCCTGGTCCATTAGAGACGAAAACCTACATGTTGAGGGAATGACGAAGCTATTCAGAACCTATATTGAGGAAAATCCTGAACTGTGGGATGACTCCCTTAAATCGAGTCTATATTCTATTGCAGAACGTATTGTAGAGCTAGAAGACGCTTTCATTGATACCTGCTTCGACGGTGTAACTCTAGAAGATCTACGGCCTGAAGACGTCAAAGGATACATTAGATTTATTGCTAGTAGACGACTTAACCAGCTTGGTTTGAAAGATATTTTCGGTGTCACAACTAACCCACTTCCATGGGTAGATGCTATGATTAATGGCGTTGAGCATACCAACTTCTTTGAAAATAGACCGACAGAGTACGCTAAGGCAGCTACTACAGGTAACTGGGATGACATTTTTTAAATAAGAAAAGCCCTCGGTCTTGCGACTGAGGGCTTTTTTAGTTCTTGACTTGGGTTTCAAAACAGGCTACACTCTAACAATAGGAGATAAGCATGAAAAGAAAAGTAACCCGTAGAAAAGCGATTCGTGGTTCCACCCGCAATTTACCAGATTGGGGTGACTACCGAAAGCCGGACCTACCACCTTGTGGCAATGGCTTTGGTAATAGTGACACGTCATCGAAGTCGATGTTTGCAGTTCTACACAAGGAGCCTGAACACGTTCGTACTGAGATTGAACGTAAGAGCAAGCAAGTTGCACCCGTCTGTAATAAAGGTGCTTATATGTATATTGGGCAATTTGAAGATGTTACAACACTAGGAAGGAAAGTATAATGCCAACAGGTTACACAGCTAAACTATACAATGAAGATCAAACACTAGTAGAATTTCTAAAGACTATAGCTAGGGGCATGGGCTTTCTTATCTCTATGCGAGATGAGCCTATGGATGCTGAAATACCTAAATACCTAGAGCCTGATCCTTATTATAAAGGAGACGTAGAGAGTACCCTAAAACGCATAGAAGAACTGTATAGTATGACGCCAATAGATACAATTGAGGCCGCCGCTCTAGCGTACGAAAAAGAAGAACAATACTTTAAGGATATGCTAGAAAAAGCTGCAGAAAGACGATCCAGGTACCTAAAAATGGAAGAGAACTTACATTCTTGGGTACCCTTTGATAGTGCCTTAATAAACTTGCGTTCTTTTGCACTTAGCCAGCTAAATGACTCTTCGATAGATTATTCGACAGAATTTCTTAGCAGGCCAGAAATATTGTCGGGTAAAGAATGGCTAGAGAAAGAATTGGCCTCAGAGTACCGTCTATTGGCGAGCCGCAGCGAAAGTCTAGCTAAGGAACTTAAGCGTAATAGTGAAGTTAACGATGTTCTTATGGAGTTTCATAATGAGCTTACAAGGCTTTCCAGCCAATTCCATCCTTAGTAAAATCATTAATAAATAATAATTTATGACGGCATTTTTCACGCTTAACTGGCATGGTACTCCAAGTATCCCCCACTATCCAGTCCTGCCCATCATCGTCAGTAACCATAGCAACCATATGATCTACTGATGGGCCCTCAGAACCTACCATAAGGCGCGCGACTCCGGTTGTTGCGCCTTTTTTGTATAGTAGGGCGGCTACTGTGCTAGCAAGCCCATCACAGTCATCATAAATAGTAATACCAGGGTTCTCTAGTAGTACCTTGGACCAATCTTTCCAAGTATCAGCATACTTTGGGTCATAAGGGTCCTCAGTATACTTAAAACGATCTATAACATACGTGTTCCAATAGACTATATCTTTGAGTTTCATTATTCACACCAAACTTGAACGTAAAGTTCACACTCGATCACGCACCATGGTGAATCTGGGTTTTCAATACACATACGTATATCAGTTTCAGTAATAAAGATATCTTCCTTCGGTGGAAGGGTTACTTCTTCTATATACTGCCCGGGTGGTGCTACCGGGATTGGTTCTGGTGTCGGAGTGTTAGTACACCCCGACAATAGTAGTAATGCTAATAAATATTTCATATGCTTTCTTTCTTATCCTAGGTATGTTGCTATTATTACTAAATGTCCGTATAGAATAGCACCGGTGCTGCTGTCTACTACTGTTAGACCGTAGGTACCAGATACGTCTCCAGAACTTACGAATTTAGAAAAGTTAGGCTCAGCTGAAGTAGCGAGGCTTATACCCATACTAGTACCACTTAGTAGTTCCCAAGAGTAACTGTAAGAACCGGAGCCTCCTGTTACTGTTGCTACTATATCGCCCCAAGACAGGGTAGTTGGGCTAAAATAAGTCTTAATTTTAGTACCTGATATAGATAGGGAGAAGCCGGGGGCAGTACCTGAAAGTTCCGTAGCCCCATAATAAACCTTACCGTCACTAGCCTGGGCCCATTTACCGTTGGTTTTAGTAAGCGTACTAAGTTTGGGGTCTGTTAAGGTAGCACCACCGGGCTTAGGGCCAAACCACTCTATAAGGTCTGAAGATGCACCAAAAGCGGCCCCAACTACTTTCATATAACTACCAACAAAGTTCACTAATACTCCAAGGTTAGCATTTACTCCAAAAGTATTGCCTGTATTTTTTAGAAGACCTGTAGTTACAGTACCTAAGTACCCGGATATTGCTTCTAGGCTACCTACCTTTAGCGTGCTCAGATACGGGTAGCCATACCAAGTAGTTAAGTTAGTGCTTGGGCTATACTTACCAGTGACCTGATACAAACTATTGCCCGTCACAGTAACCGTCGAAGGATTACTAGACCAAGTGACTGCCGAGTGCCCCCACTGAGTACTAGTAGGAAGTGCATCCCCAGAACGCGTAATTGTAGCTGTAGAGCTAAATGCAAAATTAGAGGTATGCTGCATATAAGCAATTCTTGCTTGGTCGCCAGTAGTGCCCGTAGCCCCTGTTGACCCAGTAGCGCCTGCAGCTCCATCCACTACAACAGGTACAGTCTCTATATCTACCTGGGTAGTTGTACCTCCAGCTAGGTAAAGAATACCCCTAATAGCTGCTGTGCCTGCTGGTATGGTATAATTTTTAGAGCTTTCATTACTAGCACTAGTATAAACAGTACTAAAGTTGACCCCGTCAGTGCTTCTAGCAATGATGAATCGCCCAGAATAAGTTGCTGGGGCTGCTGTACCTGTTACAGATTCTGCTGAAAATGTAATAGACGTTGGAACGTAGGCACCTGCTGCTGTTTTTTTAATGGCTGCTACTGAAGGCTTAATTCTATAAACTGTAGTGGTAGCTCCGTCTGCGCCTGCATCAACACGAGTAACTGTAAATCTAGCCACTTTGTCATCATAGGTAGCTCTAGAGGCCACAAAGTCTACATATGCACTAGCAACTGTTAGGCCTGTTACTGTGTATAGCCCACTAATAAATGTGCCTGTAATACCTGTACTAGGCGTAGCTACTATAGTCCAAAAAGCTGTTTTATCTGAAGTACCCTCAAATACGCTAGGCGTAGTAGCTGCTCCAGTCAGATTAGGGCTTAAGCCGTTATAGTTTGCTGGTACACTATGATTTTCATTGCTTAAGTCAAGGCGCACTGAGGTAGAGCCAGAACTACCATCTACTCCGTCACTAATAACTGGAATAGTTTCTACATCTATTAGTGCTGTAGTTGCTCCCGCCTTATATAGCTCTACTTTTATAAATTTAATGCCAGATAGTACTGTGTAAGCATAAGAAGCTTCGTCAGCCCCGCTAGTATAACGTACAGTATAAGCTGACCCGTCAATAGAGGTACTAATTATAAATCTGCCGCTATACGAAGCTGTGCCCGTCTCAGACACAATATTACCCGTAAATGTAACAGCTGACGGAGTATAAGAACCAGAGTTCTCAATAACAGAATTTGTAGCGGTACCAATACGATATACAGTAGCTGGTGTACCATCTAGTCCTGCCTTAACCTTAGAAAGACTGAATCGAACAGTTTTGTCCGAGTAGCCTGCCCTAGTCATAATAAAGTCTACGTACCCAGAATCTACTGTAAAAGTATCAATTTGGTAAGAATATCCAGTTAATGTGCCAGTAACTCCCGTACTTCGGATTACAGTGCCAACTGTCCAGAAAGCTGTTTTATCAGCCCCACCAGAGTAGACAGCAATAGTAGTAGCTGCTCCAGTCAGATTAGGGCTTAAGCCGTCATAGTTTGCTGGTACGCTGTGTGTTTCATTGCTTAGGTCCACAATAGTAGTATCAACTACCAAGACCCACGCGGGACCGGCTGCATTCCATCTATAAAAGTTATTATCTGTACTGTCTATTACAGTCTCACCATTGTAAATTCCTGTGTCTGTTGTAATATCCACAGTTCTGGTACCTGCGGCGCCATTAACAATTTGAGTCCACTCAGTGCCATTCCAACTAAATAATACCGAGTCTGTAGTTCTAATCCAAAACTTACCAAGCGTAGGGCTTACTGGAGGATCTACACCCCTAAATACTTCATTATCTAAACCGTCTTGTGTCTTACTTAAAGACTGAACTTTTTCAACTGTGTATGTTTCCCCGTTAGGGCCAACTATATAAATGGTGTAAACAATAGAAGCATATACACCAGCTAAAACAGTATGATCTGGCCATCTACGAATGTTACCAACCGTAGTAGCGGTACTAACATCAATACCAGTAGCAACTGCGTCAACCCTAAAAGAGACAGGATCGTAAGTTACTGTATCATCATAGGTAGCTTGGGTAGCACCAATGTACACGGATATATCTGTGCCAGAACCCGTATAGTCAATTGTGCCCCCACTATCTTGTGGTAAAACGTGCGCCTCGTTAGACATAATAACAGTTATACCATCTAAACCCCCTGCTCCAGGCTTAAGACCATATAATGTTATCATGTCAGTAGCAACTACAACCGCATCGGATGCACCCTCTCTAAGGTTACACTGAATAAGGTCTGGCATATTACTATGATTTGCCTCAGGAGTATAGGTGTAAGTAGAAGTAGTAGTATTTTGGCTCGAAACCCCGTCCTCTAGGAATTCATAGTATAGAACTCCCGAAGTATTCCTAGCAGTAGCTGTTACTGTTGCAGAAGTTGGGCTTGGTGTGTCTCCGACTGCTGTATACGTAAAAGCCTGAACACTAGTAGTTAAATTTACTTGACGAGCAGACTCGCCACTACCTGCAGCTCCGGTAGCACCAGCCTTAGACTTCGTTAAAGTCTGGTACTTAGTTACAGTGTTAAGATTCTCTAGATTGATGGTAAGCGTAATCACAGCTGTGTCAGCAGCCGACATACTACTACCAATAGCCATTGAGGCATCAGCCCCTACAGTAGTAATACTACCTGCAGTAATGTTAGATCCTGAAGCAGTAACCTTAAACTCCCCCGCTCCGGGGGTAGATGTAGTATGCGTCAGCCTAGTTGCGCCTTTATAAGCCTCAACAATTGTACCGGACCCAGCATAGCTAGAAACGGTACCAGTGTTGGACGCAGGCACAGTATGAGCTTCATTAGCTACTACAATAGTATACCCGTCTACCCCGTCTACCCCGTTATCCCCGTCTACCCCGTTATCCCCGTCTACCCCGTCTACCCCGTTATCCCCAGGTAATCCAGGCTTAATTGCAAAGATAGTAATTGTATCAAAAGCCACAATTGTGCCACCATTCGTGGCAGATACGCCAACCCAGTAATTATTAGCAGGGCTGAAGTAGTTCGTAGGGCTATCTATAGCTTTATAATCGGTAGTACTACTAGCCTGAAGTACAGTACCAGCAGCATCATCCTCACGGAAGGTGTAGTATGGTGTGTCAATACCTTGAGCTGCAGCAGTTAGTGTAAAACTAGTAGGAGCTGGCGTAAGCCCTGTAGCTGCATAGTTAATAGAGTAGTCGTTAGCGGTAAGCTTTAGGGTAACTGCGTCCACCCCACCACTACCAGCAGCGCCTGCTAATGATTTAGCGAAGCTTTGAAGCTTAGTATATTCTGTCTCAGTACCATCTACTACGGTAATTGTAAGAACAAGCTTACCACTTATAGCCTCCAGGTCCATAGCTGTTAAATCTGCTATAGTTACTATGTTACCTGTACCGCTTATGGCGCCGGCTGTCACGTTCGTAGCAGCTGCACTTACGTGGAATGATGGGTCGTCGAAAGAAGGAGTACCATCATACGGTATAGGGGTAGCACCTTTGAATACTTGTATTGTTGTACCTGAGTCTGTTAGCACTGGTGCACTACCGTCTGCCTGAGCAGGTACGGTATGAGCCTCGTTACTAACTATAATCGTAATAGCATCAGAACCCTGCTGTACACCAAATAGAGTGATAAGGTCAGTAGCTACAAGAGTAGCATCCTCAAACATATCAACTTCAATGACGTCTGGCATCTCATCAAAGTCTTGTGCTGTGTATGCAAACGTAGGGCTTGAGCCCTCCTGAGAGTATATCCCGCCATCAACTTTAAAGCCGTAAGTTACTGTACCTACTGTATTAAATGGTGTTGCTGTGATTGTAGCAGTATCAGAGCCTACTACAGTACCACGTGCTGTATACTTAAAAGCCTGAGCAGTAGTAGATAGCTTAACACTGCGTGATTGCTCACCTGTACCGCTGATCCAGTTAGTACCATTCCAGGTATAAATAAGGCCGTCTTCAGTATTGATAACAACTTGACCTTCGTAGTTACCCGCTACTGGTAAGCCATCTACAAACTCTAAAGGGGTTGTCGAGGTACCTGATACAGTATAGTATGTTTCCATACTATAAGTGCTACCTTGACGGAATACTTTACCAATGATGGTATCGTTAATCTTATCTGCGTCAAAGCTGGGGGTAAATACAGTATATAGTAAGCTGGGAAATAGCTGACCTAGACCTGCTGATGTTAATTCAATTGCAGTACCACCTATTGTAGTAGCAATAGTGAAAGTATCTGTAGTTACACCACGAATATAGTAAGTGGTACCACCAGTGATACCACCCGGCGGTAAGCCGTCAGACATAAATTTAATAGGCGTATCATTAGACATACCGTGCCCAGGAGCAGTAAATACTCCTGGGTTAGATACGGATACACTCTGTACTGGTGGGATACGTGCTGGGTAATTATCAACAGTGAGAGATTGTGCACTGTTATAAGCTAAAATTGTAGCCCACGTATCCCCTATTTTAACAAGGCTACCAGCAGAGTTTTCTAGGCTGCTGAACGCAGAACTTAAATCAATAAGCTTTGCGTTAATCATCATAGCAGACGTAGAAATAGGCGCATCATTAACACCATCAGCGTCTAAATCAGAGAGGTCCCTGAAATAGACTGCGTTTTGGTCTACACGCTGCTCTAGAAGTCTAAATCCAAACTCTAGGTCATAGGTAAGATACGCATACCCACCGTCTTCGATTGCTGTTAGTGCTAAACTTGTAAAGCTCATGCGAGTTCCTTATGCGTTGGGTGCTGTAAATACAAAGCTAGTAATAGTAACAGTACCCGCTGCTACAATACTTACAGTGCTGAGGGTAATATCTCCACCCCCACCTGTTGCTGTGACAGTACCACGCATAAATAGCGTAGTACCGTCACTCGCATAAAGACACCAATGCCCCGCTGTACCAGTGGCGTCTGCGGAAGAGTCTGTCCAAGTACCTGTAAGCCCTTTAGTACCTGATGACGCTGCTGCCAGCCAGTCAGACGGAAGGTTTAAAGTAGATACCACAGTACCTGTATTGGAGTCCCCAATATTAGTAGGCTTGCCCCCAGTTCTGAATTCTAGTACTGGGCTAGTGCCAATTGTTGTCTCAATAGTATTGAGGATAGCATTTCTTAATGCTACGGCCATATTAACTGCCATTTAGTTCCTTTCTTTTTCTTAGACTGGTGCTACAATTATTGTATAGCCTACATAGTTTGTTCCAGTACTTCCTGAGAATATACCAGGATCTTCAGTGCCTGCAGATACGTTAGACTTATATGCAATAGCGCTTGACAGGCTTCTATCGACATTAGAGTACTCTGCATCGAAAGTGTACCCAGCAGGTGCGCCAAGACCAGAGTTATTTGCCCTAGCTGCGCCTGTAGATATAACCAAGCTATTAGCAGAGTCCACCGTACCACTAGCTGTATTAAGACCACTAGCGGAGTTAATAATAACTACAGTAGAGTCATCTATTTCCAGGTCTCCGTTACCATTTACTGTACTACTGAATTGGGCTAAGTCAGCACCTCGAATAGCAAATATAGTATTAAGGGTAGCTGAGTTACCATTTCGGTACGTTAAAGTACCTATGTTACCTGCAGTTACTATCATGTAACTCATATTCCATGCAGTAGCAGAGGAACCATTAGTACCTATTAGAGACCACCCATCCTCATTTACAGATCGCTGGCCGCCAGTACCTGAATTAGTGTAGAAGCCTATGGCGTGAGCTATAATTACGTCGCCTACTGCAATGGATTCTGCAGCTATATCATACAATGCCACACCATTAGTAGAGCCACTCCATTCTAAAGTAGGAGAAGATGCTGCCCCACCTACAGTACCAGCACTCGATAGACCAAAGTCCCCAAGTGTAATACTTGCAGCTCCAGTGATTACAGAAGGTGGAGTAGAAACAGTACCAGCACTTGATAGACCAAAGTCTCCAAGTGTAATACTTGCAGCTCCCGTGATTCCAGAAGGTGGAGTAGAAACAGTACCAGCACTTGATAGACCAAAGTCTCCAAGTGTAATACTTGCAGCTCCCGTGATATCATCAATTGCCTCAGGGGTAAATGTACCAGCACCAGAGATACCAAAGTTGCCAAGTGTAATACTTGCAGCACCTGGTATAACCCCAGGAACGCTAGAGTCATCAATAGAGACGCTAACATAGTCTACGCCATTATCTAGGGTTAGGGTAAAGATCTCTGGGCCTTCGGCAGTTTCATCCTCTGTAAGGTCAAAGGTAGCACTTGCAGTACCACCACTTATCGTAAAGGTTCCTGTTAGGCTTGCCCCGTCAATATCACCGGAAGATACACCAGTAATCGTGTAGTCAAACTCTTCTGCATCGGCTACCCCAATAGTACTTAGAGTAACTGTAATACTACCGCTCTCATTTACTGAGTAAGCAGAAGCACTTAATGAGATAGTTGCTCCCTCATATAACCAACCAGGTGCCATCCACTGCTTGAGAGTGCTGCTTCCAGTATCATACCAGAAGTTATATTTTTCAATAGCTAATGGTTTGTACTGGGATACATATACGTTTCTACCACTGTCGGCTGTAAATTTATAGTTACTAGAGGTCTCGATTGAGCCCCCCGATAGCTTAATAGGTCTATCAAATATACCACCCTTAGGCAGCACAAATGCTAGATCGCTAGCCTTTCTAGAAGTAAAAAATACAGTTACTGTCGTGCGGGCTGGGTTAGATATAGGCCCAACGTTACTCTTAGCACGAATAGTAAAATCGTATCTACCCTCTAATACGTTGGATATAGTGTATGCATTAGCTGACTTAGGTACTGTAACTCTTTCTGAGACTCCTGAGGGCGTAACCCAAGAAATCTCATATATGTCAAAGTTTTGATATAAAGTAGGGATATTACCCACCCAAGTTTTTGGTCCTACCCAAGACAATGAAATAGCTGGCGCAGCAACACCCCCATTTTCATCACTAGTAGATATGGAGGATGTTACTATTCCAGTAAACATAGTAACTGGGGGTACCTCAGTATACCTAGGTACTTCCGGCTGTGCTGGAGAAGTTATAAACTCTTCGTCTACTAAGTCAAATTTAGCGTTATAGTGTTCCGCGGCTGTAATATTATATAGCCCTGGGGATTCTTCTCCTATAGACAAAATCTTATAAGCTTTAGAGCTACCAGCAACCAAGGCTCCAGACTTTTTAACTGTAATAGCCCAAACAACTTCGCTCTCTGGAGCCGAAGTAAATGAACCAGTAATATTAAGTACAGAAGTACTGGAAGGGCTGTTAGAAATTGGCCTAGATTCTATATGCGCATCAGCAGCGAACTGTACATCTACAGGGTCCCCCGAGTCATCTATAATAGCACTAGCCTTTTCTTCTGAGTCTATAAGTACTGCATCAATTGTAGCAGGCAATTGGTCCCCAGCACTATAAGAGGTACCATTTATTACTGCAGTATTTTGTACTAGATAAACTGCAGGGCCCACTATAAACACGTGTAGCGTATAATCTTCCCCAGAGTATAAAGTTACGTTACTATCCACAGTAACCTGGCTAGTAGTAGCGCTGATAATTCTGCCAGAGTACCTAATTGCGTTCTTGTCGGCGTCTTGGATAGTTACTATAGACCCTGGCTTAATGTAAGCTGCGCCTTCTCCAGTTTTAAAGCTAACAACTTCTTTCTGCATTTTAGACGTCAGTAACTTCCACTTACCGTAACGAATCGCTTGGCTTTTGGAAGTAGCACCAAAAGCCGTAACTTCCTCAGAAAAAATACGGGTGTTTTTAACCATATCTTCTATGTCGTCTACTAGCTCAACGTCTTGCTCATAGAAATTATCCTTATTATTGTAGCGTACCACAATTTGATTAGGTCTAGTTTTGTTCCCTGTGCCTTCGTAAGAAAATAATCCTCCCTCAATATTACCCTTTGTAAAAGCATAAACAGGCTCTGCAGGTCTATCCCCCTCTAAAATAAGTTGGCCATCTACCCAGTAGGGTAGAGCTAGCATTATAGTACTGAAATCTTTTATAACTTTGTACGCTTCAGTAGCCTGGGTTAGATAGACTCCACATGTGAACCGCGGTTCGTACCCGCCGTTACCATCGGGTACTAGTTCATCGCAATAACGAGCTAAGGAATAAAGTGAATAGTCATTAATATTATCTGAGCTCATCCAATGGCCAAGCCCCCAGCGTTTATTTACAAGTATCTCTCTTAGGTTCCATACTGGGTTATTGCAGTAGCCTGTTATTAGTTCACCATTCCATAACTGGTAAGTAGTTTCTATAGCTCCAGTAGTAGTATTGCGAGTATACTTTGCTATCCCATCTTCAGCCTGTTCCCGTGTAACATAGTTAGATGGAATTTGAGTTCTTACACCGTAACAGTGGTAAGCTCGTTCCGGGAATTCTCCAGCAAACTCTTTACTATCAAAACCTACAGCAGCATAACCAGATAGTGGGTAAGAAATTTTGTCATTAATAAACGCTTGAACAGCCTTAAGGCTAGTACCAGCGATAAATTGATCGTTATTATACTCCATGTTATCCGTAGTTACTTTACGGATAATAATTTGAAAGTCTGTAAACGGTTTATACTCTTCTACGCTCCACCTAAAATCAAAGTCAACTGCTGATTTAGATTTAGAGGCTATAGTACCAGTAACTTCTGGGCCCCCTTTATAGAATGTACCGGAGTCTAACGATATTAAAATATTGGCGGCGGCTATTTGTGCGTCTGTAGGCCCATAAATTAACTCTTCTTTAGATACTTCACCGTTAGAATACTTAAAAATTATTTGAAAAACCGCTTTATGCACTCTTGGGTTACCCTCTGCGTTGGCAGCATATAAGCCACCAGGAGCGGCAATAGTAACCAGTAATTCATCAACCTCATTGATTGCCCCAGGAGCTATCTCACTAGCATTAGTTACTACCTCAGGGCCTCCAGAAGCACCAGTAGGTCTCTCCATATTATATTTACCCCAGCCAGATTGTGTAAACCTAAATAAATTGGCAGCTGCAAAATACGGGGTATATTGTTTAATCTCAACACTCTTAGCAACGCCTAAGCTAGCATTGGTAAACCCTGGCATAGTAGTTATTGGAGGCTGATCAATAGTACCCCCCCTAAATTCTACCTGAGCAAAGTCAAAGTTTCTATCATCGCTAGAACCTGAAAGATTATCGGAGCTACTATCTATAAGGGCTCTTATGGTACCAGTAAGATTAGAGTAATTTGGAATACTAGAAACTGTGAAGACCGTGAGCGCTGTTGCTCCAGGTAATGTATAGCTTACATAGCTGCTGGTAGGGGAGTAGTGATCAAAAGTTATAACACCGTTAGTATTACCAGGAATTGCAGGGAAAATTATAGCTTGCGTGTCGCTAATTCTAGATACTACTCCACCTACATAGTCGCCGCCCCCAATAGCGCCGCCAGTAATTCTTATTTTGGGAATAAATGCACCGCGAGCGCCAGAAGCCCCATTAATCATAGCATCGGTAAAAAAATTACCTGAAGTAGTTACTGTGCTTTGTGTGGCTGTAGATGTAACACTAGCTATTGTAGCCTGCCCACCACCTTTGTACACTAAAATAGGTACATTGGTACCCACCTCGGGGTACTGTATATCCACTACAAATTGAGTAGCGCTATTTAGTGTTATATTTCTAGCAGAATATGCGACGGATTCTACTTTAGTTTTATTACTTTTATTAACAATTGGAGTTCTGTTTAGATAAACAGAGCTAAGGCCGTCCACTAACTCGATTTGCCCCTCACTTATGAGGTCATAAGCAATACCTGTTGATGCTGTATTTCCTGAAACTGCCATTAAAATCCCCCAATAGTTCTATTATAGCCACCGCCACCGCCTCCGTGGATAAAACTAGTACCAAAATCTCCCTGGGTTGATACATAAGTAAAACCCCTATTTCGTAGTCCGCTAACAGTACCAGAGGCAATAATCACGCCCCCTACAATCATTTCCCCTAGTAGTACTGGTACGATGTTATTTTGCGCTACTGTGTTTTCCGGCCCATTAAACAGATATTCCTCATCTGGAGTTCCATCGGTGGATGGGTCGGGCGCCATGATCTGCATAAGGCCTGTTAGAGCTAGAGAAACACCTAGACCTACGATTGCAAGCCCTGCTATATTTAATCCGGCAGCACCAGCCAGACCAGCAGTACCAATAAGGGAGGCCGCAGCACTAGCTCCGGAAGCACTAATAAACCCGCTACCCAATAGTAGCGCACTACTTCCTGGAATAAACAGAGACGCTACTAACAGCGCACCCAGCAATATCTTAGCTCCACCTGATTTAGCGCCGGCGGGAACAGGTGTGACAATAATAGTGTCTTCAGGAATATTAAAAAGTAGCTCATCTTCACTCTCAATTAAACGATCTCCACATTGTATATCTATGTCTCCGCCCGCTTCTGCGTATTCTAGCATCTCCTGTCGAAAGCCTGGATAATTGGCGTCAACACAAGCTAGGATATCCGATGGCTTATTTACTTTAATTTTCCAGCTACGGCCATACTTATCCCCAATAAACCCGTTGAATATCACTTCCTTCATACCTATAAACTTTCTTAATGTGCTGACCCCAAAAAGGGTATAAGTTCTCTTTGCAGGATAGTCGGTCTACTGCATGGTGGAAGAAACAATCTTGATCAATATATACTCCTATATGGTTCTCTATATCAGAGCCTATAGCAAAAGTAATTAAATCACCATAGCGTAACCCGGAAGCCTCAACAAAGGGCCATACCTTATCTAAGTTAGCAAGATAATCTGTTCCATCTTCCCACCAGTCATCTTGCCAATCTGACAATCTAGGGGGTATCATTATGCCATGTGCTATATACCAGTCTCTACAGGCCTCAAAACAATCTGTTATTCCAAACTCGTATTCACGCGCCGATAGTGTTTTGTAACCTTCGGGACTTATAATAAAGTAATCGAGGTTAATACGATTAAATATAACATAGGGAATCTTAACGGCATTACAGCATTTTATATCATATTCACTAGGAACACAGTTATCCATATGCGCATGTACAATATATAGTATTTCTCCTGTAAGGTTTAATCTTGTGTATTCTTTAGAATCAAGTTGGAAATAATCTTTTGGCTCATCAGAAACATTAGTAACAGGTACAAATCGTATCTTGCCTTTTTTTAAATGGACTACACCGCAAGGCTCTTCTTCCGTATCAAGAGAATTAAGCCAGCTAGTTATGCTATCTATTAAATCGTTTTGCTCCTGGAAAGCCACCATAGGGTAATACTCCATCTGTTTGTTCTTCTGTATAGTAAGGTGCCGTAAATCCTTGACTGGTAATTGGCCTAGCCTTGAATCTCTTTGCACAACTAGATAATTTTTTACCACATATATCAACGCGTTCCCAGAAAAACTCATTAGTGCCAGGAGTAACATCGGTACTAGTAACAACTGCTAGCCAGCATTTACTATTATATTCTACGATTGGGTTAAATAATTTACCTTCTTTATAGGTTTCATAAGCTACTGCGTCTGACCAGGTTCCAAATATATGTCGGCAGCGTCTAAAGTTAGCTGTCTCAAAAGTTGCAGTTTTAGTAAAGGTTAAAAGTGCTTGGTAGTATTTATATCCTGTAGCAGTAGTATTATCGGATACCCTAGTTACATTTTCAGCTACTCTATACACGTAATTAGCCACAACACTAGTCCCAGCTGTAGGCATATTAGGTATAGTACCGGCGATAATAGGTCTATCATTATTATCATATCGCACCTCAAAACCAGAGTTATTATTGGTAGTTTTCCAGGTACAACCACCTAATTTATTGGTAACTTCATGAGCGGCTCCTTGATAAAGCCAGCTACATGTATTAGCTAGAATATATCTGTTGGGAACTGTTACGCCCTGAAGATCGAATGCCGTTGTTAGCTCAAAACTTATGCTAGCAGCATCGTAGGACTGTAGACGATCCATATAAAATATCTGGCGAGGCTGCTCTACTGGAATACTTCCAGAGGTTCCCTCATCACCAGTAGCCAAATGCTTAGCTAGTGTTTTTCTTCGAATTACTCTGCGCCCTATTAGGTCATCAGGTGCAATACCAATAGTATCTTTAAAAGTGGTTAATACGTTTGCTAAGACTATTGTAGGTCTTGCATAAGCTCCTTCAGATCTATGCTCAAATCCTGAGAAAATCATTGGTAGTGGGATATATTCTCTTATTGTATAAGGACTTTCTGCGTCGTAAAATTTTACCGTACTAGTATAAGTTGTAAAGTACGCAAAAGAACCTGTTGATACTTCTACCTCGAATAGTTCTACTAGATCTGAATCTACACGTTGTTTATTTACATCTAGTAGCATAATTTACCCTTTGCCTGTATATCTGCATATATACTATTTCTAAATAATACTGACCAATCAATAATAGCTATCTGCCTAGATACACCACCAGTTAAGTCGCTTTCTAAGGTAATAGGTAGTACCCCGCGAAGACTTCTAAAATACTTATCTATTAGTGTATAATCTGCTTGTGTCTGACAACATATTACAAAGGATACTTGTAGTTCTCTAGTATTTATGCCATCGGGCCTTTGTTGTTTAAGTGGGGAGTTATCACCTGAATACTCTAGCACTCGTATACTGGATTGTTCCTGAGGGTTACGATCCACCGTGTACTCAGTAGCTAGGTTACTTAAGTAAGTATCTGCGGGTACGGTGAACTTCATCTATACTCCTGCTTGAATTCTCCATTTAAAGAATACACTTCTCCATTAACATAGTTCTTATTAAACTGTACTACGGATACTGGAATCGTTTCTCCGTTAATAATAAAATTTGGGATAATTTCCCCAGCTAATTCTACAAAATAGGTTTCTATAATATTAATCTCTAGAGGACTTCTATTAGAAAACTGGCCACTAAAGCTTACTAGTGGTGCAGCTAGGGGGATGGATAGTCCATACCCATCCCCGTACTTTATTTCACGAACTTGCGGCTTTACAGAGAGCTGTACACCGTTGTCAAGATAGACAACGGTGCCAGCATTAGTGTACCCAGCTTCTACTGTAAAGTAAATTGACATTAAGCTCCATACTTACTTAGAATGCCCCCAGGGGCCTTCTGTGCTACAAGTTCTCTTTGTACCGCAGCAGCAATAGCTTGTCCTAACTTATTAGGGTCAGGTCCGCCAGACTTCTGTGTACCAGAGTCAGTCATGTTAATGTTAACACTAACATTGTTAGTACCCCCAGAACTACCCTGCATTTGAACTGGAATAGAGCGACCATTAGGAAGTGGTACAACCGCTTCATTCTGACGACCTTCTCCAACTAGATACGTTGGTTCTGTTACAACACCGGATAGGCCTCGGCTGGCAATGCCGCCGTTTGCGTATCCCATTATACCACCATCTGCTTTAGGTGCTACAGCAGCAAATAGGGTGCCGGATCCTGGTACTAGCATATTCATACCAGCTTCGATAGCTTTGAATACCAGCATTTTAATAATCATTTCTTGTATAGCTTTAAGAATTGATATAGCCATGTTACCAAAAGCTTGGGATACTGTTGAAGTACCATCAGCAATATCTTGTAAAGCAGTAGTAAATCCTTCACCAATTGCAGTGCTTATATTATCAAGCCCTTCAGCTTGGATATTAAGATACTTCATCTCTTTAGCCGTTGCTTGTAATCTACCGACTAATTCTGGGTCATTTAGTACCCCTCTGATACCATCAGTATGACTTTTACCTGCCTCAGCTACTAGCCCTTGAAATTCTGCTCCTGCTCCAAGCATATTCATACCAAATCCAGCCTTAGCTGTTTGCATAGTTTCCTGAGAGTCCTTCATAGCCTTACCAATTAGGTTGCTAATATTTGTCTCAAGTATATCCTTAGCTGACGTAGGTTTTATTTCGTCACGAAAACCTCCAGACTGCCCATCGAGTATATGCTCTAGTGCGATACCTAGTTTGTCTACATCTATTTTACCGCCAGGGCCAATTAGAGCTTCAAACATAGATCCTACACTTGTAGTCAACACATCTGAATAGTTATTAGCAATAGTAGCTACACCATTGTCAGCAGCTTTTAGTAAGTACCCAAAAGCTTGGTCACTAAGTGCACTTTGCTTGTCTCCTGAAGTTTTAAACTTTTCTAGGCTAGCACCCATAGGCGCTAGTGTAGTGGCGATTTGCTCTTCAGTTTTGCCATA
>Ga0075117_1000825_pt1 | contig 20302 bp, 20 predicted proteins | sample AntAceMetag02UKJ_FD_69789 | JGI IMG/M metagenome (GOLD analysis project Ga0075117, IMG submission 69789) | Saline lake microbial communities from Ace Lake, Antarctica - Antarctic Ace Lake Metagenome 02UKJ | ecosystem: Environmental > Aquatic > Non-marine Saline and Alkaline > Saline | place... | reverse complement strand
AGGATATTAAATATGCCGCTTAATAACGGTATATAACGGTCGGGTTAATAAGATGATTTTTGTAATGAAAGGTACGTGGCGTTGATAACTTTTTTTTTCGATTTCCAATAAATTGAAATCTGATAATTTTTTAGATACCAAGGTCTTCCCCCAGAAATCATATTATTTCCTATGCACAACGATGGTAAAAGGGTGTTCCGACTCAATTTTAAAAAAGAATCATCCCATACGGTTAAACCTTTTTGTACATTGAAAGTCAAAGTGGTTAAAGTCAGGATATTTGGTTTCCGAAAAAGAACTGGTAGCGGAATTACAAAACAAGGACACACAGTCCCGAGCCTTTGAGGTACTCGTAAAAACCTACAAAGAGCGTTTGTATTGGCATATTCGAAGTATTGTGTTAAACCATGACGATGCCGATGATGTATTGCAAAACACCTTTGTAAAAGTCTATCGGAATATGGACGGATTTAAGGGCGATAGCAAACTTTTCTCTTGGATGTATAGGATAGCCACGAACAAATCGCTTAGCTTTTTAAAACAAAAGTCAGGAAAGTTGGGACTGAACGGCATGGAATACCAAGAGCGACTGGTCGGAAATTTAAAGGCCGATGTCTATTTTGAAGGGAACGAGATCCAGTTACAATTACAAAAAGCCATTGCCACCGTGCCGGAAAAGCAGAAACTGGTGTTCAACATGAAATATTTTCAGGAATTGAAATATGAAGAGATTTCCGAAATACTGGATACCACGGTTGGCGGTTTGAAAGCCTCCTATCATTTGGCCGCTAAAAAGATTGAAGCATTTCTAAAAGAAGATTAAACCTCTTAATCATTTGACAGTCGAACTATAGCAATGAAAAAAATCTATAAAAAAAATCCTTTTAAAACTCCCGATACCTATTTTGAGGAGTTTTCGGATTCCCTGTCTACGAGGTTACGGGAAGAAAGTGTTAAGCTACCTAAGAAAGGTGGTTTTGCGCTACCGGATGGTTATCTTGACGGCCTGCATTCCAGTATTCAGGAAAAATTAGAACCCAAAGGAACCAAGGTGGTTCCTTTAAACCCTTACAGAAGGTATTATTTGGCAGCCGCTTCTATCGCAGCCTTAATGTTAATGATTATTGGTATAAATTGGAACATAACGAAACAAAACGCTTCTTGGGAGGATATAGCGAATACGGATATAGAAAACTATTTTGAGAATAATGCTATTGGACTTAGCTCCTACGAAATAGCAGAAGTAATTGCCGTAGATGGCTTGGAAATATCCAATTTTTTAGATTCCCAACTCAGCGAGGAACACATCTTGGACTATCTTAACGAGCGCACAGATGATTATGAAGAATTAAACTTAGAAGAAGATGAATAGAGTAGTTATTATCCTAGTGATACTTTTTACCTCTATTGGCTATGGCCAGAGAGGAAATAGGGATAAAATAAAATCCTTGAAAGTAGCCTTTATAACGGACCAGTTGGCATTGACTTCAAAAGAAGCGCAACAGTTTTGGCCGGTTTATAATGAATTTGAGGAAAAACGGGAGTCCCTTCGGCAAAAGGAGCATAAACAGATACGCAGCAAAATGCAGGATACAACGGAACTATCCGAAAGGGAAGCAGTGGCCCTTTTAGAACAATATACTGATTTTAAAACAGCGGAAGAAAAGCTGAACAATTCGTATTTATGTGAAATAAGAAAGGTATTATCGGCAAAAAAAACGCTGCTTTTGTTTAATTCGGAGGAAGATTTTAAAAGGCAATTGATACGGCAGTACCCGCAAAATAGAGGTGGGAGGTAAAAGCAAGTGTCAAGTTCAAGTGTCAAGTTCAAATACAAACTCAAATACAAACTCAAGTAACCAGAAATTAGAAATTAGGAAAAATACCGAATACTGAATAAAAATTTAAAAAAATTCAGCATAAATCATAGCTCATAAAACTGCTTACTGCTACTGCCAACCGCCACTTTTTTCACTACCGGCTACCCTCTAAAAACTACCCATTATTCTATTTTTAGCGGCTCTCCAATTTAGTCAAAGGGGAGAATGAATTCCGCTTGCGGAAGAAAGAGGGGTTTGCCCTGCAAACTAGCTCACGTAATACTTGGTTTATGGAGCTGTGCGGCAAAGCAGTACGTGGTCAAACCCTCCGACCGCCAAAGGCGGCCACCTCCCTTCGTCTGAAGTGAGGAACTTTTTTAAGTTAAAGAGTCAAGTTTAAAAACAAAAGATGGCAGATGTTAGATGAAAATTACCGAATAGAAGAATCAATTAAAACTAGATACAAATTATCGAAATACAACATTAAACTGCTTACTGCCCCTGCCAACCGCCACTTTTTTCACTATCGGCTACCCATTAACGACTACCAACTATCCCAAAACAGCCTACCTAAAAGTCAACCTTACAATCCTATCCCGCCCTGCCGCATAGGCAATGGAATCGTTCTGAAAGCGGAGCGTAAAAAAGGATTCGTCAGATAGTTGATTCCACGAATTTCCTTGATCGCCAGAATAGGCAATCCCTGTAAAACCAAGCGCAACGATTCCTTGTCCTTCCGTTCCTGGCACAAATTGGATGCAGCTCCTATAGTTGGGCAACGTACCATCTGCCATGAGCGTCCAAGTTTTTCCGCCGTCAGTAGTAATTACTTTGTTCTCCGTGTTACGCTCCGGATCGGTATAATCCCCTCCAATGGCTACGCCTAAATTTTCATCATAAAAAGCGATGGAGTAAATGCCCTCCGTGGGTTCGGTTGATTTTATCGGCGTATTTTGGACTTCCCAAGTGCGTCCTTTATCAGGAGAAAATAGGATACGCTTGGTGGTTACGATCCATGCATTGTCTCCCACGACCGCAATATTGGTGTTACTGGCCGCAAAGGCACCTTCGCCCTCAATTTCCTTCGGGACATTGGTACAGGGTAACTTAATCCAAGTGTTTCCGCCATCTCGTGTGATGATTATACTCATACATCCATTCATGGTATCTCCAACGGCAATTCCTTCTTCATCGTTCCAAAAGGTCATGGCATCGTAAAAAACGGCATCGTCCTCCTCTTTAAATACCAATTCCATCTTGCCCTTCGCTCCTGTTTTGTATAACAGGGCCGGATTCGCCACGGACAACATAAAAAAATCAGTAGCCGTATGGGCCACAGCTCTAAATTCGGGTATCAAACTATCTTGACGTTGCACGTTCGTCCTTACTTTTCCGGTCGCCAAATCAATAGATCCGAACGTCCCCTTATTGGCGGCAAATGCCAAGCTGTTGCCCATAAGCTCTATTGCCCTAATGCTAAGGGAATCGGTATACAGGGTTTCCAACTCCACCGTGGTAAACAGAGTTTTCTTTTCGACCTGAGAACAGGAGACAAGTAAGATAAAAACGAGTAAAAAGCTAAAGTAGCGCATGGGTATAAAGTTTCTCAAAAATAAAGGGAATCGCTTCTAAAACAATACCTTTGCAAACTTAATTTTTAAGAATGAAACTGCACAGAAACCTCGTATTTGCCGTAATCGACGCTTTGAATTTGATATTCAACGAAGCAGAATACGCCGATAAGGTGGTACAAAAAGTATTAAAGTATGATAAACGCTGGGGCGCTCGGGATAGAGGGTTTATTGCGGAAACCACTTACGAAATGGTGCGTTACAAACGACTATATATGGAAATTGCCGATGTACGAGAACCTTTTAGCAGGCCGGACCTTTTTCGTATGTGGGCTGTTTGGGCTGTTTTAAAAGGCATTGACCTACCGGATTGGAAACAACTGGAACCAACTCCCGAACGACGCATTAAAGGTAAATTCGACGAGCTTTCAAAAATTAGAAAATACCGTGAGGCCGTGCCGGATTGGATAGATGAACTTTGTGCGAAGTCGCTCGGAGAAAAATTATGGACGGCGGAAATAGCAAAACTGAACGAACCGGCAGAAGTGATTCTGCGCACCAACACCTTAAAAACAACTAAAGAGGAATTGCGCAAAGCGCTACTGGACGAGGGTATTGTAGCAGAGCCGATAAAAGGGTATCCGTTAGCATTGCGTTTACCGGAACGGGCGAATGTTTTTGTAACGGAATCGTTCAAAAAAGGCTTTTTTGAGGTTCAGGATGCCTCGTCCCAATTGGTTGCAGAAATGTTAGATGTACAGCCAGGCCAACGTGTGGTAGATACCTGTGCCGGAGCAGGCGGAAAATCCCTTCACATAGCCGCCCTCATGGAAAACAAAGGTCAATTGATTGCTATGGATATCTATGGCAGTAAGTTAAAAGAGCTGAAAAGAAGAGCCAGAAGAAACGGCGCCCATAATATCGAACCTAGGGAAATTGATTCTACCAAGGTGTTCAAAAAACTATACGGAAGTGCAGATAGGGTGCTTATAGATGCACCTTGTACAGGTTTAGGCGTCATCCGCAGAAATCCGGATACCAAATGGAAAATGCAACCAGAATTTTTAGAAAAAATCACAAAGACCCAACGGGAAATCTTGGGGAGCTACAGTAAAATCCTAAAGCCCGGTGGCAAAATGGTCTATGCGACCTGCTCCATACTTCCGCAAGAAAACAACGACCAAGTCAAGTCGTTTTTATCGAGCGCGGAAGGAGCAGATTTCACCCTCATCAGCGAGAAGAAAATCTACGCCTCCAAAAGTGGGTTCGACGGGTTTTATATGGCTCTGCTGGAAAAGAAGTTGGTATAGTTTGAACCACGGGAATCCAAGTAAAAGAAACAGTTTCGGGCTAAGGATAACTACTTGCTAATCGAATAACCCAATTTGCTGAGGGACAGGCTTGGGTTCTTTTTTAACAATCGGTTTTGTTGCCGCATGCTGCTTGTCTCCCCAACTTTGCATGGACCGTACTACCGGTAATAGGGATTTGCCCAAAGGCGTTAAAGAATATTCTATCCGGGGCGGTATTTCGGCAAAGGTTTCCCGTTCCAAGATTCCCGATTTTTCCAACTGCTTTAACTGCTTACTCAACATTTGCCTGTTAATACCCTCTATTTCCCGCAACAGGGTAGTAAATCTGTTTATACCTTTAGTAATTCTGAATAGTATAATCGGTTTCCATACACTTCCGATCATAGTCATGCAAAGGGCAACGCCACACGTTTTGCTTGTTTTTTTCTTTTTTGATATCATATCATATTTCGTTCAAAACAAAGTCCCAACCTATTACATATAAAATGCAAAAATAACATCTTACATTTTATTTCATAGCCATATCTCAAAATTACGTATCTCGGAAGTTAGTAGCATGAAGTGGTCGATTATTTTACTGAAGTTGAAACTATCCGGCCTATTCTTTCAAGGTAGGATATTCCACTCCCAATTGCTCCAAATAGGTATCATATTTGGTTTCGTCAAAATAAAACTGCTCCAATTGAGACCTGAACTGCCCTTGCTTATCAACATTAAGATATATGGGAGGCATATCACTTTCCGAAATCATGGGAATAAATTTGGTTTCCTTAGTTTGTTCATTGGTAAAATAATCCCATGCACCAGTAAGCAACTCCGGCTTTAAAAGAAAATCCAGAATGGTCATGGCCTCTGCCTTGGCTCCGGCCACTACGCCCTTATGGGCAATAGGCGTTGCCATGGAGATAGCATTGCTCCAATGATGCCCTTGCAATCCTGGAATATTTGACGGAAAACGCATGGTTACCGTTGGCACTTTCCAAGAAATATCCCCTATGTCGTCAGAACCTCCGCTAACGGGTTCTATTACCGGCAATCCCAAAGGATCGAGGGTTGTACTCAATCCCTCAATTTTTTCGGAGTTTACCTCCGTTTGTACGGCTTTGGCCAGTGCTTGGTCCGCTTCGGACCAACTAGGTAAACCCACTAGTTTAATATTATCATACATCCTCTCCGCAATTTCCTTATTATAATGCCTAGGCCAAGCGGCACCGAGCACTTTGTGCGTTGTGGTCGTGCCCGTCATCATTGCCGCGCCCACGGCAATTTTATTCGCCTCCTTGTACATATCCATAATTCCGTCATATGTTATGTCCCTGAAATAAAACCATATCGCTGCTTTAGAAGGCACAACATTGGGTTGATCCCCAGCATCGGTAAAGACGGAATGGGAGCGCCTTAAAGGATGTAGGTGCTCACGCTTATAGTTCCATGCAATATTCATTAATTCGGCTGCGTCCAAAGCACTTTTGCCGCGCCAAGGTGATCCGGCGGAGTGGGCAGATTCGCCTTCAAAGGAATATTCTACCGAGATTAAACCCGTACCCTTCGTAGGTCCGTAGGAAACACTAAGGTTATCGCTCACATGGGTAAATATACACATGTCTATATCATCAAAAAGCCCGTCTCTTACATACCATGCTTTGGCTGCCAACAATTCTTCGGCAATACCGGGCCACACAATCAAGGTACCTCCAATATTTTCCCGTTCCATGATCTGCTTTACCGCCAAAGCAGCCGAAATATTCATTGGGATTCCGGCATTATGGCCTTCCCCATGTCCGGGTGCCCCTTCTACGATCGGTTTATGGTAGGCCACCCCAGGATATTGGGATGCTTTTGGTATACAATCCACATCACTGCCCAAGGCTATGGTAGGTCCTTTGCCATTGCTCCATGTGGCAAACCAGGCCGTGGGAATACCCGAAATGGAATTTTCTATTTCAAAACCATTTTCTGCAAGTACGTCGGTAAGGTATTTGGACGATTCTACTTCCTGAAATCCCAACTCGGCAAAACTGAATATTTTGTCCACCATTACTTGTGACTGTTTTTTATTTGCCTCAACGATGGCTGCAGCTTCCAACTTTAATTTTTCAATCTGTTTTTTGGATAGTTGTCGTTGTGCAAAGGAGCTCGCCGTTACGAACAATGCACATAAAAAGAGAAGGGTAAGTGATTTTTTTTTCATAGTGGTTTTCGGTTTTTATGTGGAAGAAGGTACAAAAAAGCAGCATGACTTTAACCTTGAGCCTAATTTTTTGGGATTACAAAATCTAAGTCCACAGTTTTGTATTTAAAGCAGTAAAAAGCAATAAATTTTCAAGTTTAAAACAATCAGAGCCAATCGCTAGATCTATATAAGAACTATAAGGGCTTTTATTTTTTTAAAATCTTCGTCCATCTGGAAATTTGGGTACAAATTGTCCTCTTCAACATGAAAAAAGATGCACTCCTCCCGTAATTTTAAAGTTTTGTTACGAAAAGATAAGCCGGTAAAACCCTAACTTTATATCATAACCTAAAGCAAGAAAAATAAGCCTAGTAATGATAAGAACAACAACGCTCCTCATCTGTACTTTACTTTTTGTAGGCACGACGGCCTTATTCGGACAAGAAGACCGCTATATCTTTAAAGAAGGCGATTACAGCGGAATTGGGAAATGGTTCATGGGCAGGGAAATTTCCCATGTTATGGGATACCAAGGCATGTCATGGTTGGAACGGGACGAGCGGGAAGCGGAAGAAAATACCTCCAAACTTCTTAAAAATATGACTATTACCAAGACCGATGCCATTGCCGATATTGGTGCGGGTTCCGGTTACCATGTTTTTAAAATGGCGACCATGGCAACAGCCGGAACTATTTATGCCGTGGATATTCAGGATGAAATGTTGGCCGCCATGCGGACAAAAAAGGCCGATGGAAAATATGCTAATGTAACTTTAGTTAAAGGCAGCGAAAAGAGCGTGAATTTGGAAGCCAATTCCGTAGATAAGATATTAATCGTTGATGTCTACCACGAAATGAATTTTCCGTACGAAATGATGGTATCCATCAAAAAAGCTATGCGCCCCAAGGGAAAGTTATACTTGATAGAATACAGGGGCGAAGACCCAAACGTGCCTATAAAGGAATTGCATAAAATGACCGAAGCCCAAGCCGTAAAAGAAATGAAATCGGTCGGTTTTACATTGGAAGCAAACAAAGACAATCTTCCTTGGCAGCACTGTATGGTGTTTGTGAAAAGTGAATAGTCGGGAATTGGAGGCAAGATGTGGGATGCTCGCTACGTGATGATGGTTTCAGGTTTCTGTAGTTCCAAGTTTTAGAAGTTGATAACGGGTAGCTTTCGAAACTATGATGTTCCTTGCCCTTTGCAGAGTAACGTCCGAACAAAAAGTATAAAAAGCTTTAAATATGGAAAAGCAACTTTTTGAAACAAGTTTTATTTGTGTTCGAAAGCAGTTTCCTTCCTGTTGTGCTAAGCTTGTCTAAGTATGGAAGGGATTAAGGGAGGTTTTTTTTGTCGGCATACAAGACGGAAGGGGTAGCACCCAAGCATCCGTTTTCAACGTATAACATAATCCGAAATAATATGCTATATCAAATTACATATATACTACTAATTTTTCTCAAAACTAACGTGATGACCGCACAAACAATAATCGACTTCAAAGAAAATCCCACGACTAAAAACTGGTATATAGTGGATGACGTGGTCATGGGCGGCCGTTCTTCGGGTGAGTTTTCAATTACCAAGGACGGTTACGGACAGTTTTCCGGGGAAGTCTCCCTAGAAAACAACGGCGGCTTTTCGTCCGTTAAGTATGAAATGGAGACCGTACCTGTAAAACCAAGTAGTACAATACTTATACGTCTTAAGGGCGATGGGAATGCCTACCAATTTAGGGTAAAGGATAAACGCCGGCATAGCTACAGTTATATCACTACGTTTGAGACTACGGGCGACTGGCAAACCCTAGAATTCACCTTGGCGAACCTCCACCCTACCTTTCGTGGTAGAAAAGTGGACTTACCCAACTTTGATCAAGATACACTAGAAGAACTGCGATTTTTAATTGGGAATAAAAAGCCGCAACGGTTTCAATTGTTATTGGAGTCCATTTTTGTTCTGGACTAACAAAGGTTTCTTTTTTTGTTCTATTTCAAGGATAGCTGAAAATATATTCCTTTTATTTTTTAGCAGTATAGCGATAATCTGTAAAAACTCAATTTTTCGCTTTATTTTTTGACCAAGAAAAAAGTGACATAGGTGTAGAACAGTTTCCTTCAATCGGTTTCAAAATGTCAGTATTACAAAACTAATAGCCTTTCGCTTGACAGTCCGCTCATTTGCTATCCCTAAGGAACTTTTTTCAGACGGGAAGCATCTACTTTCTTCAAATTATGGATTGTATTCTGAACTTTGCCAGTGAATTCATTGCCTTGCGCATCTTTGACTTTATAAGCAATAGTCATCACATCGACCGGTTTAATTTCTGGGAGTACAAGCTTTATGGTTTTTCCATCATCACTTAGCAATATACTGCTAATTTTCAATGTTTTGGTATTATATCGCTCGGAACCATAGTTGCTGCTTCTGACGAGAGCCCAAGTTTGCACCTCAAAATTTGCGAGGTCCTTTAGGCTGTCAGCGTCCAATTTCTGGGCAAAGGTCAGCACTACACCATCTTCCTCTGCAGATAGTTGTATGGGGGTCGACAAGGGTTTGCCCGTATAGCGAAGCCTATAAAATTCCCCTCCCCGCATCATTTGGGAGGTACCCCAGGCCGACATACCACAGGCATACAGGTTACCGTCTGTGGGATTAAAACGGCCCCGCATCACACCGGAGAGAAACTCAACATCGGGCAAATCTATGACACCTGCCTGTCGCTGACCATTGACTTTTTCGGATAGCACAAGTTGCACTTTGCCATAACCATATGAAAAACTCAGCAGACTACCGTCAAGGGGACCCCACTTTTTGCTATCGACCCATAATAGCTCGGATGGTGATCTGTCAAATTCCATATCGATCCAGACCATGGGCGGTTCCATTGCTGTACGTGTGGAATCCTTTGGCGGATTATAGCCCCACATGTTGCCGTAGAACTTTCCGTCACCTTCCACCCAATTGACCCTGTTCATCGGATTCCAATACCCTTGTTGATCCGTTACTATAAAGCTTCCGTCGGGGTTAATACAGACACCATTAGCCGCCCTGAAGCCTGTTGCGATAATATCAGTTCGGGAACCATCTTTATTCACTTTAAGCAAAGTACCATGCTGGGGCACTAGGGCTTCCCGGGCATGACGCCCGCTTTTGGCATAATAGAAATTACCTGCCTCGTCAGTCTGTAAGCCCATGGCAAACTCATGAAAATGATCGGTGACCTGATGGTCACTATTGAAATTTTCGTAAAAATCAGTCTCCCCATCTCCGTTCAGGTCTTGAAGGCGAACCAATTGGTCACGGCAGATAACGTAAATTTTTTCGTCAACGACTTTGATCCCTAACGGTTGAAATAACCCCGAACCAATCCGTTTCCAAGTCAATTTCCCGGAAGCGTCCGTAAGTCCGGTAATCTTCCAAATATCACCGTCCGTGGTGCAGGCTATGCCTATATTCGTATCTTTTAGAAAATCAATTCCACTAAGCTTCATCCTGCTTTCCCAAGGGTTGTCAAAGGGAATGGTAAGCTCGTCAACGGCGAAAGGACCATCCTCATTTCCTTTGGTGATGGTCGTGGTCAATTCCTGTGGGTAGTGGGGTTTTCCGCCCTTTGTGTATTGCGCCAAAGATTCCGGCGAGGATGATTTTTTGGCAAAACCATCCAACCCTTCCCCATTGGAATCGGCAATGAACAACTTGACGTTGGCGGATTTTCCTTTGGGAACTTCCAGCATGACAAATCCATCGGCATTCTTCAAGGCAGCCCCATTGCCGTTGAGGGCAACTTTTGTTCCCTCGGGTGCCAGTCTCATCTTTAGTATATTGAAGGATGGACTAATGTTCAACGTTCTCGTAAAAACCGTTTGTTCACCATTTTTTTCCATCCCAAGACGCTCCAAAATATCGGAATTTCCCACGGAATAGGAAATAATGATATTGTCCCCGTTGTGATAGATTCCCTTATAATAGGCCCATTTATTGGGCAACGGTCCAAACCTACGACCATCACGCGCCTTTTCTCGTGGGTCTACGAAAGATTCGGTATCAGGGTTTGCCCAGGCCGGACCCACCGGGGTCTCAAAATGTAATTTACCAATGGTCCTGGGATAGGTTTCATGTTGGTCGTTCAATAAAATACCCTGCCAATCAATAAACCCTTGCCCTGTCCAACCTCCTGCAACCCGCATGAGATCGTGATCGAAAATCATCCAGGCCCTACCGTCCGAAACACCTCCCGGGCCTTCATCCAAACGTACCGCAATACCTTTGTAGGCAAAGTTATTCTCAAGATAGTTTTCATCTGGGAATGGAGTCGGACCATCCGAATGGAACCGTTCGGGCCCGGTCGCGGCATCCACCAATTCATAAGTATTCATTAAAAAATTGCCGTAATCCATATCTGACCAAGGATGATAGGGTTTTGCTGCCGGACCCCTTGAAGTACCCTCGGGCAACTGGGCCAAGTATTCCGAACTCACCGGGTAATATTCCTCTTTGTTATTAGGCCGCACAAAATCTTCCCGGATATATAAAATAACATCATACTTCTGTTGAGGGGTCAACGTGACCTGCGGCGGCATGGAGCCTGAACCCTTAGTGATTGTGTTATACATAGCAAAAGGGTCGTTGCCAAACTTAAAAGGTTGTTCCCAAAACTTGTTGGATAAAGGAATGGAACCCTCCAGCTCTGGGGTGCCGTGGCAATTGATACAATTTGAGTTATAAACCCGTTCACCCCGTTCAAATGCTTCCCCATCAAAATCCCTCATTAGTCCGGTGTGATCCAAATCCTTTTCACCTTTACCTAAATCCGAATCAGCTAAAATATATTTTACGTCCCCCTTTCGAGGCTCTAAATACTGATCGTCTTGCCTCTCGGCAATAATTGGTTTTTCTTCATCCCCGGCTAAAATATGTCCTGTAAATTTTTCTCCTTCAAAAATCCCGGAAATCTTTAGCTCCTCCTCGAAACTACCAACGTCAGCGGACAATTTGTTCCCCTCGATAGTTACATTGTGCATACTGATATTTCCCATATCTGGTGTGGACATCCGGCCAATGTAGGAATTACCCATCTTTTCAAGCTGCATGGTTCCATAGCCACCTTCAAACTCCAAATCCCAAGTACCCGAAAAACCACGGTCGAAAGAACAATTATAAAAACAAACCATGGATATAAGCAACAGAACAACTATTCGAATTTTGTATTTCATAAATGTTTTAATTTTGTACCGCAAACTCCTTAAAATAGATTTCGGTTTATTCGATGAACGTAAACTCCGGCAACTTCATAATTTCTCCGCCCCTTAAAGCACTCTCATGCGCCAGAATTCCCACACAGGTCATATTGGCGGATTGTTTCACATTGGGATAGGGGCTCCTTTTTTGAACCAAAGCATCTACAAATTCATGCACCAAATGCGGATGAGATTCTCTTATGGATAGCGATATGTACCTTACTGATCGTGGCGTAACTGAAATAACATATCCGAAGGTCGTAATCCGTCTATGAAATGATACAAATTTTGGGAATATCGACCTTAGCCAAAATACCTGAAAATGAACTGTTTACGGAAAAACGAAGCAATCAGAATATCAAAGAACAGCTTACCTTATTTACTGATAATGAATTATGCATGGGACTGTACTAATCTGACTTTATAAACCAAATTACTATTGACAAATAATAATCCAAAGTATTTAATACAACACCCTAAATTTAATGGTATTCCCTACATTCTTAAGTGCCTTTATGACATCCTTATTGTACTCTTTGTCCAAATCGGTAATCACATAGCCCACTTCGCTATCGGTTGATAGGTATTGACTAGAAATATTCAATTCAAACTCCGCCAACACCTTATTGATCTTTGCCATGATACCGGGCACGTTTTTGTGAATGTGCAAGAACCGGTGTGCCTTATTTTGTTTGGGCAGCCGAATATTAGGAAAATTAACGGCATCTACCGTATTTCCGGAATTAATGTAGTCCATTATTTTATTAGGCACAAAATCTGCGATATCCCTTTGTGCCTCTTCCGTACTACCGCCTACATGCGGCGTTAAAATAACGTTGGGAAAGCCTTGCAACCTGGTTTTAAAATCTCCATTGCCCATAGGTTCCTCTGGGTATACATCTACGGCAGCACCTGCAATATGGCCGCTATCCAAGGCATCTGCCAAAGCATCGATGTCCACTACAAAGCCACGGGACAGGTTCACCAACATGGCACCTGGTTTCATTTGGTTGATTTCCCTTTTTCCGATAAAGTTTTTATTGGCAGGGTTGTCATCTATATGCAAGGTAACCACATCGGATATATTCAATAAATCTTCAAGGGTATTGCACTTTTTCGCATTACCGATTGCTAAACTATCCTCTACATCATAATAATAGACACGCATACCAATAGCCTCCGCCAAAACCGACAACTGTTTGCCAATATTGCCGTAGCCTACGATTCCTAAATTTTTACCGCGCACCTCCCTAGATCCAGTAGCTGTTTTCAGCCATTGACCGCTATGTAACTCCGAACTTCTTGCAAAGACACTTCGCATGAGCATAATGATCTCTCCAATGGCAAGTTCTACCACGGATCGCGTGTTGCTATACGGAGCGTTGAAGACTACTACACCTTTTTTCTTGGCATATTCCAAATCTATTTGGGTCGTACCTATACAAAAAGCACCAACAACTAATAATTTATTGGCCGCATCCAGCACGTTTTGGGTCACTTGGGTCTTGGATCGGATACCCAGCACATGTACGCCCTTTATTTTTTCTATTAGTTCCTCCTCGGATAAACTATGCTTTACCAGTTCTACCGAAAATCCATCTTCGGAAAGGTTATCGAAAGCGGCCGTGTGCACGTTTTCCAATAAAAGGACTTTGATTCTGTTCTTGGGGTAAGATATATTTCGTGGCAAATCGTTAAGGTATAAGAATTCATCTAAATTAGGGGTCACATGGTCGGCCTTGTTGGTGGCCTTTTCCCTGTGTACGTTCTCGGTATACGCAAAAAATTTATCGGCAATTCCGGCTTCGCGCATCACATAATCGCTATAGCCATCGCCAATGACCTGTACCTCTCCTTCAAGGTGCATGTCTTTAAGGCATTGTATTTTTCCGTTATGTTGCGAAAGGACATTTTTTTCATCGAAACCTATTATATTTCCTTGGGCATCAAATTTAAAGGTATTTGCATACACCCTATCCGCGGGAATGTTATATTCTTTCACGATGGGTTCAATAAATTCCTTAAATCCGCATGAAATTACGTAAATATCATCGGCATATTTCTCAAAAAAGTCCTTGTTGGAGGCTATGGATTTTGAAATTTTATGACGTAGTTCGCCGACCAAAAGATCCAAATCGTCTTTATGGGCATGCAGCAACTTGATCCTGCTCTCCAAAGATTCGGTAAAAGAAATATCGCCATCTATGCCCAGATTCGTTATTCTTTGGATTTCGGCTATAATTTCGTTCTTGTCCGCTTTTCCCCGCAGTGTAATTTCGGCCAATACGTCCAAGGCCTCCACACGTGTTAGGGTACTATCGAAATCAAAAACATATTTTCTTCCGGTTGCTATCATTAGTTTAATCGCTTAACTTAAAGGATTGCCTTATATAATGTAATACAATGAACATCCAAAATTACATCCCAAAAGTAAAAATTATATTTCTCCAATGCTTCCTTTAGCCTGAAATAAAACAAAAACTACCGTCTTTGGTCAAAATTGAAAATTAATCGCCCTAATTATTGAATATTTCTCAAAAAATGGAATCGATTTTAGTTGTTGTTGATGTTCTACCATTATTTCTTTGAGTATAAAATATAGTTCTTTCAACTTTACATAGGACAAAAGGACGCAGGACTTAGGATCTTTGCGTATTAAGTTTAAAACATTGCGATGTTTGCGTGATTATAATTTTTCTGGGTAATTATAATTGATCTTATGTCCTAAGACTATAAGTCCTGCATCGTGCCAGTTTATTACTTCATTTCCGCAACACCTGCCTAAAGGCCGGCTGGCAGGTCAGTTGTAGAACCATAATTGATATACAACAGACCGGTAAGCATCGCCAATGCAAAACTGACGAGCGTACCGATCAGAATATACTCAGTTAATTTTCGATTGTTGGTCTCCTTAAGATCGTTGAAACGGAAAACCGATTTTGCCGTGATCAAAAGACCAATGGCATCCCATCTTCCAATAATGATGAACAAAAGCACGAACAAACGCTCTAGGATACCAATATACTTCCCTGCATTGGGCAGGGATTTATGGTCTGTATTTATCTGATCGGACATGGGCTGCAATAACTTCCCCATTAGTACGTCAGATGGGAAGGTAAGGAACACCACGGCAAGCACCAAGGACCAGTCTAAATTTTGAAAGAAGGAAATGAAATGCTCGGGCAACACATTATAAAAACAATAGACATAAAGCACCTAGACATGAAGAAATTGGTCTATAGAAAAAGGAATACTTTTATTCTTGAACAAGGGATTGACATACAATTTTGCTAGGTCTATTAGCAGGTGGGAAACGGCAAGCACAAATGCCATTCTCCAAAGGCTTAAGTCCCACAGCACCAAAAAATACAATGCCAGATGAAGGTAAAGGTATTTTGACCAGATTTTATTGACCTCTTTATGAATGACCCATTTTACAGGTTGGAGCATGAAATCCCCTATCAAATGTGCGAGCAATAGTTTTACAAAAAGTGTCATAGGCTAGACGTCTGCAATAACCTTTTCGTAGTAGGAGACCAAATCCAAGACCAAATCCAGTCGCGCTCTTTTTATTCTTTGGCTAACGGCGGATTGTTTTATGCCTAACTTTTTAGCGATCTCTTTTTGGGAAGCATCGGGATTGTCCAACACCAAGGCAACAATTTCTGCCGAGACCACACTCCAATCATCCATGAAATCCAAGGCCAATCGTAATAAAAGATTCAAGGTAGCATCTTGGGATTCGCTACCCGTGGCTATGCTAAGGTTAACCTTGTTTTCCTTTAAGGATTCAAATCTGCGGCCAGAACGTTGATGGGCTGTACCGTTAGATTCGCTTACGCCCGTTCCAACATAGGTTTCCAGACCTATCCCAATACCCATTCTAACATCCAATCCTTTAACCGATTTTAACAAGGCCTTTATTTGTATGGCCGATACCAAGGCATTTTCCCGAGTAACCTTGAGCTGAAATTCATCTCCCCTATGTATTTCCCAATAGAGGGGAGCAGACCCAAAACGATTGAAATAGTCCTTTAAATCCCCTATCCATTCTGATGATGGATGATTTTCCGAATTAATGATGTCCCCTGCTATAATTGCTATCATAATAATTAACTATTATGCTAATATATTAAAAAATAAGCTAATACGATAATATTTATAAATATAAGCGAATGAATAGATAGAATTTCCTACGGGACAGTCTTAGAGCCAGCACTACGCACGATGAAATGCAAACCAAGAGACAAGAACCAAGAAACAAGAGACAAGATTCTAACCAGAAATCATTGCTGAGAGTATTCTTAGAAGTGTGTCAAGTCAAAATATATTTTAATATTTAAAGGCTGTAGTTTAAATTAGGTATTATTTTGTAACTTTAAACTATGGATATATCAGCAATAAAATCATACTTTTTAACCTTGTCGGAGCTGCAGCGCTCAGATCTATTGGGCTTACTGAAAGATATTGGCGGAGCGGATGTGCCGGTAGGTGTCCTGAGTGCCCGCAGGGAGGTGTTGGACAACAAGCAGGGATCCTGTTCCCATTGCGGACATCGGAAATATGTAAGGTTCGGCACGAAGAGCGGCTCTCAAAGGTACAAGTGCAAGTCATGTATGCGAAGCTTTACCGAACATTCGGGCACTTGGATGGCAGGGATCCACCGCAAGGACAAGATCGAGGGCTATCTTCGTTTAATGGTCGATGAGCAGAGCCTGGACAAGATCAAGGAATCCCTGTCGATAAACAAGAAAACGGCCTTTGACTGGCGGCACAAAATATTGGCCTCGCTCTCGGAGACCGACAAGGATGGCTTTACCGGGATAACGGAAAGCGACGAAACGTTCTTTTTGAGGTCGGAAAAGGGAAGGCGCACTAGCGATCGCGAACCGAGGAAAAGGGGCGGGACATCCAAGAGCAGGGGCGTAAGCGAAGACCAGGTAGCGGTGGTGGTCACACAGGACAGAAAGTCGAGCCTTGACCTTACCGTTGCCACCATGGGGCGGTTGAAGAAGATAGATATAGAAAATGCCATCGGCGACCGTATAAGGTCGGGGCACGTCGTCCTGTGCAGCGATGCACATGTAAGTTATAAGGGCTTTGCCATCGACAACCACATCGAGCACCATGCCCTGAAAGCTGTGATAAAACAGCGTGTTAAAAACAAGGTCTACCATATCCAGCACGTGAACTCGACCCACAACAGGCTCAAGAAATGGCTGGACAATACCTTTTGGGGAGTATCGACAAAGTATCTGCAACAGTACCTGAACTGGTACCGGGTAAAGGAGCGTCTCAAAGGAAATGCACAACTGACAAGGGAGTTTTCCTTAAGAACGACGAAGGATATAAAAGCGGGAGTGAAATTCGGGCAGATACACGGTCATTATGAAAATCTAATTATCAACACTAATATAAACTAGAGCCTATTTAAAATGAGACACGAAAAACAAGAAGGAAACATTCGATTACCAAGAATTTGAAAAAGAAGCTATTTCGAAGCTTCGTTCGGGAAATGGTTTTACAGGAGAGGGCGGAGCCTTGACAGGGTTAATTTCACGTTTGGTGAAAGCTGCTTACCAGGAAGGGATAACGGAGCACCTGTCCAAGAAGAGCACTTCAAAAAACCGTAAAAACGGGTACACCGGTAAACGTGTAAATACGGGGCTGGGAGCAATCTCGGTTTCGCCGCCCCGTGACCGCGACGGTACTTTCGATCCGCAGGTGATAAAAAAATGGGAACCAATATCGCTCCCGAACTGGAGCGGCAGATATTGGGCCTGTATCCCATCGGCAACAGCTATAGCGACATTCGCAACCATTTCGGACAAATGTACGGTGTGGGTTATAGCGAGAGTTTTTTAAGCGGTATCACTGACCGCGTCCTTGAAGAAATTTTATCCTGGAAGAACAGACCTTTGGAAAGCGTGTATGCCATAATTTATTTGGATGCCGTTCATTATAAAGTAAGGGAAGACCGCAAAGTACGGACAAAGGCGGTCTATAGTGTCCTGGGAATCGACCTGGAGGGGAACAGGGACGTGCCCTGCACCGATATCGGAGCCAGTGAGGGCGCACGCCATCGGGCCCGCGTTCTGGAAAGGTTGAGCGAGCGCGAGGTCCAGGATGTGCTGTTCTTCTGTGTTGATGGCCTAAACGGTTTCGGTCAGGCCATAGAAGAGGTATTCCCCCGTTCCATGGTACAAGGATGCATAGTGCATATGGTCAGGACAAGTTTGAAATTTTTAAACTGGAAGGATTACAAAGGTGTAAGTAAGGATCTGCGTAGCGTATACACACAGGACACGGCAGAAGATGGGCTCGGGCAACTTGAGCGCTTTGACCGGGTGCGGGGCGAAAAATACCCTGGCATAAAAAAGAAACGGGATGATAATTGGGCCGAACCAAGTCCGTTCTTTGATTATTCGGAACCCATAAGGCGAATGATCTACACGACCAATGCCGTAGAGGCACTTCATCGCTGTTTAAGAAAAACGACCAAGACCAAAGGAGCTTTTACAAACTCCCAGGCATTGGAAAAACAATTATATCCAACTTTACGGTATAATACCAAGCGCCGGAAACGTAAAACCAGGGGATGGAAGAAGATAGCACTCTAGTTGATGAAGGATTTCCAGGACCGAATGGTCATGGATTAAAAAAGCGAATACTCCCACATCGCTTTTACTTTAGCATTCTTTTCACTTTCTGCTTAAGACTTTTCACTAATTACTTTGTAACTTTCTTACTATTCCACTACTCACTTCTAACATCTCACATCTCACATCTAAAATCTCCGTTCTAACTTCAAAACCATCTTCTAGTTCGTATAAGATACTCTTTATATTCTTTACCAAATTTATCTAACAGCATCCGCTCCTCCGGAACGATCTGAAAACGATTCATATACCCCACAAACCCGGCAGCAACAAGCGTATTAAAGGCATTGCCCAAAACAAGACCAAGGGCAAGAAGCATTACCAACAAGGCAAAATACATGGGGTTTCTAGAAAACTTGTATATTCCTTTGGTAACCAAAGCGACAGTTTTATCAGGCTTCCTGGGGTCTACCGTAGTTTTTTGCAAAAAAAACTGAACCAGACTAACCAATGCCACGACTACCGAAACTCCAACAAGAATTTTAGCCATCAGCAACCTTCCAAAGAAATCAAAAAAACCGAATGGCAGCAGGATACTTAAAAGATACATGGCTAAGGCAAAAAACAAAAACACGATAACGGGGGGCAATTTTAACTCCATTTTATAAAATTAGTACATTTGAAAGCATCGGAAAGGGAAATTTGAAGATAAATTATGGAGTCCACTCCAGAAATGAAGTTTAGTTTATGCTTGACAAAACTTGGTTTTGAAATCACAATGATTTGAACAAATTATTTATCTTAAACTTTACTTTTTAACTCATTTCCTCCTTGACTAGAGTTTTTGGAGGAAACTCAATTATTTGAAATGAAATTAGTATTCGCCACTCACAATCAGAACAAATTAAATGAAATACAGGCACTGGTGCCGCTGCATATTACGATAGTATCCCTAAAGGATATTGGCTGCTTTGAGGATATTCCAGAAACGGCCGAAACCCTGGATGGCAATGCAAAACTAAAAGCGGATCATGTAACCAAGAACTATAAACTCCCTTGCTTTGCAGACGACACCGGCCTTTTGGTTACAGCCCTTAATGGCGAACCAGGTGTATATTCTGCACGTTATGCCGGTGAGGCAAATGACGCGAACGCCAATATGAACAAGTTATTGAACAATCTTGCCGACCATGAGGACCGGTCCGCCCACTTTAAAACATCCATAGCATTGAACATAAACGGAGAAACCCTATTTTTTGAAGGTACCATGCAAGGCGACATTGCACTGGAAAAGAAAGGCGAACAGGGATTTGGATATGATCCTATCTTTAAACCCAAGGGCTACGACGAAACCTTTGCAGAACTGTCGCTAGATATCAAAAACAAGATAAGCCATAGGGGAAAGGCATTCACTAAACTAATAGCATATGTAACTACAAACCATATTGACATCCAAAAAGAATATTAACCCGACCGTTATATACCGTTATTAAGCGGCATATTTAATATCCTTGTGCTTAAAGTATTTTTTGACACGTTGGGGATTATTTTGCAACAAGTTCATATGCTCTTTTAAGTTTTC